>Ga0315291_10008518_pt1 | contig 12594 bp, 9 predicted proteins | sample YL17G12_20_MG_FD_203070 | JGI IMG/M metagenome (GOLD analysis project Ga0315291, IMG submission 203070) | Sediment microbial communities from Yellowstone Lake, YNP, Wyoming, USA - YL17G12_20 | ecosystem: Environmental > Aquatic > Freshwater > Lake > Sediment | place: USA: Wyoming | collected... | reverse complement strand
TGTTTCGATCGAAGAGACGATCGCGCTGATGGGTGGTGCACTGCAATATTCTGGCGGACTATTATTTAATGAACAAGCTAGTTTCATTGGCACAAGTTTATTAGATCGCTTTGTTGGGATAGATACGCTTGGAGTTACGCTTGCGCGTGCCGAGTCACTCAAGTCGGCCGAGAGAGCCGCTGGGATAAACGACAATATCTTTAACGATTTGGTGGTTATGTTTGTCCCGCGCATGCTTTGGCCAGGTAAGCCGCTCGTAGGCGAGTTTGGACTAGTATTCACGCGCATATACCTCGAAAGTCCTTATAGATCATCGAACGGTCCAACGATATTTGGCGACCTCTATCGCAATTTTAGATTTTTGGGAGTTCCCATCGGCATGTTCATTGTCGGCCTATATCTGCGGATTCTATATGGGAGCCTGATTCAGCGCGGAATCCATAGCCCGCTCGGTCCCCTTTTTTACGTGTCTCTATACGGAACATTTAACTGGGAAGCAACCTATACACCGTTTATCACGAACGGGTTGCGCATCCTATTTGCGCTTGTGACAATGACGGCTTTGATCTACATACTTGGAGGTTTGCAGTCCAAAAGGAAAAAGGTGCTTCTTGGGGGACATAAAATAGACCGTGCGTTGGGTGGTCGATGAGATATAGCCAAATATGACTAGGATTCTAGTCGCAACTATGGCGTTTGATGCCGAACTTGGCGGTGGAAGTATGCGCATCGCATATACTCTGGCGACCCTTTTGGCGCGCCATGGACATCACATAACCGTTGTTTGCGAGGATTTGTATGGCCGCGGTGTAGAACGAGAAATAGTAAATGGGATAACCGTTCTGCGCTACCGGTTACCCAAGTCGGATGGATTGACTATTAGACGTCATGAAGAGCACATTCGTGCTGCTAAAAACTTGGTGAGCAAGTACCTGACGGAAGCGCCAGAGGTCGTCCACGGTCATCACATCTTACAATATGTTGCTGTTCTTGATATATTTCACAATCAATCGCGGTGTTGTTATACGATCCATTCTCCCGCGATTGACGAGTTGCGTATTACATGGGGAGCGCAAGGATTTAAAGGCAAACTAAAATCACTGTTAGGACTGCCCATTATCCGGAAGCTTGAGCGTTCGCTCTTATATCATTCGTCAGGGCTTACGGCATTATCAAACTATACAATTAGTCTCATTGCGGGCCACTATGGAGATGTCCTTGCTCAAAAAATTCAATTGATTCCTGGTTGGGCGGACCTAGAAAGATTCCAACCTTTACCTCATAATCAAATCGAGGCAGTGAAGCGGCAGTTGGGATGGCCGACCGATGTTCCGGTGTTTTTTATACTTCGGCGGTTAGAGCCACGCATGGGTTTGGATAACTTGCTAAGGGCTATCGTGCTCATCAAGAAGCTGGGTTACGGTCTCCATGTGGCGATCGGAGGTAGCGGATCATTACGGACGCAGCTAGAAAAACTGCGCAATGCCTTAAGCTTGGAGAACGATGTGACGTTTATGGGATTTGTGCCAGCTAATATACTGCCCCTAGCCTATGGGGCATGTGATGCCTCAGTGATTCCAACTGCCCAATTAGAGTGCTTTGGGATTATTGCACTGGAAGCATTGGGCTGCGGCTGTACAACTCTGGTAACGCCAGTAGGGGCATTACCGGAAGTGATGCAGAAATTTGAACCGAAGTGGATTGCTAGAGACGCGACCTCTGAAGGAATTGCTGATCTCTTGCTCGCATTTCTGCAACGGCGTTTACCTTCACACCCACGAAATGAGCTGCATAACTTGGTGAAACAATATTACTCTGCCGAGAAGGCAGTGAACGCATATGAGCGGCTTTTATTCCTGTAAAAGCCGCTTCGTTTCAGCTCCCATTGTATGAGAGTAAACTGAATATCCTGTACTTGGCTCCATCGATCGGCCCAAAGTCCGCCGGTATGGGTTACGCTGCAGTTGGACTTATGCGCGAACAACTTTTTATGGGCTGTGGAGCGACGATCTGGACCCTGGATCGGGAACCGGCAGCTGAATTGGCGCACAAAACCGATTTGGACCCGCATTCCATAATGTGTTTTCCATCCGTTGGACCATCGGCAATTGGATTTAGTCCGGCGATGGAGCACGCCTCGAGGAGCGCTATTGGGCGCAACTTTAGCCTTTTGCATCAACATGGTATTTGGATGGCTAATTCGCGGGTCACAGATCGGTGGAGAAAGACATGGCGTCGTCCTACGGTGATTGCTCCGCACGGGATGCTGATGGCATATGCTCTCCAAATATCGCGCTTTAAAAAGCGTATGGCGACGCTGGTGTATGAAGCGCAAAACCTCCGCGAGGCGACCTGTTTGCACGCTACGTCGTCTGAGGAAGCGCACGGTTTTCGTCGATATGGTTTGATACAGCCCATTGCGGTGATTCCCAACGGAGTCTCGCAGAGCTGGCTACTAAGCAAGGCCGACGGAAAGCGGTTCAGGAGAGAATTCGAAATCGTGCGAGAGCGTAGGATCCTCCTGTTTTTATCTCGACTTCACCCCCAAAAGGGCTTGCCGCTGCTCTTAGAGGCAATGGCACATCTGCGATCTGAGTTGGGTGACTGGCTTTTGGTAATTGCCGGCCCGGATCAGCTAGGGCATCGTCAGGAATTGGAGAAATTGGCTCAACAGCTTGGGGTTACCAAATGGGTACGGTTTGTTGGACCGCTCATGGGCGGGATGAAGCGGGATGCGTTTGCGTCCGCCGAGGTGTTTGTGTTGCCGACACACTGCGAGAATTTTGGTAATGTAATCGCCGAAGCACTGGCCGTGGGCTTACCCGTGCTGACGACGCGTGGTGCACCGTGGGAGATTGTGATTAAGGAGCGTTGTGGCTGGTGGACTGACATTCATTCTGACGCATTGCTGGATGCGTTGGCGAAAGCTATTCGTCTACCAACCGCTGAGCTGACAGCAATGGGCGAGCGTGGGCGGAAGTTAGTGGCAACACATTACATGTGGCGAAACGCTGCAGAGAAAACGATTAGATTATATCATTGGCTTTTAGGCCAAGCTACGCAGCCTGAGTTTATTTTATTGGATTGATGAGAGCTAGCTTGGTAACTCCTTCTTACGAAAGTTGGGCGATAAGATGGCGATGATTTTGGGGATCAACGCGTATCATGGTGATTCCTCGGCTGCCTTAGTAAGAGATGGTATTTTAATCGCGGCAGTTGAAGAAGAGCGCTTCAAACGAATTAAACATTGGGCGGGCATGCCACTGGACTCTATCCAATATTGCTTAGAAACCGCGGGGATCAAGATCCAGGAAGTGGACTACATTGCGATCTCCACAGATCCAAGAGCTAACCTGCGGCATAAAGCTATATATTCTTTGAAGAATAGAGTGAAACTTGGATCGGTCCTAGAGCGAATGAAACGGATGAAAAAAACTCTTGGTATTAGAGAAAAGATCGCCGAATATTTCGGTGTTGATGCTAGCAAACTTAGGGCGCGGCTAGTTAATGTGGAACATCACGAGGCCCACGCGGCCTGTGGCTTTTTTACGTCCCCATTTGAACGATCTGCTATCTTATCTATTGATGGCATGGGCGATTTCGCAAGCACTTGGTTTGGATATGGAGAAGGTAACCGCATAGCCGGTTTCCGCAGAGTTTATTATCCCCACTCAGTCGGTTTTTTATACGAAGCCACCACTCGCTTTTTAGGTTATTCAAAATATGGCGATGAATATAAAGTGATGGGCCTTGCGCCATATGGGCAGCCCAAATATACAAAAGGGTTCCGTAAAATAATAAGGCCAAAGAACGGGACGTTTTCTTTAAATATGGACTATTTTAATCACGGGAAAAACGTCATTCACATGAAGTGGGATGGTGGAGAACCTACGGTGGATCCGTTTTATAGCACGCTCTTTGAAGAAGAGTTCGGCCCTTCCTTCCCCGATAGAAGTCCCGCCGATGAAAGAATGGAAAACATCGCCGCGAGTCTGCAGGCAGTAACTGAAGATATAATATTTAATCTATTGAATTCCCTTCATTCTAAGTTCCGTTGCGACAATTTATGCCTGGTGGGCGGGGTGGCCATGAACTCTGTCGCGAATGGGAAAGCCTACTTGAAAACCCCCTTCCGAAATATATTTGTTCCAGCCGGGGCTGCGGATAATGGGACCTCTATTGGAGCCGCGTTTTATGTATGGAATCAGATAATGAAGAGCCCGCGGACTTTTGAAATGAAACACGCTTTTTGGGGTTCCTCATTTTCTGATGAGGAATGCAGGCGCGTTATTGAAAATCACGGTATCCAAGCCGAGCGGATTGATGATGTCCCGCTAACCAAAGCGGTCGTTGACTTGTTGTGTGATGGGAAAGTGGTGGGTTGGTTCCAGGGCCGAATGGAGTTTGGCGCCAGAGCCTTAGGAAATAGGACACTGTTGGCCGATCCGAGACGCGCCGATATGCGGGAAATAATCAATACTCGAATAAAGTTTCGGGAAAAATTCCGACCCTTTGCTCCAAGCGTCCTAGAGGATCATGTTTCGGATTACTTCGAATACACTGTTCCCTCGCCCTTTATGGAGAAAGTGGTACCCATCCGCTCGGAAAAGCGGGCGGAAATACCGGCTGTTACTCATGTTGATGGAACCGGGCGGCTGCAAACCGTAGATCCCGAAACCAACCCGAAGTATTGGAATCTTATTTCTGAATTCAAAAAGCGAACCGGAGTACCTATGTTGCTTAATACTTCATTAAATGAGAATGAACCTATCGTGAGAACACCAGAAGAAGCCCTACAATGCTTTTTGCGCACCAAGATGGACGCGATTGTTTTAGAATCATATTTAGTAACCGGCAAATAATTCAGCCTTAGATCAAAGCCCGGCTCGAGCTGAGACCGGCTAGCAGCAGGGTCTTTCTGGATTGAGTGATTGAAGACAGAGGGAAACCAGAATGAAGATTCTTGTGTATTCGTCCGTGTATCCTCCTGACCCCGCCGCAACCGGACAATACATCGCTGATGTCGCGGCGGCTGCTTCCGGTCGCGGGCATTTTGTCTGCGTGATCACGGCGCAAAGAGGATATGATGACCCATCCATTCTTTTCCCTTCTTATGAAATACTCCATGGGGTAAAGGTCATTCGTCTGGGATGGGCATCTTTCGGGAAAAAGAGATTTGTCAGCCGAATCATCGGCCAAATTAGCTATACTCTGCAGGGACTCGTGAAGGGCCTGCTTGGTTTCCGCCCGGATGTTGTTCTTGTCAGCACAATTCCGCCTTTAGGTATCCTCGCGGCTTATATTGTGGCCCGCTTGAGAAGATCCTCGCTGATTTACTGGGTTATGGACATTAACCCAGACGAAGCCGTTGCCATGGGTTTAGTACGTCCAAGCTCGATTTCGGCGCGCCTCATGGAATTCATTAATAAAGTTGTTTTGAGATATGCCAGAACGGTTATTGCGTTAGATTCCCAAATGGCGAAAAGGCTGGAATCTAAAGCTGGGTTGCGCCAGCGGGTAACAGTCATCCCCCCGTGGCCGCATGAAGATATTATCAGGAAATCTGAATCGGGCGGCCGCATTTTCAGAAAAGCTCACGGGCTTGAAGACAAGTTTATTGTAATGCATTCGGGCAACCACTCGTGGGTTCATCCTCTCGATACCATTCTGGCCGCGACAAAATTCCTCGTTTATCGGACGGATATAGTATTTCTGTTTATTGGGGGCGGGGTTGAAAAACATAAGGTAGAAAAGGCCATAAGAAGCGGAGCTCAGAATATTCTCAGTCTTCCTTACCAAAGTTTTAATAATTTGGGTGAATCTTTAGCCGCGGCAGACGTACATTCAGTTGTTATGGGCGCCGCCATGATCGGGATTGTCCACCCGTGCAAAATTTATGGAGCTATGGCTGTGGGCCGTCCGATATTGGCTATCGCCCCAGAAAACTCTTGCGTCTCGGAAATTATGGCGAAGGAAACTATTGGCTTTAGGCTTTGTCATGGAGATGTACCCGGGGTCGTTCAGGCCATTCTCACATTAGCAGACATGGAGAAGAAGGAGAGGAATCGTCTTAGAGAGAATGCCGCTCGATTGGTTCAAAATCAATACAATCAAACAATATTAAGAAATAGGTTCGTCGATATACTTGAATTGGCGGCCGGTTCAAATGGATGATTTCTTGACCACAACCTCAGAGGACCATTCTAGAGTACTGGTAACCGTCGCAATGGGCGCCTTGAGTCCAAGAGTTGTTGAGGCTTTACATCAATTCGAATGCTACTTTCCGTCGCCCCTGTTCGGGTCTACCAGCTTGGGAAGCGCCTCCAAGACGAAATCGGGTTTCGACCGAAGTTTGATCTTTCTCCCGGATGGAAAGAAACTATGGAGGAAATGCGTGCGAGAGGAGATTTGTAAGTTTGCTGATTATTAGTCTCGGCGTTGCGGCCGGAGCATTTGGATTATCCACTCTATGTATAGCAGCCTCACGACGTTGGGCTGTCGAACGGATGCTTGATATTCCGAATGCCCGCAGTTCGCATACTCAACCAACTCCCAGGGGAGGAGGGCTTGGCATTATTGTTGGTGTTCTTATCGGAGCCTGGAGCTTATATATTTCCCGAATCCTAAGCATGCCGTTTAGAGAGATCGCGGCGCTCAGCATCGGTGGGGGGATCGTTGCAATACTTGGATGGCTTGATGATATCCATCGGCTATCTTATCGGATACGACTGATCGCCCAAGCAATAAGTTCGGCAATTGTCCTAATTGTGGTCGGCTATTTTCGCACCATAACAGTCCCGGGCATTGGTGATATTAATCTGCATTCGTTGGGTATCCCAATCACGCTTACATGGATGATGGGTTTGACCAATGCTTACAATTTCATGGATGGCATAGATGGGATTGCAGGTGGGCAAGCGGTTGTCGCAGGTCTAGGATGGATGATAATAGGTTTTATGACTGGACAATCTTATGTTGGCCTAATAGGCGTGCTTTTGGGAGCGGCTAGCCTCGGTTTTCTATTCAACAACTGGCCTCCTGCTCGAATATTCATGGGGGATGTGGGGAGTGCTTTTATTGGGTTCACCCTGGCTGTTATTCCTATTCTTGCGGCCAAAAGGGACCCACGCTGCATGGTTGCAGGATTCCTGATGGTTTGGCCGTTTATTTTTGATACGGCATTCACGCTTATCCGTCGCCTGACTAGAGGAGAAAATATTTTCGTTGCCCATCGGTCTCATATCTATCAGCGGCTCATAATTGCCGGATACAGCCATCGTTTCGTGACGCTTACCTACATGGGTTTAGCTTTGATAGGGACCGTCATCGCTCTTCTATGGTATAAAAGAGTGCCTTTTGTTAATGTGGTCGTGATTGTGCTCCCAGTCCTTCTGTTCGCAGGATTGTGGCGATTCACAGTCAGAGCTGAATCGCGAGCTCCTTCAGGAGCGTAGCAGCTGATCTTCTACTGCTAACAAAAAAGGAAGCAGAAACTATTTTGGGGTTGATGAAATGAATATGAGTTATTTGAAGCTCAAAGAAAGCATGCTACGCATGACGCCGCTAAAGAGGCGAGTCTTTTTTTTCCTCGCCGATTCGCTTTTGGTTACGTTCTCGCTGTATGCGTCGTTTTGGCTTCGGTTCGACGGGGCAATACCCGCCGACTCTGCTCAGAAATATCCCGCCTATCTTGGGCTGTCGCTTATTGTCAAAATATCAATTCTGGCCGCTTTCGGCATGTACAAGATCTCCTGGCGGTTTTTCGGACTCAGCGATTTTATCAAGCTCATCGCGGCGGTCTCCCTGGCCTCCTTCGTCTTGGTCGCGGTTTTCTTAGGCTTTAGAGCCCACGGGCCGGTTTCCGGATTTCCAAGGGCTGTCATGCTCGCGGATTATGTCATCACCCTAGGCGCCTTAGGCCTACTTCGCATCTCCAAAAGAGCCGTCATCGAATACCTAAGTAAATCAGCGAAAATGATGCACGGGCGAACACGGGTCCTGATCGTCGGCGCAGGCGACGCCGGCAGTGCTATTGGCCGTGACATGCTAGTCAATAAGAAATCCACCTATTTCCCCGTGGGATATATCGACGATGATTTATCCAAGAGTGGACTGAGCATTCATGGCATAAAAGTGCTCGGGACAAGGAACGATATACCGACACTCTTAAAAGCCAACGCGGTAGATGAAATCCTTATTGCCATCCCCTCCTTCCATTCAAAGGATATCCGGGCTGTAGTCGAGATCATCCGTAATTCGGGCGGACCGGCGAAGGTCAAAATTCTCCCTGGGATCCTGGACCTTGTAGCCGGGAGTGTTACACTCTCGGATATCAAAGAAGTACGGGTCGAAGACCTCCTGGGCAGGGAAAAGGTCGAGATCGATTTCGCCGCCATCCGCGCCTTTCTGAACCGGAAGCGGGTGCTGATCACTGGGGCAGGGGGATCCATCGGAAATGAGCTCGCCCGGACGGTGCTCCAGTTCGAGCCGCGTTCAACCGCCTTCCTCGATATCGATGAAACGGAGCTTTTCTATCTGATGAAGCGTTTCCACGGGGCGGCGACAGAGATCTTCCCAGTAGTCGGAGACATACGGGACAGGGTAAAAATGGAAGCTGTTTTTTCCGAGTTCCGGCCCGAGATCATCGTCCATTCGGCTGCCTACAAGCATGTTCCCATACTCGAGAGCTATCCGGAAGAAGCGGTAAAAACGAACGTCCTCGGAACAAAAATCCTGGGAGAGCTGGCCCTAAAATATAAGGTCGAAAAATTCGTCTACATATCAACGGATAAGGCCATCAATCCCACGAGCGTCATGGGCTCGACCAAGCGAGTGGGAGAGGAAATGCTCAGGGTCCTCAACGGGCGGAACGGCACGAAGTTCATCTCGGTGAGGTTCGGAAATGTCCTGGGCAGCCGTGGGAGCGTCATCCCGGTCTTCGAGAACCAGATCAAGCGGGGAGGGCCGGTAACGGTGACTCATCCCGAAATGAAAAGATATTTCATGGCGACCTCGGAAGCGGTGCTCCTCGTGCTCGAAGCGGCAGCGGTCGGGGAGGGAGGCGAAGCTTATGTCCTCGATATGGGCGAGCCCATCAAGATCCTAGACCTCGCGCGCGAAATGATCAGACTAAGTGGGCTTGAGCCCGACGTGGATATCCCAATCGTCTATAGCGGCCTCAGGCCTGGGGAGAAGCTTTTCGAGGAGCTTCTGGGTGCGGAGGAAGGGTCTGAACCGACTGAACACGCCAGAATATTCAAGGCCAGAAATCCCACGGTAAGGCCGGATGAGGAGACGTTCCAAAAAATCGAGAAGTTGATCAACGGATGTCGTGACGGGAGCGACCGGAATTGCATAATCAGCGGCCTCATGGAAATCGTGCCGACGTATAAGCCTCAGTCGCTTGGAAGTGGGGCAAGGCCCGGGCTTGGAAACTGGTAAGAATCCGGATGGATGAGATTAAGCACATGCGTGGACGAAGGATTCCAGTCGTTACCTTGACCCTCCTAGTTCTGGGCATAGGCATATCCTTCGCCGAAACCCGGAAGGGCCAGGAACTCGAGAGGAAATTGCGCGAGGCCGCCTGGCATTTCGGGCCGTTCCGGATCCAGCCGTCGCTCGTCATTTCGAACGCCGGGGTAGATTCGAACGTCTTTTACTCTCCGTCCGAGCCGATCAAGGATTTCACGATAACGGCGGGGCCGGCGGCCACGATCTATGTCCCGATACACCGGAAATTCGTCCTATCGCTCTACGGCTCACCCCAGTACGTCTGGTACTCCAAGACCGAACAAGAACGGACCTGGAACTATTATTTCACCGGGGCGGCCCAGCTCAGCTTGAAGAACGTATTCTTCAGCGTGGAAGGGAACTACTCTGACGCACGCGAGCGCTGGAACACGGAGATCGACATCCGGCCGCGGCGGAAGGAAGAGGGCTATGGAGGTTCGGTCCTGATCAAGGCCGCTTGGAAGACGTCGTTCTCCCTGGGCTACCGGACGGTCAAGTATAACTATGAGAGCGTCGAGGATGCGAGCGGATTCAATGTCCAAGAAAAGCTAAACAGGCAGGAGAGTTACGCCAGCTTCTCGATGTTCTACCAGGCGTCGACCCAGAGGCGGTTTTTCTTGGATTTTGAATATGGCCTGTATGAGTTCCAATTTGCCGTGCAGGCGGCCATCGGAGATGCCTGGAGTGGGGCCGCTTATGCGGGGCTCGAGTTTTCGCGGCTCGGACGTAGGGTGCGAGGGCGTGTTCGGATTGGCTACAAGAAGTACGATGTCCGGGCCGTGGATGGGCCCGACTATCAGGGTGTCGTCGGCGACTCCCAGCTTTGGGTTCGGCTGGCGAAGCCCTTCGTCATCCGCGGGTCATATGTCCGCGACGTCCGCTTTTCGTTATGGTATGGGAATCCCTATTATGTCGAGAGCCGGCCGGGCGCGGGTGTATCGCTTTATCCGTTGCGGTTTCTGAGGCTCGACTACGATTATTCGTTAGGGAGGAACCGGTATCCTGTTGTCGGGGGCGGCGGGACGGAAGTAAAAAGGCTCGACGATTTTACGATACAATCGGCGGGCATCTACTTCCGGATCAAGAAGAGCGTCGCGCTCGGATTCATCGCAAGTTGGTGGGCGCGGGACTCGAACCTCGACGCGGAAGATGACATGAGGACCTTCTTTGGGTTAAACTTGACGTACGATTTCTAGTTTTTAGCCTTGGATAAACGAAATCTTGGGACACGTACCAATTCCAGAGAATTGTTACATGTGCCTGATTTCAAGAGAAGAGAAGAAGGGGGACACGTACAAAGAGTACATGTCCCCGAATAATAGCCTTGGATGAGGACGCCATGCGAAGAATTCCTTCGGTGTTGATAATCGCCCTGGCCGTTGCGTTCATGGGAATCGCGGTGAAAGCTCAAACTCTGCCCCAGGCCAAAGCCCAGCCCCAAGCCCAGGCCCAGGAAGCACGCGACGTATTCGTCAGGGCCTACCGGGTCGGGCCGGGGGACCTGCTCGAGCTCAAGGTCTTCCAGGTGGACGAGCTCAGCCAGACCGTCCGCGTTTCGGAGGACGGCTCGATCACCCTGCCGCTCCTCGGGCGCATCGTCGTCGAGGGCCTGACCCAGGAAGGGGTCGTCCAGAAGCTCTCCGGCCTGCTCCAGGCCAAGTATGTCAAGAACCCCCAGGTGACCATTTTCATCAAGGAGTACAAGAACCAACAGGTGGCGGTAATCGGGGCGGTCGAGAAGGCCGGTAGCTACGAGCTTGTCGGCCGCAAGAACCTGCTCCAGATCATCTCCATGGCAGGCGGGTTCAGCGAGACTGCCGGCAATGAGATCTTCATCCTGCGCGAGGGGCCGGACGGCGCGACTTCGACCGTGGCCATCGACCTCAAGGACCTCCTCGTCAACGGCAACCAGAAGCTCAACATCCCCATCGAGCCGAACGACGTCATCAACGTACCGGTCGATAGGGAGGTCCGGGTGTTCGTCATGGGCCGGGTCACCAAGCCAGGGGCGATCAAGTCGAAGCTATCCGAGGGGGTGACGCTGCTCCAGGCGATCGCCGACGCGGGCGGGCTGGCCGAGGGCGCTAAAGAGAGCGCGATCACGATCACGCGCAAGGACAAAGCCGGGAAAGAGCAGAAGATCAGGGTGAACCTGAGGGATATCATTAAGGGCAAGAAGAAGGACATCGTGCTTCAGGAAGGCGACGTCGTGTATGTGCCGGAGAGCTTTTGGTAGAGAGAGGCTGTAGATGAAGAACGGGAACGAGATACAGATCGCCGATTACGAAGTCGCAGAAGGGCAGGAGATCAATCTCCGGGAATACTGGGAGAAGATTCGCAGCCGCAAGGGCACGGTGCTCTCGGTAACGGCCGCCGTCTTCATCCTCGGGGCCTTCTGGACGTTCGTCCAGAAGCCCGTCTACACCGCTAAATCGACGCTCCTCATCGAGAAGGAGCCAAATATCCTCTCGTTCGACCAGGTCCTTCAGATCGATTCGATGCGGGACGATTTCTACCAGACGCAGTACCGGCTTTTGAGCGGCCGGGGTCTGGCAGATACCGTCATCGACAGGCTCAAGCTCTACGAGAACGTGGAGTTCGTCGGGAAGACGGAAAAGAGGAAAAAGCCCATCGATCCGACCGACCACGTCTTCCGCGAGGGGCTCATCGACAGCTTCCTGGCGCGGCTCTCGGTCAAACCCGTGCGGCTGACGCGCCTCGTCGAAGTCGCGTTCGAGGCCCGCGACCCCAAGCTCGCCGCCGACTGCGTCAACGACCTGGCCGCCGCCTTCATCGACCTTAACATCAACATGAAATATGCGGCGACCGAGCAGGCGACAACCTTCCTCTCGGAGCAGATCAAGGGGCTCCAGAGCGAGATTGAGCAGAAGGGAAAACAGCTCCAGGGATTCGAGGCCGAGGCCAACATTGTCGCCCTGAGCGACAACGAAACGACGGTCATCGACCGGCTGAGCCAGCTCAACAAGGCCCTGACAGAGGCCCAGATCGACCGGTCGAACAAGGAAGCCACCTGGAACGGGCTGAAGAACGTCAGCCCCGACTACGTGCCTGAAGCCATCGTCA
>Ga0315291_10008517_pt1 | contig 12594 bp, 11 predicted proteins | sample YL17G12_20_MG_FD_203070 | JGI IMG/M metagenome (GOLD analysis project Ga0315291, IMG submission 203070) | Sediment microbial communities from Yellowstone Lake, YNP, Wyoming, USA - YL17G12_20 | ecosystem: Environmental > Aquatic > Freshwater > Lake > Sediment | place: USA: Wyoming | collected... | reverse complement strand
GTTTAGAACGTCGTGAGACAGTTCGGTCCCTATCCGTTGTGGGCGCAGGAGACGTGAGGGGATTTGTCCCTAGTACGAGAGGACCGGGATGAACAGACCTCTGGTGTACCAGTTGTCATGCCAATGGCACCGCTGGTTAGCTACGTCTGGACTGGATAAGCGCTGAAAGCATCTAAGCGCGAAGCCAACCCCAAGATTAGGTCTCCCATCCGGTTAACGGAGTAAGACCCCTTGTAGACTACAAGGTAGATAGGCCGGAGGTGTAAGCGTGGCAACACGTTCAGCCGACCGGTACTAATAGGTCGAGGGCTTGGCTTGATTATGTGTATGCTGTGTAGCTTTGAGGGCGCGAACCGGGAGCGCCGCATATTTAACGGTGGCCATAGCGGAGGGGATCACCCGTAACCATTCCGAACACGGAAGTTAAGCCCTCCAGCGCCGATGGTACTGCAGGGGAGACCCTGTGGGAGAGTAGGTCGCCGCCGACCTATTAGATATCCGGGGTCAGCATTTCGACTGGCCCCGGATTCTTTATAACCGATCTAAAGTTTGGCATCCGGCGGTTCTTGAGAAAGGCCTGCGAAGGGTATGCCCGGGAAGAAGCACGGCCTGTCGATGGTTTATTCAGGGCCGGCAGTTCTGATATCATGCTTTTACTGCTGCAGTCGAAGGTCAGACATGCGTGATTCATGAGGTATCTTTAGATGGCTGATGTAAGGCCTTTCAGGGGAATAAGGTACAACCCTGAAGCGATAGGTGACATCGGGTTGGTCGTCGCTCCGCCGTTCGATGTCATAAGCCCCGGGGCGAGGGATTCGTTCTACAACAGGCATCCATATAACGTTATAAGGCTCATTATGAACCGGCCCAAGAAGAGTGATTCCGACCCCGACCAGCCTTACAGAAGGGCGGCCGAATTCTGCGACAGGTGGCTTGCCCAGAGGGTGCTGACAAGGGAAGCAGTGCCGAGCCTGTACCTTTACCGTCAACGGTATCTTATGGAGAGCGAGTACAAGGAGTGTACGGGTCTGATCGCCAGGGTTCGCCTGGAGGATTTCGCGGACGGAGGTATCCTTCCCCACGAGCACATAATGCCAAAACCGCTCGAGGACAGGAAGAAGCTCCTAGAGCACACGAACATGAACTTCAGCCTCGTACACTCGCTTTATACGGACCCTGCAGAGAAGCTAAAGGGCCCCATACTGAAGGAGATGGAGAAGTTCCCCATCGCACAGTTCCAGACCGAGGATGGGATAGCCCACGATGTCTGGGCGGTCAGCGAAGAGCCGTTCGTAAGGAAGACGATGGGTTTCCTGAAGAACAGAAAGCTGTACATCGCTGACGGGCACCATCGCTATCAGACCGCTTTCGAGCACAGCAGAAGCGTAATCGAGGCCGGGCAGGACGACGGTGAGGAAGACCCAAGGCGGTTTCTGATGATGATGATAGTCGAGATGGAGAACCCGGGGTTATCGCTCCTGCCGGTGCACCGCGTCGTCAGGTCCGCCGGTCGCTTTGAGGTGGAAGACTTCACCCGCGGTCTCGAGAACTGGTTTACGGTAGTCGAGGTGCAGGTTCCAGGGGGGGCGCGAAGCGGGCAGATTTTCCATCTCCTTCGCGATATCGAAGAGGCCGGGCATGCCGGCAAGGCATTCGGCGTGTTTCTAAAGGAGCCGGAGAAGTTCCTGCTCCTGTCCTGGAAGTCGAACCTCGACCCTCAGCAGGTCATCGAGGGCGAGTACTCTCCCGCGTACAAGAACCTGGACGTAACCGTTCTGCACCGGCTCGTCATAGAGAACCTGCTGGGCATCTCTCCTGACCGGACTTCGGTGGAGAGCAGCCTGATTTTCACCAGGGATCCCCTGGAAGCGGCCGAGAGGGTGGATTCGGGTGAAGGGTTCATGGCGATCTTCGTAAACCAGACGAGGGTCGAGGAGGTCAGGGGCGTCGCCGATCACGGTGACAAGATGCCCCAGAAGTCCACGTATTTCCACCCGAAACCATGTTCCGGCGTGGTGATGAACAGGATAACGGAGTGGTGATATTTATTAGCCAGGGAGGGCCTTCCGGGTGTGACGTCCAGTGTTTTGACTTCAGAGGGCCCTGTACGACTCCGGCCTTAAAAGTGACGGCTCTCGAAGGCCGCGGTCAATGACCTCCAGTATCCTCTCTCGTTCACGCGACATGACCCCTCCCACGGGCAGGTAGTTGGATGCATGATTCGTGCGGAATGTGCAGCCATCGACCTCGACAGCCTCAACCAGCCACCTGAGCTCCTGAAGGATGCTGACGGGGTCCATTATCTCGAAACCGCCGTTGGTGTAGTCGCGATAGAGCGGCGTTCCGGGTAGAAGCATAAGCGTGAGGGCGCTCAGGTAGCGCGGGTTCATCCGCGAGACCGCTCGGGCCGAATCGACAGCGTGCTGACGGCTCATCTCCCTGCTGCCGAGGCCCAGGAGCACGATCACCGACATTTCGATGCCCGCTTCCTGCGCCTTTATGACCGCCCTGACCATTTCATCAGCCGTGGCGCCTTTCTTTACCCTCTCCAGTATGGCGTCGTTTCCGCTCTCCAGGCCGAGGTAGCCGATAGAGAGTTTCTTTTCGTGCAACATGGAAAGCTCTTCAGGGGTCTTGGCAAGGATGTCGTCCGCGTTTGTATAGACGCCGACTCGTTCCAGATCCGGGAAGCTGTTGCTCAGATGATCGAGGATGCGGCACAGGTCCCCGGTAGGCAGGCACATGGCGTTACCATCACACATGAACACCCTTTTCACGCCGCGATTCACTCTCGCGACCAGGTCTATGTCTTCTCTGATACTCTCAAAGGGGCGAGTGGAGAACTTCGCGTACTTGTAAGTGAGGCAGAAGGTGCAGCGGTTGTGAGAGCAGCCGCCGGTCACCTGGAGCAGGAAACTGCCGGCTTCACTGGGCGGTCGTATGACTACGCCTTCGTAATCTCTTGCCAATCAGATGTACTCCCTCTACCCCTCGGCCTGCTTCTTCATCGATTCCATCATCTGTTCGACACAGATGCTCTGTGACTGTGCCTCCAATTCAAACCCGGATTCCACGCCGCATTCGAAACCTTTCTCAATGGCGACCTTGCACAGACCGACAGCCAACGGGGAAAGGTTTTTCAACTGCACGGCAAGCTCGTAGGTCTTCTCTCGCAGTTCGTCAGGCGAGTACACAGCGTTTACCAGGCCGATGCGTTCCGCCTCCGCAGCGTCGATCCTACGGCCGGTAAGAATCAGTTCTTTAGCCCTGTGGATGCCAACGTACCGCGGGAGCCGCTGGGTCGCACCGAGGTCGGTGACGAGACCGAAGTTGACCTCGAGCAATCCGAACGTCGCCTCGGTTGAGGCGAATATCATGTCACATGCCAGGGCGATCTGCGTTCCGGCACCCAGGGCGTGCCCGTTCACCATGGCAAGCACCGGCTTCTCGATCAGTGCGAAAGCGCGGAAGTTCCTCTGGATATTGCGAATCAGGACCCTGAACGCGGAAAGGTCCGTTTCCTGGAACAGGTCAAGAGAGCTGAGGTCGAGGCCGGCGGAGAAGGCCTTGCCACGCCCGGTTACCACGATCACTCTTACTTCCGGATCGTCGCGCAAAAAGTCAGCCGCAAGGCCGAGTTCCTCGAACATGGTACGGTTCATTGCGTTTCGCTTCTCCGGCCTGTCAAAAAAGAGTGTCGCGATCCCCTCTTCGTGTTCGATGGTGAGCGTCTCGAACTGTGGCGGTTTCATGTTACCTCCCTGATCCACTGACTATCCTGCTTATGTCACCCAGGTATGATACCAGAAGGCAGGTGCGTTTCCGTTGCGCTGTTTAGCACTGCCGGGATCACTCGAGGGTGTCGCCGTTGGCGAAGTCGATTACGACATCTTCAAGTCTTTTTTCTGTAAACGGCTTCCGAAGGCATCTCCGGGAAGCCTCTATCATCGCAGGCGGGATGGCATCGTTTTCAGCCAGTTCCGAATAGATCTTGCTCGATTGTTCCCGGTGGTCCATCAGGTCGAGGATCCGCGCCTTCCAGGTAAGAGTAACCGCTTTCTTGGATTCAACCTGCTCCAGTTCGAGGGCGCGGTCGGTGGCTGAAAGAGCCCCACGCAGATTTCCCAGCATGCACCTGACAACACCTTCCATCAGGGGAAAAGTCGGCTCCTGCGGGTCCAGCGACGAACATTCACCGAGCATGTTCAGTACCAGGTTAAGGTCACCGGTATCGATATACCTCTTGTAGGCATCGAGGTACCGCTCCTGCGCCCTGGTGATGTTGATCCTGGGGGGCCTGCCTCCTTCGAGTCGCCCCACGTTAGATCGACCTCTGCCCAGTTCAGAATCAAGGTCAAACCCGACAAAGCCACCTCTTGAAGCGGGCGCAGGCGACTCCGAAACCCAGAAACGTTTCTGCGGGAGACTGAACACCGCGCTGCTGAGGTTCATTATGCTGGATATCGAGAAACCGGATGACCTGTCACGCCCGGCAAGGGCGTCGTAATGATCACCGACTATCCCAGCCATTCGCGAAGGCGTTACGCGGCCGGTAGAGGCCAGCACTGCTGCTCGCTGCGTTATGGCCTTGTCCGCGATAACAGAGCTGCAGTTAGGGTGAAGCCCTCGCGACGATAACTCGCCGTCAAGGAAAGAGTTGGTTGCCACGAGCGTCTTGTCCGCGAGCCATCTGGTAACCTGTCGGGCAGCGGACATCTCGAGAACAGCCGCTTTCGAGGGAGAACCTCCGGCAAGGACCACGCAGCAGCCTCCGGTAGCTTTGAATTGAGAGGCTATACCTATCGCTTCCTCGACCGTGGCGGCAGCGCGGGCGATCGTGTGAGCGATATCAATCAGAGGTGTCCCGCGGGGGTCTGCATCCAGCGATCCGCACTGATGCACCGCCAGTGCGAGGCCGTCCTCGTTTATGGAGGTGATGCCACCGGTAGGCAGGCCCGCAGTGGTGACCGAGCAGAAAGCCTTGCCGTGGTCCGGGTGGTGGAAGATGACAGAGGGGTTCAGGTCCCAGTACCCGGCGCCCCAGAAGTTCAGGTTTCTGCCGAAGACCAGCTCGCCGTTTGATGTCTCACCGATAGCGCTTGTGCCCCCCATGCCGGAAAGAACCGGCAATGAAAAACGGCGGCGTTTCCTTGACAGGGAGCCGGCGCATCCCAGGACGTCAGGCAAGAGAAGTACTTCGGCAAGGTCTTCAACCTGCAGGCCGAGCCCCACGGCCAGGCCGCGAAGTTCATCGACTGCGTCGGAATCACCACTGCCGGCGAACTGACGGACCATGGCCCGCTTAAGTCTGTTCAGGGTCTTCAGGCTGCCGGTATTTTTAGGACTTACGCGTGATAGGAAGCTATCCGGCAGTGACCTGTAGAAATCTATCGTGTCGCGGACCCTGTACCTCATCAGGGTCCCGTGTTGCAGACCCCTCTCAAAGGACGTCCCCGCAAGGTGGAGTACCCAGATGCCCCCCACCCTGTCAACGGTGCCTTTTCCGAATCTCTCAGCCATAGGACCTTCGATCTCCGCCGACTCTCAGACCATAACCGTGCATGAACTTCAATGAGGAAAATTAAGTCGTTAAATGCGGTAACTATAGTAACCGAACGGGCATCCAGGTGGAAGGTTCAGCAGGTGGTGATGGGCTCACCATGGTGCTAGTATATGAGGAAGATATTGCACTCTGTGAGCCGACAGACCAGCCGGACAGAAGCCGGGAGCGACCGGCTCTTTTTATGAATGAACGACAGGTTCCATGGAAAAAGAAACCGCTTACGTGCTACTGCAGAAAGGAAGAGAACTGCTGGAGGATGGGAATCCGGCGCAGGCGGCGTTTGTCCTGGAGAGGGCCCGCAGCCGGGAACCGAACAAGGGTTCGATACTCGAGATGCTGGGCATGGCCTATTACGGATATTGCCGGTACAGGGACGCGGCACGCAGTTTTGAGGAGGCGCTCGAGGTAGACCCGACCAATGACTACGCGCACTACTGCCTCGGCCTGTGTTTTCTCAAACTTGACCGGCGTTCGGAGGCCGGTGGACACTTCAAGCTTGCCTGGTATCTCCGACCGTACGAGATGTACCGCGGAAAGGCGGTGCGTTTCGGTGCCAGCTGCGGGCCTGCCCCGGAACACGTCGCAAACGGATACGGCGCTGACGACAAAGAGGGATAATGGGGTCGCTTCTAGATGAATACGGGGCGTTTATCATCGACCTGGATGGGGTGGTTTATCTGCTGGACGACCCTATACCAGGTTCAGCCCTGGCTATAAACCACCTCCAGGAAGCTGGCGTCCCGTTCGTTTTTCTCACAAACAACTCATCTTCCACGGCGAAGCAGTATGTCAGAAAGCTGCAGCGCTTCGGGTTAACGGTTGAACAGGATCGCATTGTTACATCAAGCCAGGCTGTGGCAAGGTATCTCGATGGCAAAACCGAGGGCCGCAGGGCATTTGTGATAGGTGAAGAGGGGCTCACCTCGGAACTGAAACCACTCGGCATGGAGTTGGTCGGCGCCGTTGCGGCCAGCAGGGTCGATTACGTGATAGTTGGCTGGGACAGGGAGTTCGACTTTAACAAGCTGAAAGCCGCCGTGCTGGCGATCCGAGATGGAGCGCACTTCATCGCCACAAACGCGGACGCGACCTACCCAACCCCTGAAGGTCTGTGGCCCGGCGCTGGTTCTATCGTGGCCGCGGTGAGCACCGGATCCGGACAGGTTCCTGTAGTCGTCGGAAAGCCGAACCCGCTGATCGTCCAGATTGCGCTTGACAGGATGGCGTCAGGGCCGAAGGGGACGCTGCTGATAGGGGACCGCCTGGACACGGACATCTTGTCGGGGATCGCGGCCGGCATTGACACGCTCCTGGTACTGACGGGTGTGTCGACACCGGAAGAGGTCAACGAGACGGGCATAAGGCCAACCCATGTGCGGGACAGCCTCAGCGCCATGCTGAACGGGTAGTATGTTAGAATTACTCCCGTCCTATCCAAAGCGTCAAGGTGGTGAAAGAAGTGTATAACCCCGAGATCGAGTCTATGGATAGAGGAAAACTTGCGGACCTGCAGCTGGAACGGCTGCGGGACACGGTGAAGCGGTGTGAGGAGATGGTTCCTTTCTACCGGCAGAAGCTCAGGGAGATCGGAGTTTCCTGGAAGGACATCGGATCGCTGGAGGACATACAGAAGCTGCCGTTTACCTCCAAAGATGACCTGCGCGAGAATTATCCGTTCGGGATGTTCGCCGTACCGATGCGAGAGATAGTGCGAATACATGCTTCTTCCGGCACCACCGGCCAGCCGACCGTGGTGGGTTATACAGACAACGATATCGAGAACTGGTCCGAGCTCATGGCGAGGTCGCTTGTGGCGGGGATGGCGGATAAATCCGATATTGTGCAGATAGCTTACGGCTATGGCCTGTTCACCGGCGGCCTGGGATTCCATTATGGAGTGGAAAAGCTCGGAGCATCGGCTATCCCGATCTCTGGCGGAAACACCAAGCGGCAGATACGCTTAATGGTCGACCTGGGAACAACAGTGCTGTGCTGTACGCCTTCCTATGCGCTCTACATGGCGGAGACAGCGGAGGATATCGGGGTAGAATTCAAGCAACTCAAGTTGAAATCAGGCATATTCGGGGCGGAACCCTGGAGCGACCGGATGAGAGAGAAGGTCGAGCGTTTACTGAACCTCTCGGCATTCGACGTTTACGGGCTGAGCGAGGTCATGGGCCCCGGGGTGTCTATCGAGTGCGAGCAGAAAAACGGGCTGCATATTTTTGAAGACGCTTTTCTGCCGGAGATCATAGACCCCGCTACGGGCGAGGCCTCGCCTGTTGGTGAGCAGGGCGAACTCGTCTTCACTACCATAAACAAGTTCGGTATGCCGCTGTTGAGGTACCGCACCAGGGATGTTACGTCTCTGGATTCCAGCCCGTGTGGGTGTGGACGTACCCACATCAGAATGAAAAGGGTGAGGGGCCGCACCGACGATATGCTGATCATCAGGGGCGTCAACGTGTTCCCCAGCCAGATTGAGTCTGTACTGATGCAGATCGAGGGCATATCCCCGCATTACCAGTTGACAGTAGATCGAGAGGCCGGCCTGGACGTGCTGGAAGTGCAGGTCGAGGTCTCGGAGGAGATGTTCTCCGACCGCATAAGAGGGCTGGAAGAGTGGCAGGATATTATCCAGGCTGAGATCGAGAGTTACCTGGGTATCGGTTTGAAGGTTGGGCTCGTGGAACCACGGTCCATCGCGCGCAGCGAGGGCAAGGCTGTGCGCGTGATCGATAACCGTGAGCAGTGACTGAGGGGAGGGGCCATGACGGTCAAGCAGATATCGGTGTTTCTTGAGAACAAGTCGGGGAGGCTTCTGGACGTCACCAGGGGGCTTGGGGAGGCCGGGGTGAATATCAGGGCTCTCTGCGTTGCGGACACCAGCGAATTCGGAGTAGTCAGGCTGATAGTGGATGACCCGGCTCTGGCCCGGGACAGCCTTCGCGATAAAGGTATGACGGTTAAAGAGACGGTAGTCATCGCGGTGGAAGTGGAAGATAAGCCAGGAGGGCTTTCGGGGGTGCTCAAGCCTCTGGTAGACCAGGAAATGAACATAGAATACCTGTACTGCTTCCTGGAGAAGTCAGGGGATCAAGCTATAGTCATCATACGTGTCGAAGAGGCGGAGCAGGCAATCGGGGCGTTGAAGGTCGCCGGCTTCAGGGTAATACCGGAGGACGAACTCTACGCGATGTGAGGCCGTAAATGCCTGTTGTATCCGATTCGTTCAGCCTGAAGACACGTGGAAACGGCCAGATCCTTGATATCACCGGCGAGGTCTCCGAGGCGGTGAGGAAGTCCGGGCTCGAAAGTGGCCTGGTAACCGTCTTCGTGCCGGGCTCAACGGCCGGGGTAACGACTGTAGAGTATGAACCGGGGCTCGTTGAGGACCTGGACGAGATGTTCGAGAGGGTCGCCCCCGGCGACAGTGAGTACCATCATAACCTTCGCTGGAACGACGGAAACGGCCATTCACACGTGAGGGCTTCGCTGCTTGGAGCCTCTCTGACGGTCCCCTTCTCGGGTTGCAGGCTGATGCTGGGAGTATGGCAGCAGGTCATACTGGTAGATTTCGACAACAGGTCCAGGAGCAGGGACATCGTCTGCCAGGTTATGGGCGAAAAAGACTAGCCGTTCTGGTCTATCTCATCAAGCATAAGCTGTACCAGCTTGACCGTACGGTCCAGAGCATCCCTGTCGATCTCATCGTATACGTCTTCCCTGTTGCGCCAGCCCCTGTAGGCACCACCGGTGAGCGCCCCGATTGTAATGGCTTTCCTGCCTCTGGCAAGGGCGATCATCGAGTCGCTTTTCTTTACGCGACACCTGCCTTTTCCGAGTTCGATGCCCTTCGAATTCCTGGCCGCACGTGTAGCAATCCGCTGAAGCCGCCTGCTGCAATGGAAACCCAGCATCACGCCTTCCCTCGTGAAGACCCGGGTGTTCTCGCCGCAGGGATGGTCGATGTTTATTATGAACGCGTCCCTGATCTGGTAGCGACGGCTTCTCAGCAGCGCCGCCATGCCCCTGCCGCCCGCGAACCCCCTTGCGGTAGCCACACCCCATACTTCCGTATGCTCGAGCGGGTTGGTGACAAGCGAGCCAAGCACAGAGAGCATGGCGCCGACCCCGGATGCGTTGTCGTTGGCGCCCGGCGTGTAGCGGCCGAATACCTCGCCCCACAGGATGGAACAGAACAGGACCAGGATATATACAGTGAACGGAGATATCGCGATCCAGATCACGAACAGCGTGTGCCTCTGCACTTTTGCAAGGGAGGCCGCAACTCCGAGCATGCTCACGAGCACGATGATAACGATGCAGATGAAAGAAACTGTATACAGGACCCTGTACATGCGGGCTATCCGTGGTCGGCCGAGAGGCGATTCCCTTGAGCTGTCATAGTTGGCGACCACGACCACTCGCTGGGACACCTCTTCGGTCGCGCGCACCCGGCCCACGATATTCGAGGCCTTGCTGTGGGGGAAAAGACGGGAGACAACGCTCCATGTGTATGTTTCCATCTGGAATACAAGGAAGACGAAGATCGCAAGGGCGAGGCTGATCATGTAGTTCAGCGGGAATATGCCGTAGGCGAGTACTGCCAGCAGGTATATGAGCGCCAGGCCCTGCAGGTCGGACTTCCAGGACGAGAAGCTCTCCTCAACCACGTCGATGTCGGACTCTTCCATCGCGTGCAGGATGTAGGAAGCGGCGGCTTTCTCACCGTCGCTCCCCGCGTACCTGTTACCGATTTTCCTAGACAGGTGGAGAACGTGCTTGCTGGGTAGATCCATGCGGGTATTCTAGCACAGGGAAAACGGCGGCCCCGGCAATTCTTGTGCCCGACAGGGGCGTTAAGTACAATGAAGAGAGCCGCCGGATCCTGCCGTGGCTTGAGCGGCAATCTCGAAGCCTGCCGGGATACTTTCGGCCGAATCGAAAACCCGGCCGGGATTGAGATGTCAGACTTCAGGCTGTAATTGGAGCGGCGGTGGCTATGAAGCGCATTTACACTGGCGGTTTTCGCAGTCTGAATCGGATCGGGCGGATATGAACGAACGCATATTGAACAGGATCAATTCTCCCGCTGAATTAAAGCGCCTCAACAGTCGAGAGCTGGAAGCGCTTGCCGGCGAGATCAGGGAATTGATAATCGATACTGCGAGTGTGACCGGCGGACACCTGGCCTCGAGCCTGGGGGTTGTCGAGCTGGCCATAGCCACCCACCGCGCACTGGATGCTCCCGTGGACCGGATAGTGTGGGATGTAGGGCACCAGGCCTACGCGCACAAGATACTGACGGGACGCCACGAGAGTTTCGGCACGTTGAGGCAGTACGGTGGCTTAAGCGGGTTCCCCAGGCGGGCGGAAAGCGAATATGACGTGGTGGACAGTGGACATGCGGGAGGCTCGATAAGCTACGGGTTAGGGCTGGCCCTCGCAAGGGACATGCTCCGGGAAGATTACTCGATCGCGGTCATCATCGGTGATGGCGCGATGACCTCGGGGGTGGCTTATGAGGCCATGAACCAGGCCGGCCACCACCTCAATTCGAATCTCATAATAATCCTTAACGATAACGAGATGTCCATATCCGAGAACGTCGGTGGGTTCTCGTCATACCTATCCAGGATAAGGCTGAAGCCGGGTTACACTCACCTCAAAGAGGAACTGGAAGAGATCCTGACCTCACTGCCCCCCATGGCGGACGGTTTCATAAGACTGGCTCACAGCGTAAAGGTAAACCTGACCAACGCCCTCGTACCCGGGGTGCTTTTTGAGGCTCTGGGACTCAAGTACGTGGGGCCTATCAGCGGTTACGACATGCCCCTGATAGAGGAAACAATCGCGGAGGCCAGGGAGATCGACGGGCCGGTGTTGATACACGTAGTAACAAAGAAGGGAAAAGGGTACGGGCTTTCCGAGAAAAGCCCCACGGAGTTCCACGGCGTTTCCCAGTTCGACAGAAAAACCGGGATCATGAGAAACAGCGATGGATCCTCCTATACGCAGATCTTCGCAGACACAGTGGTTAAGCTGGCAAGACGGGATCCAAAGCTGGTCGCGATAACCGCCGCCATGAAACTGGGTACAGGGCTCGACCGCTTCAGCAAATTGTTCCCCGAGAGGTTCTTCGACGTCGGCATCGCGGAGCAGTTAGGGGTCAACCTTGCCGCCGGCCTGGCCCTCAGCGGCCTGAGGCCGGTTGCGGCGATCTACTCGACGTTCTTACAGAGGGCTTTCGACCAGATTTCCCAGGAGATATGCCTGCAGAACCTCCCGGTCGTGTTCGTGATAGACAGGGCGGGCCTGGTCGGTGAGGACGGCTCCACGCATCACGGTTATTTCGATGTATCCTACCTGCGGATGCTACCGAACATGGTGGTGATGTCTCCGGGCAGCGGTGGAGAACTGGCCTCGATGCTTGAATACGCGTTTCAACTCGGCTCTCCGGTAGCGGTTCGGTTTCCCAGGGGTAAGGCGGCCGAACTCGATGAGGTTGGCCGGGAGCTTATCGTGCTCGGAAAAGGCGAGACCCTGAGAAGTGGTGAAGATGTGACCCTGCTGGCGCTTGGGGACATGGTGCCCATTGCCCTGGGCGTCGCGGAGCTGCTCATGGACGAAGGCATATCGACCTCGGTGGTGAACGCGCGTTTCGCCAAGCCGCTCGATTCCGCTTTCCTCGAGGAGATATGTGAAGGAAAGAAACTGATGGTGACGCTAGAGGATAACGTCCTCGCTGGCGGGTTCGGTAGTGCCGTCCTGGAGACGCTTACGGGGAAGAGAATTGAAGTTAATTTACTTCGCAAAGGGCTGCCGGACAGATATATCGATCACGGTAAGATCGCGGAGCTATTAGAGGAAGTGGGCCTGTCTCAGTTCCAGATCGCGACAGACATAAGAGAACGTCTCGAAGAAATAACATGAAGAGAAGGCTGGATCTCTGTCTCTATGAAATGGGGTATTTCAAAAGCCGCGAAATGGCAAAAGCGGCGGTAATGGAAGGCCTGGTCTCAGTGAAC
>Ga0315291_10008516_pt1 | contig 12594 bp, 15 predicted proteins | sample YL17G12_20_MG_FD_203070 | JGI IMG/M metagenome (GOLD analysis project Ga0315291, IMG submission 203070) | Sediment microbial communities from Yellowstone Lake, YNP, Wyoming, USA - YL17G12_20 | ecosystem: Environmental > Aquatic > Freshwater > Lake > Sediment | place: USA: Wyoming | collected... | reverse complement strand
TTTAACCATAAAGCAGATCAATGACATTAAGTGCGATACCCTATGCAAAAAAGACCATGATGCAGGTTATTTTAGTAAAAATTCATGCATTTGCCAGTCTAACGCAGGGAAATTACAGGACTTTTTGAAAGGTCAGATAAGGCTAGACGACAACAATTATTTTAGGCCAGAGACAACTCCTCCACCCGCAGCGAGCTTTCAATGAAGATACCAAGGCAGATTATCATTAAGGGCGAAAAGTGGAAGATCCGGCGTAAGACCGGCCTTAAGCATGAGAAAAAAGTTGTCTGGGGGCTTTGTGATTACGATACTCGCGTAATATGGCTTGAGCGTAATTTAAGCCCAGACCAGCTTATGCAAACTTGGCTCCATGAATTTAACCATGCCTGTATTATGGAGCTACACGTTGAATTAGAAGATGATCTTAATGAAGTCTTATCAGATGGTCTTGCATATATCTATGCCACGACGTTTAAAATGGAATTAAAATAGTTGCAATGCAATTAAATAGTATATATCTCTAGATGTAACAACAACCAAGGAGAAGATATGTTACTACTTAAGAAGGCATCGAATGATACTGCATTCGCTAAAATCGGGATTCTCGGATTCAATGGATCTGGAAAGACCTACACAGCAATGCAAATTGCAATTGGACTATGCAAAAAGATCAACACAAAGCAAGTTGCATTTTTTGACACTGAAAAAGGCTCTGATTTCATCGTTAAGCCAATGGAAAAAGAAGGAATTGATTTGCTAGTTCATAAAGGACGAGCTTTCAAGGATTTGATTTCTGTTATGAAAGAAGCCGAAGCCGGTGGAATTAAAATCCTGATCATCGACTCTATTACACACGTCTGGCGTGATCTTTGCGACTCATATCAGACAAGCCAGAAGCGCAAGTTTCTAGAAATGCGCGACTGGGGAGTTCTTAAGAAGCAATGGTCTGAGTTTACTGATCTTTACGTTAACTCAAAGCTGCACGTTCTTATGCTTGGCCGAGCAGGAGATGTTTATGAGAATGAGAAAAATGAGAACACTGGAAAGAACGAGATTGTTAAAAATGGCGTGAAAATGAAGGTTGAGGGAGAGACTGGTTTTGAGCCGGATCTTTTGATTGAGATGGAGCGATTCTGGGAAAATGACGTTCTTCTTAATAAGGCTTATATCGTTAAAGACCGATCTAACACAATGAACGGCAAGTCTTTTGATAAGCCAACATTCAAGACTTTTGAGAGCTTCTTTAATTATATCAATATCGGTGGAGAGCATAAGGGTGTTGATGTTTCTAGAAATTCGCAAGATGTCTTTGGAAATCCAGATTACTCAGCTCAAGAAATGCAGCGTAGACGAGAGATCGCTTTAGAGAACATTGGCGAGGCTTTCACATTGACAGGACTTGAGGGTCGAGCTGCTGATGTTATGAAGAAAAAGACTGAAGTTTTGATTAAAGTCTTCGGAACAAGCTCTTGGACTGCGATCTCTTCAATGAAAGCTACTGAATTGGAGCGCCTTGTTGTTGCATTAAGAAAAGAAATTGGATTAGATATTGAAATCGCCCCCCCTGAAATGAAAGATGAGCAGGTTCCAGCATGAAATTAATTTTAAGTCTATTGCTTCTCCTAGCAATGGTTGGTTGTAAATCAGAGGCTCCCCCTGTTAGCTCGGGGGGGGTCGCTGTAAAGGAATATCCCTGGAGTGGAGAGCTTAGAAATCAAATTAGCCTTAAATTGGATTCTTTCAAAGCTGCCGTTGATTGGAAAGATTACTGCGCTGGTTTTTATCGACTATCAGACACAGACAAAATTGAGGTGATTTATGCACTCGCAATTCAAATATGCAAGTATGAGTCTAATTGTTACGATGCTGCTTATTCTCCCGATGACTATAATGGGACTGATTCTATCGGTCTTTATCAGCTTAGTTACGAAGATGATATGAAGTGGTGCGCGATGGATTATAAGAAAAAAAATCTTATTGATCCCTATGTTAATATCAAGTGCGCAATTCCTGAGATGGCAAGACTCATTAAACAAGATGAGCAGATTGCCGGAGGATACGAAAAAGGAACTCGTAAAGGTCTTTCTAGATATTGGGCTGTGATGTGGAATACTGTTGATAGCAAACAAGGTCATTTGGAGCAAATCAAGGAAGCAGTTAACCTCTCAAAGCAATGTAGGTCTTTATGATGTATCCAAAAGAATTTATTAATGAAATTCCAAAAGAAGTACAAAAAGATGCAATTTATGGCCTCTTGACTCTCTTTTTTGAAGACCAAGCTAGAATCTCTCCAGAAGGAGAATTAGCTTTTAGTAAAACAGGCCTTAATAAGTTAAAAAAACTATGTGTTGAGCTTCTCATTGAGGCAGACAAAGCCGCAACTGTATCTGAAGCAAGATTAGGAGACTTCATTGCCACGACAAAGCAGAATCAAAAGAAACTCACAGTTAAAGAAAGAGCAAAGAAAGCAGGATTACACACTGTTAGTGCGAACTTACCAGCCCCCAAAAAGCTTATCCTACCTTGATATAAGCATTTTAACTGCTATCTATCTTGGATTAACCTTAGTGATTTTAGGTATTTACGGACATTTCTATGCCTAAAATGCACAGAAATAACGGTAAATGTGAAGGCTGCAATGCTCTTTTTGAAAGGTATCCAGGTTTTAGTCTTCCTGTGAGAATGTGGTTTGAGGCTCTCCAGGAAGCTCATCCTGAAGCGCATATCAGCGAGGCCGGTCGTGGCAAGCAAAGGCAGGACTATTTGTTCCTACAGGGCCTTACTCAAGCAAAGTTCGGCAAATCAGCACATAATTACAATGCTGCTATTGATGTGTTCTGTAATACCGAAAACAATGAATATTCATTAGATTCAGAATGGTTTGATCTAGTAATAAGGCCGCGGTTAAACGATGCGTTACAATGGTATGGTGATATTGGCTCAGAATTCTATGAGCGTCCTCATATTGAGCTTAAAGACTGGAGAGTTTTAGCCGAGAAGGGATTTTTGCATCTCGTTTCTTCGGAAGATAAAACAACATCATCGACTTAGACCGGCCTGATGAAATCCACTCTTTATAGGCCTCTGCCAGCAACTCACAGGAATCAACACAGATCCCAAAGCCGCCGCGATGGATTACTTCCAACAGAAACTCTCGTTGCTCTGCTCTGAGTGTTTTAGTTTTACCTGGGGCTTTTAGTTCAATAAAGACAGGCTCACCGTATGGTCCAATTCCAACAATATCAGGAAAACCAACAGGAGCATTACCCCTGAAATAACAGCCTCGGTTTTTAGAGTAGGTTGCTTTAGATTCGACAACATGACAGAAGAACCCTTTCATTTTAAGCCAAGGAACAATTTGAGCCTCAACATTCTTTTCTGGACTTAATGATTTCTTAGCCATATATCTAAGGGTATGAATAGATTGACTAAAAGACAAGCTGAAATTTATGGATTAATTATCCGTGGATATACTAACGAGGAAATAGCAAATTCTATTTTTATCGCTTATGGGACTGTAAAGCTTCATGTTCACAGTATTTTAAAGAGATTAGGGCTTAAAAGTAGAATTGAATTGATGGCAAAAGAGATAGAAAAGGGGACCGAAGTCCCCCATAAGTCTAAACGGCAGAAGAAATGCCGTCAGCCAACTTAAGAAGAGTAGCTTTGATTGAAGCCTTTAAAGCAGGTTTTCCGCGCTCAAGAACAAAATCATCAAGCTTACCTGGAATGGTCTTCTCAATCATTTCAATGATCTGATCAACCGTTTCGTCACATCTTGCCTCAATTGCTGCATCAACAGCCTTCTCGATTTTAGGAAGCATTTCCTTCCAAACAGCACCTAGATCCAACTTCATATATTCTCCTTTGTTTAGGCGAGTAAAACTCTGCCATGTTTGTTTAAAAGATTAAGCCTATTAGCCTTTTGCATATTACTCAAGCCTGGATGCTTCTCAATTTCAGCACGAGAGATCATCTCTACTTGCAATGGATCAATTCCGCCCATAGACCTAGCTTTATCAGCAACGCTCATTGTTTGAGTTACTGGGAATCCTTCGAGCTTCTGGTTCATATTCATTGCACCAGGAGCACCAGGAGGAGGAGCTTGATACTGCATATTTGGATCAACAACATCTTTTTCTGGGGTTATTTGTTCACTTGATATTGCAGCAGGAATTTGCATTAGTGGTGACATTGGGGCCTCCTGTAATTTATTGATCATTGAAGCTCCAAACGATTTTCCTCTGCCTTGTGAAGCAGCTTTTCCTAATAGACCTAATCCAGCAATAGATGAAGCAACTCCAATATGACCAGACCCTAATGCTCCAGCGGCTCCAGCAATTGTTCCCATTGTAGCAGGTCCAGCAAGTGAAGATTTTCTAGTCATATTGTCAAGAGAAGCATTATTAATAACTTTTGCAGAAGAATAATCTTTTCTAAGAGAAGATAGTGCTGCTCTTTCGTTTGTTTTGAAAAGAGGAGACATTGCCTCTAATTGTCCATCAATTGACTGATCTATGTTTTTGATTATCGTTTTAAATCCTTGTTGTACTTCTGGAGTTTCAAGATTAGATTTAGACCAATCTTTAACAGAATTTCCTAGCTTTGCTCTAATATCTTGAAGATCAGAAAGCCTTTTTTCTCCATTAAATGCCTGACTGTCTAAATATGTTTCAATCTTCTTTAAAGCAGAATCTCCATTTGGAGTGTGTTTTAACTGTTGTTCTGCCTCTGATAGTATTTTACTTTTCCAATTGTCAGGAGTCCATCTAGAAGCATTATAAGAATCTCCCATTGGAGATTTAACAGCAGACTTATTTTCTAAAGCAATCTCATGTTTTGAATAGATATTACTAATCTTATTCCATGTGTCTTTTAAAAGTTCTCCAGAGCGATCATACATTTTTTCATAACTAGAAGCTGGAGAAACAATTCCTTTATCTAAAGCAAGCCTTCCAACGGATGCGCTCGTTTTTGGACTAGTCTCAGCAGCTTTTATTCCTTCTTTAAGAGCTTTTTTTCCTGGGCCAATAGCTTTGTAAGCGGCTTCTGCTGCAATATCTACTTTAGCAAGATTTAATCCACCAGAAACAGCAGGCAATGCTGCTGCAATGGTAGATAAAACAGGATGTTCAGTGATGTTTTCTAATCTTTCCTTTGCTTGAATTGGGTCTACTTCTCCAGGAGTGTCTCCAGGATTTTGAGCGGCCATCATTCCAAGACCCTCTCCAGCAGCAATTCCAGCCTGAGCAAGTTTTGGAAGATTAGCGACAGCAGGAATAGCCCTAGAAACTCCAAAAGGAACAAATAAAGATCCACCAATTCCAGCAACTTTTCCAGCCCAAGCCGATTTTTGATTCTGAAAAATATCTTTTTTCATTGATTCAATGATTTCATCTCTGCGCTTCGTATAATCTCCACCAGCAAGAGATTCAACACCGGCTTGTATTTGTGGCATGTGCCCAAAAGAAGCAACATTCCCAGCTTCGCGCCCAAATGTTCTTATTTCAGCAAGAGTTTCATTCTTATCCTGTAAATATTTATCAGGATCAAACAAATCTTTTGATTCTAATTCTTTTTCTTGTAAATATTTGTCAGGATCAAATTCTGCCATTTTATAACCCATTCATTTTGAGTATTTTTGATGCCCTTGGATCGCTTGGATGTTTTTTTGCCCAGTCAATTGCTTTGCTGTCTATTGTATGAGCTATTGTTTTAGACTTAATACCTAAATTTTCAGGCTGGATTATTTCAGGAATTGGTGCATTTCCAGCTCCAACTTTGTAATTAAGTAAAGCTTGCTTTCTTGAAGCATTTTTTTCGTTAATTGTTTCTTGATCATCTCCCTTTCTTGGGAAATATCTATTACCTTCTGAAATATATTCTCCAACGCTAATTGCGGCTCCAGAATCTTTTCTTAATTTAGGCGCTAACCAGTCTATTTCTGCTTGAATTTGCCTTCTTGTTCCTGCATCTGGAATACTTCGCATAAAAGTTCCCATAAGCATATTGGGGCTTGTTTCAAACATTGATTTTTCCGCATCATACCATTTTGTGGACATAGACGGAGGAGATTTCAAATCAGTTAACATTCTACCATAGGCTTGCTCTGCTTTTGTCATTGAAGCGTGTGCATTAGCTGATGTTGTTTGTGCTTCTGTTGGAGGCTTTTCTGGCTTTAACTTATCTCGTAAAAGATTAGTTCTGTTTGTTTCTTCTTTCCCTGCAATGTCTCCAACATTCTTAGCTCCGGCCTCAACTGCCTTGCTTCTTTCTTCGAGAGCTTTTTCTATTGCACGATCATAGCCACGCTTATCAATAGCCTGCTCTTTCAATAGATCCTTAAGAATTCCAGCAGTTTCATTAAATCTTTTATCAGGCTGGGTTACGTTGAACTGATGTTCTTTGAAAGCTTGCTCTCTATTGGCAGCTTCGCCTTTTCTTATTTCGCCAATTCCAGCAGCTTGTTTTCCAAGACCTTCAATCTTAGCCTTGCGATCATCTTGCAATAACTTCTCTCTGCTAGTCAGATATTTTTGCCCTTGCTCAAAAGCAGGAACACTTGCAACTCCAGCGGCACCACCTTTAAGTCCGCCACCTAAAGCACCAAGAAGTCCAGGGCCAAGACCTGCAATGATTTGAGTTAACATATCATTCTCTTTTGGAGATGAATTTAAATCATCAATTTGCTTCTTAAGTGCTGCCTGCAATCCAGCCCCACTTGAGTCTGAAATATTAGGAGATGAATATGTTGCTGGAACCTTGGAGGATTCTAGTCTTTCAGTTAGAACTTTTGCCAACGGCTTCTCATACTCTTCTTGTTTGTCTGAGCTTTTAATTTGAAGCTTTGCCATCTCATCCATATCTTTATCTCTTTGATTATACGAAGGATTTACATTTCCTCTATAAGCCTCGCTAACTGGAGACTCCTTCATGTTCCAAGCTTTTAAATACTCATGTTCGTTATAAAGACGAGTTGCTGATGTTTCCAATGGAGCTTGTTTCTCAGGAGTTGCTGGACTCATCCTATCTGGAATTGTCGCCAACTTTGCAAATGCAGATGCCTGTTGTGCTTTATAATCAGGAACAACGGGATTTTTAGCCACAGCCTTCTGGTCTGCTGTGTTGGCAGTTGTCTTTGCACTAGCTGGATCTCGTTGAGGATAACCAGAGCCATCAAGAAGTCTTTTTAATTCATCAATCTGACTAAGGTCTGCCATAATTATCCTTGCACCGAACCAGTATCATCTGGTTGTTTTTTAATAGATCCATCTGAATTATGAGTACTGTAATACTCCTGCATTTGTTCAGCAACAGTAGGTCCTGGAGATTGCACAGCGGCTCCCTGGCGACCTCTCTCTGCTTGACCAAGTTGAGCGTAAAGAAGACCAGTTGAAAGCTCTCCAAATCGTTGTTTCATCAAGAAGTCCTGAAGAGACTTAGTTCCCTGGGCAACCATTTGAGATTGATCCAGGGCCATCTTGCGTTCCATCTCTGCTTGTTTACCCTGGAGTCCAACATCAGCAGCGCCCTGCATAGCAGCGGCCCTTGCGCCTCCAATACCACCCCTTGCAGCTTTTCCAGCTAAAGACTGGAGTGCATTTTGTCTTTGCCCTGCCATTTCACCACGAGCTTGCTCTCTCATTGCTCCAAGAGTTGATCCCTCATATCCTTTAGATAAATCCATCTGCTTTTCTCTCATTGCTTGCATATCTGGATTGTCATAAAAATAACCATGACCAACATTAGCTCCAGACGAAAAATCACTATTAATATCAGCTAGATACCCAGATGGGGCTTTTGGCGGCTGATTTCTTGTAATTACAGTGCTATCTGCCGGATAACCTGAAGGATCTGATCCAGATGTTAATTTATAAGGATTATTTTCGTCATTTTCCCAAGGATTCTTAATAGCCATAAAGCCCCCTAAGTAGTTCCGCTTTGAACAACATTAAAAAAGATCGGATTTATTGCACTGTAGTCCATTGGAGTTATACCCAGACAAACGGCGGTAAGTTTAACAACTTGTCCTGCATTAACTCTTCTACCAAAACTCACAATTGGACCCCTATAAGCAAGAGAAAAGTTCATAGCAGCAGCTTGAGCAACATTATCTAAGTAAAAACGGACAGTTATCTCTTCACCAGAATTTCCAACAACGCCGCATCTACCAAAGAATAAATAGGTTCCTGTAACATTGCAAGTCCATAGGCCAGTAGCTTGATCAAAAGTCCCATTGGCTCCAATATTCTCCGTTGGGGCATCCCAATTGGTTATTGTCACCTCAGTAGTCGTTAAAGTCTGCATGTTAGTTGTTTTTAGAGTGTAGAATGAATATGGGATAGCCGAGGCCGTAGCTTGCTGTTGAGACGTAAGTCCAGCCAAAGAAGTTCCTGTTTTCCTAAAAGCTGCCTCTATGGCCTTCCAATTCTGCCTAAGCTCAGTGGATAGATACTTCTGTGAGTCTCCGTCAGGGGCAAATTTGCGTAGCTCTGCTAGCTCATCAAGAGGGTTAGCCATTACTTCTTAGGCTCCCCTGGATCAAATGGAGCAGAGTATTCAACTTCCCAACCATCAATCCTAATAGCCTCATTTATCTCATTTGCATAAAATCCAAAAGATAATCCAGATAGCTTTTCAATATTTGCCTTAACGTCCAACTTAACAGTTGTTCTTCCAGTCGTACCAAAAGTGAGTTGATATGAACCAACAATTGTATCAATGAAATTAGCAAATTGGTTGATCACAACACTAAAACCACCGAGAACTGAGCTTAATATAACCCGTTGAAATGACTTATCAATTACAGGTTGTCCCATGGTAAGGAAAGCACCCTTATAGTTAAATTCAATTGGTTGGTCGTGATCGGAATAATCATAAATAGATCCGGTAAATTTCTGCTTCCAAAGCCGGTTATTTAAGGCTTGTTTCTCGGAAATGATAAGCTCTGAGTCTGCTGAGAATAACATTCCGCCAGCAGCATTGATTTCCTGAAATGCCATCCACATTGATTTAGGCTTTCCAATGTCGTCACCATAATCAAATACAAATGCAATGGACCCAGATGTCGGATCTGAGATCGGAGCGTCTTCTCCATCTTCTTTTTTTCCAGCAGGAATATAGCAAATATATTGATCTAATGACCTGAAATTTACAGACTTTGCCCTGCGAAAGTTTAGAAACAAATTTCTAGGCTGTATTTTATTTTCTTTGAAATAAGTCTGAATCTGATAACCCATAAAAACAGGTAATCTTCCGGCTACAACATTCCAGAATCCTAAATTCTCATCCATGAAAACAAGAGATCCTCGAACCTCTTGAATTGATTGCTGAGTAGCACAGCCAACATCAACCTCTAGAATTTCTTTAACAATATCTCCAGTTGCCAACGTCCCAGTCAAATAGCCAGTTGTTCTTTGTTTAAAAGCAAAGAGAGCGTCTTTGTTTGGAAAGATTCCTGTTATTCTATCGTTGAAACTACTTTCAAAAGATTCCTCATTTAAACCGGATTGAGGAAACCCTTCAGGATAAAGAACGCTTGCCCAATAAACTGATTGAAAATCGCAGAGATGAACTTCTGTATAAGTAAAAGCATTTTTTGTCTGTAAATCTACAACATCAGAACTATTGTAAATAGTTGGATAATAATCGTTTGCAACAAGAGGCTGATATGGTCTTCCGGCTTGAGCAATTTGATTCTGCCAAGCATTTAAATATCGGCAAGACCTTGGGAGTTCATCTCCTTCTTGGTTAAGAATAAGAGATGTCAATAAAGTGCTATCTCCATGCCTTGTTCCTTGAGTATATTCATGGGCAGAAATAGATGGAATTCCAAACCAATCATAGGTTTGATAAAAAGTGTTTAACACTCCAGCTTTTGAAACAAACATAACATAAAAAGTTCCATAAACAGATGGGGTAACATTTCCAGTATTTACAAAAGCATTGACAAGCTCATTTATAGCCTCATCTGGGCAATAACAAGCAGTTATCACCTGATTATCTACAATAAAACTACCAGCAAGAGATGCTGGAGCTGTAAATGTTATTGTTGTTGGCGTAACTGAAGTGACCAATAAATATCTTGAGTATCTTAATGCCATTCCAGCTTTAATATTGTGATCACTATCAACTATTACAGTGTTTGCTCCTGCAACAAGAGCTAAAGGAGCACCAAGATTTGCTTTAAATGAGTAGTTCGGAAATTTTCTTTCTTGAACTATGGTTGGAACATAAACATCAATTCCAATGTCGCTTGTTGGAGTCACGTTGATTCGTTGTTGAGAATATATTGGGTTTAAGTATATTGTATCAGTAATTGGTTGAATTTTTCCTAAAATCTCAACGCCATTTCTGTCTTTATATCTAGCTTGAAATAAAAACGAGTGAATTCCAACTGTGTATCCAGGATTTCCAACATCAGGCGCTTGCAAACTTACTGATAAGCCAGAGTAATTTGCTGTTGGTGTTTTTGTTTGAAATATCTTAGGTAAACCAGCTCGATAAAGAGATTTTCCATCGTATTTAAAAGGAAAACCCCCGTCTGTAATGTAAACAGAGTTGTTCTGATTTACATAAAAGACTCCTTCATAATCCTGACTGTTTTGAATAGCTGCATCAGCAGGTACGGATGAATCTAGAAAAGCAGGATTTCCATCTGGAGTTGATATTTCTTCCCAATACCAAACCTCATTGTATTCAATATCAGTGAATGTCGGAGTCTTGTTAAACTCCTCGAGCCAAATAACATCCATGAGATAGGAAAGATTTGCTGAAATGATAGAAGTTCCTAGCTCATCTACAACATCAGCAGATAAGCCAGCAATTCCAAATGCATTTATTATGATTTTCAAGGCTTCCAGAGTAAGAGCAGTTGGGACCGTAGACGATGCTAAGACAACTTGCGATGAATCATAGAAAACAATCTTGTAATTAGACACTGTAGAGTCATAGAAAAAACTATAATAATAAACAGTAGAGGCAGCAGTAACAGACAGCTTAAGTCGATCAATAAGTCGTTTACGAAGTTTTCCGTCAAAAGAAACCCCCAAGATCTCAGTCTTGCTCTCTCCTGTGTTTATGTCTTTAAATTTGTATTCAATTAAACCAGCTTCAGCAGCGTTGCTCTGGGCAGTCTTGTGCTGAAATCCTTCTCTGTTTTGAAGTTGATCATTGTAATTCCAGCGGAAATTCTTAGATCCCTTACGAACTGTTTTCGCAGATTGAACAAGAAGACTTGGACTTACGTCTAATCCACCAAAATCATTATAGTGCTTATCTAGATTGTGAGCCATAGACTCCTACCACAAGGCTAAGAAATCAGTATTTACAATTGGAATATGACTTACGTCTTCACTTAGAGTTGCAAACAAAGCAATAATTTGTTTTGCATGAACTCCAACGTCAGCAGCAACCTCTTTAGACCAAGTTGAGCTATCTCCGTATTTTGCTTGATAAGTAGAATGAAGAATTAGAAAGCTTTCGCAAATATCATCATAGTCTGGAATGTTTGCCGTATTTTTATCAGCTAACACATAATCTCCAGCAGCAATTGCCTCTCCAGTTTGTAGAGCATAACTTGGAACTGTGATAGTTGTTGTTGTGACTGTTGTAATTGGAATTGCAGAAACCTTAACAACACCGTCTTTTCCAACAATAGAAATGAATTGAAATTGAGATAAATAAGTAGGATCTGTTCCAGTATAAGCAGGATCAATCGTGATTGAAGTAATCGGAGATCCTGTTGTTGAAACGACTAAGGCAGAACGCTTTTCTAATCTCTTTGGGCGCTTATTGTATGTGATTCGTAAATATCCACCCTGAAGAGGAGGCGTCAGATTAATGTAACTTCGATTTAGCCAATATCCATAAGGATAACCAGACACGCTGGTTGTTCTATCTTTGGTAATGTTCTTCTCTAAGAAAAGCCATGTTTTAAGATTATCAGACCATTCGATAGTATCAATTCCCTGAAGCATTATATCAGAAGGATATGCGTAAGGTTCTTGTCCGCTGACAACTGGAACAACAACAGGCAAAATAAAATATTTGCTTTTAGAATTGATAATCTCTCTTACAATGAAATCCTGAGCATTTTGAAAGAATTGAGTAAACACACGCTGAGAAACGCCTGAGTTGGCATCATAGCGAGTATTTTGGGATAATTCCCGTGACCTATCTATCAAAAGCTCAAGATATCTCATAAGTTGAATTTCTTCTTCAATGACATGACGGCAAATTTCTTTTTGTGATCCATGCCTTCTTTAGACATCATTCCTTTGCCTGAATAATCTCCTGGAGGCTTATGATCTACCTGCTGAGAGATTTCACCAGGCATAGGCATCTTGCCTTCTTGATCTGATTGCATACCTTCTTTTACAGCGCTTTCTGGCATTGAGTCCATAGCCTCTACATCATGTCCCATGTGAGACATTGCCGCTTTTAATCCGTGCTCGATTGCTGCTTTAATTTTATGCTTCATATATTCCCCTTTAAATTAAGTTAAGATTTTAGCCCAAGCATTTTGAGTTGATTGCAAAGCGCCTTGCTGATTTTGATTAGCAATTTCATTGTTTTTTTGTGCTATAGCTCTTT
>Ga0315291_10008515_pt1 | contig 12595 bp, 7 predicted proteins | sample YL17G12_20_MG_FD_203070 | JGI IMG/M metagenome (GOLD analysis project Ga0315291, IMG submission 203070) | Sediment microbial communities from Yellowstone Lake, YNP, Wyoming, USA - YL17G12_20 | ecosystem: Environmental > Aquatic > Freshwater > Lake > Sediment | place: USA: Wyoming | collected... | reverse complement strand
TCCATACTCGCTCAGCAGTTGCCGGATGGCCGCGCCCAGTGTCTCGGGGTCAACGACCACCCCGTTGGCGATCGTGTCGCGCGGGGTCATACCCATTCCGATGTTGAACACGATCGGGCCGTGGCGACCCGCCCGCGCCTCCACGAACTTGATCCGGCTGGTGCCGATGTCAAGCCCAAGGACTCCCTTGTCAGCCATGGCTGCCCACTCTTCTCGCAGTTCGGAAGGTCGCGCCGACCGGGCCGTGCTACTACGCCTCCGCAGCCCGACGCGCGTCAACACCACCAAAGCGTTAGATTATAGCACCGGCCCTTTTGTTCCGCAAGGAAAGGCCGACTGCGCCTTCGCCCCTGCGGACCGCCCGCGAGCCCGCTCTACCCTACTCGGCGCGAGGCCTAGCTTCCTGCCGCCCCGGAAACTCTCTCTCCCCAAATCACCAGATCCGAGGTGATGGGGAAGCTCGGGAAGCGCAGGTAGCTGATGCGATCCCGCGTCTCGCGCCGCGGGTAGCGCAGCAGCGGGTCGTACACATAGCTCAGGAAGCCTTCGCTTTGGCCCAAAGGCCCGCCCCACTTGCTCGTCCAGTCGGCCGCCGAGCCCAGATCCGCCGACATGTTCTCACTGATCGCACCGTAGACGCTGATTCTGATGTTCAGCGGTTCGTGATAGCCTGGATACTCCTGCAGGTTGGAGTAGTAGTCATCCGGGTCAGGGTAGAACTCGTCCGGGTCATCGTTGAACCAGCGTCCCGGGATGATGAACCACGAGCCGTTCTGCGCGTAGATGAGAGCATCTATCTCGACCGGCAGCGGGTCCGCACCTCGCGGCGGCGCGATGGCGACGGGGCCGAGGAGGTAAGCAAGGTCTTTGGGCGGGACGAGCCATCCATCGTAGACCCCGTCCGACTCGTTCCAGCGCCGCACCGGGCTGACACGGGGAACTAGGTCAATCACATAGCCTGTCAGCGCTTCGCCGCCTGCCTGCAGCAGCATCGCCTGGTACGTGTTCGGCAGAAGCTCGAGCCAGTCATCGGCGGCCCAGTCGTGGGTAGCCGGGGCAGGATCGTTGTACCAGTGGAAGGACTCATCCCGTTCCGTTGGGGCGGCCGCGTCCTGCCGCAGGAAGCTGTAGCGGGTGCCGCCGAAGCTCCACGGCCAGGGGGCTGTACGAGTGGCGTCGTTGACATAGGCTGTGAGGAAGACGGACGGCTGGTCCTGACCAGGCCCCGTGCTGTCGTAGGGCGGCTGCCCTTGATCCTCACTATAGGGGATGCCGATAAGACCGGGCTGCAGTGGCGTTAGACTGGCGTTGAATACGTAAAGCGCGCTGTGCCCCACGATCAGCCGGAGGTCGGAGAGCTCAGCGGCGAGGTCCGGAACCTGCAGCCTGGAGTTCGTGTATATAAGGCCTATCGAGTCGGGCACAGTCGGGAGCCCCTCTGGAGTAGGAGTCCAGCCCGCGCCATAGATGTCCGTGTTGTGGTCCGGGTCGGTGTCGCCCTCGAAGAGCAGATACCCCTCGTTCCCGCTCGAGGAGTATGGCGGCTGCGCGTCGTCATAGTACGCGTAGCTCGTCGTGCCGTCAGCGGCAGTCACCAGATGGGGGCGCAGAACGTCCTGGGGCCTCGGATTCAGCGCGGTGGTGTTGACGCAGACGTAGTCCCGCGCCAGCAGCGCGACGCGCGAGCCGTAGAGGCCGTCATTGGTGTAGTAGATTCGATCATCCACCGCGCCGTAGGGACTCAGGCCGCCAAGGTGGGCGCTGCTGGGGTTGAGCAGATCGCCCTCGATGTAGATCGTGCCGCCCGAGACCACCTGGAGGTCGAACCGCCGGCTGCGGCCGCCCACCGCGGCCCACTCGCCGAAGTAGCCCTGGTAGACGTCATCCGCCCCGATGTCGGTTCCGATTCGCCCCCGGTTGTCCCGCACCGGTGGCATGATCCCGCGGATGCGGACGTTGCCCTCGGCATATACAACACCGTTCGGCGGGAACGGGAAGATCGCCCGATTGCCGTCATAGATGCCGAACGACTGCCCCGCGGCCGAGGGAGTGCACATCCCCGCTGCCGGAGCATACTCCCAGGTCAGCAGGCCTTGCCGTTGAGGCTCCTCCGGGGTAGCAAGGTCGCCGACAGGGACCCCGTTGGGATCGCGCCAGCGGTAGTACGTACCCGTGGCCGAGTCGCGGCGGACGTCATGCCGCACGATCTCGATATACGGGCACTCGGCCTCGCCGTGCAGGATTATCTCCGCGCCCGGCGGCGCGTAGTACCGGCCCGTCTTGTCCCACCAGTCGGCAGGAGGATTCGCTGTGCCGGATGCTCGCGTGTCGCCGAGGGGCTGATGCACGCCGACCGACCGCGTCCAGTTCAGCCGCAGCTTCTCGAGATCGTGCTTGTACTGGATATCGCCGGGGTAAGCGTTTCCGCTCTCGTCGGCATAAGGCCCGTTGTCAATGTAGATGCCGCCATAGTTCGCCCAACCCCATCCGAACTCGCCGGTGTTGTACCAGAGCTCGGTGGCGCCCGACTGCACCCATGCCCCCGATTCCCGCGTCAGCACCAGGTAGCGGCTCGTCCCCTTGTCGGGGTGCACCGCGTCTATCTCCGGCGGCCGCACGCGCGGAACCTGGAGCCCCGTGGAGATGATCTCTCCGGAGGCAGCGACGAACCCGGGCAGGTCCGCCAGAACGGTCGTGGTGTTCGGGATGGGCGCGCCCTCCCACACCCGGGCGTAACCGATGCTGTAGGCTTCCTGTTCGCGCGGGGTCGCGGGCGCGAACAAGTTGGCGCTCCCCAGGTTGCCCACATCGCCGTCAATCGCCAGTTCGAGCCCGTCACCGGGCCGCGGCATGCTGGCCAGACGCATTTGCCCCGCCACCTCGACCCGGTCGTCGCGCAGGATTCCCAAGTCGCGCCAGTTGGGCTGAATATCGAAGGTGGTCCGCAGATCGAGCTGAGACCGCCCATACCACAGCAGGTCGGTGTTCGACCGGATCGGCCCCTGGATGGCCGAAACGTAGTCCAGCCGCTCGTTGCCGCCCAGCCCCACCCCGGTGACGCCCAGGCCGGCCGGCCGATTCGTCTCAAACCGATCAGTGATGAAGCGGGCGTAGTCGGTAAGCAAGATCGGCTTGAGCGCCAGGATGGTGTGTCGAAGAAACGGGTTGTCCGGGAAGACAGCGGTTGATAGGATGCGCAGGAAACGACTCTGGATGCGGTCGGGCGAGGGACCGTAGCTCACCTCGACGGTAACCTGGCCATCGCCGCACAGATATGGGTCGGCGCTCGGCCGCCAGTCGGCGCCTCGGGAAGAGTAGGTCAGCTCCTCGTTCGCCAGCCGCAGCCCCGCCTCGGCGATGTTGCGCAGCGCCACCACATCGCTCTGGCGGCTCACCTGGGCGAGCTGGGAACCGATGATGGCCGTGAAAAGCGCCGCCAGCGTCGCCACGGCGAACAACACCAGCACCGCGATCAGCAGCGCCTGGCCGCGCTGGCGCCGCTGGCGCAAGGCAAAACGCGGAAAGGCAGAAGGAGGGATGCTTCTCATGCGCACCTCACCCCCTCCCCCCCTCTCCGCGCGCGGAGAGGGGGCGCAGACGAACAGGGAGTTGCCTCCGCGGAGTGCGGGGTGAGGTTTGGCCGGCTGCTATTGCTCATATCGAATCTCTCGCAGCAGGTTTCGCAGCTTCACCCGCCGGGTCAGATGTGCCGACTGGGAGATGCGCTGGCCGGCGCTTGCTCCCAGGTCGGCCCTGGTCACCGTGATGCTTATGTCAATGACAGCGGCGGTGCGGTAATAGGCGGAGATGAGATCGGGCTTCTCGTCGGCGAGGGTGGAGGAAAGGCCCTGATCGTTCGAAGCCGGCACCACACCGTTGTTCCGCCAGCGGAAGTCTATGTAGAAGGTGCAGTCCTGCGGGTCGATGTTGCCCGCGAGGCGAGCGGGCACGCGCAGCCAGCCATACCGAAGGCGGTCCGGCGAGATGGGGTCCGGCACATCGGACAGCTCGAGTCCGATCTGACACTCGTCGGAATTCTCGCGGGGGACGCTGTAGACCTGGGTGAGAGTACGGTCAGGCACGCCGTCACCCGGGGGCGTATCGAGCCGCACCCGGATCGAGTCGGGGTCGAGGAAGACCGAGAGATCGCTGCCCGGTGTTCGGTCTCTCCAGACCTGCATGAGCCCCTGCTCGTAGGGGGGAGGCGGCCCGAGGGCGGCGTTCGACTCGAGATCGGTGCCGGCAAAGACGAGCGGCTCGTTGGCGTTCATCGAGGTCGGGGCGCCCGGCGGCGGGAAGTCGCAGCGCAGCGCGCCGTCAATCCAGTCAATGCCGAACGCAAACGCCGCCTCCCCGGCTCGGTAGGGGTAGGCACCGGTGTCGTAGATCTCGGTCGCCGTCTGAGGGTCTATGATCTTCATCGTGCGGCTGCGCGGGTCGAAGGCGCCGACGGCGCGAAGCTCGTAGGTGTTCGCGCCCGGGACGAAGCGATAGATCAGCAGAAACGGATCGCGCGCCCAGGTCAGCCCCTCCAGCGCCTGGTGCACGTAGGGGTCGTCGCTGAGCTGCGCCCAGCCCGTATAGGGCGCGCCGAGGCGCCACAGCGGATAGCGCGAGCGGTAGACCGAGTAGTCCTTGCTGCCCGAGCTTTCCACCGGCCGGAGCCACTCGCCGGCCACCACCGTCGGGTTGAACCGGAGGTCCGAGACATCGTAGTCGAGTGAGCTGGGCGTCAGCGCAACACGGTAGTCCCGGTACAGGCGCGCCGCCTCCAGCCCCGTGATCTGACGAGTTGCCAACTGCCTCTGCACGTAGAGGTAAGGGAAGCCGGGCTGAAGCGTCGCGTTCCGCAGCCCGACCCCGCTCACAGCCCCCTGCCGGTTGAACTGCAGACCAAGATCGGAGTTGACAAGCCGGGAGATCGGGGCCCATTCCACCACACCGTCCTCGCCGGCCATCCCGGCGGCCCACGCCTCGTTCCACCGGTTCCAATCGTCGCTGTAGGTGAACGGTTCCGGGAGAGCGCTGCGAGCGGCGAAAAAGGTGTTATCGCGGACCGCCGGACGCGTGCCCGGGTTGTAGTTGACGGTTGGGTCGTAGAGCGCCCGCCAGTAGCGGATCGCCTGGCTCCAGTCCGGCCGTGGCGGAGTGACGATCTCGCTGTTCGGGTCATCAGGGTTGACTCGAAGTGGCAGGAAGAAGGCGAGCGACGAGTTATCATACATATCGAGCTGAACGTACATCGCCTCGGTCAGCTCGCGCGCCATCGAGTCAAGCGCCAAGCGGGCGGCCGTCTGCGCGTCGGCCCGCGCCGACCCCGACCGGAAGAAGCGGAAGCTGCTGAAAATCGGAACTCCGACGAGGAAGAGCGTCAGCACCAGCAGGGCAAGCGTGACGACCACCTCGATCAGGGTGAAACCCCGGCCGGCCCAGGTCGTTCTTATACGATTACTCGGTAGCAGAGTCATGGCTAGCTGTTCCGGTTTACGGTTCACGGTTTACGGTTTACGGGACGGCGGGTGTTGGCGAGAGCGTGAAGCATCCTGCCCACTCGGTCCAGATCCGAGTTCAGAGCATCCAGCCCTTCCGACGGATAGCCCAAGTCGCGCGTCAAGATCAGGTAGTAGCGAAGCTCCTCGAGTGACCCCTGGGCGATATTGTAGAAGTTGAACTGATCTCTGGCGGTTCGCTTCTTCGCACCCTCTGCGATGTTCGACGCGACCGAGACCGCGGCTCTGCGCATCTGGGAGACGAGCCCGAATCGCTCTTCCACAGGGAAGACCGCAGTAACTGTGTAGATCGCCAACACCAACGCGTGCGCTTTGCGCCATACTTCCAGATCCTCAAACCTTTCCGTGCGTCGGATTGTGCTCGTACATCGCTGACTCTGTCGTTGGCTGCTCCCGCTTTCCTGTATCATCGAACTCAGCCCGACATCTGGATGAGGCCACTGTCTGCAACTGAAGCCTGCAACATGCGACTCCGCAAACCGTAAACTGTAAACCGTAAACCCACTCAGATCGGCGCTCTTGTCAGATAGGTATCAACGACCTGCTGGCGCCACGTCTCGCTCAGACTCGGAGTCGCACGCATCGGAGTGGGCTGGCTCAGCGCGTAAACGAGGTCCTGCACGGTCATTGCCCGCCCCGGCGTCACCCATACCGCGCGCGCCCGCACCCCGATGCCGCGCACGCTCATCGGTCCCCACCTGTGAGGCCGGTAGCTGAGCTGGCGCGAGAGCGGGCAGACCCATTCGCCGAGGTCGGTCACGTTCGGCTCGCCGATCGTGTGGACCTCACCTTCCACAAGGATCAGATCCGCCTCGGTTCCATTCAAGGGCTCAGGATCGTAGTAGTAGTCAACTGCCACCGCCTGGCCGCGCTCGCTGAGCGGGAAGTATATCTGCCGAGCGTTCCTCTTTTGGTCATCGCTCCAGCCATAGGTCAACAGCACCGGCCCGGTGCCTTCCCCGCCTACCGGCTGTCCCCCGGGCAGGCCGTCGGACGAGCGACCGTACACCCGGGGCGTGATCATGAGCTGCACCGCCCAGTCATTCTCACCCCGGCAGAAGATGCGGTAGGTCCGCCCGCTCCGGCTGCCGGGATCAATGCTCGGGTTATACTGGTAGACCTCCCACGTCCCGTAGTTGAAGTCAAGCATACCGGTCGTATAGTCTACCAGGAAGCGCGTTTTCCGATCGTAAGGATTCGGCGGCCACTCGGCGCCCTCGTGATCGGTCAGGATTTCACCGCTCTGCCGGTCCACCGCAACGACGTAGGCCCAGGTGGTCGGATCGAGAGCTCCCCTCGGCATGACCGTCCCATCCCAGTTGTGCCGGCGCTTCACCCCGCGAGCGACTTCCTGCGGGCGCGGCTGCCGGGGGGGATTGATGAAACTTGGGCCTTTGATCCGCCCGATCGGGAGTCGAACAAGGCCGTTGTCCGGCACCTCGATGTCGAAGCTCATAATGGACCAGTCGTAGACGCGGTAGTCTATCTTCACCAGCGAGATGTCGCTGGGCCGCGGGGCGACCTGGAGGACGAGCGGGAACATGATCCGGCCGCTGATCGCACTCTCCGGCTCCACGTAGTAGATGTTGCGGCGCGCCGTGTTGTCGGTAACCAGAAGAAGCGCCGGGTTGTCCACCTGCTGGAGCTGCTCGTGGACCTGGACGGTATCAGGATCAACGCCCTGCGGCAGCGATGGTGCGCCCTGGACGTTGCCCGCCCCGGCCGTGACCGCGAAGCCGAGCACGCGCTGGAGCGTCGTCGGGTCGGTGTAGTCAACTTTGAACAGCCGCGCTTCCGCCGGCGGAGACGCCGAGGGTCCAAATGACAGCACGCCCGTCGCTCGGTCGAGCGTGAACTGCCTCTCCAGCAGCTCGGTTGATGGTGGCACGTAGCTCCACGGCTGGGCGTCGTAGACGAGCACATACACCCGGCTGCGATCGTCCGCCGGCGTCGCCGGGCTATCCTCCCCCTCCAACCGCAACACGTCCAGCGGCGCTTCTGAAAGCAGGTAGAAAGGAATCCCCTGTACCGTCCGGCCCAGGCGCCTGATGTCGACGCGCTCCCCCAGCACGGTGCGCGGCAGGTAAAGGCTATTGGGCTGCCAGTTGGGGTGAATGATGCTCGGCCGGCGGGGCTGCCCCTGGAGCATGGCGGCCTGGGCCGCATCGAACTGGCTGGGCGTCAGGTCCAGCGGGCTATAGATGAGCGCCTTTGCGTAGAAATCGAGATTCCCGACCCCGACGCTGCCCATCGGCAGAATGAGCGGGCGGTAGTTGGTTGTCCCCGGCATGACCGCGGCTGCCTCGCCGTAGACAAGAAGCCTGCGCGTGATGCCGTCGGGGTCCTTGGCGGCATCAGCAAGTCTGATGGTGGCCGGGATCAGCGCGCCGTCGTAGTCGGTGGCAACGACGGCGTCGGGAAGAGCTTCTGGATGGAGCTTCCACCGGGCAAGCTCGGCCTCGGCGAGCTGGGAGGCGATGGTTCGTTGCTCGCTCACCTCGATGGCGCTGAACCCTCGCGGGAATACGCGCAGCATCGCATAGATCCCGATCACCAGCACCACCAGCGTGATCAGGATCTCGATTAGCGTGAAGCCGCGCGCGGAAGCGTAACGATGACGCCCGATGGCAGGCGCGAACGCGCACGTCCGCTCCCTGACCTCTTGCGGTCTCGCGTCGCCTGTAACTCGTTCTCCGCTCCGGTGCTTCACCTCGGTTTTGCCTTCTGCCTTGTCCCTTTCGCCTTCGTCACATGATCGGGCCTTCGGGCCATGCGCCGCCAGTGCTCGGCTCCTGGTACATGCGGTTCTCCCGCTGCGCGGTCATCCGCCTGACACTGCCATCAGCGAAGAGCACCAGGTCCTGGTCACCCGGCACAACATCCCTCGCCATCCCCGGTCCCGGTGGCGGGCTGCTGTCCCGATGGTGTGGACACCACGTCACCACCGTATCGGCCGGCGGGTACGGCTGGAACAGGTTGCGGTCGCCGTATCGCTCTCTCGTCCATTGCGTTGGCGCGCCCGGGCCGAACTCATTGCCCCAGTAGTTCCTGCGGTAGTACCTATCGTAGTTGTTCCAGCCGCGCAGCTCCGGGAGCGCTGTCCGCTCGGCCAAGCTCTGTTCGGGCAACTCCACCCCATTTGCCGGGCAGTGGAACGTGCCCAGCTTCACGATGTAGCCACCCCCCTTGAACCAGTCAAGCCCATTCAGCCCCTGCTTACCGCGCTGGAGCACCGCTCGCAGCTCCCGGAGCGACGGGTCCAACTCGTCGTCATACAAGCGGGGCTCGGATGATGCCGGTGGAAGCTGCGCGGCGTACGCGCCCAGGTAGTAGAGCGTGAAAAGCCCGAGCCCCCTGACCCTGGTCTCGAAGGGCCTGCCATCCGGGTGATAGGCTGCCCCTGTCAGCGTGCCGACACTGTGGTCGCCCGGCGGGTCAATGCCGTAGATCTGCCGATACTCCTGCACCGCCTCTTTGGTCCAGAGGCACTCGGTCGCGTCCGGCGGGAAGCACTGGTAGTCCTCGCGGAAGATCGCAAGCGCCTGGCCGATGGCCTTCAGGTTCGCCGCGCAGGAGGAGCGGCGGTTCTGCGCCGCCATCGCGCGGTAGCTGGGCACGACGATCGCCATCATCACCACCATGATGCCGATGACTACGAGGAGCTCGACCAGGGTGAAGGCGCTGCCGATGCCGCCCAGCCCGAACGACCGCAGCCGGCCGGCCCTACCTCCGATGCCGCCTTGTGGGAGCGAGTCGCTGACTCGCCCTGGGCGACCCACCGGGTCGCCCCTACCTCGCGGCTTGTCGAATCGAAGTGCCATGCTGCCTCGTGCTTCCGAAGAGGCGGAGGAGCGAAAGCCGAAGGACCGGGAAGCGGGGTCCGACTCCTCGATCGCAGCCTCTAGTGCGTGCTCTCCGGTTGGGTCGCCCAGTCGTAGTTGATGCCGATCACGAACGCGGCGCTACCATCGAGTCGGAGCACGATATCCTTCGGGGACTCGCTCATCGTGATCTCGGTCTCGAAGCTGGGGGGCCCGCCCGGGCCGCCTCGGTTGCCTGGGCCGCCTCGACCGCCCGGCGGTCCGGTGCTGGTACGAATCCTCTCAACCGTATACGGCCGATGATGGATGCAACGAGTGATTATGGTGCTGTCCGGCGCGTTGCGGTTGATGAGCCCAGGGAAGACCGGGCTCGGTATGCCATAGGGCATGTAGTCGTAGTCGCCTTCAGTAGGGTTCCCGGGATCCCAGAGCGGCCGGCGTAGGCTGTCCAGCAAGCGGAACTGCTGCTGATCCAAACTGTAGGGGTCGTAGTCGCTCCAGTAGGTCTGCTGCGCGAGGTGATACTGAAGCTGGGAGTTGACCAGATCGTAGGCCTCGTTGCTGCTCCACACCCGCAATGTGCTCTCCGGGTCCCATTTGTACCAGGCATACCAGAAGGCCAGGTTGTCGCCCTTGTGAAGATACTGGTCCCCCCCATCAAGGAGGGCGTAGCGGGCGTCCTGCCCGACGTACCCGTCCCAGTTGTACATCGTGTTGTAGCTGCAGTACCGCTCGATGAAGAAAGTCGGGTCGGCAGGGTCGTCATCCTCCGGATTCAGCCTGTTGTACTGCCAGAGGTTGAGCCAGTACTCCGGATCTACGTCGGCGTACAGACTGCTTGCGGCGAGGAGCAATGCCCTGAACAATGGGACCTCGTCTCTCGTCTGCTCGCGATAGCTTGAGGGGCTGCTGTAGATGCGCACTGTTTGGCCAACGTACTTCTCCCCGCTATCAGTCAAGTCGTCGGGACAGACGAGGACCTTGCGGCTGGTGACATAGGCTGGGTAGAGCGCGTTGAGCCCGCCTTCGCCGGTGGCCGGATCGTACGGGCCGGGGTAGAATCCCATATCCATGCGGTACATCCGGATGGCCATGGCGAGCTGATGGAGATTCGCCATGCACGCGGTCTGCCGCGCCTTCTCTCTGGCGCGAGAGAACACCGGCAGAGCGATCGCAATCAGGACGGTGATGATCGCGATGACCACCAGCAGCTCTACCAGCGTGAATCCGGCACGCCGGCCCCGAAGACGTTTCATCTCGCACCTCGCGCAGCAATCGTGCCGCCGGGGGAAGCGGCCTTCACCAGCGTCGCCTGCCTGGTCAGTTAGTTATTACCCCTTAGCTCACCGGGGCCAAACTGCCAGCTCACAGGAATAAGCCAACCCAGCCCTCATAGAGCGCCCTCGACGATGACACCAACTGCTCGCGCGCGAGCAGGGCCACCAGCGAGGCCGCCGCCAGGAACGGCCCGAACGGCAGGTACTCCATCCTTCGCCGGACCCGAAGCGCGATCAGCGCTACGCCGAGAACGGCGCCCGTGGCCACCGCCAGCCCGAAGCTGAGCAGCGCCAGGCCCGGCCCCAGCATCGCCCCGATCGCCCCGGCCAGCTTCACATCCCCGAGCCCCATGCCTTCCCGCCGGAAGAGAAGCTGGCTGAAGGCCCGCACCCCGGTGAATACGACCAAGCCCACCACTCCGCCTGCAACCACTCTGAAAACATGCAGGCCTGTCCCCGGGACTTGCACCGACAGCAGCGGCGTCTGTCCAGACAGCACCGAGATGGTCTCGCCGAGCACTGCCGCTGCCAGAGCAGCCACCACCAGGCCGTCCGGTATGATCATGTGATCCAAGTCAGTGAATACCACGGCGATGATGGCCGACGCGAACAGCCAGTACGGCAGAGCCAGCAGGGTTTCACCGCAGGCAAACCAGGCGGCGACGAACACCGCTCCGGTGATGAACTCGACAATGAAGTAGCGCCAGCCGATCGGGCCCCCGCAGAACCGGCACTTGCGCCCAAGGACGAGAGCGCTAAGCAGGGGCACCAGGTCAACGGCGCGCAGTCGCGCTCCGCACTGGGGACAATGCGAGGGAGGCGCCACCACCGACCGATCGCGCGGCAGACGATAGATGCAGACGTTGAGGAAGCTGCCGACGACGCAGCCCAGCGCGAAAACGGTAGCGTACAGGATGGCCCGCGGGAACAGCACCCAGGGCCCCCGCTACGTCCCGCCTTCCATGCTGCCCGATTGGAGCTGGGAGATCGCGCTCAGCAGCGGCATGAACATCGAGACCACGATGAACCCGACGACAAAGCCGAGCGAGATGATCAGGATCGGCTCGAGGGCCGCCGTCAGCCCGGCCAGCGTCGCGTCGACCTCTGACTCGTAGAAGTCGGCGATCTTGCTAAGCATCGCGTCGAGCGAACCGGTCTCCTCGCCGATCGCCACCATCTGCACCACCATCGGCGGGAACATGCCGCTGCGCTGCAACGGGTCGCCGATCTGCTCGCCCTCACGGATGGCGGCGCGGGAGGCCATGATAGCGTCGGCCATTATCTCGTTGTCCACCGTCCCGGCGACCGTCTCCAGCGCCTGGAGGATAGGCACGCCGCTGACGAGGAGCGTGCTGAGCGTGCGGGAGAAGCGAGCAATGCAGATCTTGTGGTTGAGCTTGCCGAACACCGGCACCTTCAGCTTCACCCAGTCCCAGTGGCGTCGCCCGATCCTGGTGTGGATGTACTGGCCGAAGGCGACCACGAAGAGGAAGACTCCGCCGATCATCATGTACCACTTCGTGGTCAGGAAGTTGCTTATCTGGATGAGTATCTTCGTCGGGCCGGGCAGGTCCGTGATGCCAAGATCCTTGAATACCGAGACGAACTGAGGCAGGATCCAGGTCACCATGCCGATGACAACCACGGTGGCGAAGATGAGGACCAGAACCGGGTAGGTCATCGCCGCCTTCACCTTGCGGCGCATCCGTTCGTTCTCTTCCATGAAGGTGGCCAGCCGGTTCAGGGTCTCGTCCAGCACACCTCCGACCTCCCCCGCGCGGACCAGGCCGACGAACAGGTTGGTGAACACCTTCGGCCACCGCGTCATGGCCCGGGACAGCGTCTCGCCTGACTCGACCGATCCCTGGATCTCCCGGATGATGCCCCGCAGGCGGCCGCTCCCGCTCTGCTCTTCCAGCACCGCCAGACAGCGAACCAGTGATACGCCGGCGTCAATCATGGTGGCGAACTGGCGACAGAACACGGC
>Ga0315291_10008513_pt1 | contig 12598 bp, 7 predicted proteins | sample YL17G12_20_MG_FD_203070 | JGI IMG/M metagenome (GOLD analysis project Ga0315291, IMG submission 203070) | Sediment microbial communities from Yellowstone Lake, YNP, Wyoming, USA - YL17G12_20 | ecosystem: Environmental > Aquatic > Freshwater > Lake > Sediment | place: USA: Wyoming | collected... | reverse complement strand
TGACGGCGCGGCTCGGCCCAGCCAAGGGCGGTCCATGCCGCGCGTCCCTGTTGACTCAGGTGTTGAAGCTTGCTGGTGCCACTTTTTAGAATCCTGAGTCGCTCGTGCCGACGCTCGAGTGCCGCGACGATCTCAACGGGGACACGACATGCCCTGCAGCGTGCTGCTGATAGACGACGAGGAGACGGTAAGAACGAGCATCGAGCTCTACCTCCTCGACAAGGGCTACAAGGTCTACACCGCCTCCACGGCGGCCGAGGGCATCGAGAAGCTCGACAGGTTCCTGCCCAACGTCCTGCTGGTGGACCTGAAGATGCCCGACATGGACGGCTTCTACGTCATCCGCGAGGCCCAGAAGCGCGACAGCGCCATCCCCATCATCGTCGTTACGGGCCACGCCGACATCGAGAAGGCCGTCCGCGCCACCAGGATGGGCGCGCACCAGTTCATCGAGAAGCCTTTCTCGCTGTCCGACATCGAGCGCGCCATCGAGCAGGCCGCCGGCGGGAACTCCTGCGTCCACCACCTGCTGACCGTGGACCAGGACGGCGTGCGCATGGAAGCCCCGGGATGGACGCTCCTGGGCATAAGCGACGCCATGAAGGACACTTACCGCAAGATCATCATGGTCAGCCAGAGCAATCAGTCCACGGTGCTCATCCAGGGCGAGAGCGGCACGGGGAAGGAACTCGTCGCCCGCGCAGTATTCGAGAACTCGCACTACCCGAACGGGAAGTTCGTGGACATCAACTGCGCGGCCCTGAGCGAGACGCTCCTGGAGGCTGAACTCTTCGGCTACGAGAAGGGCGCCTTCACGGGCGCCGTGGAGACGCGCAAGGGCCTCTTCGGCGCGGCCCACGGGGGGTGCATCTTTCTGGACGAGATCGGGGAGATGCCGCTGAAGCTCCAGGCCAAGCTGCTGCGCGTCCTCGAGGAAAAGTCCTACAAGCGCGTCGGCGGCATCGAGAACATCGAGGTGAACTGCCGCGTCATCGCCTCCACGAATCGCAACCTCTGGGAGATGATCCAGCAGGGCGAGTTCCGGCGAGACCTGTTCTACCGCCTCGACGTGTTCACCATCCACATCCCACCCCTGCGGGAACGGCCGCAGGACGTCCCCGTCCTGAGTTCCTACTTCCTCAAGCAGCTCGCCAAGAGCTGCAACAAGCGCTTCACCGGCTTCAGCGACGCGGCCATCCGGCGGCTGACGGACTACCACTGGCCGGGGAACGTGCGCGAGCTGCGCAACGTCGTCGAGCGCGCCGTCATCCTCGCTTCGGGCTGCACCATTGAGGAGGAGCACCTGATCCTGAGCCCCGGCGGGACGGCCGAAGAGGTGCAGCCGCAGCAGCACGCCACGGCCATCGAGTCCCTGGAGAGCATGGAAAAGCGCCTCATCAGCAAGGTCCTGGCAGAGACGAACGGCCACAAGGCCAAGTCCGCCCGGATCCTCGGCATCAACCGCACCACTCTGTGGCAGAAGATCAAGCGTTACGGCTTGGCCGGCTGATCGCCCTCCCGCCGCCCGCCTTTCCCCCTGCCGCGCCTGTTTTTCTGAGAAACGGCCTAAACTCAGCGCAGAAGCGTCCGACAACTACAGTAGCAGGCTCGAGCCAGGAATCTGGTGTTCCGGGACAGGACGGGATAAGGCCGTCCTGTGAAAGCACGCACGTACGGGTAGGTGGTAGGGTACTGTTCTTTTGGAGGGTTTGGCTATGAGTCTGGTCATCACGCATAACTTGATGGCCGATGCCGCCTTACTCAACCTCTCGGCGACATACAAGTCCCTTGCCGAGTCGATCAACGCGCTGTCCTCGGGCCTTCGCATCAACAGCGCGGACGACGACGCGGCGGGTCTGGCCGTCCGCGAAATGATGAGGGCGAACATCGCCGCCATGGGCCAGGGCATCCGGAACGCGAACGACGCGATCTCTATGCTCCAGACCTTCGACGGCGCCGCCCAGGTCATTGACGAGAAGCTCATCCGTATGAAGGAACTGGCGCTGCAGGCCGCCACGGGCACGTACAACGACGACCAGCGCACGATCATGGACAGCGAGTTCGCGGCGATGCGGGACGAGATCACGCGAATCGCCAACGCCACTGCGTTCAACGACATCTACGGTCTGAACGCCAGCGGCACGGTCAAGATCCACTTCGGCGCCGGCAACAGCTCGGCGACGGACTATTACTACGTCAACCAGCAGGACCTGACGGCTACCGCCCTGGGGATTGACGCCCTGTCCATCGCCTCGCAGGCGTCCGCACAAGGCGCCCTGGAAACGATAGACACAGCTATCGGGACCAAGGACACGGCCCGCGCCGACTTCGGCGCCATGATCAACCGGCTGGAGAACACCATCTCGAACATCGAGATGCAGAAGGAGAACATCCAGGCGGCCGAGTCGCAGATCTCCGACGTGGACGTCGCTGCGGAGATGGCCAAGATGACCCGGAACCAGGTTCTGGCTCGCGCAGGCGTGGCCATGCTCGTCCAAGCTAACGCCATGCCTATGATGGCGTTGACGATCCTTGGATAACCCCTGGTTCCAGAAAGTGGCCTCCGGCTATGACCGGAGGCCACTTTTGTTTTGCCGGCACGTGCTTTGCGCCCCCCATCCTGGGACTTGGTCCGCACAGGCCCCCTCCCGGTCCAGGAGCCTTGTGGAGGCCACAGACGGGATCCTAAGCGCCCTGGCACGGGCGGAAAAAGCGTCCCGCCGCAGGAAAGGACTTCCGGCATGGGCACGGTGAACTTCACGGGCGCCGGCACCGGCATCAACTGGAACCTGATCATCGAAAACGAGATCGCCACCCGCACCAGCCACCACATCACGCCCCTCCAGAACTGGAAAGACACCTGGGAGAACAAGATCTCCGCCTTCGACGACCTGCGCACCCGCCTTACTGCCTTGCGCACTGCCGTCGAGGACATGGACACGCCGGACGAGCTGCGCTCCTATGCTGCCCAGAGCAGCAGTGACTCGACAGTCAGCGCCGCCATCTCCGGCAACGCAGACCCAGGTACTCACTCCATCGAGGTCAACCAGCTCGCAAGCGCCGAACTCGAAGTGCACGACGGCGTCGCCGACGACTCCACAGTGGTCAATAACAGCGGCTCGTCGCGCTACTTCGCCTACTCCTACGACGGGGAGAGCGTCACGCTGGCAGTGGATGACGGAACCACGCTCGAAGAACTCGCCGCCCTCATCAACAACGACAGCAACAACCCCGGCGTCACCGCCTCCGTCCTCGACGACGGCTCCGGCGGCGCCACTTCCCATCACCTTGTCCTCCAGGGCAAGGACACCGGCGCTTCCCATACGATCACGGTGGACCCGGTCGGCACGACCCTGGCAGGCGACTGGGGAGCCCTGACGGCTGACGCCCTGTCCGGCACGTCGTCCCTCGCGGTGGATGACGCCTCGGCCTTCCATCAGTACCAGGCGATCCTCGTCGCGGATGACGACACCGCGGCCGAGTATCAGATCGTTGACTCGATCGCGGCCGGCACGCTGACGCTCCGCGGCACGCTGACCGGCGACTTCACGGTCGCGCAGAATGCCTACGCTACGCCGCGAGGCATCGGCAGCGGCCTGACCGAGGCCGTTAGCAGCGGCGTGACCCAGATCACGGTAAGCGACGGGAACCACTTTGTAGTCGGGCAAACGGTGATCATCGCGGACGCGAGCGGCTACGAAGAAGCCGTCATCTCCGCCGTGGACAGCGACACCGTGACCGTCTCGGCGGCGCTCACGAACGGCTACGCTGCGGACGGCTACGTCACGCAGCTCGAAGGTGGCCGCAGGTTCACCTTCGAGGACACGGACTTCAGTGAGGTCCAGCCGGCCCGCAACGCGCAGGTGCGGTTCGACGGCTACCCCGCGGGAAGCTGGATAGAGCGGGAGACGAACGTGCTCTCCGACGTCATCCCAGGCGTCACTTTGACGCTGCACGCGGCCACCACGCCCGGCTCTCCCGTGACGATCGCCGTGAACACCGACGCGGACGGCGTCAAGGAGAAGATCAGCGCGTTCGTGGACGCCTACAATGCGGTCAAGACGTTCCTGAACGACCGCACCTCTTACAACCCCGACACCAAGAAAGCCGGCGTCTTCCTGGGCAACTACGCGGCCGAACTGGTTGAGTCCATCCTCCGCGAGGCGGTCAGCAATCCGCCCCCCGGCTTCGTGGACGGCACAGACCCCTACACCTTGCTCGGCCAGATCGGGCTGGGGACCGTCGGGCGCACCGACGACGAGTCTGCCCTGGGCACGATCGAGATAGACCAGACGAAGCTGGACGAGGCCCTGGCGGACGACTTCGAAGGTGTGATACGGCTCCTGAGCGCGGACTTCGCCGGCTACTCCGACAGCGACTACATCACCTTCTACCAGGCCAGTGGGACGCTCGCCACCCCCGGCATCTACAACGTCGAGGCCGACTTCACCGGCGGCGTCCTTACGGCCGCCCGCATGAAGCTCAGCACGGAGTCCGCCTTCCGCTCCGCCACCGTGGACGCACCCTACATAACCGGCGCGGCAGGCAATCCGGAGTACGGGCTCTGGGTCCGCGCCGCCTGGGACGGAAGCTCCACTACCCAGACGGCCACCGTGCGCCTCACACGGGGCGTGGCCGGCAGACTGGCCTCCTCTCTGGACGACCTGCTCGACAACACGGACGGCCTTCTGCACAACATCGAAGAGAGCTACAAGGGGATAACCGAGCAGATCGACGACCGGATCCAGCAGGAGCAGGACAGGTTGGACCTCCTGAAGGAGAGACTGACCCTCAAGTACGCAAAGCTCGAACAACTCCTCGTTGAACTCCAGGGGCAGCAGAGCTGGGCCGGCGATCTGGCAAGCAGCATGTCAACCAAGTGAGACCCCGGCGCACCTGTGCTTAGAAAGGACGGCCGTAGATGGACCCCGCCAGGAAGTACCAGACGGACGCCATCACCACCCAGCAGCGCGGAAAGCTGATCGTAATGCTCTACGACGGCGCCATCCGGTTCCTCAACGTCGCCAAGGAGAAGCTCCAGGAAGGCGACTACGCCCTCAAGGGCGTCTACATCGGCAAGGCGCAGGACATCGTGGCCGAACTCAACAACAGCCTCAACATGGAGGCCGCGCCCGACATCGCCGGCGACCTGCGCGCCCTCTACAACTTCATCTACCGCCACCTGAACGAGGCGAACATCGAACGCTCAGCGCAGAAGGTGGATGACTGCATCCGCATCCTGGCCGAACTGCGCACGGCGTGGGAGGCCGTGGCCTCCAGCCCCGAGGTCGCCGCGCTGGGCCAGGCCGAAGGCAAGCCCGCGGAGCCCCTTCCGACGGGCGGTTACGAGGCCTGATTCAGGCGGGCTCCTTTGCCGCAGGACGGGCCGCGCCGCTTCCCTGTGCCGCAACGCGTGCGCCGCCCAGCGCACACAGCACCTCCGCCTGCTCGGTCAGCTCGGCCGCTTCCTGCGCGCGGCCCTGAGCGGCGCAGATCCCGGCCAGGCCCAGCAGCGCCGGCACGTGACCCGGCCGGTAGCTCAGGAACGTGCGGTAGAGCGCCTCCGTCTCGCCCGCCCTCCCCAGGAGCCCTCCAAGACGGGCGGCCTTTGCCAAGAGCTCCACATCGTCCGGCCGTCTGGAGAGCGCCTTCAGAAGCCACTGGAACGCCTCCCCCGGCCGCCCCATCCCCTCCCAGGCCTCCGCAAGGCCCGCCTCCACGGCCACGTCCTGCGGCGGACGCCGACGTCGGCCGGCCAAGGCGAACGCCTCCGCGGCGCTCTGCCAGTCGCCGCGCTGGAGAAAGAGCCGGCCGAACGCCACGTAAGGCCGCGGGCTGTTCGCCCGCAGGCGCGAGGCCCTCCGCAGGGCCTGCGCAACTCCGTCCGCCGGGCCCAGTTCCACCATGCACTCCCCTCGCCCGGCCACCGCGTGGAAGGCGTCGAAGTCGGCCGCACACACGAACGGGAACGGGCCGTCATCCAGGTCGGCCTCTGCCAGCCCTATGCCGGCCAGCCCGCGCCTGTAGGCCTCGAGCGCCTCGGCGTAGCGGCCCTGGCTCTGATGGATGCGCCCAAGCCTGACCCAGTTGTCCGCGCCGTAGCCCTGCGAGATGAGCGCCCTGCACATCGCTTCGGCCTTCTCGTGATCGCCCAGGCCGAAGGCCACGTTCGCGTAGAGTTGCACGAGGTACGGACGGCCCGCCCCGCCGGCCTTTAGGGCGGCCGCCTCGTCTAAGAGCCTCAGGGCGGCCGCATAGTTTCCCTCGTTCTCGCACCGGTTGGCAAAGGTGAGCAGTTCGTCCGCCTTCAGCGCCTCCGGCAACCAGCCGTCCGGCACGACGGGCACGGTTGCGCCGCGGGCGGACTCCGGCCACGGACAGATCGGTTTGCCGTCCGGGAACAGCGCGTGGCGTTTGACAAGGACGTCGTACGAGGACCCTGCGTCCGGATCCGCCTGCCAGCGCACGGCATCCGCTCGCGCCTCCTCCAGGTAGCAAAGGCCGGTGATCAGCCGCAGGCCCACCTCCCGGCAGAGCCGGTCCGAGGGAAGATAGTAGAGGTCCGCCCGTTCGCCCCGCGCCCCGGCGACGTAGGCTTCATCCAGCGTGGCGCCCGGCGCGTGCTGGATGCGCAGGTTCCCCAGTTCCGCCAGCGGCCCCAGCGCCGCTCGGCATGCGGCCTCGGAGCCCGTGGCGTCCCGGTTCACGAGGACGATCCGGCAGGGGTAGTCGAGCTGGTCCACGAGGTACTCGGCCGTGGCACGCGCTTGAGCGTCCCAGCGGCTCACCGGGAAGATGACGGCCACCTTCTGCACCATCGGCCAGGGCTCGGGGGGCAGGTCGGCGCGGATCCTCCGCAGGTTCTGCCTGTAGCTTTCGGCGTCCCGGCGCTGCACGTCGGAGATGCGGTCCGAGTCCCGGACCGGCTGGTAGTACTCGCCCGTCGTCTCTTCGACGTGAAGGAAGTCGGTGTAGAAGGAGAGCTTGCGCGTCAGGTCCCAGTCAATCATCACGCGGACGTTCTCGTCGTACCCGCCCGCCCTGAGGGCGAGGTCCTTGCGGTGCATCAGGCTCACGTGGAGCGTGTGGTTGAAGTGGAACATCAGCATGCGGTTGTAGTCGCGGCAGACGCAGACGCGCTTCTCCAGCGGGTAGCGCCGCCCGTCCTTGCCCTTCAGGAACACGACGGCGTAGAGGTCCGAGTAAGCAACGCCGACCTGCGGGTTGGCCTCCAGCGCCCGCACAAGCGTGGCGAGGTGGTTCGGGTACCACACGTCGTCATCGTCCAGGTAGGCGACGTAGCGGCCGCGGGCGCGCTGGAGGCCCAGGTTCAGGCAAGCGGCCTTGCCGCGGTTCTCCGGCTGGCTCACGTATGCGACGCGCTCGTCGCCGCAGGCCTCGACAACGTCGCGCACGTCGCACCCGCCGTCGTTGATGACGACCATCTCCCAATCGGCGAACTGCTGCGCGAGCACGCTGCGAATGGCCTGAGCGAGGTAATCGCGCCGGTTGAAGGTCGGCGTCAGCACAGTCACCTGAGGGGCGGCTTGAATCATCTGCGCACGTCTCCCATTCGACAGCTAATACAAAGGACTTGCCGCGGAGCAGGCAGAGAGCGCAGAGACAACAACAAGCTCTTTGGGATCGACCCTTGGTTCGTCTGTGCGTCTTCCGCGATCTCTGCGGCTCATTCTGCCAAACGTTCTCTGCAGCGGGTCGGGCCCGCGGCCCGCTCAGGCCACGCGGCGGAGCGCGCCGCCGGCGTACACTTCGTCCAGGTAAGCCCTCGCCCGCTCGGCCAGCGCCGCTGCGTCCGTCTCAGGCGTGGTCCCCGCGCGGGAGTCGTGTCCCAGGCGGCGCAGCTCCGTAGTGCCCTGCGCCAGGTCGCACACGGCGAGAGCGCGGTCCTGGATGCAGAACACCTTCTGCTTGGCGCCTTCTTTGACGGGCCTGGGGAAGGGGCCCAGGGCGAAGAGCCCTTCAGCGCCGGGGTGGCGGTTCTCGGCGCCTTCGTAGAACGTCTGACCGTAGAGCGGGCGCGGCCGGGCGTCGTTGAGGCTCGTGCCGAGGAAGGTCTGCGGCGGCTCCGCGACACCGCAGACCTCCAGGATCGTCGGCGCGATGTCCAGCGTGGAGACGGGGCGATCCGGGTCAGCCGTGATGCGGCGCGCCAGCCCACCGCTGAACACGAGAGGCACGTGAAGCACCTCCTCGCTCAGACGGTCGTAGCCATGCCCGAACAAGCCGTGCTCCAAGAGTTCCTGCCCGTGGTCAGCCGTCACGCAGACCAGCGCATTCTCCATGAGGCCGCTGTCCTCGAGGTGCCTGAAGAGGGTGGCGAGGATCATGTCCGTGTAGCTGACCGCCGCGTCGTAGAGTTCGCCGTACTTCCCGCCGCCTGCTCCGAGCACCCGCGCGGCCACATCGGACCTGGCCGTCTCGTCCAGGAGAAACTGGTCTACGCGGGCGGGGCAGCCCAGCGCCGAGAACTTGAGCCCGATCGGCTCGTGCACGTCCATCAGGTGCAGCCAGCAGAACCGTCTGCCCCCGTCCTCGAGCGTTGCGAATGCGGCTTTGACCGCCTGCACCGCGTCCACGCGCAGGAGCTTCTTGGCCACCCGCACCGCCAGGGGCAGGCTGTCCAAGCCCGTGATCTCGCGCAGCATCTCGTATGTGGCCGGCCGCTCCTTGAACTCGCGCAGGATCTCGTTCACTTCCTGCTCGTTCAGCGACGCCACCCGCATCGTGAACGTGTTGCTCGCCGCGTCGTGCCGCCTCCAACTGCAGAAGTCGTAGAACTCGTCAAAACCGCGGTCGTACTCGTAGAAGCGCGAGACGTGCGGATTGGCGGCGTTGATGCCTACCGTGTGGTAGCCAGAGGCCGACAGCGCCTCCGCCAGCGTCGTCAGGTTCGGCGGCGCCAGCCGGCTGCGCCCAAAGCTCTGGTAGAAGTTGGACATCAGGATGCCCGGAAAGCTTTGCGCCGTCTGCCCGGCCGTCGCGTAGGCGTGGCGGAAACTGACGCCCTGCCCCGCCAGCGCGTCCAGCGTCGGCGTCGTCGGGCGGCCGTAGCCGTTGCACGAGCACCGGTCCGCGCGAAGGCAGTCCACGGTGACCAGCAGCACCAGAGCGCCCTGCTCCGTTTCTGCGCTTACACTCAATGCCTCGCGGATGGCCCGCCGGTCATCGGCAGCCGGGAAGGCGCCGATGTAGTAGTCCCGTTCCGCGCACTCGCCTCCTGCGTGCAGCGCCCAGACTTTCAGCAGCCGCGGGCAAGCGTCCCGCATGAGCACCTGTTCGCTGGCGCCGCTCAGCGCACGCCGCAGTTCCTCCGCCATTCCGGCCGGCCCCTGCTCAAGCGTCGCCAGCAACTCCAGCCGCTCCCGCACGTTAGGCAGCGCTTCCAGCCGCCGGCTGAGGGCCTTGAGCGCGTCGTCGCCGCTTCCGGCCGCCATCGCATCGCCCTCCGTTCACATATAGCCCAGATCCTGCAAGCGCCGGACGACCATCTCCTTCTCGCCGGCCGTGGATTCCTGCATCCGGCCGGCTGCAACGGGCGCATGGACGCCGTCGAAGTACTCCATCAGCCGCTTGAGCATACCGTCGGCGTCCGGCGGGGGCCCGTCGCCGCCCGGCAGTCTCTCCAGGCGCGTCTCGTTCGAGTGCACATGGTGGACCAGCATGAAGCCGCCCTCGATCCGCGCCAGCACGCGCCGCTCGTCGAGCAAGGCCCGTCCGTTCAGCGTCAGGTAGAAGCCGTGCTTCTCGTCGTCCCACGGGTTCACCATCGGCATGCACTCGCTGTGGACGGGCCGCGGGCGCGAGTCGTTCAGGCTGACGCCCAGGAAGCTGTGCGGCCTCGCCTCGATGCCGCAGACGTCCAAGATCGTCGGCGCAATGTCGAGGGACGAGACCGGGCGCCCCGCGCCCGCCGCGTTCACGCGCCTGGCCAGCCCGCCGCCGAACGCCAGAGGTACGTGCAGCAGCTCCTCGACCGCCCGCCCGGCGGCATGGCCGAAGATGCCGTGCTCGAGCAACTCCTGTCCGTGATCGGCCGTCACACACAGAAGCGTCCTGTCCATCAGCCCGTGATCCGTCAGGAACCGGCACAGCACCTCCAGGTTCAGGTCCACATAGCTAACCGCAGCGTCGTAGAGCTCGCGGTAGCGCTCGACGTATGCCCACGCCATCTCGCGTGCCCGGGGGGACTTGGCCTGCGCGCAGTGGTTAAGGAAAAACTTCTCAAGCCGCGTGAACCGCCCCAGCCGCGAGAACGGCACCGTGATGGGCTCGTGCACGTCCATGAAGTGGAGCCAGTAGAACCGCTTCGGGCTGTCTGCGGTCTTCAACAGGCTGCCGAGCGCCTCTTTGAGCAACTCGGAGGCGTCGTAGTAGCCCGCCATGTCCTTGTCGCCGGCGATCTGACGCACCAGGGCCGCGCCGCCGACGCCCGTCAGCCTCTGCGCGGTCAGGAACATCTCCCGCTGGGCCTCGCACTCGCGCAGCACAGACATCATGCTCTCGCGCGTCAGCCGGTTCAGGTTCTTGAGCGACCGCACGCGGCTGCGCACGTCCGGCTGGATGTCCTCCGCCACGAAGAAATCACAGAACTCTGCAAAGCCCCTGTCGTACCCGCAGAAGTGCGAGATGAGCGGATTGGCCGCCACGAGCCCCGCCGTGTGGAACCCGCGGTCGCGCATCACCTCGGCAAGCGTCGTCAGGTGCTCCGGCACCACGATCCCGCCGCCCAGGTTCGCAAAGAAGTTAGACAGCATGATGCCTGGGAAGCTCTGCGCGGTCTGGTTCGCCACGGAGTATGCGCGCGGAAAGTTCACGCCCGCCGCCGCGAGCGCGTCCATCGCAGGGGTCGTGGGCCGCGGGTTGCCATTGCACGAGAGCCGGTCCGCCCTCAGGCAGTCCACGGTGACGAGGAACACCAACTCTTCGGCGCGCCCGCCCATCTTGAGCCCCAGGGCCTCCCGCGCGCGCCGGCGACCTGCTGCATCGGGCATGGCCGAGAGGTAGTACTCCCGTCCCCCTTCCTCGCCCTTCCTGTGATGGTGCCACGCCTTCAGCAGCTTCAGGGCGTCGCTGGCCATCACCTGGGCCTCGTCCACCTGCGCCAGGGCAGCCGCGCAGACGCCGGGCTCCGCCTCCTCCGCACGCTGCATGGCGGAGAGCCGCTCCCCGACGGCGCCGGCCTGGATCAACTCCAGGCCCAGTGCGCCGGCCGCCCGCGCCAGCCGGGCCGGCTCTGGCGCTGCAACGTCCGCAGGCTTTCCCCGGGTCTCAGCCATCTCGCATCTTCCTCGCCCTTCGGTCCCTCGCGTTGCCCTCAGCCGCTGCCGCCGCTCGCCTCGGCGGACCTGACCTCCTGCGGCGCCGCCTCGAACGCCTCGGGCAGGACCTCTCGGGCCATCACGTTCAGCATCTCCCTGCGGCACCCCTCGAAGTGAACCACGCTGAACCGCTCCCGGTCCGCTTCGCTGATGCGCCCCAACTTGTAGAGCGGCAGGTAGAAGCTACGGAACCTGATCCGCCCGCCCCGGCGCCGCGCCAGGCTGTAGATGACCGCGTCCTCCGGGCAGTTCGCCCGCTCGTGCCCCAGCCGCCGCGCCACCGATTCGATCTCCCCCTCGGGCGGCTGGGCCACCAGGCCCGGCACGAACGATGCCTTCAGGAAGTAGCACCCTCCCTGCGTGTAGCGGAAGCAGCCGTTCAGGTTCGGCTGGCCGAGCATGTCGGCGCCCGTCTCGATCACCTCAGCCAGGGTGCGGTCCGACAGGAAGATCAGGTCCGAGTCCACCTTGGCAATGTAGTCGTCCGGCCCGACCTGCTTCGCCACCTGGTCGAACGCAATCCGTTCATTCGCTATCACGTAGGGACCGCCCCAGGCCATGGCGTGCTTCGTCTGCGTGATCGCCAGCGGCCGCGTGACCTCCTGCTCCAGCGTCCCCACCTGCGCCTCTGTAAGGGGATGGTCGCAGTCCATGAAGACGAACACCTTGCCGACCCACGGGCTGCCGAGCCGCTCCATGCTCCTGAGCGACGCCTGGAGGTACTCAAAGTGCTGCCGGCACGAGAAGTAGATCAGGTGCACCTGGTCCGCGCGGACGTGTTCGCTGCGGCGCCGCGCTGCCCGGGCGCCGCCGTGCGCGGACACAGGCCCTCGGACCGCGGCCGGAGCCAGTCTCGGGGCCGCCGCGGCAACGGGTTCTGCCGCCGCCTCGCTGCCCTCAACCCCCCGGCGGCGCGTCCCGTAGTAGTCGAACATCCGCCTGACGAGTTCGCCGCGCTCTTCCCTGTGCCCCGGCTCGTGCATCATGCCCACACCGTGGTCCCAGAGCTCCTCGTACCTCTTGCCGAGGGTGCCGGGCACCAAGTGGGCCTCGCGCCGGCCGCCCGAGATGCACAGGTTCACGTAGAAGTCGTCTGCCCGTCGCAGCAGGCTCTCGACGTCGCGGAACACAGGATGCGCCAGCGGCACCCGCTCCAGCAGCACCCGCCGCAGGAACATGAACCGGCCTTTGATGAAGTCCACCCAGCGGTCTACCCGCGAACCGTTCACGTGCAGGCAGTCGCGGTAGCTCTTGCCCGG
>Ga0315291_10008512_pt1 | contig 12600 bp, 25 predicted proteins | sample YL17G12_20_MG_FD_203070 | JGI IMG/M metagenome (GOLD analysis project Ga0315291, IMG submission 203070) | Sediment microbial communities from Yellowstone Lake, YNP, Wyoming, USA - YL17G12_20 | ecosystem: Environmental > Aquatic > Freshwater > Lake > Sediment | place: USA: Wyoming | collected... | reverse complement strand
ACCCGCCAATAATCATTAATGAACTACTTCGAATCGGCTGTTTTTGTACCATTGTAGAAAGTAAAGTAACCACACTACAAACTGGACAAATCAAAAACAAACTAGCTAAAGAATTACTCCACCTATTAATTAGCTACAGCCGAAAACTCAACAAGTGCTTTAACAGCGTCTTCCCTAATCAATATTTGTCTATTCATATCTTACCTACCATTAAATCAAACTTTGTCAATCTGACTCTATTATTTCGCTTATACTTCAAATAACGATATCTCAAATATCTAATCATCCAAATCATTCGAATCCACTCAAAGAATGTCTGTTTACTAAGATCAACTTGAACACCCAGCGGTCTCTGATTCTGTATATGCTTATTTATCTTGTCAATGTTGATCAAATAATGAAAAATCTTGATCTTTATTGAACCAATGTCTTCTATTATCTTATATCGTTTCACACCATGACTTTTCAACAAATCAATATAATTTTGCTTTGCTACTAACCATGATGACGAGTAATCTAATTGACCATATTGATTTCGAAACAAATCATACAATCTACTATTTCGTTGTTGTGGTGATGAAGTCAAAGATATAGGAGCGGTCGCACCCCATGACCAAATAGAACCATCAGTTGCAATCGCAAGCTGTTGATACGGCGTAACAGTATTTGATGTATCTGCACTACTTGTATGATTCAAGTGACGACACGAACCATTTGTCTCTCCGCAAATACTACATTGTAGTGGTATGCCATTACGTATTTCTGAATATGTCGGCGGCACTTACTTCAACCTCTTGGAAGACTCTCCCCATCCCTGAAAAAACTTACTTGTACATACTAGCACCAAAATACCAATCATAGCTAATATGTTCAACGTAATAATCCATTTTTTGTTATCTTAAACCCAAATCGCTTACCGGCTCTTTGAGCTCTATATGCACCTCGTTCAATCACATCTTCATACTTTTTCTTCATCTATTTGCATCCATCCATAGCTTTTTCGTTGGTATCTAGTACCACACTTCTTACAAGTGCGAATCTCATCTTGACAAGCATCTATCACTTCATCTCTAACTGCCGGATCAGGATCAGCTACCCAACCACACTTACAAGCGCACGTGTTTTTTCCTAACCACATGCTTCTTTCTCGATTCTAGTATCTCTTTTTCACCATACTGCAGTAATCAAGAGTAGCTTCAAAACCCTTAACTACCATTTCTTTCACTTTGTCATTATCCATACATTGTCCTACGTTATTTTTGACCAACATACTCGAGGAAGTCCACAAATACCAAAATCTTCACTAAAGAAAACAGATCTAACAGGGCTATTTACTCTTGAATCCCACATGATTTCGATAAGACCTACCGTACCCGCTTCAAATTGGTAAAACTGCTCTTCTAACATAATAATGTCACCATCTACAATATCATCACTATACAACTTTCCCCACGCCTCACGTCTTTCTAGAGTGCTAAACTTCTGAGCTCTTTTTCTAGCTGCTTCACTTGAACTCATATATTATCCTTACTTATGCTGGAGAAGAGACTTGAACTCTTACGAGATTGCTCTCACTGGATTTTGAGTCCAGCGTGTATACCATTCCACCACTCCAGCTCAATTTCTATAATCTTCTTGATTTTTTGCAACAACGTTATTCTCAACATCCCAAAACACTTCTTTTTTAATCTCAACTTCATCGGGTTTCTTTGGCCACCATGTAACACTATAATAAATCATAGTCTTTGACACGGGATCTGACATCATCTCGCAAACATTTTGCGAACTTGACGTCCCATCCAACGAAAACAAACCAGGCATAACCCTTCTTACTGGTAATCTAAGCGCATTCAACATTGTCGGACTTCCATCACTCATTCGTACATTTTGTGCATCGATAATCTGTTCTCTAGTATAATCACTAGTCTCAACCCATTTCTTCTTAAACTTCACAGGCACATTCTTTAACGCAGCTTCAATAACTTTCAAACACTCAGAACAATGATGAGGATCATTATACTCCGGCATAAACCCATACGTACTTGGATGATACGTATACACGCAATTACAATGATCACACCTTTTAATTCTTGACGTTGTCATAATAGTTTCAAATGCCCAGTAACTTCATCAATCTTCTCTGAATCATCAGGCCCAATAGCCAAACAAGTAATAGTCTTCACGCCCTTAAACTCAGTCAATCCACAATCCTCAATCAGCGCTACAGGCAAGCTCATGGATTCTGCCTTAGCCTTTATCTCTAACAGCTCAGCTTCTGAACTCACTTGCAAACAAATTTTAGTGAATATACCCTCCATCCACTCTCTCATTTGCCCAGTAACACTCATCATCGGCCTATCATCCAAATACTCAACCCTATCAAAAAACACTTTCATTGAAGCATGAGCGCCCTGAGCAATCATCTTGCCCTTCCTCATGTTCAAGTCAGTTCTCATGATAATTACTTGCTTGATCATAATATAGTCCTCTTCAATGCGTTCGTAAGTAGTAAATCTATGACCAAGTTCACATACACGACGTCGACGTAAACGATCACCTGATTCTCTAGAATCAATAACCTTGGTCTGTCTATGACACTGTGGACATGGTAGCATTAGATTTTATCATCATAAGGTTCAAAATACGAATATCTTCGTTCTTAGTAATCCACTTAACAATATCATCTTCAGTACAACCAATCCCAGGATGAGAATTATCTATCAACCAATTCAAATCTTCTTCAGTAAGCGCTCCAAACTGCTTCTCAACACCATTAACTATTGGATTACTTCTCATAAGTCTCCTATAAAAATGCCCGGGGCCGGACTCGAACCGGCACGATCTTGCGACCAAGGGATTTTACTTGCTACTTCGTCTTTCGACGCCAGCTTTCGCTGTTTGTAGTCTGGACTTTGTCTTCACCATAGTGAGTTCACTTTAGGTGGATGCCGTTAAGTCTCTACACCTTCCAGTACTTTTCAGTACTAGCTTGGCTCGGCGTTGGGTCGAGTTTAACTCAGGCCGTTCACCGAATTTGACATCTTACATCTATACCGTTTCCAGTATAGCGACCCATTTCTTCGAGTCCCTAGTGTCTACCGTTCCACCACCCGGGCAATCATCTCAGCAGTTGAAGCAAGACTCGAACTTGCAATGTCAGATGCGTCTGTCTGCTCTGACCGTCAGTTATTGCCGTGAGACAGAGATAATGGTCTGGAATAATTCTCATATCTTGCTCCATTATCTATCCTTCAATTGGCTTGACCTCGACGACGTCTACCAGTTTCGTCATTCAACTGCATATTTGGTGGGCTCAGCTGGGATCGAACCAGCGACTCCCTCGTTATGAGCGAGGCACTCTAACCAATTGAGTTATGAGCCCGAAATTTCATTCAACATTAATAACTTGCATACTAGACGGAAACAAACTAAGCGTGCCGTCACAGTTTCTCATTGCATTTTCATCTTTACTTCCGACAGATTGTCGTAACTTCGTAAAAACGTATTGACTTTTGCGAAAACCTCCATGACCAGAATCATCACCATCTGTAGGAAATGAAATAAATGTAGCTCCTTCGTGCAGCTCCCCAAATGTCAAAGGAATACTCATATTTTTTTCAATGCCTCAGTAGCAATTTCTCTAAGATGATTTGGATCATTAGCAAGCGCAACAGCCATTCGACCATCAATTTGATAACCATCTTCTAATTCACGCTTTATCTTGTCAATCGGTTGAATTACATCTTTCAATGCTTGAATTGTAATAGCTAACTTTTCTTTTTCTGTATTTTTAGATTTTTGAGCAACTTTGCCTAACCTCTCCCATGACTGAACCATCTTGTCCATATACTTAACTTTGTCAGCAGTTTTAGCAAAACTTACCCACCAATATGATATCTGTTCCATAAACTGTTCAGCATTTCTACCCATTATCATCCTCCAACTGAATCATATTGTCCCACTCTTTTGTCAACCGATAAATCTTACACTCTTGTAGTGCTTTACCTCACGGATGCGACTGAATTGCATGCTTTGCTTGATTTATCAAAACATGAAGAGCTTCTCTATCAATTTCTACCAACTGTTCTTTACTCTTAGCTAAAGCTTCTTCAGCTTTCTTAACAGCTTCATCAGCCCACATCATTCACCTCCCTATAAAACTCACAAAGATTTTCATCTAATTTAGCTGGCTCCCAGCCTTGACCACATTCTAAATATTTGGGAAATAAATTCTCTTTTGCAAATGTGATCACTGCTACATTTTCTGTAGCTTTTGCTGTCAAAAGAAGTTTTCTGAACTGCTCTTCATCATGTTCGTTGTGCAACGCAGCTATTATTGACACAATTACTCCAACTGGATCATATCATCCCACTCTTTTGTCAACCGATAAATCTTACACTCTTGTAGTGCTTTCGCGCATCGTCTCAATGACTCAACATGAGGTCCCTTCATGTCATTGATAAACGCTTTCTCAACCATCATCCTATATAAAGTAGGTGCTACAACTGTCAATAGATTTTCATATCCAAAAGCCTTAATTAGTTGCTTCTCTTTCTCACTATAATCTTTAGTTCGATCAACGTCACATTGATACTGCTTCATTATTATTCCTTAATGCAACGGAGAGGATTTGAACCTCCACGAATTTCTTCACTGGATTCTGAGTCCAGCGCGTCTCCCATTCCGCCACCGTCGCTCATTTTCTTCGTAGTAACGTATACACTTGAAAGCATAAATTTGCAGCGTTCACTGCGCAAACAATGCAGGGAATAAAAATCATCAAAGCAATTGAAAATGACGGAGGCTGTTCGCAAACTCTCAATATTCGCGTAGTAAAAAGCAACTGTGCTGCAGACAAAAGAACGAAGTAAAAATTGTTTTTCATAAGTCTATAGTCAATCTAAGTCTCAATGACTAATCATGAATCTCTCTCGACTGACATACTTCCGTCGTCACACAAATCCATCAAATTTTGAGCTCCTCCGTCACCAGTCCTTAACTGCGACTTTGCCTCAAATACTGCTTGATCACCGATCAAACTATTGAGATCCCAAACTGAATTAAATCCAACTTTGAATACATGCTCCCAACACTTGTTCTCTTTTACTGTCGCAACTACACTCAAACTATCTAAATCAACAGACTTAACAATCAATACAAGATCACCCGTGTGACCAATAATTTTTCCCGGCACTACATATTTACGCAACATACTTTTAACTTTAGCTCTATCTTGAGCCTGTCGAGCTCTAGCTACTTTCTTCTGCTCCATCATCTCAATAACTGACTCAACTTTGAAATTCGGATTCCATATAACTTTATCTTCATTAGTTGAAATTACTGCACCACAATTCTTGAGACTCGATAATGTCATTCGTAATAGTTTCTGTATCTCATTATCTGATTCTTCATTTAGCAAATACTGATATTGCTTGAATGAATTCTCAGGGAAGAATCCAAATATCCGACCAATCTTGTATAAAGCTGCTTCTATCGAATTCTCAGTCTTCAAAAACTCATTCAACATTTTTCACCTCCGGTAATCCAAAATCATGCCTTAAATGACTACAAAGCTCTCCCTCTTTAGTCTCTAAATTCAACCACTGTCCACATACAGTGCAACCTATAGCATTCGGCTTCAAGTCGTGTTTCTCTATTTGCGAGAAAGCTTCTAATAGCTGTTTTTCAGGCGGTATTCGAAGCTGTTTATTAATGAGACATACTGATGAATCACGTTCTACATTACATCCCTCAGGTTGTTCAAACCACGTACAATCCGGACACTTACCGTGACCAGCAGCTTGTTCGTGAGACATTTATTATCCTCTTCTTGTACAATTTGAGCCCGAGCATCATAATAATGTAATTCAAGACCACTACTTCTTGCTCGACATTCTTTACATTCAACAGTACGTGAAATATCAACAGGTTCATTGGTACCAACAATACTGCTATCGCACAGCAATTCTTTTGTAACAGGATTTGCAAGATGAACTGTCATTTTGGCATTTCGATTATAGCTTCACCAAAAGTCATAATATCAATCATTGCTTGACTAATGGCCTTATCAAAATAATCTTTATGCTTGTTGAATGTATTTCGTATCACACGTTTTTGTCTTTTCGACAGATTTTTTGGATACTTAAACCTGAAGTTCATTTGTATCTCCATCACACTTGGGTAACCGAACTAATTTCGGATAAAATGTCCTATGACTAAGAACATCATTATACTTCACGCAAGTGTGTATGTTCTTATTGTTTGGAAATCTCTCTTGACCATTTTCTGGCGGGGAAATAAAGTCGCAATCTTCTTTACAAAAATGCATGTCTTTGCCCCTGAACTAAAGTGGCGGAGAGTGTAGGATTCGAACCCACGGAGCTATTAACTCATCAAGGTTCAAGCTTGACGCCATAAACCACTCGGCCAACTCTCCAACGTTCTCGCTATTGCTTGAAGACATGATATACGCCCCACAAAACAGTCATCATAAATGCATAACCCATCATGTCTTTATCATTCTTACTAATCGCAATTAGCGCACAAACAATCCAACTCAATATCACTATTGTCAATCCCGGATGCGCAAAAATGATATTCATATTAGTTAGTTTCAAAAAGTAGTAATCGCCATATTTTTAGTAAGTCTCTGCTACGTCCCGTGACGACTATGACGGGAAACGATTACTACAGTTACTGTCGTTCAATCATGAAAAAATCTCTAATATCTAACAATCCTAATCCAGATGGATGCGGGTCATGTACTAATTTGCCTTCATAAAAAACTACTGAATGTCCTCGCTTAAATCCTCGAGGGCTCTTACCATTTACTATATAGTAGCCATCTACTCCTTTACGATAACTGCCAACTTCCTCTTTTCTACCAGTACCAAAACACGTAAAACCTCGACTTATCAAAAAATCCCACAATACCGGAAACCAATTTGATCCCATATCTTGCAATTTAGGTATCTCATCTAATCGCAACTCTAAAATCGACGCAATACAAGCCGGAAAACAATTACCATGAATACCCTTTTCTTCATCACTAATAATTGTCTGGTATACCCTTATCATAGTTCCTCGAATAATACTCTCGCTCGGACTTGAACCGAGATAGCGTTAGCAAAGTTCCTATTAGGAAACGCGATTCCTGCCGCACATAAACCCTCTGGGACTGTTACCAGATTCCCAGCAGCGTGTCAGTTCTGCCGCAACCTTGGAACTTCCTTAACTTCGAGCCTAATCTTACGACTAGTAAAGTCTCATAAAGACTTACTCTAATTAAGTCTAACACTCCTTTTACAGTACCGGTTCGTTTTTACCGGTGCTTTACCGTTAAGCTACGAGAGTAAAACTGATAATAGCGGCACTACGAGTCGAACGTAGGTTGAAAGTTTATGAGACTTTCCAGACCACCGGGCCTAGCCTACCGCAATATTTACTATATAGCCGGTGAGAGACTTGAACTCCCAATATCCTGTATGTAACACAGGCGCCTTACCAATTTGGCCAACCAGCTAAATTTTCACTCCAATCGGTTCTTTATTATCGAACAACTTTTGTAACTTAACTACGCTCTCTACAGGAAGCTCAAAATCATCGACCAACTCTTTAGCAGCTTGTCTAGCAGCTAAATCATCAATCTGTTCCATCGGAATCTTGATAATGAGTTGGTACTTCATCTTAATCTCCTGTAAATGGTGCGGTAGCCGTGAGTTCAACACGGGACCTCTGCCTTGGCAAGGCAACGTTCTAAGCAACTGAACTACTACCGCGTCTGATAAACAGAAAATCAAGCTTAGTGCATTACCATTAATCAACCTATGGCGGTGAGTGAGAGATTTGAACTCCCATGCCCTAAAGCGCTCGAGTTCGGATCGAGTGGATTACCAATTATCCTAACTCACCGTATATTGTCAAAATAAATGGACCGGGAAGGATTTGAACCTTCGTAGGCCGAAGCCGCTTGATTTACAGTCAAGTGCGATTGACCACTCTGCCACCGATCCAGTCTGCTACTTTCTTCTTGCTTTCCATTCGGGTATGGGTTCATGCACTTTGAGTTCTCCACTCCAGCATGATACCCAGGGCCAAGGATTCCACCGATTCTTGCAGTCGCAAATGTTCCACGAGTCAAAGTATTTGCGATAGATCTTACCGTTTGGTATGTCTTTAGCTCTTCTGATCACGCGATTAGCTTCTCTCTTAGCAAATTTTTTGTAGCTCGAGCCATAGCCACAAACGAAGACTGGTTCGCGATAACTTCGAGACATGTTGTTCACTCCTTGTTAAGTGTTTTTACAACATGATAACCTCCTTTAGTTAAAGTTGAAAAAATAGCCCGTACCAGAATTGAACTGGTGCTGCATGGTTGAAAACCATGTGTCCTAACCACTAGACGAACGGGCCGTTACTTGGTGCGGTAGGCGAGATTTCAACTCGCGATATTCTGCTTGGAAGGCAGACGCCTTAGAGCAACTGGGCTACTACCGCAAAACTTAAAAATCAGGCGTGGAGAGATTTGAACTCCCAAAGTGTCGGTTTTGGAGACCGGTGCTGTACCATTGAGCCACACGCCTAGTTATCATACTTTTGCAAAAATCGTCTAACTTGTGTATGAGATAGATGATCAATCTAATGCCATGCTGTTGTACTGCAGATATTAACGGGAGCGACGGGGTATGATCCCGCAACTTTCGGATAGACGGTCCGATATTCTACCATTTTGAATTACGCTCCCAAATACAGTCAACTCCGAAATGCGGATGACAGGACTTGAACCTGCACGAGATTGCTCCCGCTACCACCTCAAAGTAGTGTGTTTACCATTTCACCACATCCGCAAGAAATTCTGACAGTTGATCATTCCTACGACCAGTCCTGCCGGCACACTGTCGAGTGCCTTGGGAACTGGTACCGTTTCCGGTTCTAAGTTTGATCTTGTATAATATGCGAAGAGCGAGAGTTGAACTCGCAAGGAATTACTTCCGCTGGGTCCTAAGCCCAGTGCGTCTGCCAATTCCGCCATCCTCGCGTAATTACGTTCTCAAATGTGCTTCATCATCAATATGTCAAAGAGCTTTAACTGGTGAGCGCGGTCAGGTTCAAACTGACGATCTCTTGATTAAGAATCAAGTGCATTAATCAACTTTGCTACGCGCCCTAATTCAATGTAAGTACCCGCAGTTGGATTTGAACCAACGGCTTAGTCATTAAAAGTGACTTACTCTAGCCAACTGAGTTATGCGGGCATTTACTTATTTCAAAGATCACTAGTAATTGTCAATTGAATCATGCAACTAGCTTGGGGTGAATGATGGGCCTCGAACCCACAACCTTCGGAATCACGATCCGATGCTCTAGCCAATTGAGCTACATCCACCATAAATTCAGTGGCCCCGGCAGGATTTGAACCTGCGATGTGAGCCGTAAGCTCAGACAGATTAAAAATCTGTTACCCTCGATCCGCTAGGTGACGGAGCCCAAACGTTTGTCAGATTTGTCACTGTCCATTTGGACTCGCTCCTTTCAAGTTATCATTTTGCCAGACCAATTTTGTGATTGGTTTTGGTTTCCGGCCCCATTTTTGTTCTTGTTTTGCCATTTCAACAAAATCGTCAAATGTGTCTTTAGGGAGGAAGCATTTTGAGACTTCAAATTTGTCCATGGCGAGCCTCCCTAAAATAGAAAAACCCCGTCGATCGATTTGACCGGCGGGGTTTTGTGTTTAGCCTAAGTGTTTAGGATTAACTCAAGCCCCGCCTGTCCACGATTTATCATAGCCTTCGTATCCAACTGACAGCCATGATAAATAGGACAACCCCAACACTGCGTGTCGCTTGACACGTTTTATAAGTGCAGTATGAAGTTGTAGGGTTTGCATTACACTCTCGTGTTTTTCAAAGTATTCAGGTTTTCTTGAATATTCCTGAGAATATAAAACAATAATCACTTTAACAAGCGTAGATAAACCAAACTTACTAGTTTCATTAGCTCTTGAGGGACGTCTGTATTTCTTATCTTGACTGACTCACGAAACCATAGATGATATTTATTGATATAATGAAGAATTATTTTAGTATCAGTCGTGTCTAAAAGCCTACACGACTTCTACAAAAACGGGTCACTACCCAAATATCTACCTATAATAGAAAAATTCTCTAATGAGAACTTTTCAGAACGATACAAGCAAACATGCGAACAACAAGCGAAAGCTAACATTGACTCGTTACTTTCTAACATAAGTGATAGAATCACTCCAGTGATTATTAACTCTTCACTAAATAATGTATTATAGTATTTCTGGTAAACTTTAGAGAGTTCTCGTATAGACTCTAGTTTGCTAGCGTTAGTATGTTTAGAAGTGAATTTATAAGTTAGTTGCATGAAATATATTATGCAAATTTCATCAATGACTTTATAGCTGGATGTTAAATGTAGCAGTTTGAAAGTAGCGCCTCATTACTGAAGCGCTACTTAATTGTGTTTACTTCTTTTTAGCTACTTCTTTGACTTTAGTAGTTTTGACAGTGTCAACCATTATCGTTGTTACAGTGTCTACTTTAGCAATTGCTGTTGTAGTTGCGGGCTTTGCCTCTGACTTTTTAGCACTGTTTGACAGCATCAAACCGCCAGTAATAATTGCAGCTGCAATAATAGCAACTACCACAATACTAGACTTTTTACCGAGCTTCATCATTATCTCCTTTTTGGGTGTTTACTTGGCCTTTTTGAGCGTGTCAACTTTTGTCGCTGTAGTGGTCGTCGTCGTGAGTATCTTGATAATTAGAGTCGTATCGCAAGTTACGACCTTTGTGGTTTCAGCGACAGCAACGACTTTCGCTGTTTCAACAGACTTGGACTCTTTTTTTGCAGTGACTTGTTGTGCTGCAACAGTTGCAAAAACAAAACAGACAGTAAACAGAATCAGCTTCTTCATCAATCCCCCTATTGTTAGAGACTTATATAATCTGCGAATGCAGCCGACATGAACTGTTCTTTAACACCTTTATTCGTAAAGAAGTCTTTTAGGCCGGGTGTAGTTACTAAGTAGTTTTCTGCTACATCATATACTGCTGAATCATCATATTTGTCATCTGATTTGAGTTCACGAGCAATTTGTCTACCTAAGCGTCTTACTCGATCTTCAGTTAGAGGTCTATCTTTTCTGGGTGGTCGATTTATTTTTTCTTGTTTTCTTTGTTCCCAGGTTTTGTTTTCTTCATCTGTAGCACCGATGAATAGTTCAATGCCGGAAGTTGTGTAGGGCATCGGGCGATTTGATGGTTTTACATATGTCGTGCCTTGACGTTCAAAATCATGAACTACAACAGTTGAGCCGTCAATATTGCCCATGGCTATTCGCATATGTATGTATTCACCGCCAGATTTGCCAGTAATTACTTGTTCTTTGTCACCTTGAGATATGTCAGCTATAACAGATTGTGGTTCATCACCAGATGATTCATCAAATACTGTTGTAAGTTTGAGTTTGCTTACTAAGTTGTCATAAAATTTAGATTCATTTTTGACGTATTCGCCACCTTCACCTACAAATACGTATTTGACTGGTTCTTTTAGTTTTTGTAATTGTTGACGAGCGCTTCTACCGTAGTTCTTGAAAATGGCATCATGTATTTCTTCATTGGGTCTAGATAGAGGTGGTAGTAGTTCTGCAAATTTTGTCTTTTTAGCACGATCGCGAACTTTCTTGAATGAATTGTAAGCTTCCATAGTTTCTGGAGTAGTATCAGTAAACGAATGAAAATCTCTAATATGAGCTAACGTCTTGTCTCTGTCAACAAATTTAGTGTGGCACAAGGGACACATTTGTTGACCCTTGTCAGCTACTGGAGGAGTAGCAGTTATCCTCTTAGTAGTTTTTGGATGAGTTTGGATGTAATGTCGTTGTTCAAAGTAGCTAAGGTCGTCCCAATACGTTTTTGCAATTTTTTCAACAAATTCTTTGCTGATAGTGGCTAAATGTTTCATATTACCACTCATTTCCATGTGGGTCATTTTCTTTCATCCACGATTTATTGATAGACCTTACGATTTCTTTTAAGTCTTTGTAAGTTTTACCAACGTCACCGAGAGGAATATCACTTGAATAACCTTCTACAATCGCAGTAAAGTTACCTTTATTTGTCAATCTGAACACTGTCTCAAAACCTTTTTTGTTTGTAACAGTAAAAACGTTATCCTCAAAATCTTCACGTACTTCGAACTTATCTTTTTCAAATTGACTCGATAAATTAGTAAGCTTTTTAAGGTCCTTTTTTCGTGCAGGATGTTCAGAATCAAATTTGCTAGCTAATTCTTCTTTAACTCGTTGTTGACCGGGCGTTGTGAATTTATGTATGCGTCTTTTAGACTTAGGATGTCGTTTCAAATAAGTCTTTTGATCTTCTAATGACCAATCTTCCCATTTGCGCGCTGACTTCAAAAACTCTGTCTGAATAATTGCTAGATGTTTCATTTACTTACTCCTAGTAATGTATCCATCGTTCGATTTGTTTTCATTTGCCGCATTTTCTCATTCTTACGAACCTTCTTATACTTTGGCTTTAGTCTGTACTTTTTTCGTTTTGATGGTT
>Ga0315291_10008511_pt1 | contig 12601 bp, 14 predicted proteins | sample YL17G12_20_MG_FD_203070 | JGI IMG/M metagenome (GOLD analysis project Ga0315291, IMG submission 203070) | Sediment microbial communities from Yellowstone Lake, YNP, Wyoming, USA - YL17G12_20 | ecosystem: Environmental > Aquatic > Freshwater > Lake > Sediment | place: USA: Wyoming | collected... | reverse complement strand
CGCCAGCAAGTGTTGCGCCGCGAGGGTTTCGAGGTCCGCCACGGGGTGCCCTTCGAGGCTGAATGTGAACTCACCGTGCCGGCCGGGGCGATGCACTCTTTCCGGGCTGACCACAACGAGGTCAGTTGGAAGCTGGTGGTCAAGGGGGACGTGGCCGGCTGGCCCGACTACAAACGCGCCTTCCCGGTGATCATTCATCCGCCCAACGGGAGCACCGACGGGTGAACGATCCGGTAATCAGCATCCGGTTCGACGGCAACGGGCAGGTGTACCGCCCGGGCGAGGTGCTTTCCGGCGAGTACGCGCTGGAGCGGGTCGCGCCGGAGACGGTCAAGGCCGTCGAGGTCTCGGTGCTGTGGTACAGCGAGGGCAAGGGGGACGAGGACTTGGCGGTGCACGAGTTCTGGCGGCGGAACGTGGAGGAAGGCGAGCCGCTCGACCCCGCCCGGCCCGAACGGTTCAGCACGACCCTGCCTCAGAGTCCCTTGAGTTACGACGGGGTGATCTTGAAGCTCCGCTGGTGCGTGCGAGTGAGGGCGTTCTTGCCGCGTGGCAAGGAGGTCGTCGGCCAGAAGGTGTTTCAACTGGGGGGCGTCCCGGCGGTAAAGGTCCCCGCGCCGTGAACCAGGCCGACCAACCCCAAAGCAGCGAGAACCCGTTTTGCAGCCGGCGGGTCCGGCCGGGGGGTATCGTCTATCTGTTTGCCCCCGGCGAGAGCGCCGCGGGGTTGGTCGATCGGTTGCGGCGTAACGGCTGGTGGGGTCAGATCGTCGGGCCGCACGGCTCGGGCAAGTCGGCCTTGCTGGCGGCGCTGATGCCGGCCATCGAAGGTGCGGGGCGGCAGACCCTGCTCGTCGAGCTGCACGACGGCCAGCGGCAGTTGCCGCCGGACCTTGCGCGCGGGCTGGATGCGGGCTGCCCGACCGTGTTGATTATCGACGGCTACGAGCAGCTCAGCCTTTGGCAGCGGCTGCGGCTGCGGCGTTTTTGCCGCCGCAGTGGGCTGGGACTTCTGCTGACGGCCCACTCGCCGGTCGGCCTGCCCGACCTGTGGCACACCTCCGCCACGCTGGAGCTGGCCCAGCGGATCGTCGAGCAACTCCAGCGCGGCCACCCGGCACGGATCACCGCGGAGGACGTCGCGGCGCGGTTCGCACGCCATGGTGGGGATCTCCGCGAAATGTTGTTTGACTTGTACGACCTGTATGAACAACGTCGAGGCGGGGTGTAGCGGCCGGTCAAGCCTGATCTGACGTGTGGGGTGGCAGTGGCGGCTTAATCCGAAGTGTAATTGTTTACCGTTCAGGAGACTGGTCTTGGTAGGCTTGAGGGGAAAAGTGTAATCTTGGCCGCGTGATGGACGCGGAAAAACGGGAACTGATCGAGGAGAACCGACGCCTCTGGGCGCGGGTGGAAGAATTGGAGGGAATGGTCCGCGCCTTGCAAGAGCAGGTTCAGGTTCTCACAGCCGCGCTGGAGGAGGCGCGGCGGGCGGGCAAGCGGCAGGCGGCCCCCTTCCGCAAACCCCAACAGGTCGAAAAACCCAAGAAGCCGGGGCGAAAGCCAGGCGAGCAGTACGGCGAACACGCCCGACGTACCGCGCCGGAGAACGCCCCGATCGACGAACAACACGACGCCCCGTTGCCGCCAGAATGCCCGAAGTGTGGCTCGCGGCGTCTGGAAGAAAATGAACCCGTGAGCGAGCAATTTCAGACCGAGATCGTTTGCCGGACAGTGCGCCGGCGGTTTGCGATCCACCGCGGCCACTGCCGCCAGTGCGGGGCGTTGGTGAGGGGCCGTCACCCACTGCAAACCTCGACGGCCACGGGGGCGGCGGGCGAGCAGCTTGGTCCGAAGGCCCACGCTCTGATGAGCGTGTTGAACAAACGGCTGGGGCTGTCGCACGGCAAGGTCAGTTGGATGTTCGAGAAGGTTTTTGGGCTGAAAATCGGCCGCTCGACCTCGGCCCGCTCCGGCCTGCGGACGGCACGGCGTTGTGCGGGGACCTACGAGCAGATTCGCGGCGAGGTGCGAGTTGCGGAGGAAGTCACCCCCGATGAAACCGGCTGGCGCGTTGGCGGCGGCAAGGCTTGGCTGCACGCCTTCGCGACCGCCCAAACCACGTGTTACGAGATTGATCCGACTCGCAGCGGCGACGTGGCCGAGCGGTTGCTGGGGCTCGATTGGAGCGGGCGGCTCGTGCATGACGGCTGGAGCGTGTACGACCGGTTCTTGCAGGCGATCCACCAACAGTGCAACGCACACCTGCTGAATCGGTGCAAGGAGTTGTTGGAAGTGGCCCGGCGCGGCGCCGCGCCGTGCGGTTTCCCCTGGCGGTCAAAGTGCTGCTGCAACAAGGCTTGGCCGTTGGCGATTGTTTTGCGGAGGGTAAAATGTCTCCGCACGGGCTGCGCGTATCGGCGGGACGGCTCACCGCCCGACTGGAGCGAGTCGTTGCGGGGCGTTTCACGCACGACGGCAACCGGCGGCTGGCGAACTTTCTGAAGGATCATGCGTGTGAAGTGTTTGCGTACTTGCGTCATCCGGGCATGGCCGCCACGAACTATCGTGGCGAACAATCCATCCGGCCGGCGGTGGTCAATCGCAAGGTCTGGGGCGGCAACCGCACGTGGCTGGGCGCCTGGGCACAATCGGTGCTCATGTCGGTGATTGGCGCGTGTCTTCTTCGTCGCATCGACCCGTTGACTTTCTTCATCGAAGCCCTCACCTCCCCAAGCCCTGTACTCCTCGCCCAACCGCCGCCGTGAGGCGGTAATCAATTACCGCCGGCCTTGGGCACGAGCGGAGGCGTGGTGGTGTGGGGGAGGTTGCTGCTGAATTGGCGTATCGAATTGAGTATTCACCGGTCGCCGACGAGCACCTGCGGGTGCTGACCGCCCGGCAACGCTCGATCGTTTTGGCTGCGGCCGGCGAGCAAGTTGAGCGATGAAGGTAGTAGAAAGAGCAGATGCAACGCGGAGCTTGGCTGACTATGCTGGGGGAATCGACAGCGGGCCAGTCGTTGTGACCAACCAGGGGCGGCCTGTTGCAGCCCTGGTGCCGATTGAAAACGCCGATCTGGAAACGGTCTCGCTGAGCACGAATCGTCAGTTTCTCGATCTGATCGAGTGGTCACGGGCACGTATCCGGGCTGAAGGTGGCATTTCCAGCGAAGAAACGTGCCGTCGGTGCAGTTGACCTTAGGGATAGATGCCCCACCAAGGGATGCAGCCGACCGAGGTGGCCGGCCGGATTTGTGCCTTCATGGTCGGTCAGTGGCTGGCCGCCCCGGCGCGTGGCCTGGGCCGTTCGGCGAAGCGTCACCATGATATCGAGGCATTGGATGCCCATAAAGTGTGTCGCGGGATTCGTGCTTGGACTTGGAGCCGATCCCAAAACCCCTCACCCCCGGCCCCTCTCCCCGCAAGCGGGGCGAGGGGAGGACGTTGTGGGGTAGGCGGTTGGAATCGGTGACCCCATGGAGACTGTCATGAGACTTCAGCAGATCATCGCGCCCGGCACCGAGCCGGAAGTATTGGGAACCGGCTACGGGTTTAGTGAAGGCCCGGCCGCCGATGCCCAGGGCAGTATCTACTTCTCCGACGGCAGGAAGGATTCGATCCACTTCTACGAGCTGGGCAAGCCGGTCACGCTGTTCGTCGACGACAGCACCGACGCCAACGGCATGATGTTCAACAGCAAAGGTGAGCTATACGTCTGCGAAGGGGCCGCCTACCGCGTGGTGGCCTTCGACGTGAAGACCAAGCAGAAACGGGTGTTGGCCAGCCGGATCGACGGCACGCACTTCAACGAACCGAACGACCTGGCCATCGACCACCAGGACGGCTTCTATTTCAGCGATCCCAACTACCAGCATCGCGGCCAAGCAACCGTGATGAAGGAAGATGCGTATTATTGCTCGCCGGAGGGCCAGATTACCCGGGTGTCGACCGTGTGCATCAAGCCCAACGGGGTGCTGCTCTCGCCCGACGATCGGACGCTCTATCTGGCCGACAGCCGCGGTGAGGCAATCTACCGCTATGACGTCCTCGGCCCCGGCAAGCTGGCCAACGAGACCAAGTGGATCGCCGGCCTGGCCGCCCACCCCGACGGCATGACGCTCGACGAGCACGGCAACCTCTACATCTGCTGCGGGCGGGCGGGCCTGAAGGTCTTCTCCCCACAGGGCGAGCCGCTCGGGTTGATCGAACTCCCCTACGCCTCGAACTGCTGCTTCGGCGGCCCGGATTTCACCACGCTGTTTGTGACCTCCGCCGACAAGTTCCTGGGCATTCCGACCAAGGTCCGCGGCGTCAAGCCGCCGGGCCTCCGCGGCAAGTAGAGGGCCATGGGCAGCGGTGATTGGCGGCCGCCGGGCAAGGCGAAAACTCGGCACACGCCCCATTTTTCTGGGGGGTGTTCGGTAGCCAGCCAATCTGCTATACTGGGTTTGTTTGGTCGCGCCACAGGCTGCACCCGGCAGCGGTGCGGGAGGGCCGAGGCATGGCGGCGGACTACTACAGCATCTTGGGCGTCCAGCGTGACGCCTCGCGGGCCGAGATTCAGAAGGCCTACCGGGAGTTGGCGCGCCGCTACCATCCCGACGCCAATCGCGGCGACCCGCAGGCGACAAAGAAGTTCGTGCAGATCGAAGACGCCTACGAGATGCTCTGCGAGCCCGAGCGACGCAAACCCAAGGGCGCCTACCATACGGTCGCGTCGGCATTTCTGACGGTCCGCTGCATGCGGCGACCGTATCCTCAGCATGATGGTGCGGCCGACAGTGGGTTTATTCTGCCTCTGGTGAGCATGGCCACCGTCTTCTTGCTGGTGTTGGTCTGTGCCTGTGTCCTGCCGCTGTGGGGTACCGACTCGGCGGGAAACCAGGCGGGTGCGGGAACGATCGGCACCGAAGTCGACGTACTTGCCCCACAACAAGTGGTAATTGTGTTTCTCAGCCTGATCGTGCTGGCCTACGTGGCTTTCGTTGCCCTCGTGATTAGGGAAAGTCGCCCGAGATAGGGACCAGGACCGTCTGAGGGCGACGATTCTTGGGGCATCGCGCGGCGAGGCGGTTTTCCCGCATCCGACGCCTTGGTAGAATCGTTATCATGGGTGGATCACCTGTTCGAGCGGACAGCCGGGCGGAATCTGAGAAACATGGCCGAGGACCACTACAAGACGCTTGGTGTCCGGCGCAGCGCATCGCGGGACGAGATCCTCAGAGCGTACCGCGAGGCGGCCCGCCGCTGCCATCCCGACCTGCACCCTCGCGACCAACAGGCCACCAGCAAGTTCTACCGGGTCCAGGCCGCCTTCGAGGTGCTCAGCGACCCGGAGAAACGCCGGGCCTATCACCGCTCCCAGCCCCCCGACGGCACCGCCAGACCCGCCAGCTTCAAGCCCGGCGATTGGCGTGATGCCCGAGATTCGTACGGGTCGCTGAGCCGCTACGCCACCACCGAGGTGGCGGAACCGGCCATGGGATTGGCCGTGGCTACGGCGCTGGCCATCGGGCTGCAATACCTTGCCTTTTTTGACGGCCTGTTCCAGGCCGGCGGCCCAGCGACCAAAGCCCCGCCGATCCTCGCCGGCACCCTTGGGCTGCTGGTCAACCTCGCCGGCTGTATCCTCGGTGTCGTGGTGCTGCTGGGGGCCATCCAGATGCGGAAGCTGGAAAACTACCGCTTTGCCGTGGCCGCGTCGGTCCTGGCCACGCTCTGCTGCTTCTCGCCCTGGTTTCTCCTGGCGATGCCCTTCGGGATCTGGGCCCTGGTCGTGCTGTGCAAAGATCAGGTCAGGGACGCCTTCTGGAGTTGAGCGCAACTGCGAGAAGTTGTCAGTTCTCAGTCGTCAGTTCGCAGTTCGCAGTTGCCAGTCTACCCATCACCAACAGCCCACCACCGACAACTGAAACTGACAAGTGGCAACTGAAAGCTGAGGACTGACAACTGAAGACTGATAACTGATAACCGACGGCTTCTCCACCCTCACCGGTCCCCAAGCTCGAGCGGCAGCACCGCCTCGCGATTCTCTCGATACCACGCTACCGAACGCCGCAGCCCCTCTTCGACGGAGACCTGCGGCGCCCAGTCTAACAGCTCCCGGGCCTTGCCGATGTCGGCCCAGGTGGCCGGGACGTCGGCCGGGTGTGCCGCCCTTCGCTCGATCCGCGGCTCTTTGCCAACCAGTTGGCCGATCTGCTCGATGATCGCAGACAACTGTGTGGGCCGATCGCCTCCGAGGTTGATCACCTCGTAGCCCAGCGGCCTTAAGGCGGCGACGGTCCCCCGGGCGATGTCGTCAACATAGGTGAAATCGCGGCTCTGGCTGCCGTCGCCGAAGACCACGATCGGCTCCCCTTCGGCAATCCGGCGGACGAAGCGGAAGATGCTCATGTCGGGCCGGCCGGCCGGCCCGTAGACGGTGAAGTACCGCGGGATCGAGACGTCCAGCCCGTGCAGGTAGTGATACGTGTAGGCCAAGGTCTCGGCCGCCTTCTTCGAGGCCGCGTAGGGTGAGAGCGGCCGATTGGTGTCGGCGTCTTCGCGGAACGGCACGGGGTTGTGCTCGCCGTAGAGGCTGGAGGTCGAGGCCAAGAGAAACTTCCGCACGCCGAACCGGCGGCAGAGTTCCAGGAGGTTCAACGTCCCGTCGCAATTGGCCTGGTAGTACACCCAAGGGTTCTCGACCGAGGGCCGCACCCCGGCCCGGGCCGCCAGGTTCACAACCGCCGAAAACGGCCGCTGCTCGAGATCCCCTGCCTCGCGCCCGTCGGCAGCGGCCTGGAAAAGCTGCTCCAGTACGGCGCGATCGGTGATGTCCAGCCGGTGGAAGCGGAAATTGGCATGCGGCTGCAATCGCGCCAGGCGCCACTGTTTCAGCCGCGGGTCGTAGGCGTCGTTGACGTTGTCCACGCCGACGACCAGGTGCCCGGCCTCCAGCAGCAGCTCGGTGACCTTCGACGCGATGAACCCCGCACAGCCGGTCACCAGGTAGCGTTTTGTCATCACCATCTCCTCCCGCTCATGCTGCTCGTGAAGTGCCGCGAAGCCGCCGCCTCCGTCAGGTTACCTTCCCCAGCGGAGCCTCCCTCCAGGCGGCGCTTCCTCGAAACATACCTTGCCTCTGACACGCCTCCTGCCATTGCGCCAGGCCGCCGGTGTCCTCCTTTTCGCAGAATCCCGCACGGCCATCCAGGGCCACCCCTCTGGAGAACTAGTCGACCTGACGAAGCGACGCCGAGGCCGATCCGTGCCGTGGTTGACCGACCGGCAGACGATATAATGCACTTGGTCGGACGGGGTTGGCGTTACGTGCTCGATGACCGGGAGTCGTTACGATGCCCTTGACGATTGGAGACGATTTGTTGGCGGAAGCCGGGCTCAGTGAGCGCGACGCGCGAATCGAAATCGCTTGTCGCCTCTATGACGCGAGCAGGCTGGCGATGCCGGCAGCAACTCGCTGGGCGGGCCTCAGCCGCACGCAATTCGAAGAGGAGCTGCTGCGCCGCGGGATGGCCATCTGCCGGCCGACCAGCGAGGACCTGAAACAGGACCTGGAAACGCTCCAGCGGCTGGGGTCGTGACATGGCTGTCGTCGTGAGTGATACCTCACCGATCCGCGCCTTGGCCCACTTGCAGCTTCTCGACGTGCTGGCTCAACTCTTCGACGAGGTTTGTGTTCCGCAGGTTGTTGCGGAAGAACTGCTGCATCCTCCCGGCCGGCTCCGGAGTGTGGATGTACGTGGAGATCAACTCTGAAGGCTCAGCGCCACTTGTCGCCCTGGCACGAGAACAGAACACGCTGCCGCGCCGCGGGAAATCGCCTACGAAGCGACCCGAAATACAATGCGCGGCTACCAAGGCGAGTCAGCCGGGGGCCATAATGGCCTATTCTTGGAACGCTGCTGACTCTGCTTCGCTTGTCGCCATGCCATGAGCAACAGACTCGCCACGCCGGTTGTCAATAGGGCAAAGATAGACGGTTCAGGCACGATGGTGAAATTATCCAGTCGTGTTGCCGCAAATGGGGAGGCAGCGTCCAATACAATACCTACTTGTCCTGACGTAGCAGTCACGGTCGTATCAGTAAAACTAGCTGATGCTGCGCCATGGTTGAAATCGAAAGAGAAGGTTCCTCCGGAGACGCTCACCTGGAAGTTGTAGAACGTATCCGCCAACGGGGTGCTCGACACGGGAACCTCCTGATGAAAAATACGTAGCCCTGCTCCAGTGAAGCCCGCCCCCTCGCCTATGTCGAAAGCCACCTTGCCCGTACCAGTCGTAAAGGGGGGAAAGAAGTGCGCCCCCGCGACGTATCCACCGGCCTCGGAACTGTTCAGACGGAGCAGGAAACCGACGCCAATTCCACCGGCTACGGAGCTGGCCACATCGGCTGAAATCGTAAAGTTGGATAGGTCGTTATTGGCATCCAGCCCACCCGTGCCTCCCTGACCGTTCGCGCCACCCGTGGCGGAGGTGTCAAACACCGCGATCCCACTTGGAGTTCCCGACAATTGAAGATAACCGTTCGGGCTGCGGACTATTCCGTCAAGGGGATAGAGGGGAGGGGGAGGGGCAGGAGGCTCCTTAAAGCTCTTGTCGTAGTCAGAGTTCGAACTGAACGTAATCGGGCCAACCGGCAAAGTGGTTGCCGTGCCCACGCTGGTGTATGCTGTCGCAGACGCGATGCCAACGAACACGCAGACGATCCGCGCACAACGGGGATGGAGGTTGGCTAGTAGTCTCATGACGCTGCCTCCCTAACAAAAAGAGTAACACCTGATTGCCGCACGCGACGTTAGGGCCACCTATCGCCCCTGAGTATATGCGCCCCCCTCTTTATGTCAATACTTTTTCAGTCGAAAACCAAAGAAGTCCCTGAAGTGGTAGTGCGCTCCCCAGGAAGGGTGGCGCCGCTCGATCGGCGTTGATAAAGGGGTCCGGAGTGTTTGTTTGGACGCCAATTGCCATGTGTCTCCGTCTTCTGTCGCTGTCAAAACAAAGACTCCCGACCCCTTTACGTATTACAGCAGGTGCCGCGCCTTGATTTCCAGGTAGCGGTTCACCAGCGGGGCGGTCATCTCTTCGGGAAAGACGTCGAGCGAGAGCACGCCTTTGCTCTGGAGATCGGCCAGGACCTGGTGGCGCCAGGCCCCAACTCCCACCTGCGGAGCCGGTGTTGTGCTGAAGCACAACCTACGGCCGGGGAGTGGGCAGTCGGCGGTTGGCAGTGGGCAGAACCGATTCAGATTGGCGCGTAGCGGGTCAGTCCGGGCACGCGGTCAAAATCGGCATCGTGACTGGCGAGGTTGGTGAGCCCATGCTCCCGCATGACAGCCACGATCAGAGCGTCGTTGCTCAGCAGTCCGGTCTGCTGGCTGATCGCGGTCGCGCTGGCGATGAGCGCTGGGGCGATCGTCAAGACATCAATCCGCGATTGCAGGACAGTCTGCACGGCAGACCGGAAGCGGGCCAGGCTCTGAAGAACCGCAGGCTGCTGGCGCAGCCGCTGCACGACTTTAGTCGCGGTCCACCCCGGCAACAGGGAAGCCTCCAGGGCCATGAGCCGGTGAGCGACTTCGCCTAGGATGTGTGTCGAGGTAAGACCACGAACCTGGTCGTTCTCAATCGACTGGATCAACTGGCTGCACGCCAGGCCGAAGATGGGATGCGGCTGAAAATGGTAGACCAAGACGTTGGCATCCAGAAACAGGGATGCACCGGCTGGAAGGTCGGCCAGCGTCATGGCCCCTCCAGCGGATCGAGTTCAGGATCTCGGGCAAAGTAGTCAGCCAGCTCAGCGCTGCCCGTCCAGCCCATGATCCCGTAGGCCTGGACGATTGCGCTCGTGCCCGTGCGGATCGTGACTTGGACTTTTTGGTGCTCCGCCAGCGGCAAGGGCTGGGTAGGCTTGAGCACGCCGTTCTCGTAGGTGGCTTGCACGACAATGGCCATCGCAGGCCCTCCTTGCGTAAGACAGCACACGGATGCCAGCATTATAGCACGCCTGGAGGCGTTAAACAGCAACCAGGAGACAGAAGGCAGGGGGGGCCGCTGTGTTTCTAATGAGGACACCTACAGCAGGTGTCGCGCCTTGATCTCCAGGTAGCGGTTGACCAGCGGGGCGGTCATCTCCTCGGGAAAGACGTCGAGCGAGAGGACGCCCTTGCTCTGGAGGTCGGCCAGGACCTGGTGGCGCCAGGCGAGGATGTCGGCAGCGGCCGCCGCCGGCCAGAGTTGTTCGTCGGTGGGCTGTTCCACGTCGACCGCCTCGAACAGCCGCCGGTCGCGCAGCAGCACGCCCAGCGGCAGGTGGCGGCCGACCAGGTTGGTAAGATACTGCTCGACCTGGTTGGCGTTGACCTCGTCGATCAGGTTGGTGACCAGCACCACCAGCGAGCGCTTGCGGCAGTGCGAGGCCAGGTAGCGGAAGGCCAGGTCGTAACGCGATTCGACAAGCTGCGGAAAGCGGTCGAAGGAGGCGTGCAGCAGGCGGTTCATCTGGTTCATGCCGCCCCGCGGCGGGATGAAGCCGTGAATCTCGTCGGAGAAGCTCACCAGGCCCACCGAATCTCCCTGCCGCAGGGCCACGTAGCTGAGCATCAGCATGGCGTTCAGACCGTGGTCCAGCAGACTCAAACCGGCCGCCTCGTTGGTCATCATCCGCCCGCAGTCCATCAGGAAGATGATCCGCTGGCTCTGGGTGGCCTGGAAATCCTTGACGGTGAGCTTCTGCCGCCGGGCGGTGGCCCGCCAGTCGATGTGCTTGTAGTTGTCGTCGATGGTGTAATCGCGGAGCCGCTCGAAGTCGTGGTCCAGGCCGATCCGCCGGGTGCGGCGGACGCCCAGCAGGTTCAGGCGGCCCGTCCGCGCCAGCACGGCGTACTGGCCGAGTTGTTTCATGTCGGGATAGACGTGGAGGATCGACTTGAGCGGGTATTCGAGCAAGCGTTGCCAGAGGCCCAGCCGGCTGTGGACCCGCAGGTGAACAGTCTCGGCCCGAAACGCCCCGCGGCGGCTGGGACGCAGCACGTAGCGGAGCGTCAGGCGGCTGCGGGCGGGGAGCCGGCGGTCGAACTCGGCCGGTTCGGGGTTGAGCTCGTAGGGCACACCGTCGCGGATGGTCGCCGCGAAGCTCCGCCGGGAGTGATTCAAGAGCGTCAGCGCCACGCGGTGCGGTTTCCGCAGCGAGGCGATCCGCACCGTCTCCCGCTCGGCAGAGAATGCCTTGTGCCTGGGCAAGGTGAACAAGTCGAAAACGATCGCGCACAGCACGATTCCGTCCAGGGACACCACCACCCAGAAGGCCAGCGGGGTGGCCAGCAAGAGCAGCGTCAACGCCGCCGGAATCAGCGCCAGCCGCACCAGCGGCGTGCGGGGATAGACCTTCAGCAGCCAGCCCAGCAGGCCGAACGGCGCGGCGATCGCCGCGACGAGCGCCAGCACCCTGCCCAGCTCGTTCACAGCCGGGGTACCTCCACCGTGCCCATCACCTGGCGCAACAGCTCGTCCGCCGCGTGGCCCTCTACTTCCGCCTCGGCCGAGAGGATCACGCGATGTCGCAGGGCGGGCAAGGCCAGCTCGACCACGTCGTCAGGCACGGCGTAGTCGCGGCCGTGGAAGGCCGCCAGGGTCCGGGCGCCCTGCATCAGGGCCAAGCCCGCCCGCGGCGACGCGCCCAGGTGAAACTGCGGCCACTGCCGCGTCTGCCGCACCAGCGAGTTGATGTAGTTAAGCAGCTTCGGATCGACCAGCACGTCGCCGTTCTGGCGGGTGATCCGCACAATCTCTTCGGGACAGGTCACCGGCTGCAGCTCGCCCAACCGCTGGTCCAGCTCCACCTGCACGCTGTGCATCGAGAGGATGCGGGCCTCCTCCGCGTCGGACGGATAGTCGATGACCAGCTTGAACATGAAGCGGTCCAGTTGGGCCTCGGGCAGGTTGTAGGTCCCTTCGGCCTCGATCGGGTTCTGGGTGGCCATCACCAAAAACGGCCGCTCGATCTTGTGGCTGGTCCGCTCGATGGTCACCCGGTACTCCTGCATGATCTCCAGCAGGGCCGCGTGCGTCTTGGCCGGCGAGCGGTTGATCTCGTCGGCCAGCAGCAATTGGGTGAAGACCGGGCCGGGCCGGAAGCGAAACTCCTGCGTCTTGACGTCGAAGATCGGCGAGCCGGTGATGTCCGAGGGCATCAGGTCGGCGGTGAACTGGATGCGGCCGAACTGGCAGCCGAGCACCCGGCCCAAGGTCCGCACGAACAGCGTCTTTCCCAGCCCCGGCACGCTCTCGATCAGCACGTGCCCGTTGGAGAACAACGCCACCAGCGTGCCCAGCACCAGCTCGTCCTGGCCCACGAAGATCTGGCGGATCTCGGCCGTGATCCGATCGAAGAGCTGCTTGGTGGGCGAGTCGGCGATCTCGGCCGGCGCAGCCAGCGGCGGGGCGACGGGGTCTTGTTCTGCGGGTAGTTTAGTCATGGCATGGGTTCACGGGCAAAAGTTGTGGGCTGGAATACTACTGCACGGCGTCGGCATGGTTGACCGTTTAGCGGGCGGGCTTGCCCGCCGTGTAGGGGTGGCTGGGGTCGAACGAAGTGA
>Ga0315291_10008509_pt1 | contig 12603 bp, 13 predicted proteins | sample YL17G12_20_MG_FD_203070 | JGI IMG/M metagenome (GOLD analysis project Ga0315291, IMG submission 203070) | Sediment microbial communities from Yellowstone Lake, YNP, Wyoming, USA - YL17G12_20 | ecosystem: Environmental > Aquatic > Freshwater > Lake > Sediment | place: USA: Wyoming | collected... | reverse complement strand
TTCGTTTTCTCCAGTCACGTATGATAAGGGCCAAAACGATGCCAATCACTAGGGCAATAAGCAACAGGTTTTTATAGTCTGCCCACGAGAAATCAGAAGCTTTACTCTTGTGGATGTCAAGGTTCCAATCAGAGAGGAACACGGTCGCATAATAGGTAGCCGCTTCTTGGTTTTCAAGAAGGATTCCTGCCTCACGGTTTTTTCGAACAGACTGTTCATTCCAGTTGATGCTCGAAAGAAGGACGGTGGTATTATCGATGATCATTCCTTTATTATGTACCGTGGTAAAAGGAGACCATTCGCTAGAGATGAATTTCACTTTCACGCCGTATGCTTCTAGGTGCTGTTTGGTTTCATTAAGCACATCGGTTGTTCCTTCATAGGCAAGGTTATAATCAAGGATGATTTTCACGATGATGCCCTGTTGTGATTTGTTGGCGAGGTGTTCCACAAACGGGCTGAGTGTCTCCTCCCAGTCTTTGTAGATGTAGAGTTGTTGCACGTAGATGGCGGTTGTTGCGGAATCAATCGCACCAAGGATAGCTTGCTCGCTGGTATCTGGGGAGAAAACAGGGGTAATGGTAAAAGGTCCTGTGATGGTTTTTGCGGTGAATTGTGGAGTGTAGGGGCCGGTCGGAGTCTCGTAATCCAGTGAAAAACCTGGTGGAATCGTAAAATTCATTGCTTCGATCGGGTAACTGTCTGAGTGTTTTAGGTTCCAGTCATCCTGAAACACTTGGTAGAAATTTGCTGTTACCTCTTTGTTTCGTACGATGATGCCCCATTCTCGGTTGCCATACGTCGGGTTTTTTGGGACCCCGGTTTTCGCCCAGTTGCAGCTTTCGACTATCACGGTTTCGTTGTCGATAAGAAGGTATTTCGCGTGGTCGAATTGGTATCTCGCGTTCACATGTTTTTCTTGGTCGCTGACAATGAAACGAATAAGGCCACCGTGTGATGCAAGGCTGCTGAGTATGTATTTCTCTCGGTCGTCGATGCCCCCGATAGGGGAGCCTTCCATGAACAAACGAACCGTGACGTTTCGTTTGAGCGCGTCGACTAATTCTTTGTAGAGGAACGGGTTGGTGAATTCATACATGTTTATGTCAATGGAACGGCGTGCGTTACGTAATTCACTTGTAATCGTTTCATAACTATTGTCCGGTGAGACGAAGGTGGTTATCTCCCCAGTGGAAGTAAATGTTTGAAGAGGGAACTCCGACTGTCCGATGTGGTAGATTCGAGGATGGGCCCAGTCAGATGCGGTATTGGTATCAACCGGTGTTCCGTTGATACTGTTTCGCTTGAGGATGACTCCTTGTCCTGAGGAGGGGATCGATGCTCCTTCCCAGCAGGAGATATAATGATCGGTGGTACCGTAGATGACAAGATCGATGAGAATTTGTGATGCGGTGTACAATCCGACCAGGCCACCTGTGTTGCTGTATGTGACCATTCTATAGGTGAGGAGTTGAGCGACCAGAGGCTGGGAGTCAACCGCGTATTCAAAATCAGGGAGCATTGCGGTTTCCCAGAGGAAGGCGGTTGCGTTTTTTGTGATATACCACGATGTATTCGGTGGCATGAGTGTGTGTTCCGGGAAGAGTATTTTTGGCTGATCATCAGGTTCTTTCCATGGCTCGTCGGTGAGGTACCAACCGGAGACATCCACCGATTTGTTTGTAGGATTCAAAAGTCGAACGTATTCAGCATTGACGTTCGGGTGGGCATCATAATACAGTTCAATGATGAGCACGGAAGGTGACATGCATCCGGTGTTTTCTTCAGACGCAAAACCATCTGATTGATTGTCTTGTATATCTTGGATGTTTTCACTACCTGGTGTCGGTGTGTTGCACTCAAAAAAATCCAGAGAAGAATCGTCCGTATCGGTTTCTTGATATCGCGCAAGTGAGTTCCCTTCTACAACGCTCGAGAGCGGGGAACCAGGAACGTCGTCGTAGTCCTCTCCCCATTCTACCGCATCGATAGGGGTACCTGCTGAGTCCATGAGGAGTAATTTTTCTTTTTGGTTATTAAGTCCATATCCACACAGGGTACTGTCATCAACAGATAATCGTACTGCGTTGTCAGCAACAGTGGTGGTCTCATAGACGGTTGTTCCTTTGTCGGTGATGAGAGCATAACCACCTGGTGGGATGCTGGTGGTGCCATCGCCATGGTCAGTATCAGCTTGGAGGGTGTCTGTTTCTTTTTCGTCGGCAATCATCCAGCCTAAAACATCAAGAGGCTCCGAGGTTGGATTATACAATTCAATCCATTCGTTGGTGTTTTCATTTTCAGCAGGGTGATACATCACTTCATTGATGAGGATTGCACCTGATGGTTCTGCGTTCAATGGTTGATTTATTGGTAGTATTACTACACTATATAAGATACATATTACGATTGAGACTTCGACGTAATGTTTCTTTCGTATCATAGTATTTTCTCCCAGACTTTTTTTTATTAGAGGGCGGGGAGGGATTTGAACCCTCGTAGGCGGATCTGCAGTCCGCCACATAGCCACTTTGTTACCCGCCCAGCCTCCCGTTGCAGTCAAATGTGTTATATGGCCAAAACCGTTGTTATATGGCCAAGGTGGTATCCCGAATATTCAATGGACTGTTTTAATTCTTTTGGTATATAATGGGCCTGATTCATAATTCAGCATCCTATTGAAATATCAATGGCTCCCGGAATGAACATCAATCCTTTGATTTCTTTTTTATTGTAGATTCACCACAAAATGGACAATCTTTTCCGTCTATTGGATAATATTCTTTTCCACACTTCCAACATTTATAAGGCTCTCCGAGTTTTGAAGGCATGGGCTTCGTTATTACAGTCAATTCTATGTTTCCGCAAATTGGACAATATAATGTTTTGCCATCTTTTTTAATATCATACAACACTGCACCGTGAACAGGACAATGACGCCTTGTTTGTTTGTTTTGAAAAAAATCTAGATTGTGGTGGACTTTTACTACTTGTTTGCTTGTTTCTTTTGATTGTTTTTCTCGTAATTTTTTCAATTGTTTGTCTTCATTTTCAGTAAGAAAGCCATCTCGGTCTAATTGCTCAAGTTTTTCTAGTTCCTTTTGTTCTTCATCATTCATGTTCGTACCTCGGCATATCATACCTATCATAATTAAATTGTTATTTCAGTCATAATCAAAGATTAATCGAGTTTTTATTTTTATACAATTTAATTCAACAATATTATCAAACCATATATCAAAAAGTTCCTTTCTCTTTTTACTTATTAATTTTCTCACTTCCTTGCTTTTCATATCCTGAATTTCTTTCTTCAAACATGTCCAACATTTTTCAATATTATTTACATTTTTTAATCTAGGGTATTTCGAAAATAAAATTGATTCAATGAGTTTCTCCGCTGCAAAGTTTCTTAATTTTGTACGATCATTAAAAGGTCGGAGAACAAATAATGCTAGAATTGTTATTATGACCAATACAACCACATTTACTTCTATTTGAATAGGATTTATTATTCTACCAAAAGCAAATGTAATATTGCTTGTATTATTGTTAACTCTATTAATAGAGCCAACTGAAAATACACCTTCAATACCATTTGAACTGGCTATAATATTCGCTGAAGCTATTGAAATTACAGCTATAAATAATGTAGCTAATCCTAAAGCCATATTACGGGATTTATCAGGAATTTGTCCTAGATATAAAATCCAATCAGAGATTGTAATTGGCTCTTGGCCTCGTTTCATACTTTATCCTCTTTAATATATGCAATTCCGTATGATACCAATAAATCTTTCTCCTTTAGAGAATATATAATTTTATAAAAAGATATATTTGAAATTTAATATATGTTTATATTTGAAATTAATTCTTTAAATCTTATTGATCTAAATTGAACGCCTTCACCGGAGAGTAATTTTGATATACCTGGTACATGTCCATCGCCAACGCATAAAATGATTTTTTGGTGATTCAATAAAAGTTTTTTAAGATTATTAACCATAAACTCGTTACGATAATCAATTATCTTACTATCAAACGCTTTTGAAATTCCGATTTCTCTATCCTTAACTAACTTATCACCAAATTTAAGTATTATTTCAAAAATCATATTCGGAATCAGGATCGAAAGAAATCTACTAAAAGTAAAAATAACTGCCAAGAAACTTCTTTGCCATAATGGTATAGAATTCCAAACTTCTGTTAGTTCCTTTGAATCTATATCAACAAATTCATAAGGGATTTTATGAGCTTGGGCGTAAAAAATGCTAATTTGTATCTCTTCTGCAGGAGAAATACCTCTCTTCCTCGCTAAATTATTTTCAAATTTATCTATTTGCCTTAAGGTAAATGGATATCTAAATTCATTTCGCCTTCTCTGAAATTCATCTGGCTTGAACTTTTTCAATAGCCAACTTTCATAGCGATTTTTACCCATCTCAACACATATCACATCAGGACTAATTTCATTGAATATCTTAATTAGAGGTTTTGACAAGTCATAAATATGCTTCGTTCCTATAATTGTAATCATTATTGTAATTGAATGATTGATCATATTAAAAGTTGATTGCTTATTGTTCTAACTTCTAATTTATAAATATATACTTATCTGGAAAAAACCCGTTCTATATCTGCTTTCATCTGTTGTTGTGTCGGCCTGTTATAAATCATGGTCGTCCTAAAGTCCATGTGTCGCGCATGTCTTTGCACAGTAAACGGATTTACACCTTGATTCAAGAGGTGTGTAATGCAAGATGCTCGTAACACGTGAGGATATACACGTTCATTGATGCATGCTTCTTTCGCGCATTTCTTTAGATGATTTCTGACAAAATGTTCCCCAATTCTTTTTCCAGATTTGTTAAGAAACAATGCTCGTTCCCCTGGTTGAATCGATGATCTTTCAGTATCAATATATTCTCGTAATATTGCAGCTAATGATGTCGTCATCGAGACGACTCCATCACCGGTCTTTGTACTTCTTAATAGGATTTCCATCGTTTCAAAATTCACATCATTTACATTTAAGTTGCATGCTTCCATTTTACGAAGACCACATTGATACAATGTTAGGATGACTGCATAAATAGATTTACGTTTTGTCTGAGCAACAGCAAGGAGTTTTTCCACTTGATCATTTGTTAATACATCCTTGTTCTTTATCCGAGATCGTGGTATCTTCAGGTACAGGTCTTTTCGTTCTTTTTTCAATATCTCTTTGCAAAAGAGGTTGATGGCAGCAAATCGCATTCGATTGCCATTATGTTGATAGTGTTCTGCGAGATCAAATCGAATATCGTCCAACTCTTGTTGAGATAGTGCCTCTATTTTTTTGTTTTTAAAAACATGGCGAATAACCGCACAATAACTTCTGATTGAGTTGTTGCTGTAATTGTTTTGACGTAAAAATCTGTAATATTGCTGAAGTGCATCATCAAAACCATTGTGTTCATCGTTGTTCTTTTTCTGTTCGATAACCTGCCCTAGTTTGGTTTGAACCAAAATCTTATTATCTCTATTTCCATCTGTTCCGCTTGGGATCATAATACCACCCGTATTATGGTCTCAGACCCCTGGGTGTTCATAGCATCTGGGGGTCAATTTGACCTCTTTTATATGGAGAAAAGTAAGGATTTCCCTCCTTATATACTCCTGTTGGGGTCAGTGAAAGTATTATTAAAATTAGTAAATTTAAACTGAAAAACCTTAGAAGAAACAAAAAAGATATATAGAATCTAATCGCAGTCTTCTCGTCGAATATAATGATAGTAAGCGAATACCAAAGCCAAAGCATAACTGATGAATGATAGATAATAATAAATTATCAAATTCATGATTTCTTCTTGGGTAGTTGGCCTTATGTATATTACGAGAAAAGCAATAAAAATACTGGCGATAAAGAAGAAGAAGATTGATAAGAATTCGAACCAATGAGGCACTTTCTTATATCGAAAAACGTAATTCAGCAGAAGATACCCTTTTATAGATTCAGCAATGAAAAAACCAATAACCACTCCCAACAACTCCATATATATTATACTAATCAAGAACTTGGACATCCATGGGATATTCGTTTCTATAACGATAAAGAGGGCGATTAGACTAAAAATGACAAGAATTAATAACAAAAAAAATATCCGAGTATTTTTTTTGTATTTTGGTTTTTTAGGCATAACAACCCCTATCAAACATACAAGTTGTAGTTTAAAGACTTAATGAAGCAAATTTAAAAATAGATTTGAATAAGGATCATTTTCTTGTAAAAGTTCCTTCGAGACAATATACAGTCATTTTTCCGTCATGTCCTTCATTTATACAGAGATCTATCATATCACATTTTGGACATAACTTTATTGTTAAATCATCCTTTGACGTATTCAGTGTCTCTGCTTTTTCATGAAGCTCATATAATAATTTAAGATATTTTCCTTCAGCAATTCTCGGGATTTTATCTTTATTTTCAGATCCGATCCATTCATAGAGTCGTTTCCCACCTTTACTGGAATTACATTTTCTACAAACCTGAATTGCGTTATCAGGAATATCTGGTCCACTGCAGGATCGTGGTAAAATATGTTCGATTGTTAAATTCTCTTTTGAACCACAATAAATACATTCATCTGGTTTTTCATGCTCTTTGACCCATTCTCTTATGGTAGAAGACCAATGAATTTTTTCATCTCGAAGAGAAATAAATCGTTCCATCTGAAACGCTCGTTGATTAATCCCAAAACCAGCTGACTTCGAAATCAGTTTTGCATATTGCCAATATATTTCATCTCTAATAGTTTTAACTACTGGTGGCGGCAATGAAAGACCCGTCTATATATTAAGAAACATGACTTATAGTTTTTCTTTAGGAAAGATAATAACTAGCCTTAAGATTAATTCTAATAGACGCTGAATGACTCATTATCTCATCGAAATACGACTTCATGGACCTGCAAAACGATATTTAAGAAATTTAATATGGGATATTGCTAAAAAATTTCGAGTAATAGGCGCTATCAAAAAAAGACCAGTGCCACATATCACTCTGGCAGGACCATTTACTTCAACCCATATTAATGAAATTATAAGAGGAGTTGAATCAGTCGGAAGACATTATCGCCCTATTCCTTTTCAAATTAAAGGATTTGATTCTTTTATTAGTACCAAAGGAAAAAGAGTCCTGGGTCTTCATATCAACCCCTCAAGAGAGCTTGAAGATCTCCGTTGGAAGCTTGCGCAACGAATTATGCCCTGGGCAACTTTGAAAGAGTACGATAGAAAGAAAGAGTTTCTTTTCCATGCAACTATCGCGTTTAAAGATATAGATAGAAAATTCAGTAAAATTTCTCAGTATCTGTCGGAGAAGGAAGACTTTGAAATAAATACCACTATGATACGGATTTGTATCCTTCGCAACAGTTTAATTCTCTACGAATATGATTTACATTTACAGCGATTTTTAAATAGACAAAAAGCGAAAAATAAAGAACTTTTTATAAGAGAATTCAGAGAATTACATGAAGAACCAATAAAAATTAATGTGGATAAAATGGACCTCAATAAAATTTTTTTAACAGGAGATCTTCATTTAAATCATACGAATATTATCGCCTATTGTAATCGACCATTTACTTCAGTCAATGAAATGAATAAGGTATTGGTGCACAATTGGAATAAAACAGTTAAAAAAGATGATACCGTCTTTTATTTAGGTGACCTGGCTTTTGGAAGAAATAAAAATAAAATACCATACTGGCTTAAAAAATTAAACGGAAAAATTTTTCTGATACGAGGTAATCATGATCAAGGAAATTTCAAATCGACTTTATATTTTGATAAATGCATTATCTCTTACAAAGAGAGAGAAATTCTTTTAATTCATAATCCAAATCAAATGCCAGAGTGGAAAGGCTGGATTATTCATGGACATCATCATAACAAACATCCGGATACATATCCCTTCATTAATAGAACCAATAAAACCATCAATGTGAGCACAGAATTAACAAATTTCAAACCAATTTCGTTTAAATATTTGATTAATGAAATTGACAAATATTCGTGATGAAAAATTTAAAATTATATATCTTTTTATATGTCTCTCAACAGGAGAAAAACCCTCTAACCACTTTGTTACCATCCAAATGCCCATAGCCAGTTTTATAGATAAACCATCTATACTTCACTAAAAAGTGAAATTTTCACTAAAAACCGAAAAATTCATTAAATAGTGAAAGTATTACATATTATGAATATTACATTGAAGACCACATATAAGATAATAAAATATATTCTTTTATCTAAAGAATTTACCCAAACTGAAATTCATCAGGAAACAAAATGTTCATTAGGGCGAATAAACGAGGTTGTTTATTGGCTGATAACAAGAAAGTTCGTAGAAAAAATAGATAGTAAATACCGTTTAGCTGATCCTGCTGGAATAATCTCTCTCTTTCCACTCTTTCGAAATATGAACGAATTACTTGTCTATAGACTCCCTCTCCGCGGTGAAAAAGAAAAAATCCTTGAAAATCTACCTAAAGGATCAATTCTCTGTCTCGATAGCGCTTTAGATAGGTATTCACAATATTATAGAAGTAGCCGAATATGCATCTATCATGAGAAACCAGAATTGGTAAAAAATATATTTGAACCCTATAGCGGAGGAATAATTGATCTCGAAGTATATCGGCCAGATATGAATTTAAAAGAAGATGTTGAAAATGGTTTAACATCGAAATTAAGAACAATTATTGACATGACCTGTGACGGAAAGACCTATGTAGCAAAGGATCTCTTCGAACAGCTATGGGGTATTAAATTTGAATGAATGGTATGCCAAGGAAATAACTGAAGCATCATACAAAGAATTGATAACACTTACAACATGGATAAATAAAATCTATGGATATCATCCTTTCATCATCGGAGGATGGGCAGTATATTCTTATGCGAAATCACTTGGTTCTAGAGATATAGATATCGTATTTCCAACCAAAGACAGTGTAGAAAAAGTGTTAATGCCGTATTATAAAATGAGAAACTATAAGGAGGAAGGTTTATTTTCAAAAAGTTATTATTTAGAAGTAAAAACAGAAAAAGGAATTGAAAAAATAATGCTGGATGCTTGTTCCTTATCTGATCATAATATATTACATGAAAATAAAGATATCGAGATTTCATGGGACTTAACCCAACACTATTACCAGGAATGGAAACTGCAAAAAGATGTAATTGTACAAGTTCCCCAAATTGAATTATTACTGATTTATAAAATTAAAGCTCTCTGTGATAGAAGATATGACCTTCAACACACATCCCTATCCGCGATAAATAAATCATATATTAACAGTAAAATCTGGAAAGACGAATATGATATTACTACATTATCAAAATCTACGATTGATAAAGAAAAAATAAGCAGGATAACCGAGACTACAAATTTTACAAAATATTTACAAAGAGAATTAAAAAGACTGAAAATTAATTTTTCATAATCCTGCTCGTGATTATATAAAGCTATAAAATATATATTTTTATATGCCTCGCAATAGGAGAAAACCTTGTAACCACTTTGTTACCCGCCCAAGGTCGCCTGTTATGTGGCGAAAAACGGTTATGCGGCCAACATTATTATTGGTAGCCACTGAATTCGCCCTCGGGTTTTAACTGTTTTGGTGGCATATTTTATTAAGAAACTGTGGGCTTTTTAGAGGTCGTTTTAAGTCTAGCGACTTTTTTCTTTTACCATTTTCAGGAGCGTTATTAGCTTTTTTTCGTCTATGTCATTCAATGAATGGACCTTAAGGTGTTTCATTGTTTTTCCGCTGCCTTCAAAAAGTTTCTGTTCGTCTTTGGTTAATCCTTTTAATGAGACGCCAAGGTTCACGTGGTCCTTGAGGGCAGCAATGTAATATTTTCCACAGGGTTCTATTTTTGTATGGCCGTAACAAGGGACCCCTACAATCATTTTTTCGTTGATATCAGGATATGTTTTTAGAATAATTCTCCTTAGCTCCTGGCAAATCTCCTTTTGCGGGGATTTTTGTTTTTTTATATATTTATCAACTTCTACATCCATAGTGTTGATGAAATAGATGCATCATTTAAAATTTTCTAAAATTCAAATCTGAGGTGATATATTGATTCGTATTCGATTTTTTTTCTTTTCTCTCTACACCAAAGAGTCCCTGTTCAAGGCATCAACAACATCCAGAAAAAATTTATCAGACGTTCAAAGAACGGAAACCTCCCCTCGAGCAAGAGGTTTTTTGGCATGGTGATCGGCAACGGCTCAGACCAATCACTCTCAACCCCGTAGATATCCTTTGCTTTTACTTTCACCTCATACGTCCCCCGTAACGTCCACGTATGAGTCGCAACCCCATCACCACTGTCTCGCTGTTTCACCCAGTTACTGGTCGTCCCATCACCCCAGTCAAACAAATAGTACATCACATTATCATCAGGATCAGACGAACCACTGGAATACGTACATTCAACTCCAACTCTGCCTGACGTTGGGCCGCTCGGCGGGTCTGGAACACGAGGCGGTTGGTTACCTTCTGGTTCAAACAGCCCCGGCAGATAATACGAATGCACCCCAAGACCCAACTCCTCAGTGAGATTAAACGTAACCACAGTATCATACGAATAATAATGATACAGATGGATCAACCCTGCATTTAGATCAAAGACATAGGAATAAATCGTCGGATACATCCCTTCCTGATGGGTCGCTGCACAGATATTCCTAAAATGCTCAACGGAAAGCTCAGTCATGCTTTCTAGCATGCTCACAGCGGTCTCATACCGCCAGCAGGGATACCACCCCTGTCCAGGGTTGGACTGTAGAAAATTCGTCACTACCTGAAAACTCCCCTGCTTGGGGATTGTATGATCACCTTCGATAATAATAGAATTCCCTGACGCATCTACAACAAAATATTGGATATCTTCCATGAACTCCAAATTATACTGATCAAAAAGAACAAGCACCTCATCAACCGTTGAGCACACTCCCAGACAATACGCCATCAAATCACCGTTGAACATGGGTTTATCAGAAGAATTCACCGGTAGTAAAGCTGGGTGGAGAAAAACATCAAAACACAAACCCTGATCATTCAGACCAGCAAACGAAGAAAGATAATCAGGATCCGACGGAAGCGGATAAACACACTTAATGTACATCCTACCATATTTCCCAGCCTGCGATGGATAAAACCACAGATACGTATCAGGGTACAACCAATCCTCATTATTCCCCATCAACACTTGATCTTCATCCACAGCCATAAAACCAGTACACGCCACCGCAGAACCTGAGCACATCAGCACAACCAGCAACACACAAACACACGCTATCTTCTTCATAATTCTCCTTATATTTTACAATTATTGGTTCTTATATAAAGTCTCTGCTGGTTTTTTTGAACAAAGAGAAAACAATACACATACTTTTTTACATTAAATAAAAATGATGAAAAAAGTGTACCTTGCGTCCCAAACTATCATCACAACGTTGTCACCCGCCCAGTCTCCCTATGGCACTAAACGTGTTATATGACTGTGTATGTTGTTTTATGCCCAAGATCTATGCTGAATATTCGGTGCTCTATTTTAATTCTTTTAGTTGGGTTATAAAAATCCTTTCGATATCTGCTTTTATCTGCTGACAATTTTTCACTTATATTGAAAAAATAGTTGGTCAACTACACTAAAAAGAACAACAAGGACAATCAGTAGGGTACCATTTTTCTTTGAGAACAACAAGAAAAAACCTATGGTTCTTTAACTAAAAACAAGATGTCCTGTTTATTCGATGATCGTACCGGTTGTTTTCTCCTTGTGTGATGAAACTGAGATAATGTCTTTGCGATACACTCTCCATTCGAGCGTATAATAAATCACATTCAGTGCGGCGACACACGCAATAAGCACGATATATTTGTTCATATGAAGGGAGAAATCATATCCATTCCATTGTGTCGTAATCACCACCCCGCCGCCTAATAAACCAAACATCCAGATCATAGTCGCTACAGAAAATCCGATATTTAGGAAAAATCGTCTCATATCCCCTTTTTGATAAAGTGCACTCCGTTGTGCAAGAAAGACAATGACCATAGCGGTAGGAACAATCCAATAAATACGCATATAAAACTGGTCTTTAGAAAGCTCTGGATACGACTGCAAAATAAGGAGAAGCGAACAGAGAGGAATAATCAGATAAAATAATAGAGTCAACCAAACCTTTGATGAGATGGATTGTTTCTTAGATGACATACTCTATCCCGACCTCCTGTATTCGAAACACGGGACAGCCTGCTTCAAAACCCACAAGAATGGATGTAGTGAATTCAAAACAACCATCGATTACGAGTAATGGTACGATGACATGACAGGTGATGTTTTTCACTGTCTCTGAATAATTGGAGATATTGAGGAAAAACGCAAACCCGTTATCCGTAGTATAGGAGACCTGTGGTAAAGAAAACAAAGAAATGATATCAGATAGGGAAGCAATTGATTTATTCTGTGCGATGTTTAAAAGAGATAAGATGCCTTTTACCCCTGCCTGAACAGTCGTATTATCGGAGAGATTCA
>Ga0315291_10008508_pt1 | contig 12604 bp, 11 predicted proteins | sample YL17G12_20_MG_FD_203070 | JGI IMG/M metagenome (GOLD analysis project Ga0315291, IMG submission 203070) | Sediment microbial communities from Yellowstone Lake, YNP, Wyoming, USA - YL17G12_20 | ecosystem: Environmental > Aquatic > Freshwater > Lake > Sediment | place: USA: Wyoming | collected... | reverse complement strand
GATGTTATATCATTATAAGGGGGGTTGCCTATCATTATTAAGAAAGAAGAAGGCGATATGCCATATTTATCTCTATTAATTTCCAGTAGAGAATTTGTATGAAACACATTATGTCGATTAAAATGTTGCTTGAGAAATTTGCAGGCGTCTAAATCACGATCTGCTATCCGGTAACCACAATGTTTGATATCGAATAAGAATGCCCCACAGCCGCCAGCGCTATCAAATAAGACAATATCTTTTCTCCTATTGTTTAAGTAGGGGCTAATAAATTCATGAACCTTATGAACGAGATCTTTGGGAGTATAGTAACTACCTAATTGGATTCGTTTGTTCTTCGACAGATGTTCCGCAACGTGGACATGCATAATCATCACCTACCAATGATATTAAAGAAACGTTTCAAGAATTTTGACTACATCATGATTGTGCCGTTTTGATGCCATTCCAAAAACTTTCATCATATTTACAAGATTTACAACATTGGCCTTACTAATCACATATACGAGTTTGTCGCCGGATACTGACGACTTGCCATAAAGGTCTGATGAATTTTTAAACGCCTTTAGAGGTATGCAATAATAAACCATTGGTTGAACGCCAGAGGCATATTGCTGCTTTTGAATAGAGACCTCTATTTGCGTTTCATCCGACGTTTCAATCATAAAGAGTGTCGGCAGCATAATGCTCGTTTCTTCAAAATTTATTTCGTTTAAAGTGAGTTTTGAATGGTGCTCAACGGTTATATCCTTTTCGTCTATAAAGCCTTTATAACTCCCTATCGCTTTGAGCAGATTTTCTACATCTCCCTTAGAAATAAATTCTAACTCCATTGCTTTAAAAAATATTTCTGATAATTCATAAGGATATTTTCTCTTTCCGTTACTGCCTACAAATTGCTTGCTTGTTAATGTCGTGCTCTTTTCCCCTGCTTCAACATCATTTACCGGAACATCGTAACCTATTTGCCATTCCAAGTACGTCTGATCATCAAAAATACTGTTTCTTGTTGCAAAAACGTGGCCGAAGTCCAATCTGTTCTTCCTCTTCTTAAATCTAAATTTGCCCGAGTTCGTAGCGGGCACAACCAGCCAAATACTGTTTTCTTTAATAATATATTCCACCATTTCCTCCTTATTCAATCTTAGCCAATCTATCGTGAGCAAGTAAACAGTATTCTTCTTTGATCTCAAATCCAACAAATCTTCGATTAAGTTGTTTGCAGGCAACCGCTGTGCTCCCGCTTCCAATAAAGGGGTCGAGAATTAAATCATTTTCTAAAGTAGTCATCTCCATAAGTTCTTTTATAAAAATGCTTCGGTTTTGGGGTCGGATGATCAATGAAACCTTCATCCGGTTCAATCATTTTGCCCGGCGTATCTTTAAATATATCCATTTTCCGGCGGACAAGTGTTGGATTCCCCTTTTTAAAAACAAAACAAGACATATATTTTGTCCAACCTATGGGAGAACGCACACTTCCTTCAGGGCAATACAACACAAATTGCCAAAAATAAGTAAGCGGATTATTTTAAAATATATCCGGAAGATATTTCGTGCTAAAGAAAGTAATAAAATAACTATCGTCTTTAAGAACGCGATAACAGTCTGGGAGAATATTATAGAACAGGTTTAAATCGTTATCATTTCTAATTCCATTTTTATTAATGGCCATAAGGAGGATCATGACACAATCTATTTTCTTATCAGGTATTAATTTAATCAATTCAAGGCAATCGCCATAGATGATTCTATTAATAAAATCATGGGGATACGTATACGTATTTATTTGCTCGTCGGTCACTGTTCTACTCCCGCAGTTTCATCCATTCTGGTGCAATCGGTAAGATTAATAAAGCAACTGGCATGAAACAATAGCAAAATACGCGTTATTTCTTGATTATAAGCGCGCAGCCGCCGGTGGTGGCCTGCGGTGTCTCTTCAATCCCTATGAGCCCGGCATAGTCGACTGTCGTGTCGGTACAGGCGGTGGTTTCAGGGAGCGGAAAATTGGCGAGGATGACATCGAGGGGGATATATTTGATTCGCCCTTCCGTCACCTCGCTGCGGTTCAAAATAATATCAACATTCTCTCTTGTCTCGCCAGCTGCGAGTGAAATGACTGTATATGCATACGGATCTTCACTCGCCTGATCCCCTTCGTTCCAAAACTCCGCGTCACCGGCAAGGTATGCGTTTAAGACACCGGTTTGATCGGGGTCTTCGGCAATTTCTTCAACCTCCACGGTATAATCACCTGGTTGAAGGCCCGAAATTATAAATTGCCCATCAGGTTCGTTGCAAAGCCAACTTGTTTGTCCGTTATGCACACACAAACGACTTGTTATAAATGAATATGCCTTGCATAACGGATCAGTTACATCTCTCACAACGATATTTACTTCGGGCATTGGAATCCCGTCCGATTTTTTAACCGTTCCCTTGATGGTTGCAGTATCCTGATAAAAAGTGTCAGAGGGATAAAGAACTGAAATTCCGGCAATGTCGTCAACATTTAACGTGGTCCCCTCAGCCCCACTAATGAGACCGCCAACCCCTACTGACCTCCACATCTCCATTGTTGGGTAAAAAAGAAGATAATCCAAATCTGAAAGAGCGTAATGTTCCAACTGCTGATTCAATGAGGGGTGAGTCAAACCCAGTAAATGTCCTAATTCATGAGCAAACAATGTAACAGTTTCGGCTACATTGCCAGTACTGGGACCAAATACTGCTCTTCCCTGAACAATATATTTAATACCTGTTGAATAACCGCCTTCAAATGTCATCGGTCCCGCTCTTGCTCGACATGAATCGATCCGGCACATTTCGTTATCAAGTATGTAGTTATCATCGTCAAAAATGATTACGGTTTTTAAATCCTGATGCACCTCAAGATTATCACATAAATCAAAGTTCTCAGTTAAACAGGTAATTAGTTCCACGTACTTTTTGTAATTATCCTTGTTCACATCCTCCGGAAGGTAACCTGCAAATTCGAATTTAATGTTGGCCGTAGAGACATTTTTCCACAGCTTCATCGCCTCTTTTAAAAGAGTATGAGCCTGATCATTCGAATAACTGCCCAAACTTCCAGGATCTAGGTAGTATTGTATGGTCTTTGAATTATCCCATCCTATAGGCTCGCCAGATTCTTTGGTCTCAAGAAAATTATAAGCAAATAACTGTAAAGGAATAATTGATATTGCAATAATCGACCAAAATACTCTCACCAATAAGTTCATTTTATTGTTCTCTTCCACGAAATTATGGAGCTACCACGAAATCAAAAGAGACACTTGGCGTTCCTGATACACCCGCCGTAAAGCCGTCAAGCGTCTTGTTTGTTACAACGGCATCTTTGTTGGGCGATGATATAGATACAGCATAGTTCGTGTCGGCTTTGGCTGTGACAAATGTGACGCGACACATCCCGAGAACTCCACCGTGAGAAACAGTGGCATTTTCTCCTGTCATGGTAGGATCTGCATCACAATCGACAGTTCCCCACGCACTTAAAGGTATCTGTGAAGCTCCTTCAACCGCTTCTAAACGTACCTCAAGTTCTTCATCCTTTCCTCCCCGCGCACCTGCCTCCGCTGCATCTGCGGCGGCTCTTGCGGCAGCTTCGGCATTTAACTCCCCCTGTGTCGCAATATCCGTATCCAATCTTGCAATCGGCCAATTGCCGGTAGGATGCGCAGTTGCAACATTGGATGTCGTATGTGTGTTCACTGTTGTCTGTATCGCGTCCACTCCGGCCTGCCTGCTCTGGATTGCGCGATCTAAATCCTGCAAAACACCCTGCAAGTTATTGCTTCCCGAATATACAAACCCGCCGGTGACGCCGATTGTCGAAGCGCCCGTCGTTCCGCGATATGTCGTCTGCAAATTCGTCAAATCGGTCCTCGTTGCGATCAGACCTGCCGTTCCCATTTGTGTTGCAAGATCACTTATCAGACCGTCAGCCAGATGGTCAATTGTAATGCTCTTGTTCGCAAGCGCCGCGCCGTCAATTGCACCTTCCGCCGCCCCCAGCGCCTTTTCCGCATAAACAGCATACGGAACTGAGACTATTTCCATTGCTGTTTCAGGGGGATAGCCGTCCACTGTCACCTCAAGATAGCGGCTGCTGTCGGGCGTCAGAACCGACGCCGGAACGCCGCCCATCGGCGCACCGCCGCCATCCAGCCCGTTGCCGATGACGGCCGATACCGCTCCGTTCACTACATCAGGCGTTTGGCGCTCCTCATACAAAACATTACCTGCAGCATCGGTTATTTTGAATGTGATGCCCGCAGGCCCGTTTGCAACGAGGTTTCCTCCATCATCATACAGCAACGACTGGTAATTCAAAAAATGCGGAACGGAAGTCGGGTCCGCATTACCCGCCATGGGTAACATTAATACGATACAGGTTGCCAGCACTCCAATTACTATTCTTTTCATATCTCCTCCTTCAGCGGACAATGAATTCGACACGTCTATTTTTGTTCCAAGCGTCGGGCGTGTGGCGCGGATCCAGTGGCGCCCTCGCGCCGTATGAGACGACCATTATCAAACGGTCTGATGCGATTCCCTTCCCGATAAGTTGCGATTTTATGCGGCGCGCGCGCCTGTCGCCCAGTTGCATGTTGAATTTGTCGCCTCCGCGCTCGTCGCAGTGTCCTTCCAGAACCAGAACGGCTTTCGGATTTTTCTCGAGCCACAAGACATTTGAATCAATAATGTTCAGCTCTTCATTCAAAAATACGTCGCTGCCTGTGGGGAAGTGGACAGGGGAAAGATTGACTTGGGATTGTTTCGTCGCTTCGCTTCTTGCAATGACACCCGCCTCACCCCTAGCGGTCTTTGCGTGGTTGTGCGCAGGCTGGCAAGAAGCGAGAAGCAAGAGGCTAGAAGCTAGAAGCAGAGAAATCAGTTTGCCCATGGGATTCTTCTTCTCTGCCCCCTCCCCCTCGACAAAGCTCGGGGCATGCTTATCCGCCGGAGGCGGACCCGCCTCTGGCAAACAAATGAGGGGGATTGAACGTTCGTAAATTTCAATTATATGATTGCAGATATTTTTGTTCACACGCTGCGGATGGTTATCGCGGCAATAGGACAGTGCGACAATGGCCTCATTGCAGTTAGTGACGGCCTTCTCGATGTCTTCCTGCTTACCCGAAACGACAAGGCGCGGAATCGATCTTGACGCCTTGATGAGCGGCTCCTCCATCTCTGCACGCTCGCTCTCGGGCAGATGGCCGGCGATGTTCTTCATTATAAGAAGCAAGGCGCTGTATGTGTCACGATAAGCGGAATCCACGATCCACCTCTTATAAATGTTCGACCGCACCGATGTCGTAGGCGGCACCGCGCGGCCTTGAAGTTCCATTGTAATCGTCCGTCACGCCGCCCAGCAACGGATCGCTCGCATCCAGTCCGTCATTGTATCCATCATTTCCGCCGCCGGCGATTAATCCATAATTTGCATCGATCAGATTGCCGACGACTTCAGTCGCGTTATATATAATGTTTCCCGAAATCTCCGCATCGCCCATGGTGAAGCTTGCATCCTGATGCATGACTCCGTCGCAATCGCGCACGTAAATCTGCGTCGCCGAGCCTGTGAAAACCGAAAATAAATTATTCTTGAACATCGACGATGAAGATGGCGCGCTCCCCTCGCACTGTAGCGGATATTGATTCGGCGCATTTCCGGTGAAGATGAGATTATTGACGACCACCGGCGACGAAGCGCTGACTATCAAGCCCTCGGCATTCCCAAGCGAAGAAGCTCCGGACCTTCCGTCTATTGTGTTGTTCACAAAGACGGGAGAAGAATTTTGAAGCTCCACGCCCGTTGCGAATCTTCCGCCGCCCGCCTTTATTATGTTATTCGTGATTTTTCCGGACGAGTCCTTGAATAGAAGTCCCAAGCTTGTGCTTCCGGAAGCGTTTTTGCCCCCGCCGTCGATCATGTTGCGCGTCAAGGCGACGTTCGCACCGGCGTCCGCCTCGACTGCTATGCTATTGATGACGTCGCCGTTTCCGCTGATGGTGTTGCGATCGAGGGTCACTAAACCGCCGGAGATTTCGACGGTCCGGCTGCCGTAGATCGGGTCCGCAGATGAGGCGGTATTTTGGATGTGAAAACCGCCTATTATTAAATTGCTAAGTCCGGCTGTGTATATCGTAACGTCTGCATTGCTTCTGGTAAGGATGGCTTCGGTGCTTCTGACATCGCGCGAAGAAAAGTTGCCGCTGAATCCGCCGAAGAGGCCGACGCCGCCCTGCCACACGACATTCGAAACATCGTACGTGCCGGCCGCGACATAGACATCCTTGCCCTGCGCCTTCGCCTTTGTTATCGCCGCGGCAATTGAAGCGAGCGGATCATCGATCGCGCCTGCATTCGTGTCCACTCCGCGTGCGATATCGACAAAGATGCCCGATTCCTTTGCGCCGACATTCGCATCGGTTTCATCCAGATCGCAATCTTCAGAAACAGTGTCGCCGTCAGCGTCTGTTGCGGATTGCCCCGGATTATCGACATAAGGGCAATTGTCCGTTTCATTGGACACGCCGTCACCGTCGATATCAGGATCGCACGCATCACCGACGCCATCGCCGTCCTGATCTTCCTGATCGGCATTGCGTACAAGTTGACAATTATCGGAAATGTTTGCCACACCGTCATTGTCGCTATCCGAATCGCAGACATCGCCGACATGATCGCCGTCGGTGTCAAGCTGGTTAGCGTTTGCATTCTTGGGACAATTATCGGAGCCGTCGATTCTGCCGTCACCGTCTGAATCCGAAGAAAGCGGATTCGTCCCGAGATTTATCTCCGTTCTATCGCCCAGACCATCCCCGTCTGTATCTGCAACGAGGGGATTGGTGCCGTAATGCGCTTCATCGCTGTCTGTAAGCCCGTCGCCGTCCGTGTCGTTTTCGCACTCATCACCCTTGCCGTCACCGTCGGTATCTGTCTGATTTGCGTTCGATACGACTTTGCAATTGTCGTCGCCGTCCAAAGCTCCATCGCCGTCCGTGTCGATCAATTTGGGATCCGTTCCGTAGATTGCTTCGTCGCTGTTTGACAGTCCGTCGCCGTCGATGTCTTCATCAGAGTTGTCGCCGATCCCGTCGCCATCAGTGTCGTTCCATTCCGTCGAAACAGAAGGGAAGACATCAAGACCGTCTGAAATTCCATCGCCGTCGCTATCGGCATTATGCGGATCTAAACCAAGAGCCACTTCATCCAAGTTCCCCATTCCGTCGGAATCGTCGTCAGGCGTCAGATCGAAATCAGACGCCTGTGCGGTAACGCTTCCGGACGAATCCATTTGACGGACCAGTATCGCAACCAGCAAGCCACCTTCATCCCCGCCGCCTGCGTCCTTGATCAATTGCGCGCTGCCGCCGGCAGGTGCGTAGTAGAAGTTGACGTAGAGCACGCCGCCGCTGCCCGGAATGGAACCCACTTTTTTCAATTGGAAGGCATAACTTCCGTTATCCTGAACCTCGCCCGTTGCGGGGCCCGCAACAACTTCTGCAGAGGAATCAGCCGCTGTGCGGATCGTTCCGACCGTTTCAACATTTGTTTTGATCGAATCAAGGCGCGCGGGAAAAGTTGCGGTCAGAGAGACCGCTGCCGTTTCGCCACCTCCACCGCCACATGAAGCGAAAACAAGAATTGCCAGCGTGCTCGCAATGACGCTTTTCAATGTGTTCCGCATGAAACCCTCCTTCTTGCGCTTGGTGATCCGTGATCGCCGGCCGCAAAGAACGGTGCGCCCTTGCGTTTTGTGCCGTCCATGAGACCCACCGTCACTGTCGAAGATCTGCCCGTGTTGATATTCCTCACCGTGTATTTATGCTGACCTGCGGGCTGGAGAACCGGCGCTAGTTTCCCGAGGCCGGTTGAGACGTCCAAATTGATTTCAGTTGTTTGAGTTGAGACATCCGCAAGCGCAGACGCTTCCGCTGACGTCGCGTCCTCAACAACAACAACGGGATTTTGTGGATCTGAAAATATCTGGAAGATGAGGCGCGTATTGTCCAGCGAATTTCCATCCGCGATGTTTGTGAAGATCGGAACCGATTCGAGCGTGACTTCGACTTCCGCAACCCTTCCCCCTTCAACCGTAACATCGCCTTTTTCGCCCTGTCTTATGATTGCATCATTCGGATTAATTGCCTCAACTACAATTTGCCGACCGCCGCCGGTCGGAATCCCTTCGATCACGCCTTCCGTTGCCGTCCCGTCGAACTCCGCAACTATCGACTGATCAATTCCTTCGCCGGAAATCGTTACGCGATATGTGACAATCTTCCCATGATTGATATTTGGATTGAAGCTCTTCGAACCTTTCACAACAAGCTTCATCACACCGCACGCGCCTGTGCAAGCCGATTGGCTGCCTGAAGGCGCGCCGCCGCATGCCGAAAGAATGAAAAACGATATTGTCATTGCGAGCAAAGCGAAGCAATCCCAAGAAGAACGGGGATTGCCGCGGCCCCTTCGGGACCTCGCAATGACTATTTTAGTTAATGTCTTCCACATGATACTCTCCTTTGAATCCTTCGGGGTCACTTAAACTGCACCGCGACACTTCCAGTGCGGTCATCGGAACCGCCAGACATTGCTGCCAGGATTCCGCCGACGATTGCCCCGGCCGCCGCAGTGCCGATGGCGCCCCAGAAGATCGGCTTCTTGTAATATTCGCGTTTTCTTCCCGTCAGAAGGATCGGATCTCCGATCCCGTCGGGATCAAGATATTTCATCGGATTATTCAATAGATTGATGCGGGCAAGGTTCGCCAAAGTTTCAGTCAGGTCGGCGATCGCCTGCGCCTTGCCCGTCGCATCGTAACGGACGACGATCTGTCTGTGGGCCGCGCGATATTTCCTGTCCACCATCCGTACACTGATGACTTGGGAATCATCGCTGTCGATGATGATCGCCTTATCCACCTTCAGAAGGTCCGCGATTCTTATTCCCTCGTCTATTTCCGCCCTCGAATCCTCCTTCAGCTTTTTTTGCGCTCTGGGGCGATCGCCCTCCCACTTGAGTTTTTCATTCACAACAAGTTTTTCACCGGCTGTGATTTTTATCTGCCTTTCAACCGGCTGATATTTGTTCGTCTTTATGAGAAGCGTATATGAGCCGGCGGGAACTTGGGCCAGATCAATCGGCGTCACACCCTGCATGACTCCGTTGATGAAGACTTCCGCGGTGTACGGATCGGTCTCTACGCGGAGCGCTCCCTTTTCACCCTGCATCAAAGCGCTTCGCGACTGCTCAAAAATTTCGACAATGCTTGGAGGAAATGCCCTGTAATCGATCCTGTAAAAAGGATTTAAGCGAACCGCCCTGTCAAATGCGGTCTTTGCAATATCCGCTTTGCCTGCCGATCTTGCAATCACTCCCTGCGTGATGAGCGCGTCCTGAAGAAGGCTTCCGTTTTCAGAAACACTGCCTGCAGAAAGTATTTCCACAGCTCTTCCGACTTCGACAAGCGCTTCATCGTAATGGAAATTGAAATAATGTTCCTTGGCGCTGGAGAGATTGTCGACCGCCGTTGCCTCTGTCCCCGATGCTTTTCCTTCCTTCTGATAGTATGAAAGCACCTTTTCAACTATTTGCGGCGAAACGATGTGCGCGGGCATCACGAGGGGAAGCGCCTCCCTGACAGCGGCGGCGGCGTCATTTGATACGTCGTCGTTTGTGCCGTCCGCTTGAGGCCAGATCACGAATGAGACTTCCTGGGCAATTTGACCACCTTCCGCGCACACAACTGAAGGAAAGAAATGCCACGATAAGATGATAAAGATTATCGCCCATGAGACAGTTCTTTTTAAGCGGGCGCAATTCATGCCGGAAACTACAAGCACAATCCATGCCAACCGGATATATATAGGGATTTCAAGGTGGGTTACAAAAAAACTGCAGCAAAATCGGACAGTCTGCCCGACTTTGCTGCATCAGTGCTGTATCATTATATAGCTGGTATCCCGCTAAATCCGTCCGGCCTCCGGAAATCCGGAACTATTTGTACCTCCATATTATCAGCCTCTGATTACCGTATGGGTATGTCGTTCCTGCGACCACGATCCTGCCCGTGGAATCAAATGTGATGGCCGTGCCGTTATCTTCTGAATTGGCAATCGAAACGTCATGATATGTCACCGCCCCGCCGGTGCCGAAAGTCGTGTCGATAGCCCCCGCATCAGTGAAGCGCGCAAGGAACATGCCGGTGGAGGCAGCGCCCAACTGGCTGATTCCCGTCACCAATACCCTTCCCCTTGAATCCACCGCAACCGCCGCCCCTCCGTCGGTGACGCCGGTGGCGTAAAAAGCGGCGCCGTCCCCGCTGAAGGTAGTGTCTAGCGCGCCGTCATTTGTGAATCTCGCGACGACTGCGTCGGAAGGCGTAACTCCGCTGATATAATCTCCCGTTGCCATCACTCTATCGTCCGAATCTACGGCGACGCCGATGCCCTGGCTCGCATCCCCGCCGGTGAACATCGCGACCCCGCCTCCGCCGAACGCGCTGTCCAAAGTTCCGTCCGGCTTGTAGCGCCAGAGGGTCAGCCTTTGCGAATCGCTGGCGTCCCTTGCTATCCCCACAATGACGATGTTGCCGCCGGAATCGATAGCAATGCCTGTGCCTTCGTCGGGCTTTTCGGGCACCGGGTTATAGAAGACGACTCCGCCCGTCCCGAAGCTTGTATCGGGAGCGCCGTCCGGCGTGTAGCGCCACAATGTCATGTCGTCATCCACGGCTCCGCCGCAGTAACCGGTAGCGACGATGTTGCCGTTTGAATCAATGGCAAGTGAGCGCGAGCTGCAGCTGCCGCCGAGTCCGCGGTCGTAAATCGCCGCGCCGCCGGTGCCGAAAGCCGTGTCTGCCGTTCCGTCCTCATTGAAACGCCAGATGACCATGTAGGTTTTGAGCACCGCATATTCGCTCTCGCCGACTGCGACTAAGCGGCCGCTCGAATCTATTGCCACGTCAAAGCCTTTGTCCCAGCGATTGCCACCGGCCGTCCCGTGCACTGTTATATAACCGTTTCCGCCGCCGAAGGTCGTATCGGGCGTGCCGTCCGCGTTGTATCTCCACAGCGCCATGTCGTAGCCCGTGACCGCATCCATCGTCGAACCCGCGATCACGATCCGCCCCTGCGAATCGATCGCGACGCCTCCGGCATTGAAGACCGGAATCGTGCTGAACTCCACATAACCGGTCCCGTTGAAGGTATCGTCAGCCGCTCCCGCGGGACTTATTTGAGGATAGGCCGTGATTTCACCCGATGCGGGGCCTTCGCCCAGCGGAAACATGCCGGTCACAATATAATAGTAGGGCGTTCCCGTCGTGAGGCCGCTGTGCGTATATGGATTTGCCGCCCCTTCGATCTTCGTGCCGGTTGTCTTTGTCACGCCGGGAGCGGTGCCCCAATAAAGATTGTATGATGTCGCGGCGGACAGCGCGTCCCATGAGGCTATAAGCTCCGTGCTTGCGGCCGTCGGTATGACCCTGAAATTTTCAGGTTTTGGGGCGGTCGTGAAAGTCGCCATGAAACCCTCGAAAGCCCCGCCCATCGAATAAGAAATATCGCCGCTTAAACAGGCCGTGTAGATTGTCGACGGCTCCAGATCGGCGCTTGGATCCAATGTGCACTGCTGTTGCGAGGCGCAACTCACGGATGCGGGCAGTGCGCTTGCAGCATCGCAGACGGAAGGGTCAATTGCGGCCTTCACAACCGAAGCCGCCGGCATATTCTTCAATATGAAAAAGGAGGCTGTCGTGGCGGTTGAGGTCTGAATCTGACTTGAGAATGTGTATGTGAAGCTCATGTCAACGGGCACATTCGTCGCCCCGTCAAGGTCGTTCAAAGAAAGATTTGTGGGTGCTCCCCCTCCCCCGCCTCCGCCGCATCCGGCAAGTGCCGCAAGAAGCGCAAATCCAAAAAAAACAAACGACGCCTGTTTGCGTATAAACATGACGCACCCCCTTCTATTGATTTTATATCGCTGACTCTGAATCCGGAACCGGTCGCCTTATTTTCCGGCTGGCGGCGCCGGCGGCGGCATTCCCATCGGCCCCATCGGCATCATCGGCATCCCGCCACCCTCCATCATCCCGCCCCTCATGCAGGGCCAGCCGCCCTTTTTGCAGTGAGTGACGCAAGTGGTGACTGAACCCACTACGATCAGCGCCGAAAGGATGACTGCAATCCAGCCTATCACCACTCCGAACTTCTTATATGGATTGCCTTCTTTGCCCGCCACCCAGACAAGGAACGCGGTTGCGATCACAAGCGCTACGATCGCATGAATTGCCCCCATGTGTCCGTACATATCCCCCTCCTTTATTTAGTGATCGGCTAAGAATGCGCCGAAAAAAACAAAATTCCAAGTGCAAACTGAAACCTCGCCATGGGGCCCTCATTTATTGTATAATTGTTCGAATTTAGGAAAGGGCACTTAATATGGGCCCCAAACGGATAAGTCAGGTTGCCGTAATAGCGTCCACGTTTTTTGCGCTCGCCTTTCTATTCCTTGGCTGTAAAGGGAAACCCCTTGTAAAAGAGTATGAGAAGGCGGACGCTAAGG
>Ga0315291_10008507_pt1 | contig 12604 bp, 12 predicted proteins | sample YL17G12_20_MG_FD_203070 | JGI IMG/M metagenome (GOLD analysis project Ga0315291, IMG submission 203070) | Sediment microbial communities from Yellowstone Lake, YNP, Wyoming, USA - YL17G12_20 | ecosystem: Environmental > Aquatic > Freshwater > Lake > Sediment | place: USA: Wyoming | collected... | reverse complement strand
CCGGCATCGTACACATTGCTCCGGCCTTTGGCGAAGACGACTATAACCTGGGGAGGGACAAAGGTCTCCCGGTGCTACAGCCCGTCAACGGAGAAGGGCGATTTACGGAAGAGGTCAAGACCTGGGCAAACGTGTTCGTCAAGGACGCTGACAAGGAGATAATTCGTGATCTCAAGAATCGCGGACTTCTTTACCGAGAGGAAACAGTAGTCCACTCGTATCCCTTCTGCTGGCGGTGCGACTCGCCCCTCATCTACTACGCAAGAAAATCGTGGTACATACGGACCACTTCCTACAGAGATCTGATGCTCAGGTGCAATAGCAAGGTTGAATGGTATCCCAGAGACATAGGGGTGACCAGATTTGCAAACTGGCTGGAGAACAACGTGGACTGGGCGCTCAGCAGGGATCGTTACTGGGGCACTCCTCTCAACATTTGGATATGTGAGAAGTGCGCAAAGGAAGTCTGCGTGGGGAGCATAGAGGAGCTGAAGAACCTTGGCGCCGTTCTCCCTCAGGATCTTGACCTACACAAGCCTATGGTGGACGAGTTTCTTCTGAACTGTCCTGCGTGCGGTGGCACCATGAGACGCACTCCCGAAGTGATAGACTGCTGGTTTGACTCTGGTAGTATGCCCTACGCCCAATGGCATTATCCTTTCGAGAATAGAGACAAATTCGAGCAAAGCTTCCCCGCCGACTTTATCTCCGAGGGCATGGACCAGTCGAGGGGCTGGTTCTATAGCCTTCTTGCCATCTCGTCCTTTGTCTCCGGAGTGTCTTGCTTCAAGAGCGTGGTTCCGATAGAGATGATCCTTGACAAGAACGGACAGCGGATGAGCAAGTCGCGCGGGAATGCCGTAGAACCTGCCGAGATCCTTGAGCAAGAAGGGGCAGATGCCCTGCGTTGGTATCTTGTGACCACGAGCCCGCCCTGGATACCCACGAAGTTTGACAGAGAAGGTGTCACCGAGGTAGCCAGTAAGCTTCTCGGGACCCTGAGGAATACGTGTCAGTTCTTTGTGCTCTATGCCAACATCGACGATTTCAAACCCTCTGACAACCGTCTCCTCAAGTCTTCTAGTCCAGAGTTGTGCGAGTGTTCTGGAGCCAATAGCCTCGGGTCGTCAGGGGCTGAGTTGCTTAAGCGACCGGGTGCCAACTACGAGCTCTCCCTGATCGACAAGTGGATCATCTCCAGACTCAATTCGCTCACGCGCCAGGTCCGCACTGGTATGGCAAGCTATGACATCACGCGGGCTGCAAGGGCAATTCAGGAGTTTGTCATAGAAGATTTGAGCAATTGGTATGTCAGAAGATGCAGGCGAAGATTCTGGAAATCCGAGCTGGGCCCTGACAAGCTCGGAGCTTACGAGACTCTTTACACGGTTCTCGTTACCCTTGCCAGACTAATTGCGCCCTTTGCGCCCTTTGTGAGTGAGGAGATTCATCAGAAAATCGCGCGCAAGGGGAGCTCATCGGTTCCCGAGAGTGTCCACCTTTGTGATTTTCCTCAATTCGACGAGAGCGCCATTGACGGCGCCCTCGAGGAGAAAATGCGCGCCGTTCTGGACGTCATCTCTCTCGGAAGGGCACTGAGAATGAGAAACGACGTCAAGATCAGAATCCGCCAGCCTCTGCAGGCGCTGCATGTCTTCGCGACCAGCGCGGTGATGAGAGATGCTGTCATCCAGTTCACTGACCTCGTGAAGGAAGAACTCAACGTGGAGGAAGTGCGAAACCGCGAAGATGTTACGGGCATATCTCGCCCGGACGATAGAAGCGTGACTGAGTACGTCGCAAAGCCAAAATTCGAAGCTCTGGGCCCTCGTTTCGGTAAGAGGGTCAATGAGGTCGCGAAGTCCATCCAGTCCCTGGACCAGGAAAGACTCGGGAGAATCCATTCTGGTGGGACGGTCGAAATAGAAACCTCGGAGGGAAGGGAGGCTCTTTCCTCCGCTGAAGTTGAGGTGACAGAGAAGAAGAAACAGGGTCTGGAACTTGCCCTGGAAGATGCCAAGTTGCGCTGGCCGATAGAGAGTGAGAAAAAGCCTGTCTTTGCCTGGGGTGACAGAGAACGCACGTGGGGCGTTTGGCTTGAGACGGCCATCACGGAGGAACTCAGGCGAAAGGGCATGGTGAGAGAATTCGTTCACCGGCTTCAGTCTCTGCGAAAAACGGCAGAGCTCGAGGTCTCTGACAGGATTGTCCTGTACTACGAAGCTGGCGCAAACCTGAGTTCGATTCTTGAGAGCTTCAAAGGCTACGTAGCCAGCGAAGCGCTTGCCGAGAGCATTGAGCCTGCGCTGCCCGAGGACGTTGCCAGGGTTGCCGATAAGCAGGCGAAGGCGATTCAGACGACGTTTCTGGAAGAATGGGTCCTGGACGGAGAGCCAGTAAAGGTTGCCCTTAGAAAGGCCGAATAATAAGGAAGGACTCCAAGAGCAAAGTACGCAAGACGTAAAGGATTGGGAAGGACTCAAAAGGCTTAAAGTGACCACAGGGTACTTGCATGGTAAGGAACCAGAAGGCAAATTGAAGAAGGGTGAGAAACGTGAACGCGAAAGATCTTAAACACTTCGAGAAAAGGCTGATGGAAGAAAGAGAAAAGCTGCTGCAACAGTTGACTCATCTGGAGAAAGATATACTGAGCCAGACACAGAAGGATTCTTCGGGCGACCTTTCTTCCTACACCTTCCACATGGCCGACCTCGGAACGGATGCAATGGAGAGGGAGAAAGCATCTCTCTTTGCGTCGGCAGAAGGAAGGCTGCTGTATCACGTCAACGAAGCTTTGAGGAGACTCTACAAGAACGAATATGGGGAATGCGAGTCATGTGGCCAGCCCATTTGCAAGGAAAGACTCGAAGTGGTTCCGCATGCAAGGCTTTGCATAAAGTGCAAGGAGAGAGAAGAGAAAACAGGGCAGTGAAAGTGAGGCTGGGCCGTTGAGAAAACTTCTGTTTGTGCTTTTGGGCACGCTGCTACTCGACCAGGTTTCAAAGTTTGCCGTATTTCTCTTGATGGAGCCAGGCGAGTCCATCCCCCTCCTGTCAGATTTTGTTCGCCTCACTTTTGTCCGCAACTCGGGCGCCGCTTTCGGACTTCTTCCCGGAAACAGGATACCCTTTCTTTTCACCACGTTTCTTGCCATAGCCGCCCTCCTGTTTCTTCTCTTCCGGTCAAGAAGAACCGGAGCTGGAATATCTTCCTACCTTGTCCTTGTTCTTGCAGGTGCAACCGGAAATCTGATTGATAGATTGAGGCTGGGTGAGGTGGTGGATTTTGTTGATGTTGGCTGGAAGAATGTGAGATGGCCCGTGTTCAACGTGGCTGATGCCGCCGTGACCGTGGGGGTGTTGCTTTTCCTGTACCGTTCCCTGTTCAGACGACGTCCCGCGGGATAAGCCTCTTCTGGTTTGATACATGCCTAAAAGCTTCAGGAAGAACATACCTCACTCTTCTGAGGGGAAAAGGCTTGACTTAGTGGTTGCCGCGCTATTCCCCCGGGTTTCACGGTCGCAGGCCCAGAGGCTCATAAGGGAAGGCAACGTAAAAGTGGGCGGCGAATCGACCAAGAGCAGCCACAAGGTGAAGGGTGGGGAAGAGGTAGTGCTAATCCTACAAGAGCCTCAGGTGAGCGTACATGCGCCCGAGCCAATACCGCTTGACATAGTCTTTGAGGATAAGTACATTTTGGTTGTGAACAAACCTTCTGGGCTTGTAGTCCACCCAGGGGCTGGTGTGAAGAGCGGTACCCTCGTTAACGCACTTCTTGCTCACTGCGGAGACCTTTCCGGAATCGGCGGTGTCCTGCGTCCGGGTATAGTGCATAGGCTTGACAAAGGAACTTCGGGCCTGCTAGTTGCCGCCAAGACGGACCAGGCGCATCTCTCACTTGCGAGGCAAATTGCACAAAGAGAGGTTACAAGGAAGTACCGTGTGATCGTCTGGGGTCTTCCCGGAGAAGATTCGGGAAAGATCGAAGCTCCCATCGCAAGGCATAGAAGGCAAAGAAAGAAAATGGCGGTAGATTGGCAGAGGGGCAAGAAAGCGATCACGCGCTTCTCTGTGCTCGAACGATTTTCCTTCGCCAGCTACCTGTCGGCTTCACTTGAAACTGGAAGAACGCATCAAATAAGAGTACACTTTTCTCATTTGGGTCATCCCGTCTTGGGTGACCCGCAGTATGGGGGTAGGACAAAGGCCCTTTCTGAGTTCGGCGGCGAGAGGAGAAAAGCGGCTTCTCAATTGCTTCGTCTGATAGAGCGGCCTGCGCTCCATGCCGCCACGCTTGCATTCAGACATCCGATCAGCGGGGAACTTCTCTCTTTTGAGGCTCCTCTTCCTGATGACATATTGGAACTCCTTAGGACTTTGAGGAGTAACTAGTAGGCAACTGTGTGAACGCGAGCTCTAGTCCGTCCATAAGGCTGATAATACCTGGCAATCTTGAGTTTCTTCGTATCGTTGATAGGGTGACCGATACCGTGGCCGACTACATGGGATTCGACGAGAACGAAAGGGATGCCATTGCGATATCTGTGATTGAGGCGAGCACAAATGCGATTCAGCACGGGTGCGGATGCAGCGAAGCTAAGAATGTTGTTATGTCATACGAGATCGAAGAAGACCTGCTAAGAATCACGGTTTTGGATCCGGGTGCAGGGTTTGATCCAGGGTGCGTGAAATGTGAACTGGACGAACTGTTAGGAGCGCCCAGGGGAAGGGGGCTTGCCATAATCAAGTCATTGATGGACAAAGTCACGTTCGGATTTGAAGGCGGAACCTCGGTGACAATGGTCAAAAAGAAAAGCTCTGCCTCCACGAAAACGGGAACGTAGAGAATTGGACGTGATGTATGGGTCGCGTGATGGGAATAGATTTCGGGACAAGAAGAGTCGGCATTTCTATCAGCGATCCGGACGGAATAGTGGCGGGGAGTCCTTCCGTCATCCATGTAAGAAGCCAGGAGCAGGCAGTCGGACAGATCAGAGAGATTGCGGCAAGCGAAGGTGTTGTTGAGATCGTGGTCGGTCTTCCTGTATCCCTCAGCGGGGAACTCGGTCCGCAGGCAGACAAGACAAAGGAATTTGCTTCCAAGCTCTCTTCAACCTGCGGCCTGAGTGTGATTCTCTGGGACGAGAGGCTCTCCACCGTGGAAGCGGAAAGATTGTTGCTTGGGTTGAGCAAACGGATAAGGAAGCAGAAAGAAAAGAGAGATCTCATCGCCGCGATTCTGATTCTTCAATCGTATCTGGACAGAAGGGCTCACGATAAGAGAACTTCGCCCACCCCTTTGTCATAGTCGTCTTCGGCATGGAAAGAGAAAAGCTCACAAGAACGGGACGCAGAGCCCTGCTCATATTGGCGCTGGCGTTCGTTGCCTTTGTGGTTAGTCTCGCTTTTCCGCCCGCATCTCGTGTCGGGATGCCCGAGAAGATAATGGTGCTCATTCCAAGGGGCGCGCAGTTGGAAGAAATCGCTGGTCTTCTTAAGGAGAGCGGCGTCATAAGGAGTAATGCCGTTTTTATCTTGGTGGCGAAAGCCATTGGTGCAGAGACGAAAATAAAGGCGGGGAGGTTCACAATAAAAAGAAGCCTGAGCGTCTTTGAGGTGATAAGACAGCTTTCGGAGGGAATGAAACCCGAGGATTTGGTGACGGTTCCCGAGGGGCTCACTTCAAGAGAAATAGCCGACATTCTCTACCGTGAAATCCATCTAAACCCAAAGGCTTTTCTATCACTTGTCAACGACAGCACGTTCGCAAGGGCCGTGGGCGTGGGTTCACCTTCGTTGGAAGGATATCTTTTCCCGGACACGTACGGGTTTGTTCCCGGGATGGAACCGGCCGAGATAATCAGGGAAATGGTTAGCAAAGGCAGACACGCGTTTGGCGTGGAGTTCGGCCAGAAAGCTGCCGAAATAGGCCTGAACTGGCATCAGGTTCTGACCCTTGCCTCGATCGTGGAAGGCGAAGCCCGGGTTGATGACGAACGTCCGAGGATAGCCGCCGTCTTTATGAACAGACTAAAGCGAGATTGGAGACTTCAGGCCGACCCGACAGTTGCATACGCACTGGGGGGGCGCAGGGAGAGGATTGTGTATCGGGATTTGGAGGTGCGTTCCCCGTACAATACGTATTTTGTAAAGGGGCTACCGCCTGGCCCGATCTGCAATCCTGGGAAGGCAGCGGTCAGTGCGGTTGTGTTTCCGCTCCAGGATTGCAACGACATGTACTTTGTTGCGAGAGGGGACGGCACCCATATCTTTAGCAGGACCATGGAGGAGCACGTCAAGGCCATTGAAAGCGTGAGAGGTGCGCCCCAGGTTTTCGATTCCTCGGACGCCGGACAGCATCATGGCGCAAGCTCCTGACCCGCCGGATGTCAAGCGTCACAAGATGCGACGCCCGGAAGCGACTCCCGTCGGCGCGGCGCGGCGTGGCGTGGACCGGAGCATAACGAAAGAACAGTATGCAGGCGCAACTGGCCAGTAAGTCAGAGAACCTGAAGAAACTGATGAGTGAGCTCGGGAGCGTCCTCGTGGCCTACTCCGGCGGTGTCGATAGCTCTCTTCTCCTCAAGGTAGCGGTGTCTGTGCTTGGAGACAGGGCCTTGGCCGTGATCGCAGATTCGCCCACCTATCCTCGAAGCGAACTTGGAGAAGCAATCGAGCTGGCGAGGCTTGTCGGCGCAAACTGTATGGTTATCGAAACGGATGAGCTCTCAGATTCGAGATTCAGCGGTAACCCTCCCGAAAGATGCTATTATTGTAAGCTCGAGCTTTTTGGAAAGCTCAGACTAATTGCGCATGAGAAGGGCATTGAGTGGGTTGCAGACGGTTCCAATTCTGACGACGTTGGGGACTACAGGCCGGGTTCCCGCGCTGCAAGAGAACTGGGTGTCGTGAGCCCGCTCAAAGATGCCGGGCTCACAAAATCAGAGGTGAGGGAACTCGCCAGGATTGCCGGGCTGCCCAACTGGTCCAAACCTGCCCAGGCTTGTCTTGCATCAAGGCTTCCTTACGGAACCAGGATCACTCGCCATGAGCTCGAGAGAGTTGCTGCGGCGGAAGAAAGTCTTAGACGGCAAGGGTTTTCCCAGGTAAGGGTCAGGGTCCACGGCGACGTGGCCCGAGTAGAGGTCTTGCCGGAGGAGCTTGACAAACTACTGTCGTCTGGGGTAAGGGCGTTGGTTGTCGTCCAACTCAAGAAACTCGGTTTTCTTTTTGTGTCAATTGACCTGGAAGGCTACAGAACCGGGAGTATGAACGAACTTATCGACCGTGCCGGTGTACGTGCTGGCGTATCCATTCAGTCGGGAGGCCAAAGGCAAGAGCCCAGGGGTGATGTATGAAATCTCAGGAAAAGACAAGAAAGGGCGGGGCGGTGCGCAAGACCAGGGAGGCAACGAGTGACGTCATAGCTTTTTCGGCCAGAAGCTATTGGCTTTTTGCGGCAGGCTTTGCTTCCATAATCGTAGGCTACGTGATGCTCTCAAAGGGCTCAATCACTCTGGCACCGATTCTCTTGGTTGCTGGTTACTGCGCGCTGGTCCCTCTGGCAATCATTTTGAAATAGCGTGGGCGAATAGCTCAGTTGGGAGAGCACTTGCCTTACACGCAAGGGGTCACAGGTTCAAGTCCTGTTTCGCCCACCACGGGTAACTGGATAGCCTCATTGCGCGGAGGAACCTACAAGGGAGGGCAGTTCAGATGTCAAATAACAGTGACAACTGAACTGCCCAATCTCATCAATATAACCTCCTGAACCAGAGTCCATCATGAAACAGGAGGTTATGTCAGATAGCTTTCGAATACCTTTTATTTTTGAGTCAACGAACCCATTTCGAATACTTTTATTATGAGTCAATGCGCCCTCTTGACACGCGCAGTCCTTTTTGATATAATTTCTTATACAAGCGGGAGGCTAGCTTCTTGTAACACGTTGACGTGGTTAGAGTTGAGGCCTTGGGCACGACGGGCTTCTCGTTCGAATAGCATTGTAAACGGAATTCTGGCTGTTTTTTGCGGAACTTGAGGAGAGAAGATGGGTTTAATACGCTTGGAGTGCGGGATTTTTTTGCTTGACATAGGTTGGCCGCTTGTAGTATACTGAGTTGTGTTACCGGAAGCATCATGCAAAGCGTAATTGAAAGGAGGTGTGTTGAGGCTGGTTAGCTACATTCCGTAATGCTTGGTTGGACATCTGGTTTCAGTTATGGTGCAGTGCGTTTTGAGGAGGTCGAACAATGATAAAACTCTTGTGGGTTACTACACTGTTGGTTACTGTAGGGCTTTTGGCTACCCCTGCTTGGGCATCTGTCCCCTATCGTGACAGCTGCGTAGTAACTTGGGGTGGGTCAAACCCAACAAGCTATGACAGCTGTAGGTTTATTTGTCCTAAGGGCGATGGAATGAACCTTAACGTCTTGGTGAGAGATCAGTTCGGACAGCCTATGAGCGCCGTGACGGTCACGGCCACCTTTGGGAACGCTCAGGTCGTGCTGAAGAGCCCTTGCACGGGTCTCACTGGCCCCGCTGGCACTGCTACTCTCACGATCAAAGGGAGCGTCAACATTACAGGGGGCTCCCTTGACATTCGTTCATCCGTTACAGTGATGGCTCAGGGCGTGATAATCTACACAAACGATGCGATTATCCTCTCGCCAGACATTAACCTGATAGGTACGAGCAATGGGATAGTGGATTCGCAGGACTACTCGTATTTCCGCGACGACTGGCAGAGAGTGCAGCTGGATTGCCACTCCAATTTCAACCGCGACAATACGTCCCCTCCGCCGAACACTTACGACAGGACGGATTCGCAGGACTATTCCGTGTTTCGGGCTCACTGGCAACACCAGTAGAGCGGAGGGCATAGCCAGCGCCACCGCAGGCGGTGTGCGTTGGAGTCTGAGTCGATCGGAATAATAGTTGTGTTCGACGAATCGCGAGAAGGAGGTGATGTTGATCAAGAGGTTGAGTGATCGGTGTGCGAATGGGTTGGGGTATCATCAGCATTGGTTTTGAATCGGGTTTGGTTTCAACCCTTGTTTTCAACCTTAAGGAGAAATGAAATGAAGAAGTTGTTTGTATTACTCGCGCTGGTTTGCTGTTCGGTGATTCCGGTTGCGGCTTTTGCCGGGAACGCACATCCGAACTTGTACCTGGAGATTTACTCGAGCTCGGTGGGACGTTGCGTACACGCCGTCCATCCGGGCCCACTGCCGGGTGAGATTCAGTGCTACCTTGCTGCGAAAGTTGAAGGCTCGATAGCGTACGTGCCGATACACATTGGCAAGCTTGATACACCTCCGCTTGCTGCGGGTTGGCCGCTTCCTTGCGGCCCTGGTGGCGGATTCGTTGGTGTCAGCTATGGCCTCAATATGACTGGCTATGACGTAGACGTGACGGCCCTGGCAGCCACAGCGTGCACTAAGTTCGGGCTAGGTCCGTCAATAGTTCCTACCGCCATCGTGTTTTCAGCGGATGACGCTTGCCATGACTGGTGGGATCATCCCGGCTACGTAACTGTCCAGAGCTTGACCGAGAATCCCGTTTACTTTACAATCGTGGCCAACTCTGAGGAGCTGGCAATCAAGGTCATCAACTGCCAGGGTGGCCTCGATCTTGGCCTAGTGATTGCTGGCGGCGCTCAGTGGGGTGGCACGAAGACCCTCGTGTGCGGTACGGACCCGACGAGTGTGGATTTAACCACCTGGGGTAAGATCAAGGGACTTTACAGGTAACCGTGTACCTGTGTCTCTGGAGAGAGGAAGTTGCGATTTCGTGGCTTCCTCTCTTTTCGTTTGTGTAGACTTCCTTTGTGTTCCGGGGTAGCGTGGCGCGCAGACCCATAGTGCGATCATGTGGGATCCTGAACATGTTGATGAATGTCTTTTGCGTTTTTATGTTTTTCGATTCACTCCATGCTTCTTGTTTGATGAGTTGACACGCGTCTTTTCTGCTTGGACGAGGCTGGTTTGCGATGAAGTCACAAGTTCTTCTTTGGGTAATTGTTTCGTTCTCATGTGTAGTGATCCCCCCCTCCATCTCGAATGCTGTTGAGCTAGCTAGAGTGGGAGATTGGGTAATAACGTCAGAGGAGTACCTCGAAGACCTACGGTCCGTGATGCCCACAACTCGGGCTCCGGCGAAAACACCCGAGGGGAGGAAGGAGTTCCTAGAAAGAATCATAGCCAAGCATCTTCTTTCCCAGTACACCCATTCCAGGGGCTGGGACACACTCACGGCGTGGGACCCTCCGCTTCTTGAATACAGGAAGTATCTATACCTTCAGGCTCTCTACCGAGACGCGATTCCGGAGACACGCCGGCCTGGCTCAGTGGACACCATCACACTTATTCGGCTTGGAAAGAAGTTTGTGGATAGTCTGACCGCTGCTTATGCTGTCCACGTCGAAGAGAGAGCGGTCACGCTGATGGCGGGCAAGAGCATAGAGTTTCTCAAGACTGCCCCGACTGACGATGAGGGTCATGGGATCTTTGAGTGGAGCAAGTTGTTCACGGATGAGGAGAAGGCACTCCCCGCTGCCACATTTACGGGAGGGGTGTTGATGACAATTGGCGATTTCGTAGGAGAACTCGACCAGATGCCGCCCTTCGCCAGGCCGACAGCAGGCAACTCTGACCAGATAGAAGAAACCGTGGTTCACGTAGCCAAAGACAGAGTCTATAGCTTCGAGTTCGACAAGAGAAACCTGTCACAGCAGCCTTGGTTTCGTGAGACGATGGCCAGCAAGAGGGAGGAGTTGGCAGCGAGCGCAATGTTCCGTGCGATGACCGACACTTCGACCGTGACCGAGGAAGAAGCGAAGGCTTACTTCGACGAGCACAAAGATGATTTCCTGACCCCAACGCTTGTCAAAGTGACAATGATCAGCGTGGATTCGGAGGATGTAGCCAACGAGATTGCGAAGAGAATTGCCGAAGGCAAAAGCTTCGAGTCTGTGGCTGTAGATTATTCAGTGTATGCGTCCAGTCAAGCAGGCTTTGACACAACCGGTCTTGTTGACAGATCCTTTTTTCCCCCTATCTATGATGCCATTTGGGACAAGGGAATCGGAGAAGTGGTGGGGCCTGTGTATCTATCTGATCGTGACTTGTGGGTGGTGGCGAAACTGGTTGGGAGGCAAAATCCGAGACCTCTTACCTTCGAAGAAGCTCTCCCCGGAATAGATAAGAGACTTAGGTTTCTCAAAGCCGATGGGGCTCTCGATAGATTGATTGCCCAGTTGAGGTCACAAGTCGGAGTCATAGTAGATTACCAAGCACTCGAAAAGCTAGAGCTGCCGAAGTGGGCTCAATAGCTTTGTGGCCGACGACCGCGCGGGTAGGAGTCATGCGCCTTCCTGTGGTGGGCTTCTGCGGAATGGTTTCATCTGTGCAATCCGCCAGCATAGGGAGTCAACACGCGTTCGTACCGTGTGATCCTTCGGTACCCATGGCCTCATTTCGCCGCAATACGCCACTTTCCGCATTCTCTCAATGCTGTCGAGTTGACCCGTTTCGATGCGGTTGCTATACTCGAGTGGCCACGCGTAGTCTGGGCTCCGGCAGTCGTCCTGCCACTCGAAACGGAGGCAGAATCGTGCAAGACACAAGGCAGGCTCTTCATCTGGGAAGGCGGTTCATACTAGCCATTTTTCTTCTAGGAACGCTTCTTGCAAATGGAGTGGCCGTGGCAGGACTGGGTGCAGGAGTAGAGGTTCTTGAAAGCAATGAGTCTGGGATTACTCTCAAGGTTGGGATAGATAGCTTTACAGTAGAATCTTTCTCATACGGGAGCCGCACGTTCAATTCCATCGGGGTTAAAGGCTTTCTCGCGACAGAGGAGGTGGGCCTTCCCCAGCTTCCATTCACCAGCGTTTTGGTTGCAGTACCCTTTGGAACCACCGCTAAGCTCACGATTGTTGAGAATATGACTGCCGTGAGACCCGGCCTTGTGCCGACGCCGGTCCCGAGGGCCTTTGTCAGAGGAGGCGAATTCCCAACTCCTGCGCTGGAATTCAGCATCAATGAGAGCTTCTACGCAGGGAATGTCCCCTATCCGTTGGAATCCGCGAGGCTCGGTAAACCTTCTACACTCAGGCATCAAAAAGTTGTCCCCATCTATCTTTTTCCATTCCGGTATTACCCTGCCTCACGTGAGCTAGCTTACTCAGAGAAGCTTGTCGTCAGGTTAGACTTCGTCAAGACACCGGAGCTAGAAACAATCAATCTCGAAGGGGCGCCATCCTTTGAGCTGAATGCAGAGGGCCTCTATCAAGGCTTGCTCATTAACTACGGGCAGGCGAAAGGCTGGCGGATGAAACCAGTGTCCCAATCACGGGAGATTGGCTATCCGGTGGCTCAAGTTGTCAATGAATACAAAATCACAATAGACTCGACAGGCCTTTACAAAGTTTCCTACTCTGACATCCCGGGTCTTACAGGGACCTATCCCATAGAACAGGTGCGCCTTTTCGAGAAGTTCTGTCAGGAGGGCGGCCCTTCACCGTTCAAGCAGGTGGACGTGCCGATTCACATGGTTGACCAGAACTCCAATGGATACTTCGACGGTCCAGACTACTTCTTATTCT
>Ga0315291_10008501_pt1 | contig 12607 bp, 10 predicted proteins | sample YL17G12_20_MG_FD_203070 | JGI IMG/M metagenome (GOLD analysis project Ga0315291, IMG submission 203070) | Sediment microbial communities from Yellowstone Lake, YNP, Wyoming, USA - YL17G12_20 | ecosystem: Environmental > Aquatic > Freshwater > Lake > Sediment | place: USA: Wyoming | collected... | reverse complement strand
ATTCCCCGCACGCAGAATGGGTCTCTTGCCTATGGGCAGGGCGGAACTTGCGCGTTTATCTGACATAGGGGTGTTGTTCGAGCCAGGCGATGATCGAAAGACCTGAGTTGGAATCGACGACCGATGCGGTTGTTGACTCAGGCCGCGAGAAACTTCTTGTTCTTAGGGGGATAGACAATGGGCAGTACAAGAGTCTTTTTGAGAGGGCTTATCGTCGTCGGCTTTGTGGGTGTGCTGTGTGCCTACGGGCTGGCGGCGGAGCGAGCGGCGGATGCGAATCAGGCGGGAACCGCGCAGCAAGGTCAGACGAAGCCGCAGCCGGGAACCGCTCAGCAACAACCGATGCCGCCGAGCCGGACAGCCCCGGCCGGACGGCAAATGATGCTCGTGAAGACCAGCGAGTTGATCGGAAAGGACGTGAAGAACACCCAGGGCGAGAGCCTGGGCGCGATCCATGACATCGTCCTAACCCCGGACTACCAGCAGGCCTCGTACGTGGCGCTATCCTACGGCGGTGCCTTTGGCGTCGGCAGCAAACTCTATGCGATTCCCTGGCAAGTTTTGCACGTGGGACCCAAAGGTGAGATTACCTTGTCCGCCACGAAGGACCAGTTCAAAGAGGCGGCCAGCTTTCCCAACAGCAATTGGCCGAGCCAGGGCGACATGCGCTGGGTGAGCGCGGGTGCCGCGGGCGCACCGCCGGCGGCACAGGCACCGCCGTCGATGGGAGCCCCTGGAGCAGGCGCGATGGCCAATCAGGCCATCCAGATGCGACGAGTGACTCACCTGACGGGCATGGAGGTGAAGAATCCTGAGAATCAGGATCTCGGCGACATCGAGGATTTCGCCATCAATGCTTCCGACGGGCACGTCATGTACGACATCATTGCGTTTGGCGGCGTTGCGGGGGTCGGGGAGAAGTATGCGGCGGTGCCTGCGAACGCGGTACGGCTCCAGCCCCAGACCCACGCGGCTTTGCTGAACGCGACCAGACAGACGCTGGAGTCCGTCGCCTTCTCGCCCAGCGAATTCCCCAACCTGGGCAGTCCGGAGTACATGCAGCGCCTCGGTAAACTCTTCCCTATGGCGCCGGCCGGGACCGCTCTCGGCTACGTTCCGGCGCAGTCGCCGCAGGCGCAGGACGCCGCTGACGAGAAGGCCTGGGGATCGGGCGGACGGCACGCCATGAGCTTCAATCCCAGCACCGTCAAGACGATCACGGGGACGGTTGAGAGCGTGGGCAGCTTCAAGCCCGAGGCCGCGCCGGCGGGAGTTTCCCCCGGACTGCGCTTGCGGGTGAGAACCGCCGAAGGTCAGTTCGTGACCATCTATGCGGGGCCGGTCTCATATGCGGAACAGAAGGAGTTCTATGTGATGCCGGGCGATCAGATCACCATTACCGGGTCAGAGACGAAGATCAGGTCTCGAACCGTGATTCTGGCGTCCGAGCTCAAGAAGGGCACCCAGATCCTGGAACTGCGGGACAAGAGTGGAAAGCCTCTGTGGGCGGCGGGTCCGCAAGGGATGCGCCCCGGAGCCACGAAGTCCGGCGAGATGGGCCAGCGTCAGCCGGGGCAATCAAGCGATCGGACGCGTCAGCAGTAGCTCGGAAAGAATTCTGTTGTGACGCTATGGAAGCCGCGGCCTTCGGGCGAACACCGGGGGCTGCGGCTTGCCGTTATCATCGGAGAGGGGCCTGCCACACGTAGCGAGCGTACGGGCGGGAGAGGATCTATTCATCGGTGAGGCCAACCGGTCTCTCGCAGACCGCCGTGTTGATGACCTTCTGAATGATTTCGTCTTTCAACGCGGCCGTTTTGCCACATCTCGCCAGCCCATACCCATAAGACCGGGCGCGGAACTCCTCTTGAGGGTTGTCGATCCGCTCCCGGTGTTCCCACGAATCAAATAAGCCAGAACGCGGCAGCCGGGCAACTGCCTCGTCGCGATCTTGCCGCTTCCCGTCCAGGGCCACGTGGCATTCCGGCCCGCATGATACGCAGCGCCTTTGGCAACAAGCTGGTCGGTGAGTCCATCCGCTTCTCAGATCGCCAGTGCTTGGGCTGCGTTCATATCGATCATCTATACCGGCTGCAACGGTCGGGAAATTACAGGCACGCCGTTGCGTGTTTCGGTAAGTTGTTGTATCATCGGGAGTTCTAATGGTTGGATGTAGCAGGAAACGTATAGCAGGTCTGAAAAGATCGAGAGGTCGGCAGGAATCCGGCGGCCGCTTAGGTTCGTATGGATATTGTGGGAGCGAGAACTTCGCAGGATGGCTGCCGGGGTCGCTGATGATTACCCATTTTGTGCCGGACGCGGCATAGAAAGGTAAAATGGTGGATAGATACGTTTGTATTCATGGGCACTTTTACCAGCCGCCCAGGGAGAATCCATGGTTGGAGTACGTCGAGCTGCAGGATTCCGCATATCCGTACCACGACTGGAATGCACGGATTACTGAGGAATGCTACCGGCAGAATGCCGCCTCGCGGATCCTCGGCCCCGACAAGCGAATCATTGAAATCGTCAATAACTACGAAAGTATCAGCTTCGATTTCGGTCCCACCCTTCTGTACTGGCTGGAAACCCACGCCCCGGACGTCTACAACATGGTCCTGGAGGCCGACAGGCGAAGCCAGGAGAAGTTCTCCGGGCATGGTTGTGCGATGGCCCAGGCCTACAATCACATCGTTCTGCCTTTGGCAAACGCACACGACAAAGAAACGCAGGTCGTCTGGGGTATTGAGGACTTCCGGCGACGGTTCCAGAGGGAGCCGGAGGGCATGTGGCTGCCCGAGACGGCGGTAGATATCCTTACGCTCGAAGTTCTTGCGGGGCACGGAATCAAGTACACTATCCTGGCCCCGCGTCAGGCCAAGCGTACCCGAAAGCTTACCGGCGGACGCCGATGGCGGGATGTGAACGAGGGGGATTTGGATACCAGCATCCCTTACGTCTGCAATCTGCCTTCGGGCAAGCAGATTGTCCTGTTTTTCTATAACGGCCCCGTCTCCCACGGCATCGCGTATGGCGGCCTGCTTCACAGCGGCGAGAATTTCGCCCGGCGGCTGATTGAATCGTTCCCCCAGGACAACGAGCAGACTCCTCTGGTTCACGTGGCCACGGACGGCGAGTCTTTCGGTCATCATCACCACCACGGCGATATGGCGCTGGCTTACTGCCTTCATCACATCCGAGCCAATAACCTGGCGAAGATCACCATCTATCCCGAGTACCTGGAGAAGTACCCCCCCGAGCACGAAGTGGAGGTCTGGGAGAACAGCTCGTGGAGCTGCGTACACGGGATCGAGCGATGGCGGAGCAACTGCGGTTGTGCGGCCGACCATACCCACTCCGGTCAGCAGCAATGGCGTGCTCCTCTGCGGGAAGCGTTCGACTGGCTCCGGGATAAACTGGCGACCGTGTATGAGAACCGCATGGCGGCTTATCATCCCGATCCGTGGCGACTGCGAAATGAGTACGTCCGCGTGGTCAACGACCGGTCGCGGGAAAACGTGATGAGCTTTATTGCCCAGGCGGCCGGCAGGGAACTGGATCATCACGACAAGGTAACGTTTCTGAAACTGCTGGAGATGCAGCGCAACGGCATGCTCATGTACACCAGTTGCGGCTGGTTCTTTGACAGCATGTCGGGCATCGAAACCGTGCAAGTCATGATGTATGCCTCACGGGCCATGCAGTTGTGCCACGAGATTCAGAACTGGACCCTGGAGCCGGAATTCAAAGACATGCTCCAGAATGCGCCGAGCGCCAAGAGGCCTTATACAAATGGTAAGGAAGTGTATGAGGCCTACGTGGAGCCGGCGCGCGTCGATCTGCACCGCGTCGGCGCGCACTTCGCGTTGAGCTCGGTTTTCGAGGAATCCTCGGCAGAACGCATCAATATTTACTGCTATTCGGCGACGATCGAAGACTTCGAGCACGTCGAAGCGGGCGTGCAGATCCTGACCACCAGTCGCACGCGGATTCAATCGAACATTACCTTCGAGCAGTACGCCGTAGACTCGGCCGTGCTCTATCTGGGCGACCACCATCTGTTCGCCGCGGTTCAGGGGCGAATGGCCGACGAACAGTTCAAGCGGATTCGCCAGGATCTCGTGAAGGCCTTCCGCAAGGGGGACAGCAACGAGGTCATGCGGCTGATGAACGTGGCGTTCGAAGGAAAGAACTACTCCCTGACTCATTTGTTCAAAGATCAGCAGCGGGAGATTCTCAACTGGCTTCTCGAAAGCACGTGGGAAGAGATCGAGGGTTCCTTCCGCCATATCTACGAGCACAACTATGCGATCATGCACATGATCCGCAATATGAATATGCCTCTGCCCAAAGCGCTGTCCGCGCCGTCCGAGTTCATCTTGAATGAAGATATTTGTGCGGCGATTCAGGCCGATGAAATGGATTTGCATCGGTTGCGCGACCTGGCCGACGAGGTGGAGCGGCTGTCGCTGAGCCTGGACCGGGAGCGGTTGAGCTTCGAGGGCAGCCGCAAAATCAACAGCCTCGCGGTCTCGTGGCAGGACACGCCGGAGAATCTCGATCTGCTCTGCTCGATTGAAAAGGGCCTGGAGATTCTCCGCCTCCTCACGCCGGAGATGGACCTGCAGCACGCCCAAAATGTATTCTTTACGATCAGCAAGACCAAATATCCCGAGATGAAGCAGAAAGCGGCAGCAGGCGACGCGAAAGCGGCGGAGTGGGTGGACCACTTCGGACACTTGGCCGAGCGCCTGGGGCTGGCGATTCCATAGTCAGACCAATAGGTCCCCTAGGTCCTGCAGGGCCTATTCTTCAGAATTTGTCTTTCTGAGGTGGATAGCATGTTGCGACGACGATCCAGCGGCATTCTGATACATATGACTTCCCTGCCTTCGAAGTACGGGATCGGCGATTTGGGCCCGGAGGCATACAAATTCGCCGATTTCCTGAAGGCGGCGGGCCAGAACTACTGGCAGATCCTGCCCTTGAATCATACCACGTCGAAGACAGGGTACTCCCCTTATAACTGCCTGTCGGCGTTCGCCGGCAATCCGCTCCTGATCAGTCCGGACCTGCTCCACCGGGAGGGGCTCCTGACCCGGGCGGAACTGTCGGAGCCTCCTCGTTTTCCGGCGGACACCGTGGATTACGACAAAGTGTCCTCTTACAAGGGCACGTTATTCGATGCCGCCTTCCAGCGTTTCCGGAGCAACGGGAAACCGGCCGGTTACGACGCGTTCGTAGAGGAGCATCGCGCCTGGCTGGAGCCGTATGCCGGCTTCGTGGCCCTGCGGCGGCATTTCAAAGGGCAGGCCTGGAGTGATTGGCCGGCGGCGCTGCGGGACAGGAAGCCGGACGCACTGGACGACATCAAGAAACGATTGACCGGGCCGATCGAGCGGGAGCAGTTCCTGCAATACATTTTCTACCAGCAGTATCTTGATTTGAAACGCTACAGTAACGAGCGTGGCATTCAGGTGGCCGGAGATGTCCCCATCTACGTGGCGTACGACAGTGCCGACGTCTGGTCCCATCCGGAGATCTTCAAGCTGAACCGGGCCAAGAAGCCGCGCTTCATCGCCGGGGTCCCGCCGGACTACTTCAGCGAGACGGGGCAGCTCTGGGGCAATCCGGTCTACGACTGGCGGCGCTTGGAGGAAACCGATTTCGATTGGTGGATCCGGCGCATGAAGCACAACCTGTTTCTGTTCGATTTCGTCCGGATCGATCACTTCCGCGGCTTTGTCGCTTACTGGGAGGTGCCCGCCGGCCGCAAGAACGCCATGCGCGGCAAGTGGGTGCAGGCTCCGCACGGGCGCTTCTTCCGGGAGCTGCTCCGGCGGATTCCGTTCGCCGCGATCTTTGTGGAAGACCTCGGACATATCACCGCCGATGTGAGAGAGGTGGTCGCCCGGTACGGCTTTCCGCGCATGAACGTGCTGCAGTTTGCCTTCGGCGGGGACTCCACCCGCAACCCGCACATGCCGCACAACCACACCGAGAACTCCATCGTCTATACCGGCACGCACGACAATAACACGACCCGAGGCTGGTTTGAGAAGGAGCTCGATGCGCAGGCGCGCAAGCGCGTTTTCGACTATCTTGGGTGTACCGTTCCGGCCGGGGATATTTCCTGGGAGCTGATCGGGACCGCCATGCGCTCGGTGGCGAGAATCGCGATTATCCCGATGCAGGACATATTGAATCTGGGCGCCGAGGCCCGCATGAATTTCCCGGCCAAGTCTAACGGCAACTGGCGCTGGCGGATGCGCCCGGGACAAACAGGCGCCCGTTTGGCCGAGAAGCTCAGACGGGTGACCGAGACCTGCGCCCGGGTGTAAGGACGGCACGTGCGATCAGCCTGAGAGCTGTCCCAGGAGTATCGAAACCGGAAAGCTGGTGAGAATGTCTCCGACATAGACCTCGCCGGATACGCTCAGCGTATTGCCGGTGATCGCATCCCGCCAGACCGAGGGGGCATGGCCGGCCCGGTGAACTGCTGAAATCGCATGAGAAAACACCGCCGGGCCTGCCGCGAGGGGGATTCGGGTTCCCTCTCCGGAACGGACAGCAGCAATTGGACGACACGATTCACTTCCGGCCGACATTCCGTGCACGCCCGCTCGTTTTCACGTTGGCAGAAGATGGCGTTGACGTAATTGCAGAACTTATATCCGGAGGTGCCTTGAATCGGCCAGTCGGTCCGCAGGAACTCGCCAAGCTCCAGGATCTTGTCGTGCGTCCTGTGGAACACCTGCGGGTCCTCTGCGCGAAGCGATATGAACTCGCTCAGGTAGAAGAATCGGCGGTAGTTGATCTTCTCGCAGGCGGTCTGCCGGAATACCGGCTTGAACATCTGCTGGTCGAGCAGCAGGTACAGAGGGCTCTGCTCCACGGGCCCTTCCGGGCGGCGGTGGAAAGAGTCCAGCACACCATCGATGCATACATTGACGATCGGGTTATCGCTGTACAGCCGAGCGAGCAGTCCTTTGGCCTCCGCAAGCTGCCGCTGCTTTTCCGGAGAATCGTCCATCTCGCTCAAACGGGTGAACCTATCCGGCAATCCGGCAAATGCCTGCAACGCGGAATCATCGCCGGCCATGGGGCCGCTCAGCCGCCGGCCGCAGGATCGTAGAACGAAGGCGTATGAGGACAGATGCAGGGGAAAACGCCAGGTGAAATACTTCACGGCGAGGCCATCCGCATCCAGGACGAGTTTCATTTCTCCTTGCCGCAGAACCTCTTCCAGGGGGCTGCCCAGAAAAGGGGCCAGCACCCGGGTCCGCAGTTCGGGGTCGGGATGGTCCCGGAAGACATCGAAGAACTCGTAGAACCTGCTGCGCGGGCCGTTCTCGAACACGTCCATGAGCATCCAGTTCTCGCTGGAGTAAGCCATGTGATTCGGCACGATGTCTTGGAGCCATCCCATCTGGTGTGCCCAGACCTCGGCCATGAGCGCCTGAAAGTCGTCCCAGGTGCCCAGCTCAGGATTCAGCTCGTCGGGGCTGGTGACGTCGTATCCGTGCGTGCTGCCGTGGTCGCCTTGAGGATGGGCGAGGCATAGATGTCACTGATTCCGAGCTCGGAGAGATAAGGAATGAGGGCTCTGGCCTTCTGGAACCCGAATGACGGGCTGAACTGCAATCTATACGTCGCCAGCGGGATTCGCATCGATGACTCCTCCGGCGGCTGAAACCGCGGCTTCTGCGGCTGCCTGCTGCTCCATAACTATGGGTGCTCCCGCCTGGAAAACGCCGATGCTTTTCGGCATCATAGTCACCTGCTGCCGGCCGGCCGCGCCCTCGAGACGCATCGCGCCGGGACCGTCCCATTTGGGGTGGGATGAATCCAGAATCTTCGTCCAGACCCTCTGCGCTGCGGGTAGCGCAATCTGCTGAGCCTGGTCGCTGAAATTCATCAGGCAGTAGATCTCGCCCCATTCACGCCGCCGTCGCCAAGCGACTACTCTCTGTTTCGCCAGGCACTCCACGGTCAGATGTTTCTTGCTCACCACGTGGGGAATGCTCCGGCGCAGCTCCAGCAGGCGTTTGTGAAACTCCAACAGAATGCGATGCCGGTCTCGGCTCCGGTCTTCCCACTTCAGGATGGAATCGCGAAAGGTCTCTATCGCCTGAGGGTCGGGACACTGTTGCTCCCATTGGGAGGCCTCGAACTTCGCTTTTCGACCGTGCCGGACCGAGTCCACCAGACCTTCATCCGAATAGCTGACGAAGTACAAGAACGGCGCATCCTCCCCGTATTCCTCCCCCATGAACAGCAGGGGGATGTACGGCGACAGGAGAAGCGTGCCCGCGGCCAGCTTGAGCGATTCGAAATCCACAAGTTGCGCGAGCCGCGTGCCGAGCATCCGACTGCCGATCTGGTCGTGGTTCTGGGCAAAGACCACGAACTGCCGGGCGGGGCGCTGTCGAGAGCTGCTGCCGTGGAACTTTTTGCGGTACCGAGAATACTGCCACGAATAGACGAAACCTTCCCGGAGGGCTTTGGCCATTTGCTCGATTCTGCCGAAGTCCTGGTAATAGCCGGTGTCTTCTCCCGTCAGGAGTACGTGCAGGCTATGGTGGAAGTCGTCGCACCAGAGGGCGTCGAGCCCGTAGCCGCCGTTCCGGATCGGCTTGATGAAGCGGATGTCGTCGAGGTCGCTTTCCCCAATCAGGTAGCCCTTGCGACCCGATTCGCGCGAAAACGCGGTGACGGATTCGGCCAGCTCCTGAAGGAAGTGCTTGGCGCTCTGGTCGTAGACCATGTGTAAGGCGTCCAGCCGCAGCGCATCGAAGTGGTACTCCCGCAGCCAGAAGAGGGCGTTCTCGATGAAGAAGTCTCTGACACCGTAGCTGTACGCTCCGTCGTAGTTGATGGCATCTCCCCAGGGCGTGCGATACATGCCGGTGAGGTACGGGCCGAAATCCCGCAGGTAATTGCCCTCAGGACCGAGATGGTTGTAGACCACGTCGAGAATGGCCGACATGCCATGATGGTGGACGGCATTGACGAGCGTTTTGAGACCGTTCGGACCCCCGTAGGAGTTCTGGACGGCGTAGGGGTACGCGCCGTCGTAGCCCCAGTTGCGGTCGCCGGGGAATTGAGCCACGGGCATCAGCTCGACCGCCGTGATGCCCAGATCCTTCAGTTCCGCCAGCCTCGGGATGACGGCCTCGAACGTGCCTTCCGGCGTGAACGTGCCCACGTGAAGCTCATAAATCACCATGTCTTCCAGGGGGTTGCCCTCCCAGCCGGCATCCGTCCAGGCAAAGGCACTATGATCGAGCACTTCGCTGGGTCCGTGGACGCCTTCCGGCTGAGACTGCGAGGCCGGGTCCGGCCGCTGCATCGTTCCTTCGAGCATATACCAGTAGCGGCTGCCGGGCGGCAGGTCATCCACCGTGGTTCGCCAATAGCCGGCTTCGTCTTTCTCCAGCGACAGGTCTCGCGCAGAGGGACTGATGATCCGCAAACCAACCTGCCGCAACTCGGGCGTCCATACCCGAAATTCGCACCGGTCATTGCCCTGGTATTGTGCACCGACTCGGGTCAATGTGCTGCTCCTGTTCAAAAGGCCGTATCCGCAGGATGCCATCACGGGGATGGGCATCTATCAGGCTCCGTGACGCGTCCTATTTGCGGGGTCGGGTCAGCACGACTACGGAGCGTCCTTCCGCTTTGACTTCCATTCCTTCCGCTGGCTTCTGGCCTTCGGCTCCATCTTCTATCCGCGTGGACGTATTGAGCAAGATTTCCCAGGGTCTTTCCTTCTCGAAGAGAGCGGGTCGGAAGAAGATATCCTCGCAATCGGCGTTGAACAGGACGAGGAAGTCGTCGTCCAGCACCGGCTCGCCGCGTTTGTCGACGTAACCCAAGTCGCCGTTGAGAAAGACCTGCAACGACTTGATATAGCCTTCTTTCCAGTCGCTCTCGGACATTCCTGACCCGTCCGGCCGGAACCAGCCGATGTCGTCGAGCTTGGCCGAACCCCTATGGACCGGCCCTGGTACCAGGGCCGGTCCATACGGTAGGGAAACATGGCATCGCTCCATTGAATCGTACCGTAGACGGCCCTGCAATTCGGGTCGAGCAGCAGTTTGTTCGGGCAGCAGCGCAGTCCCTTCTTCGGGTCCCAGGGGGCGTGGACCCGGTAGCCGTAGAGTTGGCCGGGACCGACGCCGGTCAGATTCACGTGCCAGTTATACGCGTCGCGCTCCGTCACGTTGATCCTGGTTTCACGGCCATCGCCATCGAACAGACAAAGCTCGATTCGTTCGGCGATCTCCGAGAAAACGGCGAAGTTCGTAGCGCTGCCCTCAAAAGTGGCGTCCAAAGGAAAAGGCGTGCCCGGCAGTACTTTCATAGCGGTAGCGCTCATGCGTACATCTCCATACCTCAGTTCATACGTTGCTTCCGTATCCCGCCGGCTGCATCGGTGCACACGTGTGCCCGGCGTCGAGGAAAACCGCGTGCAGCCTGTGAATCGTATTGTAGCCCTGCCCGCGCAGCCGCCGTGTAAGGGGAGTCCGGATAATGCTGTCAGAAAAGCACTTATAGCAGACCATAGCCGGAGAGCATCGCCACCTGGCTCTGCCGGACGAATCGCACAAATCAGGATGGATTTTCGTGCAGGGTATGCATGATGGAGATGAGTATAGATTCGTATGCAGCATGTCATCCTGAACGGAGCGCAGCGCAGTGAAGGATCTGGGCCGCGCAGGGAAGAAACCGCCCATTTGCGGGCCAGATCCTTCGCCTTTGGCTCAGGATGACAGAATCCCATCGCGCAGGAATTCTTCCTAATCCGTGTTACCACAGATGTAAGATGTGCAACGTCCGCCGCCAGATTTCTCGACTTCGCGGCGCTCCGCTCCCAAGAAACTACTTGGTCGGGTGCCATGTCTACGCGAGCGTAGTACCACAGCGCAAGGTAGGCTCAAGAGGTGGTCACGCCCAGGTTGGACAGGTAGTCCAGCTTGGAAAGCACGCCGGCCAGCGTGCCGCCCTGGAAACGGCCCGCACCCGAGTTCTGCCGGTGGTCCCACCGCCAGTTGTCCCCTCGCAAGCCGCGGATCCGTTGGAGGCCTTCCGGGGTCGTCAGATCACAATCCAAGAGCTTGCCGGGCTGTTCCCGGCCGTCGGAGAATCGGTCGGGCAGGAGGAAGTAAAGCACTTCGTCACGCCAATCGCTCAGTGAGGGATGGTACTGGCCTCGCAGGGGCCAGTTTTCCAGCGCCTCCTTCAGACGGCGAGGCGGGTCGGCAGTAAGAATGGTCTCAATGTTACTCATGGTTCACCTCCGCGTTTTTGTCCCACGACCGTTTCGGCACGCGACGACAGGCAAAAAGTGTTCTTAACCGCCGGCAGTTACGTGCCAGGGCTTTTTGTCGGCTTCCAAGGGTGTCATACTCCGATGCTGCAAGGCCTATTATGGCCGCCACCCGGCGGCAGGGCAAGCCCTGAATTCTGAAAAACCCAAAGGTGTGCGACTACATTTTGTGGCGATACGAAGAGATGGCGTTCAACGCATAACAGGCCACCAGCAGAGGTATGAATTCACGGCATCGATTCGCCAAGGTGGGGGACCCCAAACGCATTCAAGGGCGTTTGGGAACCCGGGCCCGCTCTCCACGGGGGTCTTGGGGATTCTGCCGGCAGCCCCCCAAGCGAAAAACGCATCCTAATCCTTGTCCAGATTCGTGTGAGGAGCCCCAGAACGACGTCTCCCCACAAGAGTCAGTTACATCCATCCCACGGGCCGGGTTCGCCAAATCGGCAGGCGAGCGGAGGACAGAGGGCAGGGGACGGAGGATGGCTATCTGTCATCCGTTGTCCGTCTTCCATTCTCGTCGACACCGCTCTTGACCACCGCCTCTGCGGTGTGGTATACTCTTGGTTGGCTGTACCTGTGAGTTTTCGTCCCGTACAAAAACGCTGAGTTTCACGAATCCAGGGCACGGAGGAGCATACGGTCGCATCGCGCACGTCCGATGAAACGACGCCGCGGCGATGACCCGGAGCCGGGCAACAGCCCGCAGGGTCTGTATCTCGTGGTCGAGGACGGTGCCGGCAAGTCCAAGATGATTACGTATCCCGATCCGATGGCGTCGGCGGCGGGCCAGTGGACCGAATGGAAGATTCCGCTGAGCGAGTTTGCCGGCGTGAATCTGAACAAGGTGAAGAAGGTATACATTGGTGTCGGGGATCGCAAGAATGCGACCCCGGACGGCACCGGCCGAATCTATATCGACGACATCAGACCGGTCGTTACTCCGTAGGCGATCGCAGAGACGCAAGATTTGGCGTCTCTACCAACCGACGGCTGAATGATGCGGGGCCTGTGTCGTGTGGCACAGGCCCCGTTTTCATAACGGCGTATAGACGCAGAATGTTGCGTCTCTACAGGTTAAGGGAGGACGCTTATGGGCAAGCATCTGGTATTCACAATGGTTCTTGTGGCGTTCCTGGCAGGCACCGGCGTGGCCATCGCGGGCCTGGAGGACGGATTGGTCTGTTACTACAAGCTGGACGAGGACAGCGGCACAGTCGCCGCCGATTCCTCGCCGAACGGGTACGATGGCACCCTGTTCGGCAACGCCCTGGA
>Ga0315291_10008499_pt1 | contig 12611 bp, 10 predicted proteins | sample YL17G12_20_MG_FD_203070 | JGI IMG/M metagenome (GOLD analysis project Ga0315291, IMG submission 203070) | Sediment microbial communities from Yellowstone Lake, YNP, Wyoming, USA - YL17G12_20 | ecosystem: Environmental > Aquatic > Freshwater > Lake > Sediment | place: USA: Wyoming | collected... | reverse complement strand
CTCAGTTATGGGTGGTATTACTGTAGGGGCTTGATTTATCAAGCCCGCAGTAAGCCATGCGGGTCGGATAAATCCGACCCCTACAGATTGGAGGGTCCGCTCACCACCCAAGACTGAGGCATTACTCCGGATGAAAAAGTTCTGTTGAAAAAAGATTGAAAAAGGATATACTATTTCTACCGGGTAGTGTGGTAGTATTGTGGTGAAAATCGCCATCTGCGAGAGGGGGACAATAATGAACGGACGAGCCGGGAAAAGCGCCATTGCTCTGTTTCTCAGTCTTATTTTTCTCTCTGCACTGCTCTTCATCTTCCTTGAGGGCAAGAAAGTATCCAAAGCTCAATCGCTAGCAAACACTAATCCCGAGGCACTCGTTGAGCTCGTGGACCCCCGGGCATTTATAGGGGTGATGAATGATTACGAATACGACCTCTATCGCAAAGACGGTGATCGATTCACGTTCGTCCCCCCCCCCGAGCTGGACTACGCCGACCCTGCTTCAGTAGACGAGGCGACGCTGAACGAGCTCGACGTCGCGACCGACGAAGTACTTCCCGCGAGCCGTGAGACAACTATCACCCTCACCGCGGTGTGCCCCAATCTAACGGTGCCGTGTTATAATTGTTGTGCAACCCTCAACACGGGCCACGCTCTCGTCATCACATACCAGATCACGCCGGCAACGAAAACCATCATTCTCGAAGGCGGCACAGCGACCGCAATGGTTTATATTCTGCCTTCAAGGGTTGACATGTACGTGGCCGTGCGCACCCCGTTGATGAACCTTCTTTTCCTCACTCGCTTATCTACGGTGTCACGCCAGTATTACCGGAAACCCGTTGTCTTCTCCGGGAACATCCCGATCAGCACCCTCAGCGGTCCCCTGGTGGCGACATTGATGCGGGGCAATTTGACCCCGGGCCTTTATACAGTGTACGCCGTGATGGTTCCCCCGGGGCAGAAGTTATTCGGGAATCCCGACAACTGGATCAGTAATCTCGCGACGGTTGAGTTCCCATTTGGCCTCGTGCAGCCGACGCAGTAAGGGCTTATTCTCCAGAGCGCGGTGAATGAATATGAGAAAACCTGGCATGAACAACCTTCGTGTCAGCATCATCCTCCTTGCGGTTATATTCCTGCCGCCCGTCCTCGCCCGCGCGCAGGGCGACGGCGACCTGCACATCTACTGCATAAACGTGAGCAACTCGACCTGTGCCATACGGCAGGGTGACTCAACGCTCATCGTCTCGCCCACCGGAAAACGCCTCCTGATTGACGGGGGGGCGGATTGCGGAGCAAACTACGTCACCGACACATTCACGAGGGTGATTCCCGCGGGCGGTATGGACTACATGATCGCAACCAACTGGAATAATGATCATGTTCAGGGGATGGCTACTATTGCGACGTACCATTCCAACCAGTATATGCCTCAGATCATCTATGACCTTGGTGACCTTGGCGACCCCGGCTGCAGCGAACCTTATTGCACTACCTTCGCCGGGAAACGCCTTACACCAACGGCGGGGGACTTTATCGATATGGGAGATGGCCCAACCGTCACTTTCATCTGCGTCGATGGCAATATCTTTGATGGAATTGCCGTCGTGCCAGTAGTTGGTAATGATCGGAGCATCGGCGTGCTCATCAAATACGGCGACTTCGACTATGTGAGCTGCAGCGACCTCTCCAGCCCGGTTGAGGACCCGTTGGGGGCGGCTCTCAAGACTTTGGGGCGCAAAATTGACATCCTCCACGTGAGCAATCACGGAGCCGGCACCTCAACGTCCAACGCCTACTGCGCGAACATCCAGCCGAGATACGCCATCATATCATGCGGCAACGGGAGCACGGACCCCTCGCAGAAGGTGATCTATCACCTCAACGGAAAAACGGACACCGGCGGTACGCCCTCACCAACCTATCCCCCCGTCGAGACAATATACCTCACGGAAGAGTCTCAAAACAACCTGGATGGATCAAACGTCGCATTTCTTCAGAGTGAATCAAACCGGAATGACGGCGGGAGCCTCCACGTTACCGTGAGAAGCGGTGGGTGTCAATATGACATCACCAACGAGAAATCGGGGACAAATCCCATAGACAGCGGGTCAGTTCAGCTGTGTGTCGGGACACCGACCCCCACCCCCGAACCTGTGACCAACTGGCCGATCTTTGTGCGGGCCAATAAACACAGCTTTTCCAGGAGCGATCATATCGAGATCACCGCAGATTTTCAAATCTGCCAGATACCATTCTGGCCTTACATTCGACTCAGGGACCCGAGCGGAAATTATTTATATATCCAGAGAACCTATCCTCGCCAACAAACAAGATTGTCGCGTGGGGCAGCCGCTCCCTTCCGCGCAGGCGCGCCGTTCGTCCTCGATTTTCCCCTCGATTACTACCCGGTGCTCTCCACACGTTTCACCAACGCCCTTCCCGGGACATGGGTGCTGGAGGGCTATTTTCTGGATTATTATGGTCAGACCCTCGGCGGCGTGAGCCGGCAACAGCTCACCGTCAGCACCAATTAATAACAACTGTATAGAAGCGCCTTTGCTTCGGCCATCCTCAAAATGTTTTGACATAGACCAGAATTTACACTACTCTATTCAAGAAACAGCACCAGAGGAGCTCAGAGATGATCATGCCTGCTATAGTGTATTGCCTCGCGGTGGCTCTCTCGGGACAGACGCCATTGCCCGGAAAGGCTCCCGCGGTCCACGTTGGATCTCCCTCCATCATTACACCGGCTCCCGCACTGTCAGCCGCACCCGCTGAATCCCCCGTAATCAGTGAACAATCTGCCGGGTTAGCCGCTGTACCCGCCGCTACTCCCGGCGCTCCCCGCGCGGAAGACGCACCACGCAGCATGATCGCCGAAGCCAAGAAATTATACCAGGAGAAAAAGTATGCCGAGTCGCTCGCCATTTTTCAAAAGGTTGCTGGCCTTGATCCCAAAAATGCTGAGGCATACAACGGCATAGGACTGTGCTACCGCGCTCAGGGAAAAATCGACCTGGCGATCGAGGCCTTTCAAAAGGCCATCGAGCGTGATCCGGGGATCAGCTATTTCTATTACAACCTCGCCCGATCCTATGGTTCGAAGCAGCAATTTGATCTCGCGATGATTGCCTATCACAAAGTGATCAAGGATAACCCCACGAACGGCTTGGCGTATTTCGAACTGGGGAACATATACTTCATGAAAAAAGAGTTCACGAAGGCACAAGAGCACTACGAAAAGGCAGCCAGCATATTCGGTGAAAAAACACCCCAGGGGGAGCAAGCCCTCCGCAACGCCATAAAAAGCGAAATGCTCATGCAACGGATGGGGAAATAGGTCAGGGGCCCCCGCACCCTGAAGGGTGCGCTCAAAATCCCATGCGCTCCAGGCGAATCAGGTACCTTCTCGCCGGCTTCATCCCCGGATCTATTTCCAGAGCCCTCTCCAACGATTTCCTCGCACCATTGTAGCGCCCGCGCATCATGCAGGCGACTCCCATTGCGTAGTAGATCTCTGCGCGGTTCGGGGCGATGGCCGCCGCTTTGCGATACTCATCGAGCGCCATAGTGAACCACTCCGCGTACCGATATGTCATACTGATGTTACAGTAGGCGTTCCCGAGGAGGTAGTGGGCTTCGGCACAGCCCGGGTCTGCCGCAATCGCTTTTTGAAAGTGCTGTATTTTGCTGTAGGAACCCTCGGGCGCCTGTTTTCCCTTGCAGAACTCCTCGAAGGCGATGCGGGAGCATGTGGGGCACTCCGCCAGTTGCGCGCGCGCGCTATCGCCCAGCCTGCGACCGAGCAGCTCAGCAACGGAGGCGGCCATCTCCTCCTCGAGGACACAGATCCTGTCGGCGAGACGCTCAAAGTGCAATGGCGTGCTGATGGTATCAGTCGACGGCCGCATCGCCTGGATATCGACGTGTATCGTATCGCCCGCACACGCGTAGCTCCCCAGCACCACCACATCAGCCCTGACCCGGTGGGCAAGCGAAGCGAGCTGAGCTTTACTCACCTTTCCTCCCTGCGTTCCCTTTCGGCGCCTTCCAAAAGAGGGTACGGTGCGGGGATCGCAATAACGTATATCGAAAAACGCCTTGAGTTTCCCTGCGACCGAATCGGCGAGCTCGCGCGCGAGCCATTCGCAGTCCTGTTTCTTCTGCGTGCTGAAAAATTTGAGAATTACCACACGGCACTTCTCTCCCCTCATCACAAGGGCGCTATCCGGAGGGCGTGTATTCTCAAAAGAGAGAAGGGGGAGATGATGGTCCTGGATATCTCCGCACTGACGAGAAGGAGTCGGTGTTCCTTTGAGCTGAGAGAGATGAACCGGAGACGGGGTATCGGGGGCGGCACACAACACAACGGATAGTATAACCGCAACTCCTATCGCCCCCACTCCGCACCTCTATCACAGAAGGTAGCGTGTGCCACCGCAGTCACAACCCTCTCTATAGGGGAGATCAGGGAGCAGGGTGTGGGCGCTATATGGCGAACAGGCGCTTGATGACGTTCGACTTCCTTACCTTCCCCTGTTTCACATCGTTCAGCCGCTGGGTGAGGTAGCCGCCCGTGAGATAGTCAATATTGGCGGTGACTTCCTGGAGCTGGAGCTCGAGGCGCAGCCGCTCGCGGAGGTCCTCCGACGGCGAGAGGAGGAGGTCAATCTGCAACTGCCGTCTCTGGAAATAGAACTGCGTCACCTCCCCGAGCACGTCATTCCGCAGCTCCACCAGGTCCCGAGACTCATCGCTGATTCTCACCTGAGCAGGACTGTAGAGGAAATCGCCGAGCTCCCACTTGAATCTGAAGTCTATCCTTCTTCTTCTGTCTTGAGTATCCTGGGTTGTATGTCTATCTATCGTCTGGGTGTAGTCTTGAAACATATCTGAGTACTCGGTGGTGGTGATATAATCCACTCCGGTAATGGCTCCGACGACGACGGAATCGCCAATGTAGGTACCATATTGCCGCTTGTTATATTCCTTCAGCTCATCCATGTCCAACCACCTATCAGTCGTCCTGCGGTCAAGAATGTAGGTGAGTGTGAAATCCGGGAGCAGCGCGCGATATTTCGCGCCCTTCCGCCACCCCTCTATCAGGTCAGGGTGCACCTCGGCCCAACGCATTGCCACTTCCTGAATCTCCTGAACTGTCGGCTCGTGGGAAAATTGACCCATGACCGTCTTGACGTCGTCAACGGTGGGTAGGGGTGGCCCTCCCGCGGCTCCCGCCTTTGCCCCCGGGGGCTCCTCCACTGCGATCGTCTCGACGTGCTCCTCTACGGGGGCAGTTTGGGCCGGCACCACCTCTTCGGCTTTCTTCGCGCCTTCAGTCTTTGTGTCCGCCGTCGTGGCCCCTTCAGCCGCTGTCCCGCCGGCCTTCACCTCCGCGGCAAGTGCGGCGGCCTCCTGCTTTGCGAGCGCGGTTCTGTATAAACCGGTGCCCGTAGCCGCCCATATCGTGCCACTATCAACGGGATCGAAGGCCAGCGCCATCGCATTTTTGAGTCCGGTTTCCTTCCCAATATCCTGCCACTTCGTTCCGCCATCGGCAGATGCGTATACGCCATCGGTGGTGGCCACATAGAGCGCCCGGGAGCCCGAAGGGGCGACCGCCACCTTCTTCACGTTCTTTTTCGCGAGGAGATCCGACCCGATCTCCTTCCAGCTCGCGCCGCCATCAACACTCTTGTACACGCCGCTCGACGTCCCGAGATATACGATCTCAGGGTTGACGAGGTCAACCGACACGCTCTGGGCCGCCTTCGGCTGTGAAAAAACCCTCTCCCATGAGGAGCCGCCGTTTTTAGATTTGAACACACCGTCGGGCGTTCCCGCATAGACCACCTTAGAATCGAAGGGGTGCACCGCCACGGCGGTAACGGTCTTTTCTCCAACTGCCACTTCAACCGGCTGCCACGTTTTTCCGCCGTCTCTCGATTTGAGCACGGCCTGGTTCAGAGTCCCCGTGTACACCATGTCCGGATTCGAAGGGTCAATTGCAATGGAGAGCGGCACAAGAGAAAGGCCCTTCAGCGCGCCGTCGGCCTTTGTCCAGCTCTTCCCTCCGTCGGTGCATAGGTAGAGGCCATCCACGCTCCCCGCAAAGATCTTCTGAGGATTTGCGGGATCGACCGCGAGCGCGGTAACTCCCGAGATCTCCCCGGCTTTTCCGGCCGCCTGTAAACTCTCAACAGCCGGTTTCTGAGCGGCGCTCAACTCCGCAGGGATATCCTTCTTCGAACTGGAGAGATCAAGGCAATTCACCCACTCTTTCCCGCCATCGCTGCTCACGAACACACCCTTCGCCGAGCCGATAAAAATCTTCTTCGGGTTGAGCGGATCCACCGCAACTGCCCGAAGATCTTTTCCCCCCTCACCGGCGGAGAGATTTGTCCATTCGTTCCCGTATGATATGCCAATGTTTCCGACACGGCTGAAGAAAGCTGACGCAACAACCATTGCCACCACGGTCAGGAATAGTATTGAAACGCGGTAACGCTGTATGGTGGATTTCATCTCGCAGGGCCCCTCCTCTCTGTCTCTGACTTCCCCCTCACTACACGCATCACACCTCCGCCATGAACCCACGCCGGAGGACAAAGTCTCAGTACGTTACGGTGCAGAAACGACCTCGCGCCGGCATATGATTTTCCCCATGGCCTGTGCGCAACTACCGCACACGGAGGCCGATCGGCCGGTTGAAACGTATGCTATCATTCCCCCCTCATACTGTCAAGCGCTTCTTTATTTTTTTTAACAATAATTCCTCACGATAATGTATTCGAGCACCTACTGCTTTCCCCGCTCGGATCTGGACAGGAGTGCTATTTCGTGCATATAGAGACCCCATATGAGGTAGGTGAGTATGAGCGGCGAGTTCACCAGTATTATTCTCACCGCGGGGCGTACGAGCGGCAGGGTGGTAGTCGCGGAAGAGAGGATTGTGAAAAGAAAAAGGAATGCATACCTGCTGCGGGTGGCAGACCCCTTCAGGATAAAATACGCCGGCACGAGCATGATGATATACGAATAGTCCTCGAAATACGGCAGTACGAGCACGTATGCCGCGCACGCAAAAAATACCATGATTCTCTCTCGATCGGCGATGCTGAGCGACCTCAGCAAAACGGCTGATCGCCACGTCAGGGAGACCACCGCGGCGATTATGCCTAAAAATAACATTAGATGAACATGCGCGGGCACCACTACCGCGGTTTTTAGTTCTATCAGCTGCAGCAGGTCCCCCATGAATGCAAACGTGGACGGCTGGTTCACCTTATAGATCACCCTCCCCGCGCTATGCAGGAAGTCCTTAAATAACGAGGGGGCGCAGGCGTAGAATGTCACCTGCATGGCAATAAATGCGCACCACGCGCCGGAGAAATACGCATACCTCTTCCGGTCTTTTAGAAACAAAAGCAGGAATAAGAACAACACGGGGGTGCCCTTGAAAACGGCGGTGGCAATAATAAAAAGACAGAATGAGAGGAGTCGCCGTTTCAAAAAGAAGTAAAACGCAAGCCACAGGGTAAACTGCTCCACGATGGAGATGTTCCCCGCTTTGAGATCAATATAGATGGGACTATTAAACGCCACCACGCAAAAGAGGTAAAACAATAAATCTATTTCACCTTTCAGGAACCCCTTCCTCCAGAGGAAGAGCAGGCCTATGAGGAATACGCACTTGGTAATGAGGAAAAGATGGAGCGCGGTCACATATTCGAGGGATGAAAAGAGACTGAATAAAAACAGCATCGCCGGGGGGTACACAAACATGAAGCGACCCCGATACGTCACAGAATCTTCAACCGATGCCCGCACCAGTATGTCATAGGGATTCACCCCCGTGGCATATGCCCGGGCAGCGTAGTAGTACACTTTAAAATCCCAGTGGAGCGCATCCGGGCGCAGCAGCAGGGAAAGTATGACACCCAGACAATACCCAAGAACTATTGCGCCTATGAGTTTCTTATAGATCTCACTTTTCACGCATTTATTTCCCGTGCGCCGTTAACCCACCCACGTGGGCCGCTACTCTAACATAAGCAATTGGCACCCCGCAACGCTTTTGGCATAATGTCGATTTGATGAACCCCAAGATGCGCACACTCACCATCATCGCCTCTCTCACGATTCTCGTCGCGGTATCTTACACGCGAGCGCTTGAGGTTCCCTTCTTCTGGGATGACAAACCACTGATTCTTTACAATCCGTATCTGGGGCGCACCAGCGGTGTCATCACATTTTTCTCGCCGCACTTCTGGAAGGGGAGCCTCTTCCCTGAAGACTACAGGCCTCTCGACATGTTCTCCTACAGTTTTGATTACTTCTTCTGGATGAGGAATCCGATGGGTTACCATGTGACGAACATCCTCATCCATATATTCAACTGCGTTGCAATCTATCTCCTCTTGAGAATGCTCTTCGAGCGGGAGACACTTGCCGTACTCGCCAGTTTCCTGTATTCCCTGCACCCCATGCACAGCGAAGCGGTCATCTGGATACAGAACCGCTCAGATCTTCTCGTGACCGCGCTATCACTCATAACCCTTATCGCATTCGTCCGCCACGAGAAGGAAAAATCTTCTCACCGCTCCATTTCCTTTACAATGTATCTCTCATTCGCATGTGCCCTCCTCACGAAGGAGAATGCTCTCATCCTGCCGTTGCTCCTGATCATCATCCTGTTCTATCTCCGATCCACCATCAGGAGGCGCACCGTGGTGATCATCAGCTCGTGTGCGGCCCTCGCCATAGGGTTTCTCCTCTTGAAGATCTTTGTGCTCCACCAGTGGCGGCATGAGGACGTGCAGCCCCCCCTGTTGAGCGGATGGCCCTCGTCGATCTTTGTCGTGGTGAAGTCTATCGTGATCTACTGTTCGATGCTCATACTCCCCGTCAATTTCTCACTCGACCGTTGCTTCACCATTCCTGCGTCCCAGCCCGCGCTCGTCTTTGCCCTCTACAGCGTGGTCATTGTCACCATCGCGAGCGCGGCGATCAGGGAACTCGTGCTCAGGAGGCCAGCTGGCTTCGCCCTCCTCTTCACCCTTGTGAGCCTTCTGCCGGCGTGCAACATTGTGTTCCTCGCCGGAAGGCCCATAGCGGAGCAGCGCCTCTACTTCCCCTCAATAGGATTCTGCCTCCTCGTGGCACTCGCGCTTCAATCCATTCGGGGGCGGCTGCGAGCGCGCGCACTGATCGCGCTCTGTATCGTTCCCCTTTTCTCATGGTATCTCCTCATCACCATCAAAAGAACCGATTGCTGGCTGCACGAGCAGGCGCTGTGGGAGCGAACGCTTGAGGTCTCCCCCACCAGCTGGAGATCAAAATTATTCCTCGCCGCACTGTATGGACAGCAGGAGCGCTATGCGGACGCCGTGAATCTCTTGAAGCAGGTGCTCCGCACCTGCTTCCCGCGGACGGCCAATGCATTCAAAGAGCTGGGAATCGTCTATGAGAGAATGGGGTGGAATGAGAATGCCATCGATGCATTCAGAAAGGCCCTGCGCTCCTCGCCTGACCATCTCGAGTCCAGACTGTATCTCGGGGACACGCTCAGGAAGATCGGAGCGTACGATGCCGCGCGTGAGCACTATTGTTTCGTGGAGCGCACATGGCCACTGATCGGCGAAGGCCAGCTCCGTCTCGGGATTCTCTACACGGAGCAGGGCCGATATGAAGAGGCGCTTAAAGCATTCGGAAAACTCCTGACGCTCTATCCGGACAATGAAAAAGCGCTCACCAACATCGCATCGATCTACGGCTATGCGGGGAGGGACCGCGAGGCAGAGAAGCTTTTTGCACGCATCATCACACTGAACCCCCGTTCGGCGGTGGCGCACAATGACTACGGGCTCTACCTCGAACGCAGGGGTCGGTATGACGAAGCGCTCACCCATTACGTACAGGCCGTGCGTATCGAGCCTGCGGCGGCGCTGCCCCACTACAACCTGGCGCAGGCATACCTGCACAGGGGCGAAAAACCGGCTGCCCTCCTGGAGCTGCTGAAGGCAGCGCAGCTGCAGCCCGGCAGAGATGACATCCTCGAAGAAATCAACCGCCTGAGCGATGCCCTTCAAGAACCGCAGGTGTCAGACGCACTGGGGGAGAACATTCTCCGGGAATACGGTGAAGCCCTCAACCGCCGCGGAATTTATCTGGCACAGATTGGGAATGCCGCAGCCGCTCGAGACTGCTTCCAAAAATGTGTCGCCCTCCAGCCGAAGAACGGGCGGGCCCACGCAAATCTCGGGCGCACCTATACCGAGGAGGGGGACTACACACAGGCGCTGAAGGAACTCCTGATCGCCGCACGTCAGCTGCCAGCAGAGGCCCCCGTGTACTCGAGCCTCGGGAGCTGTTATGCGGCGCTCGGCAGGATGGCCGATGCCCGGAAGGCGTGGGAGAAGGCGCTGGAACTTGACCCGCATGCGAAGGAGCCGAGGCGGAACCTTGCGAGGATGAGGAGTGGCGGATAGCGGCTGCTGATTTCTTCTCCCCCCCGTCATGAATTACAGAACACCAACCTCACCTGATCACGGTGAGCAATACTGTCTCGATATCCTTCAATTGCCGCTCGTTCCTCTTGACCCTGCTCTGCACATCCTTGTCTATCCTGACTATATCATGCAGTTTCTTTGCAATGTCTTTTTGGATCTCTATAAACTCCGCCTTCCTCTTGTTGATCTCTGAGAGTTTAAACAAGAGCGATGCCATCAGTTTATCTCTTTTATCCGTGTACCACACCAGGTCATCGGCCGGCGCCGCCTTGAGGCGCAGCGCAGAAATAGCTTCCGTGTATCTCTCCACGGCGGTGAGCGTGTCCCCTTCCGTTTTCGCCTTCTCCGCCTTGTCAATTAAGGCGCGCGCATCCTTCGGCATCTCGGCGAGTGCGCCGTTTATAAACACGAGCAGGCTTACCCCCAAGAACATAATCGCGACATGCAATTTCATCTCCCCCCTCCATTCTCATCCGAATATCGCATGCGGGTAACCTCCTGCCCGCTATGTCCACCCCTGACTCACCGCACACCTATTCCTGATATTCCACTTCGACAGGTTCTTCCTCCTCACTAACGCCTTCCTGTTCTTCCCAATTGACATTGCGCTCGTCATAGTCCTCAACCTCGTCCACATCTGCATCTGGATGGCGCAATCGAGCGAATCATATTATACCTCATCGCCGTCTATAGAAGCCATCATTATCCGTGTCGGGATCCCTCCGATCAGTGCCGAGCTCGACTTACACCCCATCGGTGAGTCCATCATCGTCAGAATCCAGCCCGGGCGCAATCCCAGCAGCGGTCAACCCCGCCTCTTCCAGCGCCGCATCCCACTCTTCCTCTTCCGCCGTTGGCTCTTCTACCTCCGCCACCTCTGCTCCTCCGGGAACTCCCGCCTGCCGCCGCGCATAATCCAGCACGAGCTTCTCGATCCTGTCATGGATAAAGTTGTACTCCCAGTCCGCCTGTTGCAGCGCGCTCAGCTTCCGCGTCTTCAGTTCGTCCATGCTCGCGGAAAACTTTTTCAACTCGTGGATCGATTGATCGAGCTCCCGCACGATTCGGGGGGCTGTTTTCTCACTCCCGTCGGTGCACACTTTAAGCTGCGCGGCGACGGCTTCCGGATTCCATCCGGGGTGGTCTCTCCGGATCGCTCCAAAAAGTTTCTTCGCCTCGAGAAGCCGCTGCCACGCGAGGTCGCTATTCTTCTCATGCCACGCCTGGCGTGCGTCGCTCAAAACGCGAGCGGCATCACGGTAGGCTTCATCCGGTGAATCGCCCGCCTGCGAGAGTGCCGGCGCACACGCCATAATCACTGCCATGAAAATGAGTTTCATCGATTGTGCCCCGCTGCACTGCATTCACTAGAACGCTGAAAGCCCCAGCGCCTTTATCACTTTAAACCTTCCGCTTTAAACTTTCAACTGTAGCTCACGCCTTCCCCTTGGCGCTGAGGTCGGCTCGCTGGCGCCGGTGGAACGCGGCCTTTTCCCTCGCGCCGAGCCTGCGGTGCGCCCTGGCCAGTACGGCGTGAGCCCGAATCAGGTCCACGGTGAAACGCCGTGACGCGTCCTTGAGCACTCCCTCGGCAACCTCGATCGCCTTGAGATCATTCCTCTCCCGGAGAAACAGCTCCGCGCGCGCGACGCGCGCCCGTGAATTTCCCGGATAGAGATCAAGGATCCGCTCAAGGATCTCCTTCCCCTCATCAAGCCTCCCGCTCCCGATCTTCAACTCTGCCACGCGTATCAAGCCGCTGAAGACATACCTGCATTTCTTCAGCGCCTCCTGCATCTCTTTGTGCAGCTTCGCCTTCTTCACCTCATGGAGGGCGCGGCAGGCATGCTTGAGCAGGCGATGGCACCTCACCTGCTCCCATATATAATAGAAGGGGGTTTGGGCGAGTGCCGCTTCTCCTCGCTGAGCCGCATCCCGGAAGCGCCCCTCAAGAAAATCTATCTCGGCGCGACAGAGCAGCACCCGTGAATTGTCAGGGTAGCGACGGTCCAGCTCTTCCAGTAACTCCCGTGCCTCCGTGAGCTTATTCTCCCTGATGCGCAGCTCCGCCATATGGATGAGGGACTGGTAATT
>Ga0315291_10008498_pt1 | contig 12612 bp, 7 predicted proteins | sample YL17G12_20_MG_FD_203070 | JGI IMG/M metagenome (GOLD analysis project Ga0315291, IMG submission 203070) | Sediment microbial communities from Yellowstone Lake, YNP, Wyoming, USA - YL17G12_20 | ecosystem: Environmental > Aquatic > Freshwater > Lake > Sediment | place: USA: Wyoming | collected... | reverse complement strand
TGGGGCGGGGGTGACCGGTGGACCTTCTTCAAAGCGCAGATCGTCAATTTTGCGAATAATGCTGGCCGTGAGGAATCCATAAATGCGGAAATAATCTATGGCGTTCAGGTCAGGCAAACCGATTTTTACTGCATCACTGAAGCGCAGGCTGACCAGGTTCCAGCCGTTGACCAGGTTCAGGTCGTTCACATTCCAGGAGTATTCGTTTACATCTGAGCTGCCGGAGCTGGTCAGCTCGATCTGGGCATCACGGGTAGTGTTAATCTTGGTGACATCGGAGACGTAAACCCACAGCTTGAAGAAACCACCCGCTTCAGTCACGCCAGCGTTGAAGGGTGTACTAAAAGTTTTCTTGAACCAATCGGGGCCAAGGCCGGTGCTGGTTAAAGCGCTGCTGCCTTCCTGTTTATCTGCTGTGTCCACGCTAATGGTGTTAGAGCCAGCCCAACCGGATTCTGAATCGGCGTTATCGAGCACGCGAACACTGGGTGTGGGCGAACTGGTTGGGGTGGAAGCCGCTGAGGTACAGGCGGTTAAGTAAATGCCCAGCACGAATACGGGCACTGTTGCTCCTATCAATTTCAAAAAGTTGTGTCGTTTCAGTTTTGGGCTCATCTCAAGCTTCGGCCATCGATCGGTAGATGACAGTTGTTTTTGTGTCATATTATAGCGAAGAGCGTGCTTTCCGCTACAATGCAATCCCCGGTTAAAAGGGGCTCCTTTTCCCATGTTCAACCTGTCAACAAGGGGATTACTACGCCCCAAGCGGCTTGCAATGACATTCGTGAGTAGATCATAGGTCAGGTGACTATTCAGGAACAGGTTTCTTGTATAAAGACAATTTCGTTCGACGGTATCGTGTGTTGGCGTTCATGTTGTTCCCAGATCACGGCATCGTCGTTAAAATTTACTACCAGCGTACCATCAGGAAATCGTGTCGCAAAGACATCGTTTCCAGTGATGTGAAGCTCCGGTAAATTCTGCCGAGGTGCATCGAAGGCTTCGATGTTAAAGAGACAATCCTGAATCAGGCGGGCGTACATGGTGGGATCTTCCATCCAGGTATCCAGATCGATCCCCATTGGCCCGGTATACACAAAGCTTAAACCGTTTCCATGCCGATTGCACCAGATCGATGCGCCATGTCCGTGATATTCGGCTTTGCTTGTCGTATTGGAAGGATCATGACTCTGGAACTGGGCGAGTATGTCCACCGTTTCAGTAAAATTGATGAATCCGCGTTTGGTGACATAGGGTTTATCCGATCGCAAGACTTTGTGTAAGAATTCCGGAACCAGCACTTCATTGTGCTGCACGCCCCAGACTTCATCATGCTCTTGTGCTAAGCCAATCAGTCGATCCAGCTTCTCTGAAGGTCCGTCAACGGTTTCCAGCCTGCCGGTTGTGATAAAAATCCCGCCGCCATTGACCCAAGCGACCAGGTTGGGGATCATTGCGCCATCAACAATGCTGGTAAAGTAGGTAATCAGATACCGGTAGCGTGTCAACGCGCCATCCGCCACCATGCGCTCATCCACAAAATCAAAATCAATCAGCGCCCGAAGTTGTTTGGTTTTTTCAATGAAAGGGGCCGGGTAGGCTTCTCCGTCCAGCGTCCACTGGGTGTTGGGAATCAGGACGGCCACATCCGCCCGTGGATTGGCAAAACGACCTGATTGTAACAGCGGCTGATATTTTTCAAGCACGGCAAAACTCTCTTTTTTGGTGAACCCCGCCGTCTCGGTATACTCCATGTTATTCTTCACATAATCAAACAACTGCTCCGCGCCCGATGAAAGCACGTTAAACACGCGTGCCACCATCCCCCGGGTGGTCGTGGCGGAGCAGGGTTCAAACCCATAGCCAATGGCGTAAAGCTTGCAAGCCGATGCCACCAGCCGGGTAGAAATGAAGTTCACAAAATAGTCGCTGCTTTCATTGGTGATTCTGATGCGGGCGTCAAAAGGCGCGCAGGTTTTAGCCTGCAAACTGAAGTCCGAGCCTTCGCAATTTTTTCCACGTCCGCCGGTACACAAATAGATTGGGACGTCCGGAAAATGATGCTTGGCTGTCTTCATCCAGAACTCGGCGTAATCGTTCATACTTTCGCGATACCATTCCATCTGGACGAGCCACTGTTTCTCCGTTGCGCCTTTTCGTAAAACCGGGCGAATTGAATCGAAAGAAGGAAATTGGGTGTGAAGATTGGTATTCAGTTGTTGAATATCGTCATAGCGTTCCCGAAGAAAGCGCCCATAATCGCTGATGGCAAGAGCGTCGCCGCACCAGAAACCGTAATGGGTATGATAATCCAGCGGCCAGTTGCCAAAGACCGGATAAATCGCTTCACCGTAATCGCCCGTAATACCTAACAGCACTGATTCGAGAATATCCTGGGGTAGATAATGAGCGGCAAAGGCGGCCATAAAACGATCGATCAAAGGCCGCAACGCTTGATTCCACAGGGAAATAGCTCCGCTTTCGCGACCATGTTCAAGGCACCGATAAAATATCTCTCCGGTGGCTTTGCGTACCCAATCAGGAGTGGTGTAATTGGGGCCTAAAATGATAAAGGGGATCCATTTCAGGCCATGCTCCTGATACAGCTTGACTTCGTCGTCGTATCGCGTCCAATTGTAAACCCCGGGTTCTTTCTCGATTTCCTTCCAGAAAATGTAGGTTTGGATGCTGGTAACGCCGGCTTGCTTGTAATAGCGCACCGCCTGGGAAGCGCCAGCGTGCTTTTGTGAAATTCCGCAATAGGTGATATACATAAGGACCCTGCCATACCCGATCAAGTAATGCCTGCATTTGATGCAGTGGAGCCATGGACCTTGCTTGCCAGTAACCCTAAAGCATGATGCATGGCGTCTGCCACGCCCGTACCTGGAACGACACTAATTTGTATCCATGCCTCAACTAAGTAGTTTCCAAATTACGGTAGAAATTTAATCGTGACGATCTTTTTCTTGCTGATGTCCAGACTGACCGCGCCGTCGGCGTCAAGTGTGAGTGATTCAGTCTCCAACTCTTCTAGATCGACAAGCCGCGCTTTACTCCACGTTTTTCCTGTATCCGCCGGGAGTGCAAAATTACAGGCCTGACGCTCAACAGGAGAGAGCGCGTCTGGCGGCACCCGACCACCGTTAAGGCGGATCCTGCCGCTAAGTGTTCGATTGGTCGGATTGAAAAGACGAACCACCCAACCTTCACCGTTTTCACTCTGCTTGACGGCGCTGACGTGGATGGCGTCATTTTCAACTTCAAGGAAGGAGTGCGCTATCGGCAGTTTACCGCCAGCGGATGGGCCGATCTGCGCCACGCGCACAATATGATTGAAACGCTCAGCGGCTTGCCAAACCCTTGCGGTCTCGACTGTCCCCGAATACGGCATGAAAGCATATTTGAAGGTGTGCGTGCCGAGGCACTGCGAACCGTTGTCCTGATTGCTGTAGTCCGTCATTTCGAGGTTCGTAATGCAGATGCGAAGGGGGAAGCAACGCAGCATGGTCAAGCTCAGCGTCTGGTCATCGTCATCGTGTGGTTCGTAGGCCTTCAATCCTTCATTGAGCAGCGCTAAACCGGCCTTTCCATCTTCGATAGCGACGAAACGATCCATCGGGTGCTCAGTTTGAAGAGCTTCTTGGTAATTTCCAGGGTCAGGTAGTTTAATGAGGCGTTCCACCACATCAAACGGCGTTGAAGCAATCGTATTTTTGGATTCAACATGTGTAGGGAAGGAAACCTGCAGATAGTGGTCTTCCGCATTGTTGACGATAGTGGTTTCGATCTCAACCCAGGGCTGCCCCTTGCGCAGGGTAACCATATTGACAATTCTGTACGGAACCCGGTCGCTCGAGCGACGCTTTTCATCAGCGCTACGGCCACTCGGCAGTTCCCAATCCAACTCAACTTTGTAGGTAGTAACTAGTTCTCCAGATAAGATCCGGGCAATGTGGGCTTTTTCTCCAAGGGTGTTTAGCACCTCATCATATGGCACACTGATGTGCTCCCAGGGGTTGCCGATTTCGGAGCAATCACGGAAATATCCGAGATCGGTCCAGTTCCGCCCGGTCAGCTTATCGGTAACTGACAATGCCCCATTGGGTTGAACGACAACGGACAGGAATTCGTTTTCCATTCCATTCGTACTTCCGACGATGGTGCGTGTCAGTGTGCGTTTCTTCTCTTCCAGCGGTTTAACAAAGAAGGTTTTATAGCCTGATCCCGGGAGTTCCGGTAATTCGGCGAAGAAACGATGGCGCTTCATCGCCATCATATCGGCGCAATCATTCGGGTTTTGGATGACGGTGTATCGATCGCTTGATTCCAACGGTTGAAATGGCACTTCTGCACCGTCAGCATCGACGAGGCGGAAATCTTTGGCTCCGAGGTCCTTTGGAATGTCAATCATCAGTTCGGCGATTTCGGTTCGAGACTGCGGTAGGGGATTCCACACTACCACCGCGACCTCGCCCTTATCGCGACCAGACATATCAATGGCTCCAGCGATATCAGAAAAGGCTTGCTCCATAACGCAGATGCTGATCTCATTGACCTGTCGATAGCGGTAGAGCATATCCTGTGGAACAACATCACGGGAGCAGCCACCGATGGAGTCATGCCCGTGATTTTGCATGAGCAGATTCCAAGCATGATCAAGGAAGCCGCGTGGATAGGCTGCACCGGCCAGCGAAGCGAAACTGGCCATTGTTTCGGCATAGCTGCCAAGCAGACGCTCGGTGCAATAGTTAATCTTCTTTATATCCATACGGGCGGAGGTGATCCAACCAAATAGAACCGAAGAGGAGCCTTCGGTGTAGTAATGGCGCATTTCGCCAGTTATCTGTGGTAAGTCATCGGTGATAGATTCAATCACACCCCGTTGGAAGTCGGTGAAAGTGCTGTGAAAGACATTGGCTTTACCCTCAAGTGCCTTGGATAAATCCTTGATCATACGCACTTCGCGGATATCCGGGCAGGATGAGTCGTGACCGCATGACCAGAAGCGGTGCTCGGTGGTCCACTCATCGTCTTGCTCTCTCAATGCTTGTAAGGCACGAGCAGGTATATTTTCCTCATAATAGTTGAACTCGGGACGTGCATAACGCATGTCGATTTCGTTGAACTCGCCATCGGCTAGGCGGAACGGCCCACTTCCGTTATTCCAATGCGCTAGACGAGCATTTTCGTCTTCACGGTTGAAATAAGCGGAGCGCTGAACCACATACCAAACGTTATAGCGCGGACGTTTCGCCAAACGTGAACCGACGATCTCAGTGCCATCGGGCGCTTGCCAGCAGAACTCGGAGTTCGGTGCAACGTCGGTATTGACACCGCGATAAAACGAAGCGAATGGAATGCCGAAACCCTTGTAGATCTGCGGCATTTGCGAGATCTGTCCCCAACCGAATGGGGAGTAACCGGTCTTGCTGACACCACCAAGTTCTTTAGCCTGGCGGTGACCAAGCAGCAGGTTGCGGACAAGCGATTCACCTCCAACGCAAAATTCATCAGGCAGCACAAACCAGGGACCAACAAGCAAACGGCCTTCCTTGATGGACCGAACCACCTGCTCGCGACGCTCAGGACGGATCTCAAGGTAGTCCTGCAGTGGAATGGTTTGTGAATCCATGTGGAATGAAAGAAATTCAGGTTCTTTTTCAAGGATGTCGAACAGCATATCGAGCATATAGACTAGCATGTGACGTGTGCGCTGCATGGAGTAACGCCACTCGCGATCCCAGTGTGTATTTGATATAAAGTGGCATTGCGGTTTTTTTGTTTCGCTCATGATGATTCCTTCTAATAATAAAGAATAATATTTGCAATCTCGTCGAAGTTTTCGCAGTAGTGACAGCACAGTTCCTGCGTACCGCTTTCAATAATGTTACCACCACCAAGGCCAATAGTTGGATAACCCGCCAGCCGGATGGAGCAGACACCAGCCCCGCTGTCGTCGATGCCGACGACTGAGTTTCGGTCAGAAAATTCAATACCAAGACCAACACGTGCAGTTTCGGCGTACAGCCATGGATGTGGCTTGGGCGAAAGCTCACCCAGAGTTCCGGGACTGCCCTTTCGGAGCGGAAAGCCAGCAGTAATGATAGCGTCGTAGAATGCCTTTGGATCGCCCATACCAAGTGTCTTGAAGGCATCGAGGATTTCCGGCCATGCTTTTTCGAAGAGACCGGAGGTCACGAGACCGATTTTGATACCTTGCTCCTTGAGCTTACAAAGGAATTCTGCAATCCCTTCAGTTGGTGTAAAAGCCTTGGGTCTGCCGCGCCCCTCCATGATTTCGTTCATTTCGAAATGAGTGTGCTGAAAATAGAAATCGCGCGCTTCCTCAACCGTTTTATCCGGACAGTATTTGCGAATACAGTGGGTGAGATGCTCTGATACGCTGTGGCCGGAAACAAAGGGGAGATCACCCTCTTCGAGATGGAATTTTGAATTATCCAATAGACTGGCGGTAGTTTTTTCAATGATCCAGATCCAGAATTTCTCAGAACGCACACTCGTGCCGTCCAAATCCATCAACACCGCCTTGATAGGCTTTTGCATTTCAACCTGGTGGACGGGATAGTATGCAGGATAACCCATACTGGAGTTCACAAAAGCTAGCGATTTATCATCAAAGCAGATAAACTCTACTTTGTCATCACCTGTCGCGGCAATGGCCTTCACATCATTCTTCCCAACCAAAAACGCGCCGTTGCTGGTCTTCTCCAGCAACCTAAAACCTGATTCAGTGGAGATTTCTCCAATATTCGGGATATATACCATTTGGTTCATATCGACATTTTTCTTATTATTCTTTCAGTATAAGATCACGCCAATTGATTGAGGGGGTAAACTGTAATCGGCTGGTCACCGCGCTAGAATCAATTGGGGAGGCGAATCCGAGCAGTTTTTTCTCATCCAGTAACACTCCAGGATAATATTTTTTAATTAGCGATAAGGTTTCCTCTTTTGCAAACGTATTTGGCGCTGCAACGTAGAATATCTCGTGGCCAGGGACAACCGTATGCAACGCCAACCGAATGACAGTAGCCGCATCAACAACATCCAGATACGACCAAAGGATTCTCGCACCTGCTTCGGGATTGTTGCACCAATACTCGATCTTATTACGGAGATTTATTGATGCGGCCATAAATGGGAAGCGGAAACTTGTAATCGAAAGGTCAAGATAACGTCGTGCAAAACCATCAGCCATAGACTCGCCCAGCACTTTTGAAATACCGTATTCATCCTGCGCAAGCAAAGGATGCGCCTCATCAATTGGGAAATACGAGAGTTCAACCGGGTGAGTGTTATAAGCCAGCCCCAACGCCGACAGACTGCTGGCAATCACAACTCGCTTAATGCCGAGTGTGCCAGCGGCTTGCAACACATTAAAGGTTGAAATAACATTGGTTTTAAACACAATCTCTGGTGAATGTCTACGCGGGGCTGGAATCGCAGCCAGATGAACAAACGCATCAACGCCAGTTGCAACCCCATAAACTTGCCCAAGATCAGTTAGATCCGCCTGCACAGTACGCATGGAAGGCGTTGCAGGTGATGGTTTCAAATCTGCGCTAATCACGCGATAACCATGCAGTTGCAGATCTTCCACCACGGCCTGTCCAAGCATACCGCTTCCCCCGGTGACCAAGATAATTTCAGACTTGTCGTTGCTAATAACCATGGACACTGCCATCTTCTCGGCGGGGTATCGGTAAATAATGCCGTTGGTACGGATATTTGGCCGCGAGGGCTTCATCGAGATCAACGCCGAGACCCGGAACGTCATGTAATTTCAAATAACCATTCTCAAAATATGGACCACCGCTGATGATGTCTTTTACTGAATCAGGGTGGTTAACCCACTCTTGAATACCAAAATTCTGGATTGCCAGATCAACATGGACCGAAGCTGCATCACCCACCGGGCCAACATCGCCAGGGCCATGGAAAGCCGTCCTGATCTCAAATGGTTCAGCGAGTGCTGCCAATTTCCTGGCCGGTGTGATGCCACCGATATGAATGGGGGAGCAGCGCATATAATCAATCGAACGCTTGATCACCATTGGCAAAATCTGATCCACACTACTGATCGTTTCACCAATCGCCAGAGGTGTGGTACTTGCAGCTCTGACACGCTCCATCGCGGAGGCATGTTCTGGCCCGATTGGATCTTCTAAAAACATTAGTTTGAATGGTTCAAGCTCTTTTGCTAGCTGCGCTGCTTCAATAGGGGTAAGACGACCGTGAGCATCATGCAGAAGTTGGACATCCCATCCAGCCCTCTGTCGCACAACCTCAAAGAGATTGGCCACAGAACGCAGATATGCATAGGGTTCCCATATCCCTTCATAAGGCAGCTTATTTTGGTAAGCTTCATCGCTTTTGGGATCATGCACAGCCACGCCATAGCCCCCGGTTTGTCCCGCCACTTCTGCCTGGCATCTGACAACCCGATACCCTTTTTCAACCGCAGTAATGACTTTTTCTGCAGTGTCTTCGGGTGAATTTCCCGAAGCGTGATAATACGTTATAGCACCATTACGCGTCGGACCTCCCAACAGAGAGTAAACCGGCAATCCCGCGACTTTGCCTTTAATATCCCAAAGGGCAATATCCACAGCAGAAATTGCAGCCATCTCAATCGGACCACCTCGCCAATAAGCACCCTTGTATAACAGCTTCCAAATATCTTCAATCGCTCCTGGATCACGGCCAATCAGCATGGGAGCAATATGTTCTTTGAGAAGTGTAGCTACAGCCAGTTCTCGGCCGTTTTTCGTGCCCTCACCAATCCCATAAACGCCCTCATCCGTCAAAATCTTGAGAAAAACAAAAGACTGCTGTACAGGGCAGGTGACAATTACCCTTACGTCAATAATTTTCATTTATCGTTCCTGTTCAGAGTTGATTCCAGTAATTTGGCATAATTCATTTGTATACAAGATACTTGGATGGTGTAAAGTGTAGTGTTCATCATTTTATGACTTTGGGTCTTGATGATAAAAAATGAATTGATCTTATGTTTGAAGACTTTTACCCCTTTGCCCATCTCCCAGCTTATATAGATAATGGGTTATGGGTAAAACAAGTGGAGGGGATAATGCAAATATCAGCATAACTATAACTTCAGTGAGAATGCCAGTATAAATCCTTCAAGCTAATGGCATCTTAGCCTCAAACAACCTGGATATCTCTATGATTTGACCGAACCTGTCAGGCCAGCCACGTAATAGCGTTGTAATAAGAAGAAAACGATAATGACCGGTATTATGACAAATAACGAGCCAGACATACGCACATTCCATTGAATCAATCGTTCCAAATCGAGTTGGCGTAACATAAGTGGTAGTGTCTGCCATTCAGGTTTGGTTAAGACAATATTGGGCCAGGCAAATGCATTCCATGAGGCCAGGAATGTCGTAATTCCAATGGTCGCAATCGCTGGGAAGGCCAGTGGCAGGTAAATACTCCAGTAAATACGTAATTCTGAGGCACCATCAACCTGAGCCGAATCATGCAATTCATGAGGAAGCGACTTAAAATAATTGCGGAACAAGAACATCGCGAAAGGAGCTCCACCATTAATTATTGGAAGCGCTGTACCAAGATAAGTTAGCCAATAGGGTGAATGTGGGCCAATCATGGGGACTTGTAGCCTGAGCAGGATATACAATGGCACCAAAACAGTCACGCCTGGCACAAGCAACATCGATAAAAAGAAACCCAACAATAAGTTACCACCTTTGAATGGCAATATCGCAAACCCATACCCGGCCAAAGAGTATAGGACAATGCTGCCGAGAATCACAATTGTTGTGAGAAACAAGCTGTTACGAAAGTGTAGAAAAAAATTAAGTTTCTGCCAGGTTTCAATTAAAGATGTAAAACTGGGGTGTTGAGGTATCAATGAACCGCTTGTCACAACCTCGATCGGATCTTTCATCGTGGCTGATACCATCCATAAAAAAGGATAAACACTTAGAATCGTATAGAAAATAAGAAAAATAATAATTAGAAGCTTGCCAATATTGAATGAGCGGTGAAGCCTCAAATATAAAGTGCTCATTCGTTTCCTCCTTGATATTTTTGATTGAAGTATAGCGATAGCAAAGATAAGCCCACACCCAGGATGAATAAAGACCAACCATATGCGCTGGCACGGCCAAGGTCCGGTACGCCCCAGCCACCAAAAGCCTCCACATAAACCATCAGCCCGACAACGTTGGTGTGCTCCGCTGGTCCACCTGACGTCATCAAAAATTGCAATTCAAAACCTTGTAATGCTCCACTTAGACTAAGTATGACAACAATAATTGTCATCGGGGCTAACATCGGCCAGGCAATATGGCGAAGCCGCTGCCAGGAGCTTGCCCCATCAATTATGGCAGCATCATATATTTCCTCTGGGATTGTCTGCAGTCCAGCCAGGTAAAGGATCATGGCAAACGGCACACCGCTCCAAATTGTTACCGCGATCAGTGACCCCAGAGCTGTATGGATACCACCAAGCCATCCATCTTTAGCAACCCAAGCAGCCAAGCCGAAATTCTCCAGCAGCTTATTCAATACACCAGTTGGCTGGTAAATCAGCTTCCACACATAGTATGTAGCAATGCCCGCGGTGGCCATTGGCAAGAGCAGCAGTGCTCGAGTTACCCTGCTGCCAAATTTCGCATTGTTCAGTGCGAAAGCTAAAGGAAGAGCAATCGCTATCACCCCAATCGTGCCAAAAATCATGAGAGTAAAATTATTACTAAGCGCATTAAGGAAACTCTTGGTAGTTGGCAGACCAGGCGTCAAGAATTTCACAAAATTTTCCAAGCCAACAAAACGACAGGTGGGATGCACACATAAATATTTCGGAAAGATCGAAAAGAATTTTCCATATCCGTTCCATTGATGGAACGCAAGCGCAATGGAGAAAGCCACCGGATAAAGGCCAACGAATAGCCATAAAAGGACAGATGGTAAAACAAACCAGAACCCTCTGTTGTTTCTGAACGCATTCCTAATCTTGGGTAGTATTTTCATAAGTGGTTGCCTTGAACCGGCTGATATAGCAGAAACTATCTTATCCTTTATGCGGATTCTTCCTCACCGGCTGTACGAGAAAAAAGGAGGATTTGCAGATAACTCTGCAAACCCTCCTTTAATTTCAAAATTATCTAGGGTTCACCACGGCTTGTACGATCAGCTTTAGCAGCCGCATCTGCGGCCTTGAGATCGGTAAGCAGGTCGCTTTCACCGGTAATCTGGTGCCAGCAAACAGTATCCAACGCTGCCCATACATCATTACCAGCTTTAATACCATTGGTCCATGTATCAGTGGCGCGGTATCCCTCAGATGCAGTAGCGTAAAAACTCGCCAAACGAGACATCACATCGCCCACAACGGCCGGATCGGTTGGGATTCCAACGCCGGGCAAGTCACCCGTCATCTTTGCAAAGGTCGCTGCAGCTTCTGGGCTCGTCAGGAATCGGATGAAATCCACAGCTTCCTTGGGGTGCGTAGACTGAGCGGACACCATAATGTCGATCAAAGAGAACGGGGAGAGCGCGATTGGCTTTTGTAAGGAGGTGGGCAGTGGGGGCAACGTCATCACTGCAATGTCTTCCGGCTTCATCCCATTTGCAAGCAGGAACCCAAGGGTAAAGCTGCCGCCAAAATCAGCAGCGGCATTGCCTTGTGCAAAGGAGAGATCGGCCTCATCGATCGTCAGGGTTTGGAAGCCAGGATTCCAAACGTTGGCCTTCTCCATCACGCCGATTGCGCCAAAAGCTTGCTGAACGCAATCCGCCGTAAAGGTGGCGTCTGGGTCAGCATTCAATGAGGCAACGTATTTCTCGACGCCGCAATTGGTCATCGCCCAGTCATTCACAATCCAGTTGCGGAGAATGTCGGTGAATTTGCCACCAATTGTAGCACCTTTCCCAGTGGCCTTCTGGATTTTTGCCAACATATCCACGAACTCAGTGGTATCGGCGGGAACGTAATTGGGATCGATGCCGGCCGCCTGCATCATCGTCTTGTTGACGTATACAATGCCGAAGGAGCCAACCGTGAAGGGCACGCTGTAAACGTCGCCAACTTGACGGTCTTTCGATGGGCAATTGGCATTGGCCTGGCACGAATCATAACGCGCTTGCGTAAAAACGGACGTATTTTCAAAGGTGCCAGGCAGGAATGAAGAAGCCCAACTCTTGTCAACTTGGTCGGTGATGTTTAACACCATGCTACTGGCCACAATTTCATCCCAGTGTCCCCCGCTCCAATATGAGATGATGTCGGGCAGCTCACCCGATTGAGAACCGGTCTGGAGACGAGTGCGGTATGCATCATCCGGGGTGATAAATTCAATCTTAACCGTTACACCGGTTTTGTCATAGTACTGCTTTGCCAAAGCTTCGAGGGCTGGAACGTGAAAAGCTTTCCAGGTCCACATCGTTAGTGTGACCGGCGGTGCTACGGCTTCACCACGGCTTGTACGATCAGCTTTAGCAGCCGCATCTGCGGCCTTGAGATCGGTAAGCAGGTCGCTTTCACCGGTAATCTGGTGCCAGCAAACAGTATCCAACGCTGCCCATACATCATTACCA
>Ga0315291_10008496_pt1 | contig 12614 bp, 10 predicted proteins | sample YL17G12_20_MG_FD_203070 | JGI IMG/M metagenome (GOLD analysis project Ga0315291, IMG submission 203070) | Sediment microbial communities from Yellowstone Lake, YNP, Wyoming, USA - YL17G12_20 | ecosystem: Environmental > Aquatic > Freshwater > Lake > Sediment | place: USA: Wyoming | collected... | reverse complement strand
TCCTCGAAACAGTCTTGCAGGCGCAGGTGGTCGTAGAGCGGCAGAGAGCGCGGGTGCGCGTCCAGGCTGAAGGTGCATAGCGCCCCCGCCAGCCGCGACATCTCCAGGAACAACTCCTCCGGGTGCCCGCGCTTGGCCAGGTAGAGGTGCCGCAGCGGCGCCAGGCTGGAATTCACGCAATGCAGGAACCAGAAGTTGGCCACCTCCTGGCCGGACCATGCCGACGGCGTCTTGCCCCCGCCTCCCTGGGCATGAGACAAGACGCCGCTTTTCTCCTCCAGGATCTCGACCAGTCGCCGCAGCATCAGCATCAGGCGCTCGCTGGCGCTGATCTCCAGGCAGGGCGGAATGAAGCCCTCGTCGAAGACGAAGTTGCCTGAGCTGTCGCGCCGGATGCGGGCCAGCGGCAGGCTCACTACTCCCTCGCTGACTTCGCTATCCAGCAGCAGACGCACGTTCTTGCGGCCCACCTTGACCGGCTTCTCGTCCCGCCCGGTGTTCTCGTCGGCCAGCAAGAGGGTCTCGGCGACGTAGCGCACCTCCGGCCTCTGCTCTTCCGGGGCGGCACAATTGGCGCTCTCGGGCCGGCGCGGAGCCACCGCCAGCGAGGCGATCATGCTCTCGCGGATGGGCGAGAACAACTCGCTGATACTCCGGGCCTCCGGAAGCGGGTCACACTCCGGCATCTGAAAAACCAGGCCATCCGGGAAGACGCCCCGGGCATGCACCAGCGCCAGGGTACCGTTACGGAGAGCCTCTCGGTCCAGCTCGAAGCCGGCCAGCCCGTAAGGCGAGAAGCAGAGGCTGCAGACGGTGAAGTGAACCGTGTCCTCGAAGTACCGGCCCTGGACCTGGAAATGCTGGGGGCCCAGGTACATCCCTTCGGACCATACCGGTCTCGAAAGCTGTCTCATATCCGCGCCGCTCGCGCAAGTCGTATTATATGCGCGGCCCCGCGCCCCGCGCCACCGCCGTCCTCCCCAAGCACCCCCGCCGGTTGAACCCGGCGGAATTGGGTGCCATCATAATAGCAGGACTGAGGCATGGATCTCGATAATCGCTACGAGCTGTTCGAGGTTGTCGCCAACGACAGCGAATCAAAAACCTTCCGCGCCCGTGAGATTCCCAGCGGCCGCGAAGTCCTGGTCCACCTTATGTTCGGCGGAATCCCGGCTCCGCATAAGGAGAAGCTGCTCGACCTGGTGTTGCAGCGGCTGGTGGACCCCTTGGCCGACAAGCGGCGCCAAATCCTGGAGATCAGCGACTACAAGGGGATGCCCTACGCGGTCACTGAACCGCTGCCCGGCTTTCGCAGTCTGCGCGAGTGGCTCATGGCGGAGCGTCAGCCGGAAGCCGCCCCGGCGGCGGCCGCCGCGTCTCCACCCGACCCGCTGGCCATGACGGGGAAGTGGGCGGTTCCTGCCGCCGCGCCGCCTCCTGAAGCCGCCCTTGGCCCGCCGCCACCGAAGCTGACTCCTTCTCCGCCCCAGCCCGCCGCACCCGCCGATGACTTCGACTCCCTGTTCGGCGGACCTCGCCCCACGCCGGCGTCCACACAGGCCCCGGGCGAGTTCACCCGCATGATGCAGGCAGCCCCTCCGCTCACGGCTCCTCCAGAGACTCCGCCTGCGCCTCCGGTCGCTCCGCCCCCGGCGCCAGCGGCTGTCCCCCAGGCGCCACCCTCTGGCTCTCAGCCCGGAGACTTTACCCGCCTGTTCGGCGCTGCCCCGGTCGGGGCGCCCGTCCCGGCTGCTCCCGAGCCGGCCTGGGCGCCTCCGCAGCCGGCCTCTCAGCCCACCTGGATGGCTCCACCATCGCCTCCGCAGCCGGCCTCTCAACCCTCCTGGATGCCGCCTCCGCCTCCGCCCCAACCGCCCCAGCCGGCCCCGTCCGGCGGCGGTGGCTTCACCCGCCTTTTCGGTCCGACCAGCGGGACGGCTGTCCCTCCAATGGCGACTGCTGCCACGCCGCCCGCTGGCGGCGCCACGCAGGTCTTCAGCGGCGTCCCTCAGGCCGCCCGTGCTCCCGCTCCTCCGCGGGCCCAGGGACCGGGTGAATACACGGCCATGTTTGGCGCCCCGGCTCAGCCGGCCTACCAGCCGCCTGCTCCGCCATCCGTGCAGCCGAGTGCACTGCCGCCCGCCGCCCAGACCACGGCCCGGGTTCCACTAACTTCGCGCCCGTACTTCGTCCCCGTGCTGATCATGGGCAATATCGTCTTCCTGCTGGTGGCGGTGTTGCTGATTTACCTCCTGGTGCGGCGGTGAAGGGGCGCTACCCCGCCACCGGCAACAGGATCAGCAACTCCAACTGCGGATTGGGGAAGTCGCCGGGCACGTAGGCGGCGAGGTTGCGCGCCCGCGTCACCGTCTCCCAGACCACCCCGGTCTGCCCCAGGCTGAAGTACTGGTAGTTCAGCTTCACCGGCAGCGAGGCCGGCGGCCGGGTAACGTGAATCAACTGCATCCCCGGCAGCGCCTGCCGCACCAGATGCTCGATGTGATTGGCCGAGCACACCTTGATGAGCTGTGGCGCCTTGGTGATGAGTTCGGCCTCGTTCATTTCCGCCTGGATGGCCAGGTACATCTTCGTGTTGACCAGGTATTTGTCGTCCGCCAGGGCCGTGGCGTATATCGACGGCTGGACCAGCTTCAAGGGCAAGGAGACGAAGTTGCTCGGGACTACCGTGTCCAGCAGGAAGCGGAGCTTCTCGTCCAGGTCGGTGAAGCAGGTCGCCAGTTCGTCGTGATCGTAGGCCGGCAAGTCCCGCGGGTGGAGTTTCAGCGAGAAGGTAGTCAGCGCCCCGGCCACCGCCAGCATCGCGGCAAACAGCGCTTCCGGGTGCCCCTGACGGGTCTCCAGCAGGTGACGAAACAGCGGCAGATGACTGTTTACTGTGTACAGCAGCCAGAAGTTGGCGATGTCGGCGGCCGTGAAATCGGCCAGGCTCTGGTTCTTCTGCCGGCGCAGACCGGAGAGCATGCTGCTCTTGCCGGCCAGAATCTCGACCAGGCGTCGCAGGATGGCCGTCAGGTATTCGCTGGTCGAGATGTCCAGCAGCGGCGGCACAAAACTAGGGTCCAGTTGGTACAAGCCGGCGGGCGTGCGGCTGATCCGGGCAACGCGCAGGGTGGAGGCGCCCTGGCGGGCTTCCCCTTCCGCCTGCCACCGGAAGTTCTTCCGCGCCACCTGGACGGGCCTCTCGGTGGCGCCGGAGTTCTCGTCCCGGACCACCGCCACTTCCGCCAGGTAGCGGGTGTCGGCGCCCTGTTTGGCGAGGGAGACATTCAGCCCGCTGTCGCGCTGGGGCGGGATGGCGAGGTATACGTCAACGCGCTCCTGCCCGGCCTCGAAATAGGGGCCCAGGGCTTTGGGGGGCGGAGCCGGGTCGGAAGCCGGAATGTCGAAAGTCAGGCCGTCCGGGAACAAGCCGGAGGCCGCCGTGACGGCGAAATTGCCGGCGGCCAGGGCCTCCTGATCGACGCGCAATTGGCGGAAGCCCCAGGGCCGGAAATTCAGCGCCGCCAGGTTGAATTCCAGCGTGCTCTCCATGAACCGGTCCTGGAGCTGAAGATGTTGCGGGCTAAGGAAGGTGCCCTTGGACCAGATGACCGGCTGCAAGCGCCTCATGATACTTCCCTAGCCAGCATACCCTTTTCCGGCCGGGATCGAAAGCCCGCGATCTCCGGCCCGGACTCCTCAGGTAAACTCCGACTGGCAGCGGAGCCGATTTCCTGCTACACTGGCGCACGCTGGTACTAGTTGACGAAAACTGGAGATTCTTCCGATAGGAGGGGAGATGCCACGAGAAAGCATCCACGAAAAGCTCAAGAGAGTTCGGGCCCCGCGGGTCCACATCACCTACGATGTGGAAGTCGGGGACGCAATCGAAGTCAAGGAGTTGCCCTTCGTCATGGGCGTTATGGCTGACCTGAGCGGCCAGCCGGAGGCTCCGCTGCCCAGGCTGAAGGACAGGAAGTTCGTAGACGTCACGCCCGAGAACTACGACAGCGTGCTGGAAGCGGCCAAGCCGCATCTGATCTTCACTGTCGAGAACAAGCTCAGCGAGGACCCCAACGTGGGGAAGTTGGGCGTGAATCTGCATTTCAAGAGCATGCAGGATTTCGAGCCCGAGCAGGTGGCCCGGCAGGTCAAGCCGTTGCGTGATCTTCTGGAACTGAGGACCAAGCTGGCGGACCTGCGAGGCACCCTGCAAGGCAACGACAAGCTGGACGAGTTGCTGCAAGAGGTCATCACCAGCACCGAGAAGCTGGAGAAGCTGCGCGGCGAGCTGGGGCTGACCGAAGGCGGCCCGGGAGGTTCCAATGCCTGAAACCAAGAGAGGAGCTGCGCCGGCCAAGCCGGCCGAGCGGGTCGTCGAACGCAGCCTGCTGGATCAGATCGTCGAGGAAGGGCGGCTAGCGCGCGATCCCGAGGTCCGCGAGCGGGGCAGAGACCTGGTCAAGGAGTTCGTCGCCCAGGTGCTCCAGGGCGAGATGACCATTTCGCGGGACACCGAAGCCATGATCAACGCCCGCATCGCCCAGATCGATCACCTCATCTCCCTCCAGTTGAACGAGGTCCTTCATCACCCTGACTTCCAGAGACTGGAGGGTACCTGGCGGGGGATGAAGTACCTGCTGGACCGCAGCGAAACCAGCCCCATGCTCAAGCTCCGCGTGCTCAACGTCTCCAAGCGGGAGCTGCTGCGGGATCTTCAGCGGGCGCCGGAGTTCGATCAGAGTGCAGCCTTCAAGAAGGTCTACGAAGAGGAATTCGGAGTCTTCGGCGGGGAGCCGTTCGGCGCCCTCATCGGCGACTACTACTTCGGGCCCGGCCCGGAAGACCTGGAGTTGCTGGAGAAGATGTCCCAGGTGGCGGCGGCGGCCCACGCTCCCTTCCTGGCGGCGGCCGCGCCCGAGATGCTGAACATGGACAGCTTCACGAACCTGGGCGCGCCGCGCGATCTGTCCAGGATCTTCGACCAGACCGCCTACGGCAAGTGGAAGGGCTTTCGGGCCACCGAGGATTCCCGCTACGTGGCTCTGGCGCTGCCCCGCGTCCTGATGCGCGTGCCGTATGGCAGGGAGGGCGCACAGGTGGAGGCGTTCAACTACGAGGAGGGCGTGGACGGCAGCGACCACAACAAGTACCTGTGGGGCAACGCCGCCTTTGCCCTGGGCGCCCGGCTGACGGAATCCTTCTCCCGCTACGGCTGGTGCGCCTCCATCCGCGGCGTTGAAGGCGGCGGCCTGGTGGAAGGGCTCCCGGTGCATACCTTCCTGACGGACGAGGGCGATGTGGCGCTGAAATGCCCCACCGAGATCGCCATCACCGACCGTCGGGAGAAGGAGCTGGCCGACATGGGCTTGGCCCCGCTGGTGCACTGCAAGGGCCACGACTACGCGGCCTTTTTCAGCGTCCAGTCGTGCCAGAAGCCCAAGGTTTACGACCAGGAGGCGGCCACGGCCAATGCCCGGCTCTCTGCCCAAATGCCTTACATTCTGGCGGTCGCGCGCTTCGCGCATTACCTGAAGACCATCATGCGCGACAAGATCGGCAGCTTTATGTCCCGCTCGGATTGCGAGCGGTTCCTGAACAAGTGGATGATGCAGTACGTCACCGAGGACGACAACGCCGCCCCCGCCACCAAGGCGCAGTACCCGCTGCGGGAGGCCCGGGTGGAGGTCACCGAGGTCGCAGGCAAGCCCGGCGTGTATCGCGCCGTGGCCTTCCTCCGGCCGCACTTCCAGTTGGACGAACTGACCGTGTCGTTGCGCTTGGTGACCGACCTGCCGCCCTCCGCCAGAGGGTGAGCTGCGCTAGTGGAGTATGCTGAGATCCTGGGGCCGGACCGCAAGTCCGGCCCCGAGCAGAAGCTGAGTATTACAGCTACGCAGAGGAGGCGTTGAAAGATGGCTTTAGTTGACTATTTCCTGAAGATCGACGGAATCCAAGGCGAAAGCCAGGATTCCAAGCACAAGAACGAGATCGAGATTGAATCGTTCTCCTGGGGAGCGAATCAGACCGGGACGGCTGCTCATGGCGGCGGCATGGGCGCCGGCAGGGTCCAGATGCAGGACTTCCATTTCGTCATGAGGGTGAACAAGGCCAGCCCCAAGCTGATGCTGTGCTGCGCCAACGGCGAGCACATCAAGAACGCGATCCTGATCTGCCGCAAGGCCGGCAAGGATCAGCAGGAGTACCTGAAGGTCACCTTCACGGACATGCTGGTTTCTTCGTATCAGACTGGCGGCAGCGGCGCCGCCGATGTCATTCCCATGGACCAGATCGCGCTGAACTTCACCAAAGTGGAGATCGAGTATAAGGAGCAGAAGCCGGACGGGACCCTGGGCGGGGCCATCAAAGCTTTCTACGACATGAAGCAGCAGATTCACGGCTAGCCATCCATCCGGAAGGTTTCCGGCCGGCGGCGTTTTGAAGGGGTCGGTGTCTCCGGACGCCGCCGGCTGTCGCTCCGCGGGGGCACAGTATGAACCCTAAAGAACTCTTTCAGGCCGGACGGCTCAGCGAGGCCATCCAGGCCCTCAGCGCCGAGCTGCGCGACAACCCCACCGACGACCGGCGCCGCACTTTTCTGTTCGAATTGCTGTGTTTCGCTGGCGATTATGACCGGGCGGAGAAGCAACTGGGCATCCTGGCGCAAGGCGGACCGCAGGCGGAGATGGGCACCTTGCTCTACCGCGCCGCCTTGCAGGCCGAGCGGACCCGCCAGGAGATGTACGCCCGCCGTGAGTACCCGCGCGTGGCCGAGGCGCCGGGAGCCATCTCCGGCCAGTGGAATGGGAAGCCGTTCGAATCTTTGAGCGATGCCGACGACCGCCTGGGCACTAAGCTGGAGGTCTTCGTGGCGGGTACTTATCTATGGCTCCCGTTCGAGCACGTGGCCTCCATCCAGGTGGCGCCGCCGCGGCGGTTGCGCGATCTGCTGTGGTTGCCGGCGATGATCCGGACGGGTCCGGCTTTTGAGGGCAGGGAGCTGGGCGAGGTGCTCCTGCCGGCGCTGTACCCGGCGAGCTGGCGCCACCCCGATGAGGCGGTGCGCTTGGGGCGCGCTACGGTGTGGGAGGAGCAGGAGGACGGCGAGGTGGCGCCTGCCGGCCCGAAACTCTTGCTTGTGGACGGCGAGGAGTTCCCGCTCCTGGAGCTGCGCGCCCTGGAGGTCACCCCCCCGGCGCCCGCGGCGTAGTATCCGAGGGTGAGAAAGTGGACTGTCATGCCCCTCAGGGACGATCTGCTTAGCCCCGTTCCGGGAGCCAACCCCAGCGGCGAGAGCCTGCGTTACGCTCCCCTCTACGACCAGATCAAAGAAGCCCGCCGTGAGGAGGAGGCGGCGGGCGACATGGGCGTCTGGCAGCGTGAGCTGAAGAAGGCCGATTCTCCGCTGGTCATCAAGCTGGCCGGTGACGCCCTCGCTACCAGGAGCAAGGACCTACAGCTCGCCGCCTGGCTCACCGAGGCGGCGCTGCGGCTGGAAGGATACCCGGGGCTGAAGTCCGGCTTGGAGCTGATTCGGGGCATGCTGGAGGGGTTTTGGGACACGCTCTACCCGGAAATCGAGGACGGTGACCTGGAGTTGCGCGCCACGCCCTTGGAATGGGTGGGGTCGCGCCTGGACGAGCCCGTCCGGCGCGTCCCGCTGACGCGCAGCGGTCTGGATTGGTTCACCTACAAACGCTCGCGGGAGATTGGCTACGAGGCTGAGGCCGCCACCGACGAAAAGAAGCGGCAGTTGCGCGAGGAGGCCATCAGCCAGGAGCAGCCGACGGCGGAGGAGTTTGACGAGGCGGTCCAAGCCACCCCGGAGAGCTTCTACCAGCAGCGCGGCGAGCAACTGGAGGCCTGCCTGGAGGCGCTGCGGGCGCTGGACGAGCTGTGCCTGGCGAAGTTCGGAGATTACGCCCCCAGCTTCGGGCCGCTGCGGAACACACTCGAAGAAGTCAAGCAGACCATCCGTATGCTGCTTGCCAAGAAGCGGCCGGTGGAAGCGGCGGTAGAGGAGGAGCCGGAGGTTCTGGAGGAGCCAGAGGCGGCGCCTGGCGCCCCGGCCAGGGTGGCGCGGCGTCGGGTGGTGGGTGTCGAGCCGGCGGACCGCGAGGATGCCCTCGAGCGTGTGGCCGCCGCCGCGCGCTACCTGCGCCAGCAGGATTCCTACGGTCCGGCCCCGTATCTCATGCTGCGCGGGCTGCGCTGGGGCGAGTTGCGCGCCGGGGGCGCCGAGCCGGACCCGGCGTTGCTTGAACCGCCGCCCACCGAGGTCCGCCAGCAATTGAAGAGCCTGGCCCGCGACGGCTCCTGGCAGGAGGTGCTCGAGGCCGCCGAGAATGCTATGGGCGGCCCCTGCGGCCGCGCCTGGCTGGATCTGCAAAGATACGTGGTCAGGGCCTGCGAGGAGCTGGGCAGTTACTACGATCCCATTGCCACAGGCATCCGGTCGGAGCTGAAGGCCCTGCTGTCGGACTTGCCGCAACTACCCCAGTGGACCTTGAGCGACGACACACCCACGGCCAACGCCGAGACCCAGGCTTGGCTGCGAGGACTGGCCCAGCCGCCCGAGCCGCTCTTCGGGGCTGCTCCGCCCGGCGAGTCGCGCCCGGCCGCGCCGGGTGAGGGCGCCGTGGCCGCTGATGCCTACGACATGGCGGTCGAGGCGGCGCGCGATGGGCGCCCCCAGGAGGCCATCCAGATCCTGGCGCGCGAGGCCGCCCAGGGGCGCTCCGGCCGGGCCCGTTTCCAAAGGAAGGTCCAGATGGCGCAGATCTGCCTGGGCGCCGGGCTGGAGGCGGTCGCCTACCCGATTCTGGACGAGCTGGCGGCGGAGATCGAGCGGCGGCGCCTGGAGGAGTGGGAGGCCGCGGACATGGTCGCGCATGTGCTCGCGTTGCTGCTCCGCGCGATCAACAAGCTGGGGCTGAGCGGCGAGCAGAAGCAGAAGATCTACGCCTGGATTTGCCGCCTGGATCCCGTTCAGGCGCTGGCCTGCTCGAAATAAGCCATGCCCCGCTCCCAGCCGGAACTCACCATCACGGTCTCGGTTCTGGACCGGCTGATCGACACGGAGCCCAAGGCGCCCACGGATCCCGCCCCCTCTCGCGCTAGGACTCTGCGGCAACTGAAGGAAGGGGTGAAGCGCGACCTGGAATGCCTGCTGAATACGCGCCGGGATCCGGAAAGCCCGCCGGGCGGTCCGGGCGAGCTGGAAGGCTCGCTCTACTGCTACGGCTTGCCGGACGTCACTTCGTTCGCGGTGCGCTCGACCGCCGACCGAAACCGCCTGCTGCGTTTGCTGGAATCCGCGGTGACCACTTTCGAGCCCCGCATCCATAGCGTGCGGGTCAGCATGGAGTCGGCGGCCGGTCCGACGCACGCGCTGCGCTTTCAGATTCAGGGTTTGTTGCGCCTGGACCCGGCGCCGGAGAGGATCTCCTTCGACACGGTTCTGGAACTGGCCAGCGGGCAGTACGAAATAAAGGGATGATCGGTAGGATAAGTCTCCTGACTTGTCGCATTCTGGGGTATGGCACTTGATTGAAGGAGCGCGTGCCGATGCGGGATGACCTGCTGGAGTACTACGAGCGCGAGCTGACCTTCCTGCGTCGCCTGGGGGCGGAGTTCGCCGAGAAGTATCCCAAGATTGCCGCTCGGCTCCAACTCGGGGCGGACCCGCCGGATCCCCACGTCGAGCGCCTGGTGGAAGCCTTTGCCTTCCTCGCCGCCAGGGTCCACCTCAAGATCGACGACGAGTTCCCGGAGATCACTGAGGCGCTGCTGGGTGTGGTCTACCCCCACTACATCCGGCCGTTACCCTCCATGTCGATCGCGGAGTTTCACGTGGACCCCGAGCAGGGCAAGCTGGCCACCGGCTTGCGCATCCCGCGGGGGGCGACCTTGTACTCGCGCCCGGTCGATGGCGTGCCCTGCAAGTTCCGCACCTGCTATGAGACCACCTTGTGGCCGCTGACGCTGGCCGAGGCCGCCTGGAAGACCCCGGACCGCCTGGAACCGCCCTTGCGCGCCCCGGAGGCGGCGGCCGCCCTGCGGGTCCAGCTTCAGTGCCTGCCGGATGTGCTCTTCAGCAAGCTGGAGTTGCGCTCTCTGCGCTTCTATTTGCACGGCGAAAGCAACCTGGTCCACACTCTCTACGAGCTGCTCTCGAACAACTGTGTCCGCATTCTCGTCCGGGACCCCGCATCCCGCCGGCGCCTTCTCCAGTTGCCCCCCGAGGCTCTCCGACCGGCCGGCTTTGCCGAAGAGGAGGGAATGCTGCCCTATCCCCGGCGCTCTTTTCTCGGCTACCGCTTGCTCCAGGAGTATTTCAGTTTTCCCGAGAAGTTCTTTTTCCTCGAGCTGAGCGGCCTGGAGCAGTTGGCCGCGGCAGGCTTTCAGGAACGCGCCGAGTTTATCTTCCTGATCGCCCCCTTCGAGCGCAGCGACCGCCAGCAACTGCTGGAAGCGGGCGTCTCCGCCAAGGCCCTGCGGCTGGACTGCTGCCCGGTGATCAACGTGTTCCCCCACACGGCCGAGCCTATCCTGCTCGAGCAGGTGCGCCACGAGTACCGGGTGGTGCCCGACGTGCGCCGTCGCCACGGCCTGGAGATCATCTCCGTCGATGAGGTCGTCAGCGGGAGCCCGCAGTCGCCGGAGGTCACGCACTTGGAGCCCCTGTACTCGTTCCGGCACACTCCGGGCGGCCGGCCGCGGGGGCAGACCTTCTACTACCTCAGGCGCCGGCCCGCGGCGGGGCTGGCGGCTGAAGGCGGCGAGGGCGGGGGTGCCGAACGCCGCAGCTCCCCAGGACGGCCCGACGAGGGCACGGAGGTCTCCCTGTCGCTGGTGGACCTGGCGGGGCGCGCCGCCCGGGGACAGGGTGAGACTCTGACGGTCCGCTGTCTGTGCTCGAACCGCGACCTGCCCGCGCGGCTGCCCTTCGGTAGCGAGGCCGGGGACTTCGAGCTGGAAGGCATGCCCACGATCAGGCGCATCGTCGCGCTCCGGAAGCCGACCGCCACCTTGCGCCCGCCGCTGGGCCGCAGCACGCTGTGGCGCTTGATCTCGCAGCTCTCGCTGAACTACCTGTCGCTGGTCGGCGAAGGCAAAGAGGCCTTGCAGGAAATCCTGCGACTGTACAACTTCACCGACTCGGTTTACCTGGAGAAGCAGATTCAGGGCATCTTGAAGCTGGAAAGCCGCCCGCACTTTGCGCCGGTGGTCTCCGAGAACGGTATTTCCTTCGTGCGGGGAACCCGCGTGGAGATGCTCTTCGACGAGGACCAGTTCGTGGGCGGCGGCGTCTACCTGTTTGCCAGCGTGCTGGAGTATTTCCTGGGCCTGTATGCCTCGCTGAACAGCTTCAGCCAGCTTGTGGTCAGCACCCAGCAGAGGAAGGAGGCGCTCCGGCAATGGGCCCCGAGGGCGGGTCAGTCGAGTCTGCTGTAGCCGAGCGGCAGCTCGAGCGGCGGCTTTACCAAGAGCCCTTCGTCTTCGAGTTCTTCGAGGCCGTGCGGCTCCTGGAGAAGCTTGCGCCCGAGCGCCAGCCGGTGGGCCGGTTCGCCGACCCTGCCGCCGAAGCGGTCCGGTTCAGCGCCCATCCTTCGGCCGCTTTCCCGGCCAGCGAGATCCAGGAGTTGTTGCCCGCCGAGGGCGCCCTGCCCCCGCGCATGGTGGTCAACTTCATGGGGCTGATCGGCCCGCTGGGCGTGCTGCCGCTCTGGTACACCAACCTGGTTCAGGAGCGCGTGCGCGCCCGCGACACCGCTCTGCGCGATTTCCTGGACATCTTCAACCACCGCGCCATTTCGCTCTTCTACCAGGCTTGGGAGAAGTACCGCTTCACGGTGCAGTACGAGCGCGGCGGGCGGGACCAGTTCTCGCATTACTTGCTGGACCTGATCGGGCTGGGCACCCGGGGGCTCCAGGACCGGCAGGCGGTCGCCGACGACGCGCTCCTCTACTATGCCGGCTTGCTGGCCCAGCATCCGCGGTCGGCTCTGGCCCTGCGCCAGATCCTGGAGGACTATTTCGGCGTCCCCGTGGTCATCGAGCAGTTCGCGGGGGCCTGGTTCGCTCTGGAGCGCCCCAACCAGTGCTGGCTGGAGGAGCGCCGCGACGATGCCGAGCGCCTGGGTTTCGGCGTCGTGGTGGGCGACGAGGTTTGGGACGAGCAGTCCCGGGTGCGCATCCGGCTGGGCCCGCTGACCCTGGAGGAGTACCGCGATTTCCTGCCCACCGGCACGGCCTACCAGCCCTTGCGCGCGCTGACCCGCTTCTTCTCCTGCGAGGTGGACTTCGAGGCGCAGCTTGTGCTAAAGCGGGAGGAGGTCCCCCGCCTCGAACTGGGGGCGGAAGACGAGGGGGCGCCGGTGCTGGGCTGGGTAAGCTGGGTGAGGACCGTCGGCATGAGCCGGAACCCGGAGGATACGATTCTGAGGCTTTAGTCGAGGACGATCTATGAGCGCCAACCTGAAATCCCTGGTCGGGAAACTGAATGACACGACTCGCAACACGGTCGAGGCGGCGGCGGGATTCTGCCTGGCTCAGACGCACTACGACATCGAGGTCGAGCACTACCTGATGAAGCTGATGGACCAGACCGA
>Ga0315291_10008495_pt1 | contig 12614 bp, 9 predicted proteins | sample YL17G12_20_MG_FD_203070 | JGI IMG/M metagenome (GOLD analysis project Ga0315291, IMG submission 203070) | Sediment microbial communities from Yellowstone Lake, YNP, Wyoming, USA - YL17G12_20 | ecosystem: Environmental > Aquatic > Freshwater > Lake > Sediment | place: USA: Wyoming | collected... | reverse complement strand
ATTAAAAAAGCCGAAGGGGTCTGGACGGTCTGTTGCTGGGCTTCGGCGTGATTTTCTTTTTTAAAAAGCAGGAAATTAATAAAGCCCAAAACCAAAAAGAAAAGAAAGTAATTAGCAAAAGTATCAAAAATAAATAAATTTTGGCCGAAGTAAGCAATTAACATCGCTGCCAATACTCCAAAAGTTGTCGTTTCAATATTTTTATCCTTTAATCTCTTAATAAGAAAGTAAAAAGCAATAAAGAAAATAGATAAATAACTTATCAGGCCGAAAATACCTTCCGTGGAAAGCATTTCCAAAACCATATTGTGAGCTCTGTCCCAAATCGTTTCAGAACCAATGTGGGTAAAATGACGAGGGTCAAAATATTTCATATGTAAATACATAAAATTTTCCGGACCCCAGCCAAATATCGGCTTCTCTTTCCATCCAGAAATTGCGCTCTTCCAAGACCATATTCTGGTTTGAATGGTAGATGTCCCGCTAGAAATATCAACGATTCTACTTAACCAGCTCACGTTTTTTACCCAATCTTGATTTCTGTTTAACCAAACTGCTGCTGTCAACGTTATAAAACAAATCAAAGCAATAAGGAGGAAAATTTTTGCCTTTTTGCTCTTTGAAGCAAAAACAAAAAATAAAGCCAGAAGAAATGCAGAGCCCAAAAATGAAATAATAGCCCCCCTTACTGCTGTCATCAATAAAATCGGGATACCCAGAATGATTACTGCTGCAAAAAAACCCTTCTCAATAATTTTTGTCTCCTTGTCCAAAAGAAATAAAAGTGCTAAATAAAAAATAAACAGCAGATACCCGGCAAAAAGAGCTGGATTGCCGATTGTCCCGATTACTCTTTCTCCGTGCTGCCAGCCCACAAAGAAATCTCCCAATCTTAGACGTTGGCCATAAGCAAACAGAATTGAAAGCAATCCCACAAAAGCTGATAACTTTAAAATTCTGTTCCAATCCTGCTTGGTTTTAATAATGCTTACCAAAATAATAAAATAAGCCCAGAAATGCAAAAAACTGAAAATGCCGCCCATTCTTTCTAATGATCCCCAAAAACTATTGTAAAAATTAACACCAACAACGCCCGTAAAAATATATGAGACGGTAAATACCGAAAAACTTATTAATAAAATATTCCATTTCGGCCTATATTCTTTGGATACTAAAATTAAGAGAATATAAAAAACCGCCATTATTTCTACCAAGGCTCGAAAAACAACCATCTTTCCAAAATGGAATGGCGATATATATTGGGAGAAAATAACCAATGGCAAAAATAAGGAAACAAAAATTCCCCAGCGGAGTATTTTTACATATAATTGCACTGAATTCATATAATATTCTAATATTACCTGATTTTAAAAATTCTTGTCAATTGAGTATAAATATAATATCATTTATATTGTCATATGAAAACCAAGAAATTTATCCTTTTACTTGGGGATGTTGTAATTTTATATGCTTCACTCGTTTTTGCTTTAACCATCCGCTATAATGGTTTTGATTTAGGTATTCTGAATAGGCATCTTCTCCCGTTTTCTATAATTTATTTAATTTGGATAATAATATTTTATATCCATAATCTTTACGAATTGGATATCGCCAAAAATAACGTGGAATTTTCTTCGGCTCTAATTAGGGCTTTAATTATCGGTGGCTTGATATCTGTTGTTTTCTTCTATCTTGCGCCTCGTTCTGCTTTTGGCGAAATTACTCCCAAGACAAACCTTTTCTTAAATATTTTGATCTTTGTCGTATTGTTTTATTTCTGGCGCTATCTATTTAATTTCTTGGCCGGTTCGCTAAAGCTTAAGCTGAATACAGCCATTATTGGCTATAATCCACAGGCGATAGAACTGGCGAAAGAAATAATCAAAAATCCCCAGCTTGGTTATAAATTGAAAATAATTATTAAAAATCATGAAGCGATAGACAGAGCAGATTTTCCGGATATTAAAATAAGCGAAGGTATAAAAAACCTTAAAGAATCACTGGAACAAGAAAAGATAGCTGTAGCCGTGGTAGCTCCGGAAATTTATCAATCGCCCGACTTAATTCAAAATTTATTCGAATGTATCCGCTATAAAATTGATTTTGTGAACCTTTCCGAATTTTATGAAACTCTCACCCAAAAAGTTCCCTTAACAGCGATAAATCAGGTATGGTTTTTGGAAAATATTTCTCAACAAAATAAAACAACATATGAATTTTTAAAAAGATTCTTTGATATCTTCTTTGCGATAATCCTTTTTGTTGTTTCTGTTCCTCTCTGGATTATTATTGCCATAATTATAAAAACAGAATCACCGGGACCTATTTTTTACAAACAAACAAGAATCGGGCAGGGCGGGAAACCGTTCACGCTTACAAAATTCCGTTCAATGATTAAAGAAGCGGAAAAAGACGGACCGAAAATGGCACAAAAAGACGATCCGCGAATAACGAAATTTGGCACATTTTTAAGAAAGACAAGATTGGATGAACTGCCACAACTCTGGAATATTATCAGGGGACAAATGAGTTTTGTTGGACCACGCGCAGAAAGACCAGAATTTCATCAAGAACTAAAATCGAAAATCCCCTTCTATCAGGAAAGATATTTGATAAAGCCGGGATTATCGGGTTGGGCACAAATAAAATGCGGATACAGTTCCTCGGTAGAGGATAATTTTGAAAAAATTCAGCATGATCTATATTATGTCAAAAATCGCTCCTTCATCCTTGATTTAAGCATTATTCTAAAAACAATTAATATTATATTGAAAGGCGGCGGAAGATAAGAAACATTTATTATGGAAAATAAAAAACCAAAAGCTATCCTTACTATCGACCTGGAATTCTGGTATAATGCTCGTTCCATAGAATTAAGCCTCTTAAAAGAAAAAATAAAATTGGAAGATTACTTATTAAAATCAACCCTGCCAATTCTGGAGATATTAAAAATTAACAATATTAAGGCAACTTTCTTTGTATTGGGATCACTGGCAGAAATTTATCCCGAATTAATAAAAAAAATAGCCGATGCTGGTCACGAAATTGCTTCTCATGGCTATTCTCACAGAAACTTATTAGATCTTACCAAAGAAGATTTCGAAAAAGAGGTAAGCTTATCAAAAAAAATTCTTGAAAACATAACCGGAAAAAAACTTTTGGGTATTCGCATACCAAGCTGCTCTTTAAATGAAAAAAACCAATGGGCGATGGAAATAATAAATAAATACGGATTTAAGTACGATTCCAGTATATTTCCGATGAGAACTCCTCTTTACGGAATCAAAAATGCCCCCCTGAAACCTTACCGAATTTCCTTCTCCAATATTTTAAAAACTGATAGAAATTCTCCGATAATAGAATTGCCTATCGCTGTTTATCAATTCAAAAATTCAAAAATAAGAATACCCGTCGGTGGGGGCTTTTATTTTAGGGCTATCCCCTTTTTTATTTATATTCGACTCCTAAGGTCTGCGGCCTCGATGATGACGCCGGTAACCTATTTCCATCCCTACGATTTATGCAGCTATGTTCCGAAAACGACAAGTGTAAGTTGGTTTAAAAAGAAATTGAAATTTTACGGAGTTAAGCGAGGAAGAAAAAAATTTGAAAAACTAATCAAAAAATTCAATTTTATCCCGATAGAACAATATCTTAAAGAAAATCGCCTGATTTAAGGGTATGAATATTCAAGAGTTAAAAAAAGAAAAAGAAAGCCCGTGGGATGAATTTGTCAACAATCATAGCGAAGGAAGATTTGTCCATCTTTCCAATTATAAAAAAATTATAGAAGATACTTATGGTTATAGAGGCAATTTTCTTTACGCCGAGGAAAATGGAGAAATTCTGGCAATTTTCCCGTTCTTCCAATTTAAAAATATTCTACTCAAAGATAAATTCTCCTCTCAACCGTTCAGTGAGTACGGGGGAATTCTTTTCAAGGAAGAATCAAGCGGCAAAAAAAAAGAAGAAATTTTATCTTCTTTCAATGATTATCTAAAAAAATTCTCTAACAATCGAAGAAATTTTTATATTGAAATTCACGGTCAGCAAGATCAGTCATCTTTTCTTGAAAAATATCTAACCAGAGTCCCGCTTTATAAAATTGCCATATTAAAACTTGATTCCTTTGATAACCTTTATAAGAATTTTGACTACCAAATAAAAAAGGCGATAAAAAAAGCGGAAAGAGAAAATGTCAGAGTATACGAAGAAACATCTGATAGTGCGATAAAAAATAAATTTTACCCACTCTATGGCAAATATCTCAAAAAAAGACATGGGACGCCACCTTATCCTCTAAAATTTTTTCTCAATTGTCAAAAATACGCTCCGCATAATATAAAAATATTTTTCGCCGAAATAAACAATAAAATAGTGGCGTCTCTGTGGGGGTTTCTCACCGAAAAAAGAGCTCATATAACCTATAATCCTTCCCTGGAAGGTTATTTCGCTAAGAGGCCCAATGATCTTCTGCACAGCGAATTTATTAAATGGGCATGCAGAGAGAAAATCGAGTACTTTGATTTCGGACCAGCTCGATATCCCGGCCAGATAAGGTTTAAAGAAAAATGGGGAGTAGCATTTCAAGATTATGCCTATTTTTACCTCTCGGAAAAACCGATTAAAATTAAGCCCTATACAGCTGAAAGCGAATCAGTAAAAATAATAAATTTTCTTTGGAAATATTTTATGCCAATCTCTCTGGCGAATCTACTCGGCCCTTATCTCAGAAAAAAAATGGGTAAATAAATATGAATAAAAAAACATTAGAAAACCACTGGCATGAAAAATTTAAACTGGCGGCTCAAAAAAATAGACGAGAAAATGACTATAAAATATCGTTATGGAAAAAAGAGGCGCTTGAAGCTTATATAAAATATTTTCTAATCTATTTTCAGCCGCAAATCAAAAAAGACAATTCTAAAACCTTAGTATTAGATATTGGCTGCGGTCCCGGAACTTTTTCTAATTTATTGGCAAAAAGAGGATTTTTGGTACAAGGAATAGATGTTGTTCCAGAAGCCATTGATATAGCCAAAGAAAGATCGGCTAATCAAAAAATTAATTATCAGGTAGGAAATATTTATTCTCTTCCCTTTCCCGATAAGAATTTTGACATTATTATCTGTTTGGGCGTATTTCAAACATTAGATAATGAAAAAGCTGCGCTAAAGGAAATCAAAAAGAAATTAAAACCCAGTGGCTTATTAATTATAACCACGCTGAATCGCTTTTCTCTGTTTTCTGCGCTAAATATTCGCAAAGAGTTCCCGCCCAAAAGATTTGGCCCGTTTTCTTTTAAAAAATTTTTGGCTAGCGAGAATTTCAAGGAAATAAAGATAAAAGGAATATACTTTTTCCCCGAGAAGATTTCTCTTTTCACCAAAATTATCATCAAGCTTGGTTTGTACAAATTTTTTAATTTGTTCTTCTTCATATTCAATATTTTCAGCCATAGTTTTTATATTGAGGCGAAAAATTCTTAAAAAAATATGTCGGTTCTATTAATTAACCCGCCATACACGGAAAAAGTATATGGCACAAAACAAGCGCCCTCTGTCCAGCCACCCATCGGCTTAGGTTATTTAGCGGCTATCTTGGAAAAAAAAGGTATCGAGGTAAAAATCCTTGATGCTAATGCTGAATTCCTTAAACCAGAAGAAGCTGTAGAAAAAATCCTCTCATCTTCGGCAAAATACATTGGCTTCACTTCGGTGACAACCACCATACCCCTAATCTATCGATTAAGCTCCTTAATTAAGGAAAAAGATTGCACTAAAATTATAATCGTAGGAGGACCGCATGTAAGCTTTACGGCTGAGCAAACCCTGAAAGACTGCCCAGCAATAGATATTGTGGTAAGAGGAGAGGGCGAACTTACTTTGTGTGAATTGATCAATTTTTTAAAAGAAAAAAAAGATATTTCTCGGATAAACGGAATAAGTTTTAGAAAAAATGGAGCGCTTATAAATACTCCCGAGAGAGAATTGATCGAAGATATTGATAAAATCCCGTTCCCGGCTCGGCATCTACTCCCAATCCATCTTTACTCTCCGTCACCCCTCAGTAATGTGGGTTTTAAAGGAAAAAAATATGCCAGAATTATCACTACTCGCGGTTGCCCCAATCAATGTATTTTTTGTTCTTCGGCGCATTTTTGGAAAATAGTAAGATTAAGAAGTGCCGAAAATGTAATGGAAGAAATCGAACTTCTGATTAAAAAGTACGGGGTCCGCCACATTGATTTCCTTGACGATACCCTAACTCTTTCTCCGGAACGATTAACGAAAATATGCAAAACGATAATAGATAAAAATCTCAATATAAAATGGTCTTGTTACTCGAGGGTAAATACCATAACTCCGGAATTGGTGAATCTGATGAAAAAAGCGGGCTGTAAAGTTATCCAGTTCGGCGTAGAAAGCGGCAATCAGGAAATCCTGAACAGCATTAAAAAAGGTATCACCTTAGAAGCGGTAAGACGAGCAGCCAAAATCGTCAGAAAAGCGAATATCAAATTAATGTGTGATTTTATGATCGGTCTGCCCGGAGATACAAAAGAAACGGTTAATCAAACCATTGACTTTGCCATTGAGATTAAACCGAATATCGCTGCTTTTTGCATCACTACCCCCTTTCCCGGCACTGCCCTTTATAACGAGTACAGAAATTTAGGGTTATTGAAAGACGGCTATATCTGGGGAAAGATGAACCTTCATGAAAAAACAGAATTTTTTACTCCAACGCTTTCCAGCTCTGATTTGCAACAGTTATACTTCAGAGCATATCGTCGCTTTTATTACCGTCCCGCCTACGTCTTACAAACCATAAGATGGTTAATAAAAAATCCTTACGAAATAAAAAATTTTTACTTCTTGGGCAAAACTTTGATAATTAGACAACTTAGGAATATTCTAAAAAGAAAATGAAAATTTTACTTATCAATCCTCTGACCGAAAATATCCTTTCGTCCAATGTTCCTGGCGTATTTGAAGAAGAACCCGACTATATTCCGCCATTGGGAATACTTTATATTGCCGCGTATTTAGAAAAACACACATCGCACCAGATAAAAGTGCTTGACTCCCAATTAGAAAAACTTAACTACGAACAATTAAAAAATAAAATAATTGAAGAAAAGCCGGATGTCGTAGGAATGACGACCCTTTCTTATACGCTGATAGATGTAATCAAGACAGCAAAATTGGTCAAAGAAATCGATAAAAATATCAAGGTTGTGTTGGGCGGACCCCATATTAATATCTATCCAGTTGAGACAATGAAAATTTCGGAGATTGACATACTTGTCTTGGGAGAGGGCGAAAAACCAGCTAAAGATTTGGTAGAAAATATCAATAATATTAAAAACCTGTATCAAATAAAAGGAATTGTTTTTAGAGACGGGAACAAAATAATAAACACCGGGCCAAGAGAATTAATTCAAAACCTTGACGAAATTCCTTTCCCGGCTAGACATTTAACTCCGTATAAAAAATATTTTTCTATATTATCAACACAAAAGCCAGTCACCACAATGTTCACCAGCCGAGGATGTCCTTATAAATGCCTGTTTTGCGACCGTCCTCATCTTGGTAAAATTTTCAGGGCTCGTTCGGCAAAAAATGTAGTTGACGAAATGGAGGAATGCGAAAAAATGGGGATTAAAGAAATATTTATTTACGACGATACTTTCGGCGTAGACAGGCAAAGAGTTTTGGATATCTGCTCGGAAGTCAAAAAAAGAAAATTAAACATTAACTGGGACATCAGAACAAGAGTGAATACGGTGGATGAAGAAGTTTTGAAAGCCCTGAAAGAGGCAAATTGCAAAAGAATTCATTACGGAGTAGAGGCGGGAACAACAAAAATTCTTGGCGTCTTAAGAAAGGGAATCACCTTGGAGATGGCAGAAAAAGCATTCAAATTAACCAAAAAAATAGGCATTGAAACGCTCGGCTACTTTATGATTGGCTCACCGACGGAAACCAAAGAAGACATTTTAGAAACAATCAAGTTTGCTAAAAAATTAAATCCTGATTATGTGCTTTTCTCAATCTTGATCCCCTATCCCGAAACCGATCTTTATCGTATGGGATTGGAAAACGGAATCATCGCCCATGACTACTGGAAGGAATTTGCAGAGAATCCAAAAAGCGGCTTTAAGCCCTTGCACTGGCGAGAAAATTTTACTCTTCCCGAACTATATAATCTTTTAAAAAAAGCTTATAAATCTTTTTATCTGAGACCGGGATATATTTTAAGCTCATTGCGGAAATTGAAGTCCCCGAAAGACCTGGGACAAAAAATTCAAATCGCTATAAATATATTAATAAAATAATAATTAATTAAAATTTATGAAAAAAAACCTGACAGCGATTATTCCTGCCTATAACGAAGAAAAAACAATCGGAGGATTAATTGACGACCTTAAAAAAGAATTAAGCAATCTTGACCTGGAATACGAAATAATTGTCGTAAATGATGCCTCAACCGATAAAACAAAGGAAATATTGGAAAAAACTGAAGGAATAAAATTAATCAACCACCCATACAACAAAGGGTACGGCGCTTCTCTAAAAACAGGCATAAAAAATGCCAGATACGATTTATTGCTTTTTATTGATGGCGATGGTCAACATCCGATTGAGGAAATACCTAATTTATTAAAATATGCCGATGAATTCGATATGGTGACCGGAGCCAGAATCAAGGGCTACAAGGGTCCCTATATGAGAAGGCCGGGTAAAAAACTTCTTCACTTCATAGCTAAGTATCTAACCGGGGTAGATATTCCTGACCTTAATTGTGGTTTTCGGATGATAAAGAAAGGAGAGCTGATAAAAATCCTCCATCTTTTGCCCAGTGGATTTTCTTTTTCAACTACATCTATTTTGGCTTTTGCCAAAGACGGCTTAAATATCAAATCTGTTCCAATTGAAATCAAAAAGAGACAAGGAAAAAGCATGGTTAAACCAAAAGATGCGCTGCGAATGCTTTTATTGATTTTAAGAATTGTTTTACTTTTCTCCCCTTTAAAGGTTTTTCTTCCTGTCAGCGTTTTCTTCTTTATTTGTACGATACTTTCGGCAGCCTATGATTTAATTTTTCAATCACTTAATATTACCGATACAACAATTCTGTTCTTCGTTTCTTTCATCTTAATATTTTTCTTTGGTTTGATTGCAGACCAATTGGCTGCCATCAGGAGACAATTGAGAAAATAAGGTTATGAATATTCTTTTTCTTAGACCACCCGATTCGGAGGCGTTTAAATTATTCGCAAAAGCCGGGAGCATATCAATGCCAATCGGCATTGCTTATATTGCTGCATATTTGAAAAAACATGGCCATGAAGTAAAAATTATAGATTACTTAGTTGAAAACTATTCGAGAGAAGAATTCCAAAAACAAATCAAAGAATTTGCGCCAGAGATTATCGGAATTACCACCACCACTCCAACCATATACAATGCTTTTTATCTGGCTAAAGAAGTAAAAACCATAAATCCGGCTATAAAAATTATTATGGGCGGACCCCATGTTGCTGCGCTGCCGGAGGAGTCAATGAATAATGAGACCGTGGATATTGTTTGCACCGGGGAAGGAGAAGAAGTAATGTTGGAAATCGTCAACTCTATCAGAAGCAAAAAATCCCTTAATCAAATTAACGGTATTTACTATAAAGAAGGAAACAGGGTTTATTCTACCGGCAAAAGAGAGCTTATAAAAAATCTTGACACTCTCCCCTTTCCTGCGCGAGATTTGCTCAACACTGATACCTATAGAATATCTGCCACCAGAAGAAGAACCCCTCATAAATCAGATATTATTGTTACTAGTCGCGGCTGCCCTTATGGGTGTAATTTCTGCAGTAAGGCCGTGTTTGGACAAACGGTTCGTTATAGAAATCCGGAAAACGTAGTTGAAGAGATAGAAGAAGTAATGAAAAAATACGGAGTAAAAGAAATTCAATTTGTAGATGACACCCTTACTGTAAATTCTGAACACTTGACCGCGATTTGTGAGCTTATTTTAAAAAAAGATTTGAAATTTACTTGGGGATGCCATAGTCGAGTAAACAATGTTGCTGATGAAATGTTTGGCCTAATGAGAAGAGCCGGGTGCCGAGAACTGGCTTTCGGAGTAGAATCGGGGAACCAGGAAGTTTTAAATGCCATTGGTAAACGAATAACCTTGGAAGAAGTAAAAAAAGCAGTAAAATTATGTCAAAAAAACGGAATGCTGGCTATCTGCGGATTCATTATCGGACACATTCAAGACACGGAAAAAACGGTCAAAGAAACAATAAATTTTGCCTGTAAACTTAATCCCGACTTTGCCAACTTTTCAATATTAACACCCCTGCCTGGCTCAGAAGTGTTTGATTTTGCCAAAAAAAGAGGGCTAATTACCGGTAAGGACTATGATAAATTTATTCCTATCTCTGGGGCAAGGCCAATTCAATTGGGCAACATTGGTCCGGAAAAATTAATCTATTATCAAAAACTTGCCTATAGAAAATTTTATTTTAGACCACGTTATCTCCTGAGAAAAATAACCAGTATAAAATCTATAGAAGATATTAAACAGGGACTGGTTGGGCTAAAAACGATAATCAGTTATCAGTCTTTTAAAAAGTCGGATTAAAATGAAGAAATTATCCAAAATATTGCTGATCGGTCCTCCATGGAGAATGACGAAAACTTCGCTGGATTACCTTACTGCCCCCACATTAAATGGGCTCGGATATATTGCTGCAATTCTTGAAAAAAACAATTATAACGTAAAAATATTTGATGCCTTGACCGAGGGCTTTAACCATAGAGAAAAATCAACTGACGGAAAAATATTTAGAATTGGTCTTCCCAATAGTGAAATTATTAATTTTATAAAAGAGCATCAACCAGATATCGTCGGGATTTCTAATCCTTTTACTTCTCAGGCTTATAATATGTTTGGAATGGCTCGACTGGTAAAAGAAATTAATTCGGGTATACCTGTTGTTGTCGGCGGGGTTCATCCTTCTTCGGATCCAAATCAATGTATAAATGACAAAAATATTGACTTTGTAATTGTCGGCGAGGGCGAGTATGCACTATTAAATCTGATTAAGGCATTGGAAAATAATAGTAATCTGGATAGCATAAATGGTTTATTCTATAAAAATGAAGGCAAGATTTTTTCTGGCGGGATGCCTAAATTTATAGAAAACCTTGATGAGATTCCCTTCCCGGCTTACCATCTCTTACCGATTAAAAAATACTTAGAAATATCAAAATCAGATTCTTCAAACAGAAATTTCAACGGAGAGGGATATCTACCAATTATATCCAGTCGTGGCTGCCCATTTAGCTGTATTTTTTGTGGTGCCCACTTATTGGTAGGAAAAAAGTGGCGCTTTCGTTCTCCTAAAAATTTTGTCGATGAAATAGAATTTTTACAAAAAAACTATAAAGTAAACAATTTTACTTTTGAGGATAGCAATTTCAGTTTTGACCAGAGCCGAGCAGAACAAATCTGTGACGAAATAATTAAACGTAACTTAAATATTAATTGGTCATTACCCAATGGCATTCGAGCTGATAAAGTTACAAATGACCTGATAGCTAAAATGAAAAAATCTGGTTGCAAGGCAATCAATATAGGGATTGAACACGGAAATCAAGACTATCTAAATAAATTTGTCAAAAAAAATCTTAATCTTGAAAATGTTGAAAAGGCAGTTGAAACTATTACAAAATACAAGATTCCCGTGAGTGGATTCTTTATAATGGGATATCCCAATGAGACAAAAAAACTTATGGAAGACACCATTTCTTTTGCTTTAAAATTGGCCAGAAAAGGAATGATGCCTCTTTTCATGATTACCATTCCTTTGCCCGGGACCGAACTAATAGAATACTGTAAAAAGAATAACCTTTTTATAAAAGAAAATCTTTCTTCAACGGATTATTTGCTTTCAAGCCACTCTAAACCAACCGTGATTACGCAAGTGCCGCCCGAAACGGTCCTTAAATTAAGAAGAAAAGCAAGGATTCTTTCTATGCTGAATATGATGATTTTTTCGCCGGATGCTTTTTTTCGCTATCCTTTTGTTAAAGAAACATTAAGATCTTTTACGCGTCCAAGTTTTTTTATTAATAGATTTAAACTATTACTCACAAAACTTAATATCGGAACATGAAAATTTATTTATTAAATCCTCCTTTTATAGAAAACTACGTTAGATCATCCAGGTGCACCTGGATACCTGTTGCAGGAAGTAATTGGTATCCCATTTTTTTAGCATATGTCACGGGTTTGTTAGAAAAAAATGGGTACAAGGTAAAATTAGTAGATGCTTTGGTTGACGGAATTTCTCATGAAAAAACCATTGAAGATATTGAGGGTTTTTCTCCGGATATAACCGTAATTTATACTTCCTTAGATAGCTTGGATAATGAGGTAAAATTAGCCGAAATTATAAAAGAAAAATTAAACACCTTTATCGTTTTTGTCGGTCCGTGGTGCGCTACGAATCCCGAAGGAATTATCAAAAAATCAAAGGCAATTGACGCAATCATTAGAAGAGAATTTGACTTACCTCTGAAGAAATTAGCGGAAGCAATTGA
>Ga0315291_10008494_pt1 | contig 12615 bp, 10 predicted proteins | sample YL17G12_20_MG_FD_203070 | JGI IMG/M metagenome (GOLD analysis project Ga0315291, IMG submission 203070) | Sediment microbial communities from Yellowstone Lake, YNP, Wyoming, USA - YL17G12_20 | ecosystem: Environmental > Aquatic > Freshwater > Lake > Sediment | place: USA: Wyoming | collected... | reverse complement strand
ACCTCAAGGTGCTGAAGGGCGGTACCGGGCTCGAGATAATCGGTGCGATTCCGGAGGACGATACGATTCGAAGGTTCGACGAGAAAGAGCAATCGTTCTTTGAACTCCCCGACACCCCCGCGGTAGCTGCCATAGTCGAAGCGCTTGAGAAGGTCGGATTGCTCTAAAGCGAAACCTGCCGTGATCGGAGTTGGCCAGATTGGCCGAAGAGAAAAAACCTCTAACGGAAAGCCGAACGTTTGAGGCCTCGCGCAGAATCGCGCAGGAGGCCAGACACAGGATAACGCAGGTCGCCTCCCGAATCCCCAGGGCGAGCGCTTTCCTGAAATTCAAAACTGATTTCGGGCCGGCAGAAAGGATTGTGGTTGTCTCCGATACCCACCTCGGTTTTCCGGTAGAAGAGATCATGGAACGGCGGATGGTGGAGGTGCTGTGCGATGAGCTCTCTGGAATGGGGCAGATCGACGAGCTCATCCTGCTTGGAGACGTCTTTGATTTCTGGCAGGCGACTGTCGAGGAAGCGCTTGAGCGTGGTCGCGACATGATGACTGCGCTCTTCACGATGGACAACATCCGACGGATGATCTACATCCCAGGGAACCATGACCACCATGCGTTTCAGTTGTACCACGACGAGGAGAAGAGCCACAGGCTGCGAAAGGGCAGCATCGATCCGCCGGAACTGTCCGTGCCGATGACCAACGACTGCCCCATCATGGAGGCGCTCCGGCCCTCGGGCGCGCGTGTCCCGCTGTACATGGCTTACCCGCTGCATCAGGTGATCGTGCAGGGCAAGCAGGTGCTGCTGACACATGGTCAGATGCTTGGTTTCTTTGAGCGCTCCATCTGGAGCCCTAAGAACAGTATGGTGAGGGCCCTTTTTCTGGGCAAGGAGAAAAGCCTCAGCCTCGAGGACATGGAGAGGTTCGTCGCGCCTTATTATGAGATGTTGACGTTGAGCGCGGCTGTGCCAGGCGTCCTCGAGGGGAGATACAGGGTTTACCGCTGGATCAGTGCCTCAGCCAGGATTCTCGGGGTCACCGGTGAGTCACGGGAATCTCTTTATCGCGACACGACGATAGAGGAGAACGCGGCGGAGGTCGAGGCTCTCCTGGACCATTTCTGCGAGGAAACGCCCGACTACTTCGTGTTCGGCCATACGCACCTTCCGGGCAGGATGACTCTGCCGGTGTCGGGAGTCGAAGCGATAAACACCGGTTGCTGGCTTCCAGGGGCAGCGGCCGTAGAGGCTCCCAGCACAATGCTCGAGATCTCGGACGAGGCGCGATTCATCCAGGTTGACATCAAGTAGATGCTCGAGGCATATGCCGATTTATTAGAAGAGTTTTGCCGAAAGTGTAGAAGAATAATAAAAGAGTACTGCCGAGCATTGATGAAACGGAATGAAAAGGGGTGAACGAGTTGGAAGAAAACCTGCCTGCTCCGCCGTTGGATGATAAGGTGAGGGAGAAGGCCGAGAAAAGGGTCAAGGAAAGAATAGAACTTCTCTCGCACATAGGCACCTATGTGGTTATCAACGCATTCCTGGTTCTCATCTGGGCACTGTCTGGTAGCGGGTATCCGTGGTTTCTGTGGGTCATGGGCGGATGGGGCATTGGTCTCGTCTTCCATATCATCGGTTACTTCAGCGGCCGCAGGGGAGGAGCCGCAAAAGACCGGATGATACAGAAGGAAATGGAGAAGATCAAGCAGGGCAAATAAGCGGCGTGCGCGCTTCTCGATTGTCTTGAATATCCCGCCGTGCTAAACTTCACTTTGCTTTAAAGACCGCAAAACACGGGCCGTTAGCTCAGCTGGTAGAGCAGGGGACTCTTAATCCCAAGGTCACAGGTTCGATCCCTGTACGGCCCACCAGAAATATTCAGCACGGTACAGCGATACTTAGCGATACAGACAAAACCGACGGTCCCAGCCACTTCATTTATGCCACAGGCCGTCCGCTCTAATCTTCCCCCGACGGAGCCTTGCCAGGGTGTACCGCGGGGCGGAGTAGGAGAGAGGCTCTAACGCCGCTCTTGGCGATCACTGGTATGAGTTTAGAACTTCAGGTGCGCCCAGGCGTTGACTCAATTCGTGTTAGTATATCGGCGTTGGAGGAGGCATATGGGGTATTCCAAGGTAACTAACGAATACGACGTCGTCGTCGTCGGTGCCGGGTTCGGAGGACCGGTCGCGGCGAAGAAATGTGCCCAGGCCGGGCTGCGGACCCTTATGGTAGAGAGAGCGCAGAGGGCAGGTGAAAAGGTCATCTCCGGCCTGACGATACCTTTCTACGGTTTCCTGTTCGGACCGGCGTTTATAAGGGACGGGAACCCTCCCATCGAGCGGCCGGTCGACGGTATCATCAACTACATCATCAAGGACATAGAGGCGGGCGACATCGATATCGATGATTCTCTCAAGATCCCCAAGCCACTGTCTCCTGTGTTCGCGTTCGGCTACAACGCGTACTGCCAACCTTTCTGCGAGTGGGAAGCGAGGAAAGCCGTCGAATCGGGAGTGGAGTTCATGACCTCCACGTCGGCGGTGGAAGTCCTGAGGGAGGAAGGGATTGTGACAGGCATCTTGACCGACGCGGGGGAGAAGATCCACGCCAAAGTCGTCATAGACGCCGAAGGGTCGCAGGGTCTTCTCGCCATAAGCGCCGGGGTGAGGAAGAAGTACCCTCCCGATGTGATCTCCCTGGCCGAGGTCTACGACTACGAGATCGACAAGGAAGAGGTGGACGACATATTCGGCCATTCCATCCGTTTCTGCTGGGGTTGGGACGAGCAGCGGATTGCGCCGCCGCTGGGGTACGGCAACGGGCTGATGGTCTGGCCTTACAGGAGCAGCATCCACTGGATACAGGACGAGTGCGTCGCGCTGTCCGGAGGGGAAGTTCCTAACCTGGTCAGGGATTTCGAGGAGTATCACAGGAACATCACGACGAGACTGCCGTGGTGGAGCACGGAGGTCGCTCCGCGGGTCACTCTGAGGGCCCGGATGTTCGACACCTTCGAGATCTACGTGGGAATCGATGAGAAACTGAGAAACATGGCAAATCACACTGACGGCATGATTCTGATCGGCGATGCCGCTGGGCTCGAGAGCACGGCGCTCTGCGATGGAGTTCCCGCGGCGTGGTTCTCGGCTGACATCGCTGCCGATGTCGCAATCGAGGCGATACGCGCGGGGGATACGTCTGCGGCTTTCCTGGGGAGGTATGATGACCGGATACGCGCGCATCCCATAATCCAGTGGTCGATAAGATCCTCGGAAAGGCATGATCTGCGCGTGGCCCAGGCTTCGCACGACGAACTGGAACTGAAAAGGTGCGTGCACAGTGGCTGGGGACTGGGCGGCTTCACCCACATAAGCACCCCCCTCGTCAGGTCGGCCGCAGAGTCGATAAGCGAGCAGCCGACCGTCATCACGAGCTGGATCAGGATGTACGCGAGGTACTTCTATAACTGGCACCACGGGAGATTCGACGTCGATGGAGACGAGTGCGCCGCGCGGCGGACCCGCGGGCAGGAGTTGTTCCGGGCCAGCCTGGATATCACCGACAGGGCGCTGGATCGCCTGGCATCCCCCGTGAGGGTCGTGGCGGCTTGGCTGTCTCAGGCCTCTTGGGTGGCCAATCCGTTGATGAAGACACTGCTTCCCGTACTCGAACCGGCGTATTCGTTCTTGGTCCGATTGTCGGCACCCTTGACAGACCACTTGAGCAGAAAGCTGACCGATTTTGTGAAGAACGCCGACCCATCTATTTTCGATGCGCCGAGGAGAAGAGGAGACTGAAAATGGCAAAGGTATTCGAGGAGTTCCCGGGAGTCGAGTGGGTCGAGGGCGCCGGTGAGTTTATCACAATCAATGCTGACAAGTGCAACGCCTGCGCGAACTGCATCAGGGTCTGTTTGGCCGGCTGCTACGAGATCTCCAAGAAGAAAGCGAGGATAAAGAGCCTCGAGAAGTGTATGGAGTGCGCGGCATGCTGGTACGCTTGCACCGAGGAGGCTATTGAGTTCAGCTGGCCTCCCGGCGGTACGGGCTACCGGAGCGATTGGGGTTGATGGTCGTGGCGGCAGATTACGATGTCATCGTAGTAGGGGCCGGGTTCGGCGGGCCGGTCGCGGCCAAGAGGTGCGCGGACGCGGGACTGAAGACCCTGATAGTCGAAAGGGCGGGTGTGCCCGGTGAGAAAGTGGTCTCAGGCCTCGTCATACCCATCTATGGATTCCTCTTCGGTCCCGATTTCATAAGAGACGGAAACCCTCCTATCGAGCGGCCCATCTGTTCGGTCGTCAACCGGATCGTCAAGAACGGTGAGATCAGCGCGACCGACCGTTCGCTCAGGGTACCACGGCCCCTCGCACTCGGCTACGCGGCTTACTGCAAGCCGTTCTGTACCTGGCTCGCCGATAGGGCCGTGGAGTCCGGGGCCGAGCTCTTGGTATCGACGACGGTCACAGATGTAGTCCTGGATCACGGGAACGTAGTGGGCATCATTACGGACAAGGGGCAGGAAATCAGGTCGAAGCTCGTCATCGATGCGGGCGGAACCCAGAACCAGGTCTCGCTGAAAGCGGGGCTCCGGAAGAAGTTCACACCCGAAGCCATCGAGCTCTACATGATCTGGGACTTCGAGATGTCGAAAGAGGACGTGGACCGGGTCTTCGGCAACAGCATGGAGTTCTTCCACGCGATGCCGGAGGAGAAGATAGGCGCCCCGCTCGGTTACGGTTCTACGCTGTACTTCTTTACATACAGGAACAGCATCCACCCGGGATTGGGCCAGTTCCTGTTGACGGAGGGACAGGTCCCGGATGTTGCTCGCCTCATGCCGGAGTATTTTGAAAACTTCACGAGCACGATAGGCAGATGGAAGAACGATATCGCTCCCAGGGCGAAGCTCCGCGCGGTCATGTGGGACGTCTGTCCGATCTACGCGGGACTCATACCAGAGACACGCGGGATGCCGATCTACGGCGACGGCCTCATCATTGTCGGAGACGCGGCCGGGTTCGAGGCTAGCGCTTTCGGCGACGGGGTCCCGAACGCATGGTTCTCTGCTGAGATCGCGGCGGAAGTCGCCGTCGACGCCGTAAGGTCGGGCGATACCTCCGGGTCATCGCTCGCGAAGTACGAGAAGCTGATAAAGCGGCACCCTTTCATAATGCATACCATCACCGACTTCCGGCGCTGGGATATGAGGAGGGTACTGCTCACCAGGGACGACTCCGAGTTCCTGAGGAAGGTGCGGGACCACTGGGGGATCGGCGCTTTCAGGTACAAGAATATGGGCGGCCCGTGCCTGAAGGCGATGCGCGACTGTATCAGGAAAGATCCGGGGGTTATTACCAAGTGGTTCAACATGTTCCGGCGGTATTTCAAGAATTGGGAAGAGGAGAGCTTCGACACTCTCTCAACCGATGATCGGTCACGGGAGCCCGCGCGCGTGATAACATAAGCGCTTAAGTGTCTTGGCCGTGCATTTAACGGGTTTTTCCTTGTTTTTTCCGATTATTAGTAATCGCCTACCCATCTCATTGAATTTTCGAGATGTGCGGAATTACCATGCAGCAGGCTGCTACAAAAAGGTGTCCCCACTGCGCCGAAAATATTATGGCCGCGGCAGTCAAGTGCCGCTACTGCGGAGCTGATCTGACACCAGCCCAAGCGGAAGGTGGCAAGTGAGGACGGGCGACCCCGTTGGGTTTCGCGGGGTTATTCGGGATATGATTCTTGTTGAGTGGAAGTCGACCACAATCTTTGAAATGAAGTGTCATAAGGGGATGAATATTTGCTTGTATTCATTAGGGATATATTAGGGTCCGTTGAGCCAAATTGATGTAATCTGGCAAAGTCTACCATTGTCCAATAACGCCAACTAATGGCTTGGTTATGGGAATTATCGACAATCAAGAGAAGAGTTGTTAAGTAAGGATAAGCAGAACAAGCAATCTCTTAATCCCTAGGTCACAGGTTCGATCCCTGTACGGCCCACCAGCAGTTTCAAGCCATTTAAGCGATGCAAGCAAATCACCGCCACGAGCCCATTATGGCTATATTAGGGACGCTTTTTTCTTTTTGGGCGAATTTCAAGCTTGAATGACCTTTCATTGGGCAGCTCCAGAATCATGTAATAGCTCGCGCCAGGGACTGTGATATAGACGTGTTCGAAGTTGCTCGAAAGTTGCTGAGGGGATGGTCAGAGGTCTTTTCTTACCCTTTAGAATCACCTTCAAGCCGCCTTGCGACTTATAGTATTCGCAGCGGTCTATGCTTCCTGACTTGCCTGATGGCACTGAGAATTCCAGAGCATATGCAGATAAGACACTGACGATAACGTCACTTATCGCGCTATAGCTTAAGGTGAAGTCGCCAGCTCGACACAAGATGATGCGACGAACCGGACCGGATCACTGCTTTACCTACAAAGGCATTCGCTCCAGTGCCATATTGACCCTCGCGGGGAATCGCCTGGCATATTTCTTGAGGGTCTTTCCAGACAGGGGCCTTAAATCCATTTCATCCAGTGGAACTGTCGCCTTTCCGAATGAGCTGAAGTAAACGAGGTCGAGCAATGCCTTCTCCGGTTCGGCCGTATAGAAACCCTCTTCTTGAGTAAACCCGAAGTAAAGCTCTGCCTTCAAGTGCCTGTAGTCTACTTTCCGGTCCATCAGCATCATTGATTTCGTTTTCTTAGTGGTTGCGAAGGAGAGCGAATACGGCACAAGGTTCAACACGCCGAACCGGGACAGGGCCGATTCGAACGACATGTAGCACGGGAAATAGGACTGTCCGGCTACAGCTTCGATTTGTACCGGCTCACCCGCTATTACGTAGATGTTCCTGCCCGCTCGCTCGAGAACGTCTTTCTTGACCCACCTGTTGACCAAGACGTGCAGGCTGTTCCTGTCCACGCCGGTGATCTTCTCAAGGTCTGAGACGGTGAAGAAGGCTTTTCTAGTCGATTTCAGGTTCCTGATAAGTTCAGTATCCCTCAAATCAATTCACCGATCACTTTCTGATAGTCAGATGGCAGATACTTGGCCAGATCGCGCTTCATCTCTTTCGGCGTAATCTTTGTCTCAGGTGGCCTGTACGGAATCTCCAGTTTCTGAGAGATGAACCACAGGTCGAAAACGTCCTTGGGTGCCGTTCGGTCCATGATGCACTCCTGCTTGTCCTGGTATAACTGTTCCAGGGTCGCAACCCTTCCAAGAGCCTGTAGTGGCGTGGCAGGGGAGGTGATAAGACGCAGCTCGCTCTTGTAACCGGGGGCGGGCCTCCTCGATACCTCCAGCTTGACCCGGAACGGCTGTGCCAGGTACCCTTCGGTGATTCTTATCTCGCAGATGTACGTCCATCGCTTGGCCGCAAGGTCGGTTATGTCCGCTTCTGCGAAAGGCTCGACGAGCCCGGCGGTCGTCTCCTTAAACTCTCTCGCCATGCGGTCTTCGAGAAGCGAGAAATCGAGGTCCTCAGAGAAACGAGGCGAACCATAGGCCAGCCTCAGGGCAGTGCCTCCCTTGAAAATCAGGTCTTTACCCGTACGGGACTCGAAGAGCCGGTTCAGGAAAATGACTTCCCAGTATTCCCGCGCGACCTGGGTCACATCTATTTTCAGTTCAAGAGCGAGGCGCTCAGCTAGTAACTGTTCCATGATACTTAACATATATGTTAAGTTATTGGAATCAGTAAATCAATAGCTTTGTGTGAAGTTTGTGCAGAGGAAATGGTAATTATGCATTCAAAATGCAAAATTCCAGAAGGTTCAGTGGTGAAAGCTCTCGTTGTGCTCGATAACGTTGCTTATCGTGTATTTCACCGCGCCCCCCGTTTTCAGACCCACTCAGACAGATCGTTCTTCAAGAACTCCTCAATGGGTATGCCACCGGCGCCTACCAGGAGCTTGTGCCGGGGGGAGAACTTCTTAGTGAAAGCCGTCATACCAGCGAGCAATCCCCTGTCCGCCCCGCTCTTCACCTCAATCGCAACCATCTTTCTCCCGGCCTGCAGAACAAAGTCGACTTCCCTGTCTCCCTCGCGCCAGTAGAACAGTCCAACGTTTCTGTCTGCTGAGACATCCAGGAGGTGGGCACCTACAGCCGACTCAACAAGGCGACCCCACCATTCCCTGTCCTTTCTCGTCTCCTTAAAGGATAACCCAGACTGGGCCGTGATCAGTCCTGTGTTGTAAACCTGCAGTTTCGGGCTCGAACCCCTCTTTCTAATGGCCTGTCCGGAGAACTTGCTAAGCCCCGCCAGGAAGCCAGCGCCGCTTAGTAGTTGCAGGTAATGGGCGAGCGTCGTTGTGTTACCCGCTTCGTGCAACTGCCCCTGCATCTTTTGATAGGAGAGGACCTGGCCGGAGTATTCACAACCAAGCGCGAAGAGCCTTCTGAGCAGGGCCGGTTTATCGACACGCGTCATCAGGAGGATGTCTCTCGAAATAGTGGTCTCTATGAGCGAATCACGAATGTATCGCGCCCACCTACCCGGTTGTCTGACAAGCGATGCCGCTCCCGGATAACCACCATAGAAGACATAGGTTTCGAGATCCCAGCCGAAGTAGTCCGAGCACTCGGCGAAAGACCAATGACCCGCCCGTATGGTCTCGAACCTTCCGGCCAGGCTCTCTGTGAGCCCTTTCTGCACCAGCAATTGGGACGAGCCAAGGACCACGACCCTTAGCGTTGATTTGTTAAGGGTATCCTCATCCCAAAGTCGCTTGACAGCCTCTGACCAGTCAGCCGCTTTCTGGACCTCATCGAGAACGAGCACAGCCGCCCTCCGTTTTGCCAGTGAGCGACCGATTTCCCACTGCTCCTCGACCCAGGTCCGACCCCGCAGCGTGGGTTGATCGGCCGAGGCGTAGTGCGACGGCTGGTCTATCTGCTCCAGCACCTGCTTGATGGCGGTTGTCTTTCCGACCTGGCGCGGGCCGTAGAGTACTTGTATGAAACGTCGCGGTTCTCTGATCCGCCTGGCCAGCTGCCTGTTTATGTTTCGCGTGTAGAGAGCTGCCATACGACCTCTTTTCGCCCCGAAGACTGAATGCTCCATAATTACTCAACGTACTGAGTAATATTACTCAATAGCATGAGTATTGTCAAGAGGGTGGGATCAAAAACGCTTACCTCGCCTGTGTGGTGAAGATGAGCTTGCCAGGATTTGCAATATGCACCCAGTATCTATTCCCGAAAACCATCGACAAGAGAACAGCATCATTGTCAAGAAACAATATCTGTTCTAATCCCCTTTTTCCTCATTCTTCTTTCTCCGGCCTTCTCCAGAAGAGGCCACAGCAATGGTATGAGCGCCGGAAACAGGGAGGCGATCTTCGACAGAATCCCCATCGAATGAGGCACGTAAACTTCTATCTTTTTCTTTTCGATTGCCTTCCAAACCGCCGCGGCAACAGCCTCCGTTTTCAAAGGCTCCCCGAGAAAAGTAAGCGGCGAGCCGCCGTGTTTGGCTTCGTACTCCAGCATCGGAGTTGCAACCGAATCCGGAAATACATTCGAGACCATTATGTTACGATTCCTTAGCTCGAGGTTCAGAGTCAGGCCCAGCCCTCTCAAGCCAAATTTCGTTGTGGTGTAGACAGCAGCCCTCGTCTCCGGGATCAAACCGGCAAGCGACACTATCATTACTATATGGCCGCCACCCCTTTGCTTCATAGCAGGGATTGCTTCCCTGGTTACATGCACCGCTCCCATGAGATTCACCCCGACCTGCAGGTCGATGTTCTCATAAGATGCATCCTCGAACAGCTCAGGCCTTATGACTCCGGCATTACTGACCAGGATATCCAGTCCGCCCATTTCAGATACCGTGCGCTCGATCAGCCCCGATACGGATTCCCGGTCTGTAACATCGCATTCAACGATCAGCGGGGAACCCGAAAGTTCCAACGATAGTCGCTCCAACCCTCCTCGATCCACATCCGCGAGCGACAGCAGAATGCCTTTTTCATCGAATAGTTTTGCTATCTCCCGCCCGATGCCGCCGGCAGCGCCAGTAATGATGGCTATTTTTCCATCCACATCACCGCTCATCACATTTCACTCCCCGAACTACATCTCAGGTGCCATTCGGTAGGGATAATGGCACCATAGGAACGGCAGGTTTCTTGACCTTCTTCATGGATAATAAGCTCGCCGCAGTCAGGGCATTTCAAGCGCTTACCCCGGGGTGTCCAGTTAAAGAGAGTTTATCACAATCACTGAATCTGTTCGCTTCAATGCATTACCAACACAAGCTGCAATGAGTGAAAAGGGAGTAGCTTGAGGTAATTATGACGTCGCGCAACAATTAACCCTGTTTGATACACGCGAAAACGGCACTTATCATGCCATTTAGCAGAGAAGGGTAAGACAACATCGATTATCGAGCACATAAGTTAAAGTTGGAAGTGAAGTTGCTCACCTTATTATCAGGCCCAGCGGCACGGCCCAGATTCCCTCACCTAGATCGACTACTTCAACACCGTTGTATGCCAGGATGCACACCCTGCACTCGGGCACCGCTTCCATGAATGTGCGAAGTGACCTGATATCTTTTTTGCGTAGTTGTTCCCCGGCCTTGATCTCTATCCCCACCACCTGCTCCCTTGTATCTATCACCAGGTCCACCTCTCGCGTTTCGTCTATTCTCCAATAGTTGACCGTCCATTCAGCACTGTGTGCCTCCATGATCCCCAGCAGGTTTTGAAAAGTGTAGGTCTCATACATGAAACCTCTGAGCGGGTGGCCGGAAAGGTTTCGGCAACCGGCCATGTGGCAGGCAATCCCGGTATCGGAAAGAAACAGTTTTGGCGACTTCTTGATACCGCTTCGCAGGCTGCGCGTGTAAGGAAATACTCGCTGGAATATAAACAGCTCCTCGAGCAATCCCAGGTATCGCTTTGCGGTGTTGTGGGGCAGCTCGGCATCTGTTGCCACCTGGTTCAAATTAAGGATCTGCCCGGTTCTGGTGGCAAGCAAGCGGAGCATTGTCTTGAAGCCAACGAGGTTCTCAATGCGCGAGAGATACAGGATGTCCCGCTCAAGGTATGTCTGTTCGTATCCGGCCAGCCAGATCTCTCCTGCTTCCTTTGTAGAAAGCACGACCTGCGGCATTCCCCCGCGCATGACTTCATCGTCGGTTACAGGTTTCACATCGAGGTTCCTTACTTTCCGCGGTTTGCGTATGAAGCTAAGCAGGAACGGCTCTTGTTTTATATCCCTGGATATCTCTCTCCTGGTCATGGGCATAATCCGGCGATATATGGCCTTACCGGCAAGGCTTTCTGCAGTCGCTTTCTTCAGTGGAAGGCTTGCCGACCCGGACAGCAGGAAGCGTCCCCGGGTCGCATCTCTTGCGACCGCTCTTTTGATCGCCAGGAACAAGCCATCTTCTTTTTGTGCTTCGTCGATTGTCACTCGGTTGTAGGAGGACAGCTCCGAGTCGGGGTTCTCACGCAAGGCAACCTGGAGAACGGGATCATCCAGGGTAACGTATTCCCTGTCCGCAAACTGGGGGTCGTTGACGAGCATGGTGCTTTTCCCAACCTGCCGCATACCGGTTAAAACCACGACCGGCATGGAATTGAGCAGGCGGCCGATATCCGCGGAGATCTCGCGGGGCACATACTTTCTTACTATATGCGCTTTGCCTGATATTGTGTGTTTCTCCCCAGCCACCCTGGTTGCGCCTCCCCAATATTGCCATCATATGGCAATAATCTTGCCATAATAATGCAATTATGTCAAACACTACTATTTGCGTTTCTCCTCGTACTCGGTCAGGCCGAACGGGCCGGCGGCGACTTCCCTTTTTCCCTCCGAGATGTAGTAGCCTCCGTCGGAGACGTCCTGCGGGTCAAAGGCTCTCTTTATCTCCGCGAGCCAGCGGCGGTAATTAGAAGTATCCTCGGAAAGCAGCCCGTGTCCCACCTCGGAGAAGCCGCAGAAGCAGAAGCCGAGGTGCCGGTCACGGCTTGCGATTATCGTGTCGCCCATGAACTCGGCCGCTCCCCTTGCTGCCACCGGGTCGCTCGGGTCATACGCCGCCACTTCCTCCAGGTGCATCAAGGCCCCCTGCTCGTACAGCGTACCCCAGGCATTGTCCCCGGTGTCTTCCATCAGGTAGCCCTTCTCGATGTAAGGAAGCTTCACCTCGATGCCGGCCTTCGCGCCCGCGATCGCATTGTCTATCGTCTCCAGCGCACCGAAGCTAGTGATGAAGCTGCCCCCGAAGCGGAAGATGGCGCGCGCCTGCATGTGGCCCTTTATCATGGCGGACACTAGCGTCCTAGCGAAATGGTCCATCCCCTTCTCCCGGATGATCTTTCCGAACGGCGGGATGAACCGCGCCAGTTTCCGCGCGGCACCTACCGCCCCGAGCCTCTGCCTCAACCAGTTCAACAGCCGGAGCTGATACTTCAGGTACGAGGGCTTTATGTGGGACGCGAACATTATCACTCCCTTGCAGGAGTCCACCAGGTCATGAAAGACCCGAAGACGGTACTCGAACTCGCGGTCGCTCCCCGCGTCGATGATGACCGTCATGGAATAGGGGATCTCCTGCATGATGCCCGCCTGCCATAGCTCGTAGAAGGCC
>Ga0315291_10008493_pt1 | contig 12615 bp, 19 predicted proteins | sample YL17G12_20_MG_FD_203070 | JGI IMG/M metagenome (GOLD analysis project Ga0315291, IMG submission 203070) | Sediment microbial communities from Yellowstone Lake, YNP, Wyoming, USA - YL17G12_20 | ecosystem: Environmental > Aquatic > Freshwater > Lake > Sediment | place: USA: Wyoming | collected... | reverse complement strand
ATACCAGATCCTAAGAATCCTAAACAAACAATAACGCGTGAGCATTATTCTCCTTCTGCTCTTGAGCAAGGTGTTAACCTTGGAGCATCTCTAGGGTCACCTTTTGTCGTTGATTATGTAACTGGCGATAGATTATTACCAGCACAAATGCAACAACCAACACCTACGGATACATCACAAGCACAACAGTTATATCATCAAGGGATGCAATTTCAAAATGTAAATCCTGGTGGAATTCAATCTTTAGCACCTAATACTAGGTATCAAACACAAGGTTTACCTGAACGTGTTACTGGCCTACCTGTACCAGGGGTAGAATTATTAGCAGAACAACAAGATTACCTTAAGCAACAGCTTGCATTACTGGAAGGTTAACTATGGAATTGTTATCTTTATTACAAAATTTATATCAATCAGGTAAGAAAGGATATGAAAAAGGTACTCAAATTCAAGAAGGTTTAATTAAAAAAACACCTGATAGCAAAGAAACTGGTTTTGTACCAGGTCGTTATGGACAAAGTGTATTAGGCCCTGGATTTAAAAAAGAATTAAGTGAACAGGATATAACGTTACGTAAAACACCCATGGAGTTTTTAGGTGCTTATGCATCACGTGCTGTAGTAGATGTGGCAAATGACGGTACACGTACTCATTACTGGCGTTATAATCATCCTGCTGCTATTGCGCAACGTGTCTCAGATATGGCGTTAGATGCTGCAGGATTACCACAAGGTATCGTAGGTAGATCAGCGATTAGTTTAGGTATTGCTGTACCTGCTATTGCATCAGCTGGGACATTTGATATTACTAATCCAGGAGAATTGTTTAGACAGAAAGGATATGCACAAACGTATGCAGAAGAAGGTTCAGAAGATCGTCGAGAGACAAGTCAACCCGCACAAGAATTATTTGAACGTTTCTTCTTAGGTCGTACTGGACGACCATTAAAATATGAAACAGCAAAAGAAGATATTCCTGAGTTAACACAACAGCGATATGGTAACTATATGGATTATTTATACAATGATAAAGGCTTATTAGGTATAGGAATTGTCAAAGGAACAATGGAGAATTTACAAGGTGTACCTGAAGTTCGTGTTGCTGGATTCCCCTTTTCTTTACCAGGAGCAGGTGGATTTGCCGCTGGTACAGCAGGTGCAATTGTAGCTGCTAATACAGTGAAACGTACAAGTTCTAATGTAATGAAACCAGCAGAAAGACGGTCAATTGCAAAACGTGGCACCCTAGGTGGTGTTGTTGGTTCCGCTTTAGGAGTAGCTGTTGGTAATGTAATGAATGAACAGATAGCATCTGCTAATCGGCAACGATTACCTACGTTACAAAATTATACAGAACAGAGTAATATCTGATAGAATTTAAGTATATAAAAAGTAATCTATTGATAAATGGATATTACTCTCGAGCAATTTAAATCGCTTAGCCCTCAGGATCAAGAGATAGTAGCGGCTGCTAAAAGAAATGAGATGGGTGCACCACGTACTCCTAATTATTATTCCTCTCCTTCTTATAATCTAAACCCTTCTGATGCGTACAAGCCAGCTCCGGAGACTTTTGGTAAGAGTGTGAGCAGAGTGGGAAACCGTGCTCTTGAAGGAGCAAAAAGGAGGAGAGATGCTCTTGTAACTTCCACGCAAAATCTTGTACCAGGACTACAGCGAGCTGGGTTTACTTCCCGTGGTATAGGCCGTACAGGCGCAGTACTTGGTGGGGTAGGAATTGCAGCTCAGCAATTTAGCCAAGATCAACCCGTTGGAGCTATAGCAGCTATTCCAGGTAGTATGTTTGGTAGCGGTCTAGCTAGTGCTTTTACAAAAGGAATACCTGGCCCTGCTGGCGCAATATTAAGAGCAGCGGCACCTATTGTAGGATCACTAGTCGGCGGTGGATTCTTTGCAGCAAGTGCAGAAGGAGCAAAAAATCTCTTTACAGGAGAACAGATTGGTAAGAAACCAGAAACTGCAAGAACAGACGCACCTAAATATGCAGGTAATATCCCATTAAATGAATCAGCACGAATGCTAGACTTAGCTCGTGCAATGGGTGAACAAGAACTTAGTCTGAGCAATAAACAAAATGCATCAGATATAGGTTTTTCACAACAGATAAATCAATATGCAATACAAAATCAAATTCAACTTATGAAAGCACAAATGCCTTATCTTGAGCAATTAAAAAATAAGGATCTAGTGCGTTCACAAGCCTTGTTAAATACACAAGGTAATATTGATGCACGCCTTGGTTTATTAGCTACTCAAGGAGCACTAGCTAAAGGCGGACAGGCAGAAATGGGAGCATTTGCAAGAACAGCAATAAGTACTAATCCTTATGCTAATGCTGCTACTCGTCAATCACCTAATATTCAGTTTGGTTAATTATGTCTTACTCTGGATTTAACCCTCTACAGATAACAAATTTGAAATATGGCAGTCCTGTAGGAGGCTTGAGTAATCAAAGTTACCCTGAGCCAGATCCTTTCTCTTTTTTCAAGGAAGCTTACTATATAAACGCACCACCAGAGGATAAAAATCACATGCGGCAATACCACCTTCAAGCACTACAGGGGAGAGATACTGCAAATCTTTTTAAGCAAAAAGATTTTAATATTGAAGGAATTACAGCCTTTATGAAAGAGCAAGCTGGTATAGCAGAGGGAGTAGCTAGACGTAAACTTGGAGATGAAAGAATAAGTAGAGGTATTGATGCTTTAGCTGGAGGACTACAAACGGCTTTAGCTGGTGGAAGCCCAGAAATGTTAGCTTTTAATGCTCAAGCACCATTAAGGGCGCAGGAAGCATATGTAAGAAATGCACAGAATCGTCAGCGTCAAGAGATACCTGTAATTGCACCGCCTTCTTTTATGCCCCGTAATTACTTTAGCTAACATGACAGCATCTATAGCAAGCTTTGATCCGTGGTCCGCCGCTATAGGAGGTGCGTTCCAGTTGGGTGGTGCAGCTCTTCAAGCCGAGGGCATGAAAACTAGTGCTGCTCTGCAAAGGAAATCTGCTCGGGAAACAGCCGCTGCAGGGTTCCTTGGTGATTTTATAAGTAGAGATGATGCACGTGCAGGACGTTTTGCGGTAGATAGACAGAATACATTTAATGCTTTTGTAAATCCTTTATTTAATACACCTATAGATTATGGTTATCAACTAGCTGCAAAGAAAGATGACCTATATAACTTTAGACCTCAGGAATATGCGTTAGAAAGACAACGTAATTTTCTTGCAGATGAACGTGAGCTTAATCCAATAGTAAGACAAAACAAAGCAAATGATTTAAAAACAGCTGGTAAATATAGACAGTTCCAGAAGATGCTAGAAAGTCCTTATGGGCCTTATGTCCCAATCCAAGCATAGGAGATAAATTATGGGCATGGATCCAATCATGGTTAGTATGATGTTGCAATCAGCAGCATCTAACGCTGCTGAAAATAAAAGAAATCAAGATTTTCAAGAAAGGTTATTTAATCAAGCTGCAGAAAAAGCAGCAAGAGCTGATCAAGCAATTGCAGATCAGGCAGCAGCACGTAAGAAGACAGGTATTGCAGGACAAGCATCATTTGTTAATAATCTAAAAAGTAGGATAACTGCTGGCTTTATTACCGAAGGTGAGGCACAGCAATCCCTGGAAGATTACTATGGTAAATATGAAATAGGCGATGACACTGGCACAGAACGAAAAGGTCTTACTGATGCATATAGTGAATTTATACCAGGGCGTAGAAAGTTAGAACTTGAATCTTTATATGCACGTAATTTAAAACGTAATATTAAAGAAGATGAATTAACTGCAGGTTTAGCTAAACTTGGCAAAGGACTTACTCTTGAGTCTCTTGAAGATGATTTAAGAGCAACATCTGAATATACGGATACACGTCCAGGAAGTGCATTTGAAGCTGAGATGGAGTCCCGTTATGGTGGCCCTGTTTTAGATGCTGCCGGGAAACGAACTAAACAATACAAATTTGATTTTTCAAAATTAGGATCACCGGCGTTATCAAGTGATTTAAGTTCTAAAACAGGTATTACAAGACCTGACTTCTTAGGTAGTGCTTTTACTGGTTCAGCAGAAGAAATAGAAACAGCAAAAGGTAAGGCAAGTACGTATGATTCATTTTTATATAATTCAGGACTTGAAGCTTTAAAAGGTAGTATTGCAAAAGAACAAGGGCAATTACAAATTGAAGGTGAGTCTAGATTAGGAAGAGAACGAGGGCAAGCTAATTTATTACAAGGTCTTGTGGGGGCATTTAATTTCTCATAATGGAACCAGCTGTACCACAACCAGGTAATACAACAGATGATGATGCTTCTAAATCATCTACATTTAATGCTACTAAATTTAAAGAGTTACTAAAAAAACTAGCTGCACGTAAAACTTCTTTATAAGAATTTAAACTGTTATAATATAAAAGTAATTACCAGAAAGAAATTTAAAATGTCCACTAATAAAGAAAAGTTAGCAGATCTTCAACTTGAAATTGATACGCTCAACAAAGGTCTTCCTACAGGGCAGGTTTCAACAGATCCTCGATATCAAGGATTGATAGATAATAGAAATGCTTTAAATAAAGAAATATATACACCTACAGCAGACTTAAGTCAGTTTGAAGGTCTCTTAGGTAAACTGGAAGCATCTAAAATGAAGCAAGCAGGTTCTGCTGCGCTTGATACACGTAGGAATACGTATGCGACAGGTCTTGCTCAAATGATGTCTAATTTCTAATAAGAACATGGCTGCTTTTGATTACGACGCTAAAATAAAGGAGATTGACGACTCCACCCTCTCAGAGGCAGATAAAGCGACGTATAAAAAATCATGGACCAACAAAAAGTACGCTCCTGAAGAGGAGTTGTTTACAGACGACAAGCTTGACCAATATCGCAAGGCGACTGGGGTAGCTTACGAGTTTGCTAAACAGAAGTACGCAGACACAGGTGAACAACAAAGACAAACCATTGGGAAACAAGCAGGAGAAGAACGTGCTAGTACCCAGCAAAGGCAAGAATTTAGTCAAGGCGACGAAGAACGAGATAATCGACAGGCCCAAAGAGCTTACAAATATTGAAGTATTTGATTCATGGGCAGACGGGTTAGATCCTGGTACCTATGAATCATTTATTTCTTTTTGTGCAGAGAATTATTCTGTTATAGAATGTTTTCTTTATGCCAGATTCCTTGGTTATGTAAGTAGTATTACTTCGTGTGAAGATTGGATTAAGCTTAAGTATCCTAAGCCTGATCATCGACGGGTATTATTAGATGAAATTAATCATATGAAAGAAGACATACGTCTTCTTAGAGATGATATAGAAAATTGTGGGGTAAAACGTGATAGTGGTGTAGCACGTATTGCGTCAATGGAAAAAGAATTACGTAGCACCATTCATCAAGTAGAACAATATACAGCTAATAAAGATCGTAAAGGTTTGCTTATGGCTGGAGCAGATCGTGCTATTCGTGAGTTAGCTTTTATTTTTAAAGATGACCCCATTGAAAACCCATTAAAAGAAGCAGCCATGAGTGTATGGGCACGTATGCAATTAGAAGAATAATGTTGTAAAATAAATTTATTACTAAGGTAACAAACATGGCTGGTAAAGTTCCATCAAAAAAGGAAGATCCCAAAGCAGGTAAGAAAGCAATTCCACCTAAGCCTCCTACTAAAGGCGCGATGCCTGCTAAAGGCGCTGAGAAGCCTGTTGGCAAGAAAGAGGATATGAAGGCTAAGATGGATCGCTTACGTGCCATGAAGGGCAAGTGAGGCACTAATGGGAGCACCTAACAGACAGACGTCTGGTCCCGGAGGGAAAAAAGATTCCCCTGGGAAAGAAGCTATGTTAGAAGCAATGAAACGCCAACAAATGAATGACATGGTAAATCAATCTCAACAGATGCAACAGCAACCTTCATCTGAGTACTTTCCTAGTACTCAAGGGCGACAAGTAATGAATCAACCTGTACCACAACAAGAGTTCAAAGCTCCTGCTAAAGGAGGAATTGCTATGGGACCAGGTAGGTCAGGTCGGTTTTCTGATGAAGAAGCAGCTGACCTTTTACGTCGTAACCTAAGATAAATGGCTGCAAAACGCATGCCACCAGAAGTTTTAGACATCTTTAAAAATAAAGAAGCTAAAAAACAAGATGGCTCTACCATGAACGATAAAGAAAAACGTAAAGCTGCTTTAGAGAAGGCACGTAAGTATAAACAACAAAAGACCGGATCTTAAGCTATATTTGATCTAGTTGATTTCTTGTAATGCCTTCTTATTTACATTTAGCCTACAGGCGAAATGCAAGAGCAGCAGCAAGAAATCATACACTTAAACCAACTAATAATTTAGAACTTGTAACAAAAGCACGAGAAGATTTCGGATTCTTTTGTGAGTATGTAGCAAATAAACCACCTGCAGCACACCACAAGGATTGGCATAGACAGTTCATTACTGATATCGATAGTAATTGTTTATTACGTATAGCAGGAGCCAATATTGATCTATTAGGCCCCAGAGGGAGTGCAAAATCGACAGTACTAGGTTTGTTTACTGCATGGGCTATTGGTATACATACCATGGCTAAAAAACCTTTACAAATTCTTTATCTTTCATATACTGTTGAAATTGCACGTCCTAAATCTGCTTCTATTAAACGTATTATTGAAAGCCGTAAATATCAAGAGGTTTTTCCTACCGTACGGCTACTAAAGAATGTCACCAGCAATGAGTACTGGTCAATAGATCATAAGTTTGCTGGCATCGATGGTATCGGTGATGAGATGTTTACCTTATGTGCAGCAGGCTTAAAAGGTTCAGTGACATCTAAACGAGCACATTTAGTATTGATTGATGACTGTATAAAAAGTGCATCTGATATTGCTAATGCAGATATCCGTAAGTCAATGCAAGAAAACTGGAATGCTGTTATTGCACCAACCATGTTTGAAGGCGGACGTGCTATCTGCCTTGGTACTAGATTTAGGCATGATGATATTCATGCAACAACATTTACTGAACAAAATAATTGGCAACAGATTGTTTTATCTGCTATCCATACAGATCCAAAAACAGGTGATGAGCTTTCTTATTGGCCTGCAATGTGGTCCTTAGATTATTTAAAAGAAAAGAAACGGCAAGCTCCAGTTGCATTCTCTTTTCAATATATGAATCAAATTGTAAGACAAGGAGAACTTTCCTTGGCACCAGAGTTAATTGTTAAAGCAGAAATTGCAACTGAATTTGATACTCTTGGGATTGGTGTTGATTTATCAGCAGGGATAAAAGAAAAGAATGATTACACCGTAATGGTACTAGGAGGACGTATTGATGATCGAATACATATCATTGACTATCGCCGAATACGTGCCATGGGGAATCTAGAAAAATTAGATGCAATGAAAGAATTGCTTAATGATTGGTCGATTATTGGTAAAGATGAAAGCAATAATTACTTTCCTACCTATTCCAATTGTGATATATGGTCTGAAGCTGTTCAATATCAAGCTTCTTTAGAAGCAGATTTTAAACGGATCTGTATTAATGACGAAGGTCTCCACAACTTGATTTGGCATCCCGTCAAAGGATTCCGTGCAGATAAGCTGGCACGGTTTAGAGGTATTATAGGGATGTTTGAAGAACGTAAAATAATCTTTAATCGGTACAGGAACTTCACTAATCTCTTTGAGGAACTCACTAATTTCGGTGTAAGTAGCCATGATGACTGTGTTGATGCATTGGTTTGGTTAGTTACTGGACTTGCCAAAAAAGGTAAGCTGCAGTTTGATTACTAACCCCTATAATGGTAACAGAAAGAGGCATTAATTTCTTGGGACCCGATTACCTGCTAGTCATTGTTGGTTTTATGGTGCCCTTGTGTACAGGAGGAGGATGGGCGGTGAACAAATTATTTAGCCGCTTTCACGAACGTATTAATCGTTTGGAAAAACAAATGGATTCTGTGGACAGCAACATCAATTCGATGTATCACAGGCTACCAATAGAATATGTTTTAAAAGTGGATTTCTTAAGAGAGATGCAGCAAATGCAAGACAATTTCAAACTAATCAACAGTAAGCTTGATAAACTAATTGAGAAACAGTAAACACCATGGATTACACAATCGAGATTCAAGAAGATGACAAAGGCGATTTCTTTATTACTTTTCCAGAAGAAGTAATAGAAGAACTAGGTTGGGAAGAAGGAGATATCCTGGAATGGAATTTAAAAGGCCCTGGTGTAACCTTGTCAAAACTTAATGATTCTTCTGGATATGAAGCAATAGAAGAATAGGTTGATAGAATAGAAACGAAATTAATATCAAATAAATGCAAAGACCAATAGGAGGATATGATAATATCCCTGGTGCACCAGGCAATACATACGGTAATTTAACAGGTAATCCTTTTGGCGGAGGAGGATTTAATTTTAATACGTTGTTAGCGCAAGCTTCTTCAGGAGGGCAAAACATAGGTAATGTTGGCGGGATGATGGGTCCCCTACAGGATTTTACACCTATGGAAAACTTTGAGGGATATGGATCTCCTCAACCAGCAGGGTCTTCACCAGAACAGTTAAAAGCATTGCAGACATATGAGGCAGCTAAACAACAAAGAGCATCTCAAGAGAAACAAATTCTTGAACAAGGAATACAAAATAGAAATCAAACGCTAGAAGCAAGGCCAACATCGAGTAAACCATTGTATTTGGATATTAATGCAGTGCCCACAGGATTAGAATCTATAGGAGCTGGAGCCAAGATTGACCTTGGAGGTAATCAAAACCTTAATTTTAGAGGCATGTATACCCCTGGATATACTGAACAAGGTGTGTCGATTCCACAAGGGTATACAGTTAGAGCTGGTTATGAAACAAACTTTGGTAATCCCAATGAAGGGGCTAGTATCAATGTAAATTACAGAGATGATAGGCGTCGTGGAGGTTTTGGTGCTGAGGCAATGTTTAACAGACGCTTTTAAATTACAAAAAGCTAGTAAAGATGCTAAGATTTAACTACATGAAAGTATTTAAATAAAACGTGGACGCATCTGCAAGACTTAAAGAAATTGTTGACTCTTATCTTGAAAAAGATGGTAGCTCAAATATTGACACAGGTATTGTTGCATCCCATGTAGCTCAAATGAAACTTTTTGGTATTCGCCAAGGAGTTGAATTTTTTCCGGGACAAGATAACTTTGGTAATCAACGTAAAGATTTTGTTGATCGCGTATTAAAATACAACAGGCTAGATACGCGGCTAGATTCAATATGGGAATATTTCTTATGTGATGGGCAAGGTTTATTTTATATCCGTCCTACGGAAACCAATTATAGATTATACTTCTTTCGTCAACAAGAATATCGTTCTTATTACGGAATTGATGGTGATCTAGAAGAAGTTGTTATTATCTATAGTTACAAAGTACGTCAAGGTACAGGTTTTAATGATGGGATTAATGTTGCTAATATATCAGGTACTGCATTCTCTGGCACACAGGGGGCTAAACGTTATATTCGTTTATCTATTAAAGCAGATGTAATTGAAGAAACACATAGCGAAGGAGAGATGTCGTTTGAAATGCCTAACTATACAGTGTTAGGTCGTACGCAAACATTTAAAAATACCCTCGGATTCATACCCTGTGTTGAAATCTTTAATAATCCTAAAGGTTTTTCCAACGAAGGAGTTGGTGAATTTGATTCGTTAGCTAATCATATCGTTACACATGATGGCATGGTTCGTACCATGCGTAAGAATATTCAATTCTTTGGTAGTCCTACATTATTATCATCTAGACCTAAAACTGACTTAATAGAATCAGGATCCGATTCAACATTACAACGTCCATCTATCGCAGCAAATTCTGGGTTTACTGGGATGGGGCCATTAAGCCAATCTCGGTTTAAATCAGATCCTCTTACTAGAGGTGTTGATGGTGAAATTCGTGTACCAAGAATTATTGCTAACTTAGAACCAAACGATAGAGTTGGTTATATTGTTCCAGATGCTATAACAGGAGATCAAAATAGTTTCGCTCGTCAATATCGAGAAGAAATACGTACTGCACTTGGTGGTGTAGATGAACTTTCGATATCTGCAGGTATTACTGCAACAGAATATAAATCACTATTTGGTCGTGTATCTGCTACATCAAAGAAGAAAGCAAATGCAATATATACTTATGGCATCTGTCGTTGTTTAGAATTAATAATCTATCAAGAAGAACGCTTATTCCGTGAAACGTTAGCTGCTGCAACAGGTATTGAGAAACCAATGCCTCCTGTCCCAGACGCTACTAAAGAAGAACGTGATTTATATAATGTTGCAATAAAAGGATTTGAAGAAAAAATAAAAGAGATTATGAAAGCATGTGTAGAAACACAATTCATTCCTCCTGGTACACTTGGATTAATCCCCGATGGGGATATAACTATGCTTTGGAGGTGGTTAGGACCTGTATACGAAGATTCTACACAGGATATACTTAATAATTCTATCGTGGTACGTAACCTCCAAGAATTAGGTGTTGATAGTATTGAAGCACTGAAGTACCTCTTCCCGTCAAAAACGGATGAGGAGCGGGCCTCGATGTTATCGGGATTTCCGTTCAGAATGGTCAACGAACTGCAGGGTGCATACTCTGCTTTTGCGAAATTAGTGGGGGGCATGATGCAGACTCCCCACCCGCAGTCACCGGATTTACCTATGGCTGCTGATCCACGACTTGACCTCACGCCTTATCTGTATCGAACATTAGAAGCTTTACAAAAGGAGATGAGTTATGCAGGACGCTACCGTCCAATCGATCCCACAGATGAGCCAAGTACCGACATCAGTAGCGCCAAGCAGCTACGTGGCAGTACCGGCTCAACAAGCTCCAGCTCAAGCTTACCAGGGACCAGTCAATTACCAAGTGGGGACCAGCTACCCTCAAGTAGTGCCTCAAGCGGGTATCAACTACCAATCAAGCCCTACTCAATACGCCCCCCAATCCCAACCAGCACCACAGGGGAACCCATGGGAGTCGGCGTTCAATCGAGTAGTGGGACTGCTGAGCGCACCAGTCCAATCCCCGTTCCAGGGTCAACCCTCAGCTCAGACACAAGCTTACGCCCCGGCCAATTACGGCCAGACACCTTACGGCCAGCCTACGCCCAACTTGGGGACGCAGACCTCGTATCCCAACCAGGACTACTCAACCAATTATTCCCAAACCTCCTCCAGTCCCTCACTGGCGGAAGTAGCGGATTACCTGGACCTAAGCAACCCAACCCGCCAAGTAATCGACGCGTTCGGGGTAGAAGCTCCAGCAATACTAAATAACTATGCTCTTCAAGTTGAAGGCATGCTTGATAGTGCTGTAGCCTGGGGCAATCAAGCACAAGGTTTATTGCAAGGGTATGCTAATTTCGCAGTAAACGAACATCAAGAAAATTTAGCTTACAACGAGATTTTAACAAATCCTGATGTACTAAGTGATTACACCTTGAAGTTCTTTGGCCCAGAAGGCCCTTATCCTGTATATGAAAGTGAGGCTGACTTGGAAACACCTGGTTATCGTACAGAGCAAGTAGTACCTGGTTATGGTAATTTCCCTGCACCACCTGCTGCTTCTGCACCACAACAACCCCAAAACTTCTGGGGTGGATTCAACGAAATGATGGCGCATGATCCACAAAATGCTTGGCGCGTTTTGAATCAAGCTCAACCACAAACTGTTGCAAATAAACTATTTGTAATGGAGTAATCCAATGCGTAATCGTTTAAAAATAGGCATACCCCTTGGAGCTGGTTTAGCAACAGGTGGGTATGCTCTTTCTCAAGGTGAAGATCCAGGTTCTGCAGCTCTTGCAGGAGTTGGGGGTGCCCTTGGTGGAGCTGCTGGTTTACTTCGCTCTCGCCAATTAGCTGGTAAATATTCTCCTGACATGAGGAACATGATAGAAGGGGCAGCAACTAGACCGGGCACTTCTGATTTTATTACAAATGCTCTTCAGGCATCATTAAATCTTTCACCTGAAGATTTACAAAGGCGTCTAGGCAAAGCTAATGCTGGTATTGCTGTTCCCGTTCATGCTGGCCTTGCAGGTTTAGGTGGTGTCGCTGCTGGTGCAATACCAGGAGCAATGGGTATCCCTGGATTCCAACAGCAACAATATGTAGATCCTGAATCTTATGGTTCAAGTAATACAAGAGGTGCACGTGCCGCAACAACTACTTTGCAATACATGTAATCTCCCAAGATTACTAACTGCTACAATTTATGATAGATAAGACATGCGTATGTCTGAATCTTTCGCTTCGTAAAAACACTCCCCGCGATCTGGAGAATAAACTAAAATGTTTATTGATAATGATTTTCCAAAAATCTTAGGTGCGGAACTTTATCGTCCTCATCCTGCTTACATCTGTGAAATGGCTGTTGAACCAGTAGTGGTTCATGATTTCACACGTCAACCTGGTCAAACTGTACAGTTAGATCGCTATAAGTTTTGGGGTACTCCTGGTACTAAGGATAGCCGCGAACGTATTGCCGATCAAACTATTGGTACTGCCAATAGCCGTAATATCACAAAAGAAAAAGTTCTTGTGGTACTT
>Ga0315291_10008491_pt1 | contig 12618 bp, 5 predicted proteins | sample YL17G12_20_MG_FD_203070 | JGI IMG/M metagenome (GOLD analysis project Ga0315291, IMG submission 203070) | Sediment microbial communities from Yellowstone Lake, YNP, Wyoming, USA - YL17G12_20 | ecosystem: Environmental > Aquatic > Freshwater > Lake > Sediment | place: USA: Wyoming | collected... | reverse complement strand
TAATCTTCGGGTTCAAGCCATTCTTCTTCGGTCACGTATCTCGCCTTACCCGCGCTCGCCTTCCGCCTTCGCCAAGGCTACGGCGGACAGGTCGGCCCGCGGCTGAGCGGGCGCGATGAAAACGGCTCGTTTACGGCTGAATGTGGGTGGCGATTGCGCGGCGGGCAGTCTTGCCCGCCGCGCGGTGGGCATGACTGCCCACCGCGCGACCCACGTCAACCCACAAGCACAATTATGCCGGAATATCAGGGCGACGAAAACGTCGCCAGGCCCGTCGGAACGTCGAACGCGGCGCTGCGCACCTGGAACGTATACCGCACGGCGCCCGTAGGCGCGCCGGTCTCGCTGACGGGCACGAATCGCCACCGGTGGGCCAGCACCAGGTCCGCCACCGTCCACCACTCATCCATGTCCACGCGGTAGCAGCGGCCCAGGAACGGGGCCTCGGCCCAGGAGATGAAGGCCGCCTCCACGCGATGCGTTTCCTTGTTGAACTCCACCAGCGTCCGCGAGGGCGTACGCCCGCCGGGGTCGTACGCGACCAGCAGACGGTCCCAGACGCGGGCCTCGCCCGGCCCGGTGCGCGTCCCCACGTAAATGATCTTCGGCCCCGGGTCCAGCAGGCTGAACGGCAGGGGCGCCAGGGCCCGTGCCACGGCCACGTCGCCGGCGGCGGCCGCCCGGAGTTCCAGGTCGCTCGCGACGGCCTTGCCCTCGACGAAAACGCGCCAGGACAGGCCGTCGTAGACGATAACCTGGCGTGCGGCAGTCTTCTCGATGCGGACGCGGCCGCCCACGAGGTCCAGGAGCCAGACCTCGTCGCCGGCGGTCTCGGCGCCGGGGCGGTGGTCGGTCCGCGTAACGTCGAGCCTGAGCGTCCGGTGGTCCGCCCACCGGTAGATGTTGCCGCAGGCCCACACCGAATCGGCAACGACGCGGCGGGCGTAGTCATCGGGCATCGACCGCAGCCGGCCGGTGAGGACGTCGCGGCGGGTGCAGCCCGCGAGCCCGGCCAGCATCACCAGGCCCGCCAGAACCGCCAGCCACCATCCGCGTCTCATCCGGTTGCCTTTCGCGAGAAGCACTCGTGCTTCGTAGCGAAGAAGCATCGCTACTTCGCAGAGTAGCACTGGCCGAAGACCGCCGGGTTCATTATACTTGGCAGCGGCCCGTCCACAAGGCGACTTCCTCCGGACCCGCGAGGCGACGTGCTGCGAAGCGACTACTGGTACCGGTTTCCGTGGCTGCTCCTGGCGGCGGCGCTGGCCCTCGTGGGCCTGGGCATCGCGGGCATCTACGCCGCCACGGCCGGCCGCGCGGACTGCCCGCCGGAACTCCAATCGCTGGCCGAGAAGCAGGTCGTCTTCCTGGCGGGAAGCCTGGCGGTCTTCTGCCTGGCGCTCATTCCCAGTTACGTGCGCCTCGCTCGTTTCAGTTACGCCCTGTACGGCGTGAGCCTGGCGCTGCTCGTGCTGCTGGCCGTCATGCGCCGGTTCGACTGGGAGATTCCCGGCATCCTCTACCCGACGAACCACGCTTACTCGTGGATTGCCATCCCGGGGATCATGAAGTTTCAGCCGTCGGAACTGACGAAGATCGCGTTCATCATGTCGCTGGCCTACTACCTGCGGTACCGCAAGAACTACCGCACGTTCAAGGGCCTCCTGGCGCCCTTCGTGATGGCCCTCGTGCCGACGGCGCTGGTGCTGTACCAGCCGGACCTGGGAACCGCGATGATGTTCCTGCCGGTGCTGTTCCTGATGCTCTTTGCCGCCGGGGCCCGAGGCAAGCACCTCCTGGCGATCATCCTGATGGGCCTGGCGATGGTGCCCGTTTTCTATTCCTCCCTCCGAGGTTACCAGCGGATGCGGATCGACTCCTGGATGCTGCACGGTTGCGCGGAGCGGATGCACTTCGCCCTGGCCGAGCCGGCCCCCGAGCCCGCCGCGGAAGCGGTCGCCCTGGGCGACACATCGCAAGATTCTCCCGCGCCCGACGATGCCCCGCGGCTTCCGCCGCAGGCTCGAAGGGCCACCCTTACCGACGAGCAGAAGGCCGACCTGGCGCGCGAGATCACGTCCCTGTGGCGGTTCCGCCTGTGGCGCCTGGCCACGGCCATCTCGTGGGGGAAGGACAAGGCCGAGTTCGTCGAGGCCCGCTGCCGCCTGTTCGAGGCCCTCAGGCGCGGGCCGGGGCCGAAAAGTTTCGACGCCCTGCGGTTCTTCTTCGGGTCGCTGCTTGATGACCCCGGGCACCAGTTGTTCCAGGCCAAGATCGCCGTCGGCGCAGGCGGGCTCACGGGCAAGGGATGGCTCCTCGGCACGCAGACGCGGTACGGCCTGCTGCCCCAGGCCCATACCGATTTCCTGTTCCCGACGCTGGCGGAGCAGTTCGGCCTCATCGGCGCCATCGGCGTGGTCGTCCTGTACGGCCTGCTGTGCGTCCTGGGGCTGGACATCAGTTTCTCGACCACCGAGCCGTACGGCAAACTGCTGGTGGTGGGCGTCGTGGCGCTGGTGTCGGCCCAGAGTTTCCTGAACATCGCGGTGAGCATCGGCCTGATGCCGATCACCGGGATACCCCTACCCCTGATGTCGTACGGCGGGTCGAGCCTCCTGAGTTCATTCCTGGCGCTGGGCCTGCTGTGCAACGTGGCCCTGCGGCGGCTGTACCTGATTGCCCCGCGGCCGTTCGAGTGGCGGGAGTAGGAGAGTGACTGAGTACCTGAGTACCTGAGTGCCTGAGTGAACAGCCAAAGAGACCGCGCGGCGGCCGTGTTCTTGCCGTTTCTCAGGCACTCAGGTACTCAGGCACTCAGTCACTCGTCTTTCGGCCGATAATGACGTGGTACACCCCCAGCGGCTCCGGCAGGGCGACGAAGTGGTTGAACCCCGCCGGCCGCATCAGGTCCGACAACTGCTGGGGCGTCCGGTGGGCGAGATGCAGGCCAAGCACGCGGCGGAAGAACCGGTCGGTGCCGTGCGCGGCGGAGATGCTGTTAAACATCACGCACGAGCCTTGCGGCATGACTTCGGCCACGGCGCCGGCGATGTCGCGGATGTGCGCATCGTCCAGGTACTCGCAGATGCCCATCATCTGGACGATGTCGGGCGGGCGGTCGAGCATCGACCGGACGTGCCGCACGTCGCCCTGGATGAACCGCACGTGCCCATCGGTGCCGCACTCGGCCGCCAGGCGGCGGCCGTGGTCGAAGGCGTCGTCCGAAAGGTCCACCAGCGTGGCCCGCGCCAGGCGGCCACACTCCAGCAGCGCATCGTGGACCACGTGGCCGGGCCCCGCCCCCAGGCAGAGGACCTCCACGGGCTCGTGGTCGGCCGAGGCGATGAGGCGCGCGAGGACCCGGGCCGCCAGTTTCCGCCGGTTCCTGAGGGCCATCGGGATCGTGCCCAGGGTGCACAGGAGTCTGTCGGTCAGGCGTTTGCGGCGGTCCTGGTAGCAGATGACCATGCTCTTCCAGCCGCCGGGGTCGGCCCAGTTGGCGGCGGCCAGTTCGCTCCGGAGGCACCAGAAGAAGGCCCGCTGCACGGCTGCGGGGAAATAGTTGGCCAGCGGGTTGACGACGGCCGCCTTGAGCAGCCGGCGCAGCGGCCCCGAGCGCTCAAACTCCAGGCCCTCGGCCCAGACTTGCGGCGAGATGGGTTCGGGGATTGGCATACGGAGTAAGTATAAGCACCCTCGCGGTGCAAGGGAAGGGGCGGGGCCATTGCGGATTGCGAATTGCGAATTGCGGATTTACGGCAAAAGAAGCATTGCCGGCGGCGGGTTCGTCGTTGTCAATGCGCAATCCTCAATCCGCAATCCGCAATGGCCACGGACGCCCCGTTGCCGTTACTCAGGCACTCAGGTACTCAGGCACGCCTCACTTCGCCACAATATTGAGCATCCGGCCGGGCACGTAAATGACCTTGCGGACCTGGGTGGCGCCGATGTGCTTCTTCACAAGGTCGCTCGCAAGGGCCGCCGCGCGGACCTCGTCTTCGCTCGCGCCGGCCGGCACGGTCACGTGGGCCCGCAGTTTGCCGTTCACCTGGACGGGGATCTCCAGGACGTCCTCGGCGCACGCCGCGTCGCTGAACTGTGGCCACCCGGCTGCCAGGATCGAGGGCTGATGGCCCAGCGCCACCCACAACTCCTCGGCAAAGTGCGGCACAAGGGGACTCAAGAGCCGCGCGATCGATTCCAGCGCCAACCGCAGGACCGGCGCGGCGGGCTTTTCGCGCGGCACCTCGGCCGCGGCGTTGGCCAGTTCCATGATGGCCGCCACGGCCGTGTTGAACTGCCAAGAGTGCTCAATGTCATCGGTGACCTTGCGGATGGTCTGATGGGCCTTGCGCCAGAGCGCCTTCTCGGCGGGGCCCAGGTCGGCGCCCTTGCCGGCGTAGGGCTCCGCGCCCGCCAGGAGGTCCTGCCGCTCGGCCACCAGGCGCCATACGCGGTCCAGGAACCGGCGGGCCCCCACGACGGCGTCGTCCTGCCACTCGGCGTCCTTCTGCGGCGGGCCGACGAAGAGCGTGTACAGCCGCTGCGTGTCGGCCCCGTATTCCTCGATGACGGCGTCGGGCGAGACCACGTTGCCCTTGGATTTTGACATCTTCTCGAGTTTATGCGTAATCGACGACTGCTTGCAGATCATGCCCTGCGTAAAGAGGGCCTTGAAGGGCTCGTTGAACCCCACGTGCCCGGCGTCGTACAGCACCTTGCAGATGAACCGCGTGTACAAGAGGTGCAGCACGGCGTGCTCCACGCCGCCGATGTACTGGTCCACGGGCATCCAGTAATCGACCTTCTTGCGGTCGAACGGCTTGGAGTTCGGCTCCCGCTCCGCATCCGTCAGCGTATAGCGCAGGAAGTACCAGCACGAGCAGAGCCACTGGGCCAGCGTGTCGGTCTCGCGTCGCGCCGCCCTGCCGCACGCCGGGCACGGCACGTTGACCCACGAGGCGACCTTGGCCAGCGGGCTTTCGCCCTTGGGCGGAAACTCCACGGCCGTCTCCGGCGGAAGTTCCACCGGCAGGTCCTTCACCGGCACCGGCACGATGCCGCACGCCGGGCAGTGCACCACCGGGATGGGCGCGCCCCAGTACCGCTGGCGGCTGATGAGCCAGTCGCGCAGGCGATAGTGCACGGTGCGGGCGCCCATCTTCTCCTTATCGAGATACGCGATAACGTCGGGGATGCCCGACGGCGACGGCGTGCCCGTCATCGGGCCGGAATCGACCATGATGCCGGGACCCACGTAGGCCTCTTGTCTCGCCTCGGGCCGTAGCGGCGCAGGGGCGCCCGAGCCCGCTGCGGGAGCGCCCGAGCCCGCTGCGGGAGCAGCGGGGCACGTTCGAACGTCACCCGACGCTCCCGCGTCGGGCTCGGATGAGGCGGCGTCGGGCTCGACGGGTTGTATGACCACCCTGATCGGCAGGCCGTACTTCTTGGCAAACTCAAAGTCGCGCTGGTCGTGCGCCGGGACGGCCATCACGGCCCCCGTGCCGTACTCCATCAGCGCGTAGTTGGCGACCCACAGGGGAATGCGCTCGCCATTGACCGGGTTGATGCAATACGCCCCGGTGAAGACGCCCTCTTTTTCGACCTCCGCATCGCCGCGCACAGCGGCGCTCTGGAGTCGGCACCGCTCGCAGAAGTCGAGCACCTCCTTCTCTTGCGGCGTGCCAACCACGAGTTTGTGGATGACCGGGTGCTCGGCGGCAAGGCTCATGAACGTGACACCCCACAGCGTGTCGGGCCGCGTGGTGAAGACCGGCAAGGGCGTGCCGTCCTCGAGGCGGAAGTCGACGCGCGCTCCCTCGCTGCGGCCGATCCAGTTGGCCTGCATGGTGCGGACGGTCTCGGGCCACTCGCCCAGTTCCGCCAGGTCGTCCAGCAGCCGCTGGGCGTACTCGGTGATGCGGAAGAACCACTGCGGGATGTCGCGCTTGGCCGCCTCGGTGCCGCAACGCTCGCACTTGCCGTCCACGACCTCTTCATTCGCCAGGCCCGTCTGGCACGACGGGCACCAGTTGACGGGCGCCTTCCTCTGGTACGCCAGGCCCCTCTCATAAAGGACCAGGAATATCCACTGCGTCCACTTGTAGTAGCCCGGGGCGCTGGTGTTGAGGTCGCGCCGCCAGTCGTAGCCGACGCCCCAGCGTCGGAACTGGCTCTTCATGTAGGCGATGTTCTGCTGCACCCATGTGGCCGGCAGCACGCCCTTCTTGATGGCCGCGTTCTCGGCGGGCAGGCCGAAGGCATCCCACCCCATCGGCGAGAGGACCTCGTAGCCGCGCATCATCTTGTAGCGCGTCACCACGTCGCCGATGATGTAGTTGCGCCCGTGCCCCACGTGCAGCATGCCCGACGGGTACGGGAACATCGTCAGGCAGTAGAACTTCCTGTCGCGTCCCGACAGGTCGGCATCGACCTCGAAGGTGTGATGGTCCTCCCACCACTGCTGCCACTTGGCTTCGACCTGCTTAGGATCGTATGCGTCCATGCGATGCCTTTCGTGCGCACGATTTCGGATGTTGGAAGGTGGATTGACTCGCCGTCGAGCCCGACGCGGGAGCGTCGGGTTACGTTCGAACGTGCCCCGCTGCTCCCGCAGCGGGCTCGAGCATCAGTGGCCGGCGGGCGAGAGGGTCACGGCCTGGAGGTTCATCAGTCCGCTCGACCTGGCGGCCAGCGAGAAGGGGCGGACGGTGATCGTAATCGTGCCGGCCTTCTCGATTTTTACGGTGCCGGCGGGCCGGGTCAGGAATGTGCCCCAGCCGCCGGTGCCCTTGACTTCGCCCGTCAGTGTCTGGCGGGCGATCTCGATGGCGTACACGTTGCCGCGATTGGTTGCGTCCTTGGCGTAGGTGATCTCAACCTCGTATGTGCCGGGCTGGACCGTGGCTTCCCAGGTGACATACGTGTCCTTCTTACTCCAGAAGCCGATGTTATCGCGGTCGGGGCCTTTCTCGTACTTGGCGTTCGAGCCGTGGATCTTGGCGTCGACGGCCTTGACGGTGATGGTTTTGGCGGCGGCCGGCGCGGGGGGCGCGGGCTTCTCTGGCGCAGGCGGCGGAGGTGGCGGAGGCGGGGGTGGCTCCTTCTTCTCCTCGTTCGGCATCGCGGGCGGCGCGACGGGCTCCTTGATGCTCTCCGGCGGCGCAGGCGGCGAGGGCGCCGGCGGCGCGGGGACGGGCGTCTCGGGCACCTTCTCGACCTTCGGCGGGTGCGCCTGGTCAACTCCGGCCGCCGCCGGGTGCTCGGGCCCGACCGGCGGCATCGAGCCCGCCGCGGGAGCGGCGGGGTACCTCGGCCCGGGCTGCCCCGCCGCTCCCGCGGCGGGCTCGGCGGGCGGCGTCTGCCGCGCCGAGGCCAAGTCGTCACCCCCGGTCCCCGGCAAGTTCAGATACAGGACCAGTCCGCCGACCACCAGGGCCGCCAGGACCAGGACCGCGAAAATGCAGACCAGCAGGACGTTGCGCTTTCGGATCTCGCGGGCGTCGGCGGCTCGAGTCGCCGGCGCAGGGCCGCGGGCCGCCAGCGCGCCGGAAGGTTGGCCCTGGCGAGACATGCCCGCGGCCTCGCGGCTGGCCCGCCGGCGCTCCGACTCCGGCATAGAAGCGATTTGCGCCGCGAGGGCCTGCGGCGCGGGCACCGCCGAGCCCGCCGCGGGAGCGGCGGGGCAGCCCGGGCCGAGGTACCCCGCCGCTCCCGCGGCGGGCTCGATGCCGCCATCGACGGCTGAAGCGGCAGCCTCGGCCCGGCCGAGCGCCTCGGCGGCCTCGCGCTCGCGGTCGGGCTTGCCGCCGCCCGCCGGCGCGAACAACTCGTCCAGCGCTCGGATGAAGTCCTCGGCGCTCGCGTAACGGTACTCGCGGTCCTTGGCCATCGCCCGCGCCAGCAGCCAGCAGACCGCCCCCGGCAGGTCCGGCACGTACTGCCGCGGGTCGGGCACGGGGGCCGTCAGGTGCTTGCGCATGACCTCCTGCGGCGTCGGAGCGGTGAACGGCGGCACGCCCGCCACCATCTCGTAGAACGTGGCGCCGAGGGAGTACAGGTCAGTGCGGACGTCGATGTCCGGGTCGCCGCGCACCTGCTCGGGCGAGATGTAGTAGGGCGTTCCGTAGGCCTTGCCGACCTGGCCAGCCTCGGCGGCAGCACTGACGTGCAGCGCCAGGCCCAGGTCGGCCAGTTTGATGATGCCGCCCTGCGTCAGGAGGATGTTGCCGGGCTTGATGTCGCGGTGGATGACGCCGCGCTTGTGAGCGTAGGCGAGCCCCTCGGCGGCCGAGCGGATGATGCACGTGGCCTCCGCCAGGTCGAAGCGTTTGCGCACCGTCAGGAGGTCGGCCACCGAACCGCCGTCCACGTACTCCATAACGATGTAGAAGGTTTCAAGCGGCTCACCTTTAAACGTGGAACCCGGAACTCGGAGCGCGGAACTGACGGCCACGGGTTCCGTTTTGCGTTCCGAGTTCCGAGTTCCGAGTTCCGAGTTCCAGGAAACGCTGCCGCCGTTGGCGGCCCCGGCGCGCAGCCGGAACGGGGCGATCTGGTGAATGGTGACGATGTTCGGGTGCATCAGTTGGGCCGCGTGGCGGGCCTCGCGGATGAATCGGCCGCGGGCCTCCGGGTCGCGCGCGGCGCTGGCCAGCAGGATCTTGACGGCCACGATGCGGTCCATTGAGATCTGGCGGCACTTGAAGACCACCGCCTGGCTACCGCGGCCGATCTTCTCGATGACCTGGAGGTCCGAGGACCGCATGGCGTCGGCCGCGCTGTCCTCGACCTGGGCCTCGGCGGCGCTCGGGGGCGGAACGGCCAATGCGTGGTGGGCGTGGGCGGCCCGGGCGCCGGCCTGCATGAGGAGGTTAAGAACGGAGACGGAGGGCGGCCGGCCCTGGGCAGCGGCCTCGGCCAGGAGACGGCGGACCTCGGCCACTTCCTCCTCGGTCGCCATACCCTTGGCCAGGAGGTCCTGGAGATACGGCTCGTGCGACGATTCGGCCATGACGCAGGAAACTATGGCTTATCCGGGCAGGGGAGTCAACCCGAATCCGGCCTGCCTGCCGGCAGGCAGGCGTTGACGCACGGCTCGCACGCGGGTTATAATCCGGGTTCTTTAGAATCGGTAGGGGATTGTTTGCGCGCCGCCATGCCGTGCCGGCGGAGGGGAGTTTGTGTCTCCGGCGCGGCTTCGGGCGGCGCGCCGCGCCCCGCGCTGGCGCAAAACGAGGAGGGAAGAAACACGTGTATCTTGGCATCGACATCGGGTCCGTCAGCCTGAACCTCGTCCTGCTGGACTCTGGAGTGAAGGTCCTGAAGGAACGGTACATCCGGACGCGCGGCAAGCCCCTGGAAACCGCGCTGGAGGCCCTGGAGCAACTCTTCGCCGAGGTGCCGCCGGCCCAGATCGACGGCGTGGCCTTCACGGGGGCCGGCACGGCCGTGCTGGGCGAACTCTACGACATCCGGCCCGTCAACGAGGTCGTGGCGCAGGCCAAGGCCACGATGACCCTTCACCCGGACGTGCGGACCATCATTGAGATCGGCGGCGAGGACTCCAAACTCATCCTCCTGGAGGAAGACCCCAAGAGGGGCCGCCTGCGCATCCAGGACTTCGGCATGAACTCGCTGTGCGCGGCCGGGACGGGGTCGTTCCTGGACCAGCAGGCATCGCGCCTGGGGATCAGCATCGAGGGCGAGTGGGGCGAGATGGCCCTGCGGTCCAGGCACGTGCCGCGCATCGCCGGCCGCTGCTCGGTCTTCGCCAAGAGCGACATGATCCACCTCCAGCAGGAGGGCACGCCCGACTACGACATCGTGGCGGGCCTGTGTTTCGCGATGGCGAGGAACTTCAAGGCCGTCATCGGCAAGGGCAAGGACCTGCGGCCGCGCATCGCCTTCCAGGGCGGCGTGGCCGCCAACGCGGGCATGGTCCGCGCGTTCACCGAGACGCTGGAACTGGCTGACGGCGAACTCCTGATTCCGAGGCACTTCGCCTCCATGGGGGCCATCGGCGCCGTGCTGACGGCGCGGGAGCGCAGCGAACTGGGCCGCATCGCGTCGGCCGAACCACTCAAGGACTACCTGGCCACGCGGCGCTACGGCGGCGGTGAACTCCACTTGCCGCTGGGGGACGACCCGTACCCGCTGGTGATCACACCCGAGCCGTTTGCGCCCGGCGACGGGCCGGTGGACGTCTTCCTGGGCGTCGACGTGGGCAGCATCTCGACCAACGTCGTGGCGACCGACTTCAGCGGCCGGGTCCTGGCCCGCGAGTACCTGATGACGGCCGGCCGGCCGCTGGCCGCCGTGACGGACGGCCTCTACAAGGTCGGCCAGACGCTCGCACAGAACGGCGGCGGGCGCGAAATCCGCGTGCGCGGCTGCGGCACGACCGGCTCCGGCCGGTACCTGACGGGCGACTTCATCGGCGCCGACATCGTCAAGAACGAGATCACCGCCCACGCCACGGGCGCGGGCTTTGTGCGGCCCGACGTGGACACCATCTTCGAGATCGGCGGCCAGGACTCCAAGTACATCAGCCTGGAAAACGGTGCGGTCGTCGACTTCACGATGAACAAGGTGTGTGCGGCCGGCACGGGGTCGTTCATCGAGGAGCAATCCGAGCGGCTGGGCGTGGGCCTGGGGACCGGCGAATTCAACCGCCTGGCCCTGGCCGCCGACGAGCCCCCCGCCATGGGCGAACGATGCACCGTCTTCATCGAGACCGACATCAACCGAAACCTCCAGCGCGGCGTGGCGGTGGACGACCTGTGCGCGGGCCTCTGCTACTCCATCGTCCAGAACTACCTGAACCGCGTCGTCGAGGAGCACCGCGTCGGCAACGTCATCCTGTTCCAGGGCGGCACGGCGTACAACTGCGGCGTCAAGGCCGCGTTTGAGAAGGTCCTGGGCAAGAAGATCATCGTCCCGCCGCACCACGACGTCCTGGGCGCAGTGGGCATGGCCCTGCTGGCGCGGGACGCCTGGAACGGCCACAGCCTCTCGACCTTCAGGGGCTTTGACCTCCGGGGCGTCCAGTACTCCTTTGACACCTTCGAGTGCCCGGACTGCGCGAACCGCTGCGAAATCCACGTCGTCGAGATCAAAGGCGACCAGCCGAAGACGCTGCATTACGGCAGCCGCTGCGGCAAGTACGACGAGGCCAAGCGCGAGAGCCTCGGGCTACACCTGCCGCGCCTCTTCGTCGAGCGGCAGCAACTCATGGAGGCGGCGTACGCGAAGAAGCCCGCCAAGCCGAACGGGTCGCCATCAGGCTGGGCGACCATCGGCCTGCCGCAGATGACCAACCTGTGGGAACTCCTCCCCTTCTTCCGCGCCTTCCTGACGGAACTGGGGTTCGAGGTGGTCCTGTCGGCCCGGACGAACCGCAACCTCATCGCCGAGGGCATCGACCAGACGGCCTGCGAGCCGTGCTTCCCCGTCAAGGTCGCCCACGGCCACGTGCGGGACCTGGCGAAGAAAGACGTGGACTACCTCTTCCTGCCCGCCGTCATCGACATGCCGCGCGCCAGCGACGATATCGTCAACTCGTACGTCTGCCCGTACGTCCAGTCGCTGCCGTTCATGGCACCGGCCGCGATGCCCGACGTGGACTGGCAGAAGCGGCTGCTGCGGCCGGTCCTTCACTTCTCGCGCGGCCAGGAGTGGGTCACGCGGGAACTGGTGGCCATGGCAAAGGGCCTCGGCATCGGCCGCAGGCTCGCGCGGCGGGCGGTGGCCGAGGCGTTCGCGGCCCAGAAACGGTTCACGGAGAACCTCAAGGCCCGCGGACGCGAGGTCCTGGCGTCGCTTAAGCCAGACGACACGGCCCTCGTCATCATCAGCCGCCCCTACAACGGCTGCGACCCGGGCCTGAACATGAACATCCCGGAGAAACTGCGGGACCTCGGGTGCCTGGCCATCCCCCTGGACATGCTGCCGGTGGACGAGGTGGACATCTCCAAAGAGCACCCGCACATGTACTGGAAGTACGGCCAGAAGATCCTGGCCGGGGCCCGGATTATCGCCAACGACCGGCGCCTGTACCCGGTGTACATCACGAACTTCGGCTGCGGGCCCGACTCGTTCATCATGAAATATGTGGGGGCGGAACTGAAGGGCAAACCATGCCTGGTGCTGGAGGTGGACGAACACTCGGCCGACGTCGGCGCCATCACGCGGTGCGAGGCGTACCTGGACAGCCTCAAGGCCGTGCGCGGCCGGGACCTGCGGGTGGAGAAACGCCTGCGCGTGGCCAAGTGCGACTACAGCCGCAAGACCTTCGGCAAACGCACCATCTACATCCCGTACATGGATGACCACGGGTACGTGATGGCCGCGGCCATGCGGGCCAACGGCGTCGAGGCCCGGCAGATGCCGATGAGCGACGACGACACCATCGCCTGGGGCCGCAAGTACACCTCCGGCAAAGAGTGCTACCCGTGCATCATCACCACGGGGGACATCCTGCGGCAGATTCATTCGCCGGGGTTCGACCCGGCCCGGTCGGCGTTCTTCATGCCGACGGCGTTCGGTCCTTGCCGTTTCGGCCAGTACAACAAGTTCCAGCGCATGATGCTGGATGAACTGGGCCTTGAGGACGTGCCT
>Ga0315291_10008490_pt1 | contig 12618 bp, 9 predicted proteins | sample YL17G12_20_MG_FD_203070 | JGI IMG/M metagenome (GOLD analysis project Ga0315291, IMG submission 203070) | Sediment microbial communities from Yellowstone Lake, YNP, Wyoming, USA - YL17G12_20 | ecosystem: Environmental > Aquatic > Freshwater > Lake > Sediment | place: USA: Wyoming | collected... | reverse complement strand
ACCAGCGGCAGCCGGGCAGCGGCTCCAGGCGGGCGAAGCGGATGTGCTGGCCGGCCTTGCCGCGCAGGCCGGTCTTGAGCAGTTCGTCGCGCCATTCGGCCTGGCGCAGCGTCTCGCCGGTGCGGGCGACCGAGGTGTCCGCCCAGACTTCCGAAGTCTTGGAGACTTCGGAAGTCTCGAGGATATCGTCCACCGATCTGACCGCCGGGGCGGGGACGGCCTCGACGGTAAAGGGGCCACTGACGCGGGTGATCTTACGGTCCACGGTGGGCTGGTCGTAGAGCGTTTCCTGGCCGGGCGGCTCGTCGTTGGCGATGGATTTGAGGGTGACGTGTGGCACGATCTTGTAGGTGAAGCCGCTACCCACGCCTTCTTCGGGGTGGGCCAGTTCGTAATAGTCGTAGGCCGCCGTCATCAGCCGCTGACGGGTGAGGGTGAGGGCGACACGAGAGGTGTCGCAGGTGATCCAGCGCCGCCCCCACTGCTCGGCCACATAGGCCGTAGTGCCACTGCCGCAGGTGGGATCAAGGACCAGGTCGCCGGGGTCGGTGGTCATCAGGAGGCAACGTTCAATCGTTTTCGTCCCTGTCTGTACAACATAGACCTTCTTCTCGGTGAAGCTACCGGTGGCAGTATCAGTCCAGAGTTGGGTAATTGGCACGCAAGGGAAATCAGTCAAGTAACGGACGTACTGAAGTGAGTTCTCGGCAATGTGCAGCCTCCGTGCAGCGGCCAGTCTTTTCAGGCCCTCCATGGTAGTCTTCCAGGCCTGCCGATAAATCTTGCCTTCATGCTCAAACTCGAATACGGGATTGCCCTGAGTAGTAATATTGTCCGGCTTGTATAGTCTGGCATCAGCTGGAATCAAAGACCGGTCCGACCTCTCTTTGGTCGTGAGGCCACGGCGGGTTCCATCGGTAAGCTCAATCCAGTCGTAGTGCTCAGCCGTGCCAGCACCCACTGACTTGGGCAGATAGAGCTCCCGATACTTTGCTTTATTCTTGTCACGAGCGTACCACAACAAGAAATCCACTCGACTTGGCAGGAATCTCGTTGTAATGCCACTTGTCTTCACAAACGGAACTATGTTGAGATAATTAACCGCGCCAAACACCTCATCCATCATCTCTCGCACGTGATGCACGTTCGCGTCGCTGATCTGCACGAACACACTTCCGCTCTCGTGCAGAAGTTCCCTTGCGAGCAGCAACCGGTCGCGCAGGTAGGTCAGGTAGGAGTGGATGCCCAGTTCCCACGTGTCGCGGAAGGCGCGAATCTGCTCCGGCTCGGCGGTCAGGTCCTCGTCCTTGCCATCCTTGACGTCGCGCTTGTTCACGAACGGCTGGAAGTTGGAGCCGTACTTGATGCCGTAGGGCGGGTCAATGTAGATCATCTGCACCTGCCCCCCCAGCCCCTCTTTTTCCAGCAGGCTGTTCATCACCAGCAGGCTGTCGCCGGCGATCAGGCGGTTGGACCAGCCGTGCTTGTGGCGGTAGAACTCGATGGCCTGGCGGATGGGCGGGTTTTCCCCCGGCGTCTGGAACAGCGAGAGTTGCACCAGCGCGGCGGGGTCGGGCTGGCGGCGCACGGCCTCGACGATGGTGCGCGGATCAATCCGCTCGTGCACGTGCAGGGAGATAGTGGGCACCTCGAAGGAAGTGTGCTCCGCCTTGCCGGCCCACTGCAACTGCGGGTCGAGGTGCGGGTCGTAGGCATAGGTGCGCGGGCCGGCGTCGGGGTCGGTGTCGGGCGTGACCAGGCCGACGGGCGGGTTGTTGAGCCGCTCCTTGTCGGCGTGCCGGTAGGATTCAATCGAGCGTTCGGTCGGGGTTGATTTTCCGCGTGCCATTCGTAACGTCCTTTCGGATGTACCCATCCGCATTCGCCTGATAGTGGGCAGTCCCTCCCTTAATAGTGTACTGCGATTTTGCACGAAAGTCAATACCACGAATTGACTCACTTCTGGACTTTAGAGTGCCAAACAGGCTCAGGTGAATCTGAGCCGGTCGAACCTTCACAATCTACAGGCGTAGGGCCTACACAGAGGCGGCAGACGGTCGTTTTTGCTTCTTGGAGATGACTGGAAACCTCTGGCGAGGCTGGGGATGGAATCCCGGTGCGCGCCCTGGCGATTTTCCGCTGGGTCTGGGAGGCCGGGCCGGTGTACCCAACCCGTGCGAAAATGCAGCCCAGGCCTGACGCACCTGGCCGGGTGTCAGCGACGGTGAAGCGCGCCGTGACTTGGGGTCCCAAGGGCGCGGCTGGGCCGTCACCAGCGTGCGGGCCAGCAGCAGTTGGGTGTACGCGAAGGTCACGATCCACACCCAATTCATGGCTGCGGCCAAGTCTGGCGTCTGGGCGATCAGTAGCCCCATCCGGCGTTTGGCGAAGCGAAAGAAATGCTCGATGCCAAAGCGCAGCAAGTACATCAGGCACAGGGCTTCCAGGGGCACGTGGTTGGGGCCGCTCCAGAACAGCCAGAGAGGGCGTTTGTACATCGCCTCTCCTGCCGCCGTCAAGAACTCGACCCGTACAACCATACCGACCAAGGCGGGCAAGTCCTTGAAGTGCAACTGCGTCCAGGCGCTGAGGCGCACCGTCGCCTTGCCGAATGACCAGGTAGATTGACGTTCTGGCGCTGGCGGCGACTTGAGCCGGAACTTCTTCCCGTGCACTTTGGGACGTCCGCGACGGCGTGGGCCGCTCACCGGGGGCGGCGGGCCATACAGTACCCGATTGCAGGCCAGCCGTACTAGTACGCACAGGTTCGGTAGGGTGACAAAGACGGCCAGAAACACACGCTTGGCGTAGTGGCTGTCCGCCACGATGACGGCTAACACGCTGGCGACCAGGGTCAGCGCCAAACGCTTGACCTGCTCGGCGGCCACCGCAGCAGGTGTGGTGCTCGTGGCGATCCGCTCTACGTCGCGCGGGGCAAACCACGATTGCCCTTGAGCAATCACCCGACCGAGCCAACTGTACTGGTGGCCAGGCACGGTGCCCTGCTTGCTGGCCGAGTAGACTTTCCCGCGATCTGGCAAGGTCTCTGCATCAGGACGCGGGCGGATCGTGCTATCCATCGCGTAGACGGCATAGCCCGCCACCGTGATCGCATCAGCCGGTTCCGCCGTGGCGAGGAGTTCACGAGCCAATTCGGGATCGACCTTCTTCATCCCCACCATGAAGCTCGTGCGCAAGGAGCGCCAGGGAAGCAAGGTCAAGAAGACCTACGACAAACCGCAAACCCCTTACGCGCACGTGCTGGCCAGTCCAGAGGTGTCCGAGGAGGACAAGGCGGAACTCCGCGCTACCTACCAGGTCCTCGACGTCGTCCAACTCCGCCGCCAGCTCGACCAGTTGCTCGACCAGCTCTTGTCTCAACCCGCAGACGAGTCAGATGTTACTATGGATCAGACAGGGGCTCTGGAGACCTCCTGATCCAGAGGAGCGATTTTTAACGTGCACGTTATCATGGTAACCATCTCTCGTGAGTCAACGAATGGCATTTGGGTAATGTTTCACGTGAGTCAACGAATAGCTATTTCGGTAACATTTACTCGTGAGGCAATGCGCAACCGAAAGACCCCACGCTGGGGATCTTATAATATGTCGCCCACGCACTGGTCAGTACCCCCATATGGTACAGAGTGCCCGTCAGTGCTGCCGCCTTAGTATCCAGGTGTAACCCTGACAGTCCAGCGCAGGGGATGTGGAAAGCTGTGCCCATCATCTTTCACTTGAGTGATCCTCCCATTTTTGATACTGTAGAGGAATGCTACACCTGCCCTTTCTACCGCACCAGAACAGTAGTTCCCTGGTCTTGGGACGCCTGTGGCGATTTCCCATTTCGCCGCTTTTCCGGTTGGCTGCATCGGCCCGCACCGCCCACATGTATGCCATCGGAATGTCGGGCAAGGGCAAGTCCAAGCTCCTGGAGTACTGCCTCTATCAGGATATTGCCGCTGGTCGAGGTTGCGGCTTGATCGATCCTCATTCCCTCCTGGTGGATGATCTGCTGCGGTTGCTTGTCACCCGCAATGTCCTTGCCAATCGTGACATCCGCCACCGGCTGATCTACGTTGACCCCGCCCGCACAGACTACGTCATCCCCTTCAACGTCCTGGCCACTGAGGCCGAGCATCCATACGACATCGCGGCATCAGTGCTGGAAGCCTTCCGGCGGACCTGGCCGGAGTGCCTGAGCGAAGCGCCCCACTTTTCCAACATCGTGATGGCGACCCTGATCGTGCTGATCGAAAACGGCTTGACGCTGATGCACATGCCACGCCTGCTCACCAACAGTGAGTTCCGGGAGCAGTGCCTTGAGCGAGTGACTGGCAGTAGTATCGTGGAGTTCTTCCACGACCGCTACGATCAATGGGGGAGAGAAGCGCCCCTGCTGCGAGAGAGCACGCTGAACAAGATCGGCGCCTTCAGTCTCAACCCCAGGCTGCGGCTGATGCTGGGCCAGCAGGCCAACCACCTGGACTTTCGGGCGATCATGGACGAGGGCAAGATCCTGCTGCTGGACCTGGGGCACTCGGACGGTGAGACCAACCGGCTGATCGGCAGTCTGGTAGTCACTGGTCTGGAACTGGCGATGCGGCGGCGGCGGAACCACAAACTGTGGAACCTGACCATTGACGAGTTTGCCGGGTACGTGGCCAACGAGGGGTCGGTTAAGACCCTGGCCCACGTCTTTTCTGAGGGACGCAAGTTCAGGATGAGTATGACGGTGGCCCACCAGGACCTGTCCCAGCTTACTTCCCGGATGCTAGGGGCGCTGTCCAACGTGCAGACCAAGGTCATCTTTGGGATTGGCCGTCACGACGCGGAGTATTTCGCTAAGCTCATTGGCCGCGTGGACGCTGAAGCGGTCAAGCGGGACCCGAAGACGGAAACCCAGCACGAGTTGTTTTCTCCTCTTTCTGAGCAATGGGGGCAATGGATTGATCGCTTACGCTTCCAGCCCGCTCGGCAGGCGACCGTGGCCAGCCAGGATGGCCGGGTGGTGTCACTGAGAACAATGAACATCCCAGCCTACACTGCCACTGCCGAGCAAGTGGAGGAGATTCGGCGCGAGAGCCTGGCCAGGTACGGCATCCCGTACGCCGAGGCCGAGCGGAACGTGCAGGAGACCCTGGCAGCAGACAGCCAGGAGCCATCCCTCAATCCAGAAGTGCCAGCATTCGAGGTGGTGGTTGTTTAGGCAGCGTCCAAGCCGGTAAACACACCTGAAAAGAGAGGACTCTTCAACGGTCCAAGGACGAAATGTCTCTTCGGTTCATAATCTATGGAATACTATGTGGTCTCGATCGGCGTATTTCAGCTATTAACGTCTCAAGGTGTCCAGCACGGTCACAACTCAATACCAACTGAATGGCTTGGGCTTCGAGTCCACCTGGACTTAATGAATCATAGTTGACGCCGGTATTGAAGCATAGTGTGCGAAACTCTTCACGATCAAAACGAGTCTTCAGCACTTCAGCAATCGGACGTAACCTGGTTGCTTTTTCAGGATCAACCTCTACAAGAGGTTGAAACGAAGTTTCTCGTTGTATGATGATTGTCCCCCCACTGACCTGCCCAAATTGGAGCGCACTTGCGCCAGCGACCTGGGTTACTTGTCCGGAGATTTTGTGTTCTTCACTGCTGAGTTCTTTCTTGAGAGCTGGGTATCGTGCAAGAGACCAATCCTGAAATAACCCACCGCTGATGTTGAATTTCTGGTATGTTCCATCGTGAACGATAAGACCATGATAGCACAACGCTTTCAATCCACGATCAGGCTGGAAATTCTGATCGTTTGCGGCTTGAATCAAGTCGGCGTGCGTCATCCAGTCTGCGGATTGCGCCAGGATGCAATAAACGCGTCGGCCCTCTTCTCCGATAGCATACCACCATCCTTCCAAGTCGGCACTCCTGTCATGCACAAAACGACGAACTTCTGCATTCACGGTCTCTTTTGTGGCCGACCTGATGCCGCCTTCCACCAAGTAGTGTAGAAGGTGCTGGAGGATAAAGGGATGACCAGCTCCTTGTTGCATAACCTCGTCAGCCACGGCAGTAGGAATTTCATGAGCGCGGTCGATCAACTCACGCACAGCCACTTCGGTAAAGGATTCAAGAAAACAGGGCTTAATAGCATTGAGCAAGGGCGAACCTTTTTCACCTACATCCAGATAACGCCCGGACCCTGCTAAGACAAGACGCACATGGTCGCACACGGGTCCATCATAGATAAGCGAGCGTAACATCCCGAACAGAGCGCCGGTCCAAGGGAAATCCAATGCACAATCCACTTCATCGATCAATAGCGCTATCCGCAACATACCAACCTTCTGGTAAGCTGCCACCACAATATCTTCAACTGCTGCTTCGAGCTCTTGAAGGTTGGCAGGAGGTGCAGTTATCTCAGTGTACTCAGGCATGCCCAGATCAAGCAGTGGCCCTCTGGACAATGGTGCTGGTCTTCTCACTCCGCCTGTGGCCCTCCTGATTTCATGCAGAGCCAGTCCCAAAACATCGGCAGGCGCTGTGGGTTCCCTCACCTTAAGCGAAACAAAAACCGGCAAAACTTGCCAGTCTCCACTTTCTGCCTGTTCCAACCTTCCAATCAATTCGTCTTGTAGTGCCAACAGCAGGCTACTCTTACCGAACCGCTTTCCGCCAACCAGTCCATATGAATCGCCATATGGGTCGTATAGATCATCAGCAATTTTACTGACCACAAAACCTCGTCCCAAGAACTGACCGGGTCGAACGGGTCTGTTAAAATGGAACGGATTGCCTGGCATAGGCCTACTCCTTCAGCCCAAGTTGGACCCGCCGGAGCCAAGAGCGAAACAGGCCGAAAGTGATTTCATAACGCGGATCGGGATGATCGGGAGAGTCTTCAACAGCACGGACAACACAAAGTTGCTGAAGAGCAAATAAAGCAGAACGGTGTGAGGTCGAATCCAGCCCGTTTGTTATTGCCGACTCGGTTAGAGGCTCAGGTGATCGAGCAAGCGCTAACAACACCGCTTGGTTAGCGTGCGAAGCCTGTTCCCCCCATAGTCCTACATTGCTCACTTCGCCCCATAGACCGGTGTCATTGACAAGTGCGGCGTACACTGGATCGGAAAGGAAGCGGTCGACTGCCTTTTCAATGGATGTTAGGAGTATTCCGCCTGGCTGCTGGTTTCGCTGCTTGTAAGCCAGGCTACACAACTGTCGTGCCAAGAATGGGTGTCCTCCACTCGCTCGAGCAACACATATTGTCGCGTCATCGGTATAGGAGAGTTCGACCTGTCGCCCAACGTTGCGAATCATCTGGATACAGTCATCCTTGAGCAGCGGTGGCAAGTAGACTTCCTGTAGAAGTTGATAAAATGGGTTTTGCTCCTTTCCCCAGCGATTGATGCGGTTGATGGACACATCAACACCAGCTACCATGAGCAAGACCCGTCCGTCTTCCTGAACCACACCTCGCAGTGTACGCATCAATGACAGATAGTGCTTCAGGACAGACCCTTCCGCATCAGCAGGTGGTATGATGAGCTCGATCTCGTCTAGGAAAACCGCAAGGCGAGCTTCTGGAATCTGGTTACCTAGTTTGTCAAGCGTATCTTTGGTGAGCTGGAAGAACTGGGCTGATGGGTCGTCTGACTTTAGTTGTGTGTCTTGTAGGCCAAGATCTACGTTGAATCTCGCCGTCGCATCGTTGTTCCAGGCGCGAAGAATACGCTCATAGAGAGCAGCCAGATCTACTCCAGCTTGCAGATCCAGCCACGCAGTCGAACAAGGCATCAAACGCTGCATGTAACGCATGAGCGAGCTTTTGCCCATCTTCCGCAACCCAAACAGTCCTATCGGTTGGCCTGCAATCAGGCGATTGTCAATCAGTTCGCGAGCCAAAGCTTCGCGCCCAAAGAAGTTCAGCACATCTGAAACAGGATGGCGCACATCATAAGGATCGTATCCCCGCCCCAGAAATCGTTCGAGATGTTTCCTCAGAGCGAGGCTTTCAGGAATGGCCCTTCCGGCAATCTTGCCTTCGTCAAGCAGAGTAAGTGGGATGGGCATAACGTTGAAATCGATGGCTCGCAAAGCTGCAATTTCTAACCAGGCATCGTCGCCGACAATCTTATCCACCAAGACAAATGCGTGCGCAATGCCGTCAGATCTCTTTTGCGCCACTTCGTAAATGCTGGCTACGCCCGCTCTGTCAAGTGGTTGTCCTATCAGTGTGCAGGTATAGACATCACTTTTGATTGTCTTTTGCCAGACCGGGGTCGCAGGCTGGCAAATAAAGCTACTCGCTTCACCTGTTGTGCCGAGCGTGAAGCCGGCCACCTGGAAGAATCGCTGTGCTTCAGAGATCAGAAGACTGAGCGGTCTTTGAGATTCTTCTAGCAGGCGGTAGATAGCACTGATGTTGTCTTCTATGTGTGAAAGGCCGGCTATATCCCCAACAAGCCTTTGAATGCTCTGCGCCTGCTGATATGCAGCCAGGGCATTGTCAAAGTCACCCTTTTCAACCAACACATTGCCAATATTGCTGAGAGCCGCAGCCTCAACCGCCCGGTTGTCAATCTGCCGGGCGATGGTTTGCCCACGCTGATAGAACTTCAGAGCGTCCTCCCAGCATCTCAGATTGGCATAGACGCCTCCCAGGTTCACCATGATTGTGGCCGTACCAGCGAGATCGCCGAGCTTTTCACTGATAAGTAACGCCTGTCTATAGAACATCTTCGCTGCGTCCCAGTCAGCCAATTGAGTGGCAACTGACCCCAAATTTGCTAGCACTTTCATTTCATCTGCAACATTGCCAGCGTCTCTGGATAGCGCGAGTGCTTCCTCAAACTCCCGGCGCGCTGCCTGGACCTCGCCTAGGCTGAGAAGTATCAACCCTTTATCGTTGAGAACGACAAAAAGACCTGCTTTGTCTTCAACTTCACGCCATATCATTTCGGACTGAGTGAGCATGTCAAGCGCGGCAAGAAGCTCCCCCGTTGAATGTAATAGACTGCCCAAGTTCTGAAGAGCATTTGCCTCATCGACTCGATTGCCTAGCTCTCGAATTATTGACAAGCCTTCTTCAAAATATCCCCGGGCTTCCGTTGTCCTGCCCTGATCTTGGTAAACACGCCCAATGTTGTTAAGTGTGCTGGCTTCCCCAGACCGGTCGCCGTAACGCCGCCAGATGGCTAGGCTCATCTGATAGTACTCGAGCGCTTGATCTAACCTGCCCCGGCTCCGATATGAACTGGCCACATAATTGAGCGCGACAGCCGCTTCTGCTCTTCCTCCCGCTCTACCGGCACTCGCCAGGCCTGTCTCAAATAAAGTCAAGGCTTCCTCATAATCTTCCTGTGTCCGTGAGAGCCGCCTTAGATTTTCAAAAGCTAGCGCGACATCAAAAGAATTCGACGCCCGTCCAAGTAGTCTTTGTTCACGTTCGCGAGGTTCAACCACAGCGTCCCAAGAGACGTTTGGACGAAGTTGCTGAGCAAGATTTAGAAGCTCAGAGAGGCGGTCACGGCGCTCCAGGTAGGCGATCAACTCTCTGGTCTTGTTGCCCTTCCCTTCGCCTGGCAGGTCGTCGTAATCTACTCCCAGATCGAAGCACAGGGTGCGCAGTTCGCCCGCGTCGAAATACGTAGTGAACATCTCGCGCAATCTGATTAGTTGCTTTCGATCCATCTAAGCCTCCTTCATAACCTAGCACTCACGAGCGGTCATAGTCAGAAGCTACAAACGAGCAGCAATAGCGATCAGTTCGATAATGCCGCTGAGGGCCATAGACGGTCAGGTCGAATCATGAGCAGTTCATTCAGTCTTCTCAGACTTACTTGGGGAGATTTCTATCCTTCCACCGCTAACTTGGCCAAATTGGATAGCACTGTCGCCAGCCATCTGGGTGATTGTAGTTGTTCCCGGAGCAGCAGCCGGTGCTGCTGCCTGGTACTGGGCCAGTAAGCGCTCGATCTCAGCAGCGAATGCTGGGTCTCTCAAATACTCTTTCAGCGCATCGGCCACAGGCGCTTTGTAGTCCTCTGGCTTCTTCTCAAATCGTTCCAGGTTCTTGGAATCAGCCGGGTTCTGGCTGAAACGTTCAGCGACTTTTTGAAATAACTTCTCGGTCACTTCCACTGCTTTGGGGCCGATCTCTTTCGCGAGTTCGATGCCCTTGTCAATAACATATTTGCCGAGAATAGCGATAACTGATGCTACAACGGGATCCATTCGTACTCCTCCTCATTTGGCGCTTATATTGCACTGCTTGTGGGCAGCACAGGTTAATCCACTGGAAAAGCAACAGCCACTGCCAGGACACCTGTTCTTACCAGCCCATGGGAAGTAGTCGTCGGAAAAATTACTGCGCTCACCAGATTGTGCTATAGTAAAGAGGTTTTGCTGCTGAACCACACGGGAGTCGGGGTGTTAGGAGCACAAGTTGGCCGGTAGCAGCAGATGCCTCGTTTTCCGCATCATCGGCCGTTTGTTCTTGGTTGTATTTTTATTATATAACTATGATGACAGATTAACAAATCAACTCCCCGACTCCCCGACTGCGGAAGATAATTCCCCTCAAGAACCTGCCCCTGGATTCTGCATTGACAAATCTGCTATACTGTTCTGGCTATGGTGAAACAGTTGCAGCCTACGGTTTCTATTCCGGCGTTGCTCGTGCTCCAATCGGAGGCATGGGGGCAGTTGGCGGTCAGGCTATTCGAGGAGCTTCGCCGCCAGGCCGGGCTGAGACCACACAACATTGATAAGGACCGGGCGTGGCACTGGACTGAACAATCGCAACGGGGGGAGCAGCAAGCCGACGAGGATATTGCAGCGGGTCGGGTGAGGATATTCGCCACGCGCGGATGAGGCGCTTGTGCGAGGCCGCCTTGATCCCTCAGTGAGAGACAAACTACCAGCGGCCCAATGTGGCACAGTGTCTACCACGCTTCCGCGGCATCTGCACTCCCCACCATCAACGACCGCAGGCGTTGCCTGGGCGGGATGTGCAGCATGGGCAGGGAGGGGTGGTAAAAGGCAGTCACCATTTCCAGGATCTCTTCGTCGCCCAGCCGCACGCAGCCGATGCCCAGCGTGACCAGGCCGTGGACAACGGTCCGGCAGCGGCTATCGAGTTCCGCCAGCGCCTTCTCGCACGGTTGCCCCAGCAGGCGGGCGACGGGGTGAGGCAGCGCGACAAAGTAGGCCGGCACCTGCGGGTTGGCCTGTGCGGTCACCCGCTCGATCCAGCCGGCCAACTGGGCCAGGTGGCCGGCCCATTGCTGGCGGGCTCCTGAGGCCCAGGCGGCCTGCTTCTCCCTGGCCCGCTGGAGGAAAAGGCATCGTTTGGCGTGGTTCGGCATTCCCCAACACTTGACAGGTTAGGTCATTGGTGGTATACTCTGTCTATGTACATAGATATTCTATGTACATAGACTCCAGAAGGAGGGACTGGATGGGAGACAAAGCGGATGAGTACATGCGGCTCGACATGCGAAAGGGGAGCACCACCATCTTGATCCTCAGCCTGCTGGCCGAGCGTCCCATGTATGGCTACCAGATTGCCAAGGACCTGGCCACCCGCAGCGGGGGCGTCTTTGAGTTCAAGGAGGGCACGCTCTACCCCGCCCTCCACCGCATGGAGAAGGACGGCTTGCTGACCGGCTACTGGGAGGTCGTGGAGGAGGGGCCGTCGCGCAAATACTACACCATCACCGACCGGGGGCGTGACGTGTTGGCCCGCAAGCTGCACGACTGGAAGGATTTTGCCCGCGCGCTACTGCAGGTGTTGGAAGGGGGCCGGGCCGATGCCAGCGTTAGATGATTACCTGGAGCGCGTGGGCCGCGAACTCCAGGCCTCGCCCGAAGAGGCCGCCGAGGTGCTGCGCGAGGTCCGCTCCCACCTGGAACTGGCCATGCGTGACCTGGAGCGGAACGGCGGGGATGGAAGCGCTGGCCTGGCCCAGGCACTGGCGCGTTTCGGAGCCGCAGAGCAGATCGGGCGGGAACTGCGGCAGGTGCACGGCCGCAGCGCCTGGCAGGAGACGATCCTGGCCGTGCTTCCGCTGCTCCTGTTCGGCTGGCTGCCCTCCGTCTTGCCGGCGCCCGCCTGGAGCGCGCCCCTGGCCCTGGCGGTCGCCACGCTGGTGGGCTGGCGCGCCCGTTGGCCGCTGTGGTGGTGGGCCTGGCTGGGCTGGCTGCCCCTCGTCATCCCCGGGGCGCCGGGGAATTTGCTATGGAGTGCGGTCGCGTATGCCGTGCTGCTGCTGCTGGTCAGCCGTCGCGACTGGCTGGAGGCCACGCTGGCCATCTACCCCCTCCCCACCGCCTGGGCCTTCCAGCGCGTCGTGCTGGCGTCCAACGAGGTAGGAAACGTAGGCTGGAGCACCACGGCGCTAAGCCTGCTGGGCCTGGGGATGGCGCTGGCGTGGGCGGTGCTGTTGGCTCGCACGTTGCGCACCCCCTACGGGAAGGCCCGCATCGTGAAGGTGCTGGAGGGGCAGGCGATCGTCTTCCTGCTCAATGGCCTGACCGTCGTCGTGGCCCGCCTGTGGCCCACGTACCCTTACCCCTACCCTTTCACCTGGCGCTACTTTGCGTTCGTCACGCTGCCCTACG
>Ga0315291_10008489_pt1 | contig 12620 bp, 6 predicted proteins | sample YL17G12_20_MG_FD_203070 | JGI IMG/M metagenome (GOLD analysis project Ga0315291, IMG submission 203070) | Sediment microbial communities from Yellowstone Lake, YNP, Wyoming, USA - YL17G12_20 | ecosystem: Environmental > Aquatic > Freshwater > Lake > Sediment | place: USA: Wyoming | collected... | reverse complement strand
GAGCGGGCCCAGAGGACTCTCCAGCCACGAAGTCACCACACAGTTGAGGTCGCGACTGCGGCCAGGAGGTTTCCCGAATGCGTGCACGAAGGCCTCTCGAAATCCACTGTGCGACTCGTACCCGTGTCCCAGGATGACCTCGTCGAAGTCGCTGCCGTCACGGATCTGGACGAGCGCTCTCCCCAGACGTCGCGCCCGTGAATACTCTTGAAAGGTCATACCATAGTGTCTGAGGAAATAGCGCCTGGCAGTTGCTGGATTGATGTTCAGTTCGGAGAGATCTGTGTTAGTGAGTCGCCGGGTCGGGTCCTGCTCCACCTCGGCGAGGAGTTTCTTGACCCAGCGAGGCGGGCTTCCTGGCAGCTCCATTGGCTTGCAACGCTTGCAGGGCCGGTAGCCGGCAAACACGGCTTCCCGAGCGGTGGGGAAGTACTCCACGTTCGAAGGCAGTGGCTTTCGGGCCGGGCATGAGGGACGGCAGAAGATGGCGGTGGTGCGCACCCCGAGGAAAAAGATCCCGTCGTAGGTGGCATCACTCTTCTTGTAGGCACGTTCCATTTCGGCGACTGAGGGCAGTGTCCTTGAGCTCACGGTGATTGTCCTCCTTAAGGCGCGTTGCGTGACAGACGTCGTTTCATCAGCCGGTCACGTCATCCGCGCCTTGTCTTGTCGTCTGCTTCTCTGGAGGTTCTTCTTTGTGCGCACGCGCGCAATTTTGCCTTGAGGAGGGCAGACCGTCCACCGATTTTTGGACACCGAAGTCAGAAGCAAAGGGGCCCAAGTAAGCGAGAGGTGACCGGGTCAACGATTCAAGAGTATGTCGGTGAAGCGCCAAAGAATGAAGGGGTAAGAGGGACCGTTTTTGCTGTCCCACTGTCTCAGGCGTCAGGGATGGTGATTGAGCCTTCGAGATAGAGGACTGCCTTGCCGGCAATAGAAACTCTCTCGCCACGGTCTCGACAGAACAGTTCGCCCCCTCTCCTCGACACCTGCAGCGCATGGAGGTCCTGCTTGCCCAGGATGCGCGACCAGTAGGGGACGAGCACACAGTGTGCCGAGCCTGTGACCGGGTCTTCAGGGATACCGACAAGGGGCGCAAAGAAACGCGAGACAAAGTCACTCCGCTCGCCCTCGGCTGAAACTATGACACCCTGGCGTTCAATCTTGCTGAGAGCAGTAAAGTCGGGCTTGAGCTCCGTGACACTGCGCTCATCCGCGAGAATCACGAGCAGGTCTTCCTCAGAGCCGAGGACCTGCTGGGGAGTTGCTCCAAGCGCCTCCTTGAGTTCACGCGGCTCCTCCATCGGGTTAGGCGGTCTGGCAGGGAAGTCCATCTCGATTAGTTCACCTCGTCGCGTGACAGTGAGTATGCCGCTCTTCCTAGTCTGGAAGGAGATTAAGTCCTGCGGCCGGCTCAAGACGTTGAACAGAACGTATGCGCTTGCGAGCGTCGCGTGGCCGCAGAGCGCCACCTCTATGAGCGGAGTAAACCATCTCAATTCGAAGCCGGCACCACTCCGGACAAAAAAGGCAGTCTCGGAGAGGTTGTTCTCCGCCGCAATGGCCTGGAGTGTCCGGTCATCCAGCCATTTGTCCAGCGGACACACCGCGGCAGGGTTACCGGAAAACAACTCAGAAGCGAACGCGTCTACTTGGTAGAGGGGGAGTTTCATGGGCCTTACCTATGGATTCGCATCTGCGATGGCATCAGGGGTGAGTCGGTTCGCCCTCTAGCGGCATGAAGCACCTGTCTTGACCGAAGGAACAGCAACGTATTCGGCAAAAGAATGAGATTTCGGAATAGGTCGTCTATCCTCAAGCAAGCCCTGCACGTGCATCTCAATGGCCTCATACATATTTCGAGCGACTTGTGCGCGAGTCTTGCCCGTGGCGACACAGCCAGGCAGATCAGGCGAGTAGGCTGAGAAGTTGCCGTTCGCCTTCTCGATGATGATGAGAAATCGATACATTACGTCTTTCCTTTCTTTGGCCTGCGCAGCCGAGCCTGCTTGAGAACACTATTGAGTGTGCCTGGGGCTAGGTCGTCCGCGGGACGACCCGCAATCGTGACACGCCCAGACTTGGTAGGATGCCGATATTGTCGATGGCTACCCTTGGTGACTACGATGTACCATCCGTCAGCCTCAATCAGTCTGACGACATCTCGAATCTTCATCTGGGCCTACTCTCGCTCGCAGGACCGTCCGGCAGTTTCGCCACTCCTATAATGTTAACACATCGATTGTTGAACACAAAGCCATGTGGGTTATGGTTGATCCTGACGGCATGAACCGAAGATTGGGTATGTGCGAACAGCGGGTGACGCGTTGTGTGGTTGCGCCGGTCAGACCCGGGTGGGGCTCACTGGGTTCCATCAAGTTGACTCAATTTTGCGAGGGTGGTCGGCAGCGGATGGGGCGGCCAAGTTGCCAGCGCTGAATAGCGCTGAGGCGTTTGCTAGTGATTCCAAATCCACTTGCGGCCCGTTTGTCCCCATGCTATAACTGCCGCGTAGTTGCGAGACGACGCTCACGTCCCGACAGGGGAGGGCTCCGTTGAAGAAACTCGGGCTTGGCGTGCTTGCCTCCGGTAGGGGAACAAATCTCCAGGCAATAATCGACGCGTGCGCTGAGGCTCGGATTCCGGCTGTCGTAAGAGTGGTCGTGAGCGATGTCGAGGACGCGTTCGCCCTCGAGCGTGGCCGCAGGGCCGGCATCCCCGCGGTCCATATCGACCCGGGCAAGTTCAAGACGAAGCTCGAACCGGATAGGGAGCTCGAATACGCTCGCTGCCTCAAAGAGCACGGGACCGACCTCGTTCTCCTCGCCGGCTTCATGCGCGTGCTCCACTCTGACTTCCTCTCTGTCTTCGCAGGACGAATAATGAACATCCACCCGGCGCTTCTGCCGTCCTTCCCCGGCCTTCACGCTCAGAAACAAGCTCTCGACAGGGGAGTGAGGTTCGCTGGTTGCACGGTGCACTTCGTGGACGACAGCGTTGACGGTGGGCCTATCATCCTCCAGGCCGTGGTGCCTGTTGAGCAGGACGACACGGAAGAAACGCTCTCCGCCCGCATCCTCAAAGAAGAGCACAGAATCTACTGCGAGGCGGTTGCGCTTTTCAGCGAGGGGCGACTTCTGATAAGGGGGCGCAGGGTTCAGATACTCCCCAGGCCGCTTGGGGAATGCTAGCAGGTATGGGTTCTTCGTCTACCGCGAGAGACGCGACATATGCGAGGTAGTTTCACTGACATTTCCTTAGGCGAGCTCAAGCCTTTTCGCCGCGGCAAGGTGCGGGACGTCTATGACACCTCGGACGGCCGTCTCGTCATAGTCGCCACAGACCGGCTCTCCGCCTACGACTGCATTCTGCCGACTGGCATTCCGGACAAGGGTGTCGTGCTCACCAAGCTCTCGGCCTTCTGGTTTGAGAAGGTGAGGCACATCGTCCCCACCCACTACATCACTTGCAGCGCGGACGAGTTCCCGGAGCCCTTTCAATACTACGCGACGGTGCTGTCCGGACGCACGATGCTGGTCCGGAAGGCAGAGCGAATCGACTTCGAGTGTGTGGTGCGGGGCTACCTCGCTGGCTCTGCCTGGGCTGAGTACAAGAAAGCGGGCACGATATGCGGGGAGACGGTGCGGCCCGGGCTCCGTGAATCCGAACGGTTCCCGGAGCCGATGTTCACGCCGGCGCGGAAGGCGTCCTCTGGCCACGACGAGAACATCAGTTTCGACGTGATGAAGGACGAGCTCGAACCGAAGCTCGCAGATAAACTCAGAAGTGTGAGCCTCGCGCTCTACTCGTTTGCGACGAAGTACTGCGAGAGCCGCCGGCTCATTCTGGCTGATTCCAAGTTCGAGTTCGGGCTGTTCAACGGGGAAGTGATGCTGATTGACGAACTCTTCTCGCCCGATTCTTCACGCTTCTGGCCGCTGGAGGACTATGTGCCCGGCCAGCCGCAGGAGGCGTTTGACAAGCAGTTCGTTCGGGACTACTTGAACTCAATTGGCTGGGACAGGAACCCTCCCGCCCCGCCGCTTCCGCCAGACGTGGTTACGAAGACGCACGAACGATATCTGGATGCGATGGAGCGGATTTGCGGTACAAGGGAGATCTGAGCGGACCGCATCGCGCGAGAGCTTTCGGACCATAGTGGCTCGCGGGATTCAACGACCCCGGGCCAGAGCGATTCTTGAAGGGAAATGCGCGATGGAGCACACGCAGCGGCTCCGACTCTTCAGGAAGCCCTGAGGAACAAGAGATGGCAGACAATTCGATTTCTGTGAAACGTGCCTTCGTCAGTGTGTCTGACCGTACGGGGCTCGTACCGTTCGCGCGGTTCCTGGCCGAACGGAACGTGGAGCTCTATGCTACTGGTGGGACCGCTTCTTTCTTGCAGGAAAACGGCGTTCCAGTTCGGCCTGCTCAGGAACTGACAGGCGTGGTGGAGATCCTGTCTGGCAAGGTCAAGAGCTTGAGTCCCCGGCTTCATGCTGCGATTCTCTTTGACCGCTCGAAGCCAGAAGAATGCGCGCACATGGAAAAGGAAGGCGTGCCGTCGATAGACATGGTCGTGGTGAACTTCTATCCCTTCCAGAATGTGACGCCAGAGCACACTCTGAGCGAGGCGGTGTCCCTGATAGACATCGGCGGCCCAGCATCGATACGGGCGGCGGCGAAGAACTCCCGCTGGGTGGTCCCGGTGCCTGAGCCGGGTGCATACGGGAAGGTGATGGAGGACATACTCGGGTGGGAGCGCGCTCAGGAAGATGGTCGTAAGGGGGCCGTGGGTGAGACCACGGGGAGCCAAGGTCTGGACGGCAGCGGGGAGAGTGGGGCGAACGGGGCGAAGAGTGGGACAGACACGCCTCCGTGCCACAAGGACACCGCGGCAGGCGTGCGGGAGAGCCACCGTGTCTCGGGTGAGCTCGCAGCACGGGTGAGTGTCGAGCTATCTGCGCAGCTCGCTGCGCGTGTGTTCGAAATCACGTCTGCTTATGACCGGCTGGTCATGGGGTACTTGCGTGATAAGAGCGCAAGCGCCGTGGCGCGAGTTCCGGTGCCGCCGCAGACGGCGCTGGGCGTGCTTCCTGAGTCTATCGACCTCAAGTACAAACGTGCCCAAACTCTCCGCTACGGGGAGAACCCTCATCAGAAGGCAACTTTCTATGTAGAGCCTGACGAAGTGGCAACGGACGAAGAAAGGGGAGGGCTCCCGCTTGGCAGGCAACTCCAGGGGAAGGAGCTCTCTTTCAATAATCTTCTTGATTTGGACGCGGCGGTCTCCGCGTGCAGGGAGTTCGACGAGCCGGCGTGCGTGGTGATCAAGCACCGGAACCCGTCCGGAGTGTCTGTCTCGAAGGATGTCCTCACTGCATACCGTCTGGCGAGGGACTGCGACCCACTGTCCGTGTTCGGCGGCGTCGTGGCCGTGAACAGGGAAGTCACGGCAGAGCTCGCGACCGAGATGTCCTCTCTCTTCCTTGAGGTCATAGCCGCGCCGGGGTTCGATACGGCCGCCGTTCAGGCATTCGCGAAGAAAAAGAACCTCCGTTTGCTGGAGCTACCAGCTGGATTGTTCGGCAGGCCCACAGCACCACGGCTCATACTTCGCTCGGGTCTGGTAGGGGTTCTGGTCGAAGAGGAGGACTCACATCCCGAGAATCCGGGGGACTGGAAGGTAGTGTCAAGGCGAACACCCACACCTGAAGAGCTGGCCGGGCTCTTTTTCCTGTGGAGAGTGGTCAGGCACACGATTTCCAACGCAATCGTGCTCGGGAGGAGCGACACAACCGGGAAGGGAGACAGGACGCTTGGAATCGGAGCGGGCCAGACGAGCAGAGTGGACTCAGTGGAGATGGCCCTCCACAAGGCCAAGCGCTCGGGTCACGATGTGACAGGAGCATGGCTCGCCTCGGACGCCTTCTTCCCGTTCAGGGATTCCATTGACGTGGCGGCGAAAGCGGGGATCGAGGCAATCGTAGAGCCGGGCGGGTCAGTGAGAGACGCGGAATGCGTTCAGGCCGCAGACGAGCACGGCATCGTGCTCTGCTTCACGGGCCGGCGGTGCTTCAGACACTGAGGCGGCGCATCCTGGCGCGTCTTCAGACATCGCTCATGCTGGTATGTTGTCCTGAACTCGGAAGGGCGAGGCACCTTCTACAATCGCGGTGCATCGCCCAAGTGCTTGAAACATTAGCCGATTTGGATTTCCTGGGGTATAATTGCTGTAGGGAGGGCATGAGACCTCCCGTCTTTGTTTGGGGTTGCCTGCCGCGGACGAACACGTTCGGTCTGGGGATTCTGTTCGGGGGGGCTGCAGAGCTGGATGTTTGCAGCGTTCCGTAAGGAGACTCTCCGAAGACGTTCACTGACGATATTCCCCGAGGACACGCTTTGATGGCGAAGACCAGAGAGACGATTCTTATACTCGACTTCGGCTCTCAGTACATTCAGCTCATAGCGCGGAGGATACGGGAGCAAAACGTATTCTCTGAAGTCGTGAGCTGTGACATCAGTCCCGCAGAAATCCTCGCCAAGAAACCGAAGGGGCTTATTCTCTCAGGCGGGCCCAAGAGCGCTTTCGAGGCAGGGGCGCCGTTTCCGCACAAGGGCATCTTCTTCCTCGGCATCCCCGTTCTTGGAATCTGCTACGGCATGCAGGCCATGAGCCGCGTGCTGGGGGGCAAGGTCAGCGCCGGCAAGCAGGGCGAGTACGGCCGAACGACATTCCGGAAGCTGGACGCGGACGACATCAGGCAGTGGATGGAGGCCCGCGCGCGCAGAGCGGTGAGCATGGAGGTGCTGATAGCGTCTGAAGGGAGAGCAGCTCACGGTGCCCGTGCTCGCGGCGGCAGTCCTCACGCCATCACAGCAACCGACCCTTTGCTTCAGGGCGTCCCGGAGACCCTCACTGTCTGGATGAGCCACAGGGACATTGTCACGGAACTGCCGGCGGGCTTCGTGCTCTCAGGCCACAGCGCGGGCTCCCCACACGGTGCGGCCTTCGACAAGGCCCGCAAACTCTACATGATTCAATTCCACCCCGAGGTCATACATTCTGAGTTCGGAGACAGGGTCTTCCGGAATTTCATAAGAACAGTCTGCGGGTGCAAGGCCACGTGGTCGCTGGAGGAGTTCGTCGAGGAATCAACTAAGGAGATACGTGCGAGGGTGGGGAAGGGCCACGCCATCGCCGCGCTGAGCGGCGGAGTGGATTCGTCGGTCACGTGCGTGCTCGCGCACCGGGCAATCGGCAAGCGACTCACCTGCATCTTCGTCGACCACGGGCTTGGTAGGTTCGACGACGCCGAAGCTGCGACGCGCACACTCGAGGAGAAATTCAATCTCAGGGTGGAGAGAATCGACGCGAGCGAGCGGTTCCTGAAAAAGCTTGCGCGGGTGATCGACCCGGAGAGAAAACGCAAGATAATCGGTGAAGAGTTTATCAGGATTTTCGAAGAGGCGAGCAGGCGGCATCGGGACGCGCGCTTCCTCATACAGGGAACTCTCTATCCCGACGTCATAGAGAGCGTCTCGAAAAAGGGGCCGTCGAGTTCGATCAAGACGCACCACAACGTGGGCGGGCTTCCGGACTCGATGAGTTTGATGCTCGTCGAACCCATGCGGGAGCTTTTCAAGGACGAAGTGAGGAGAGTCGGGAAACTTCTGGGCGTGCCGCGCTCCGTGCTCATGCGTCATCCGTTCCCTGGGCCGGGCCTTGCGGTGCGAATCCTGGGGAACGTCACGGAGCCGCGGCTGGAGCGGCTGCGACTGGCGGACAGGATATTCATGGAGGAATTGAAATCGGCCGGGCTCTACGACGAGATATGGCAGGCGTTCGCTGTTCTCCTGCCGCTCAAGTCTGTCGGGGTCATGGGGGATGAACGGACGTATCAGAACATAATCGCGTTGAGAGCAGTTGTGAGCCGGGACGGCATGACCGCGGACTGGGCCAAGATTCCACCGCAAGTGCTCTCGAAGGTATCGAGCAGGATCGTAAACGAAGTGAAGGGCATAAACCGGGTTGTCTATGACATAAGCTCCAAGCCGCCCGCGACCATAGAGTGGGAGTAGCCAGGAGGACAACTATGGGATTCAGGTCGGGACAAGGGCGCAAGATCGCGGTCTTGTTGGTCACGCTTCTGTGTTCATTCGCCTTCCTGATGTCGCTCAGCCGTGAAGCTACAGCAATGCCGCTGCGACCGGACATACGTGAGAAGCTGCTGGCGCCGGTTGGGGCGACCTCTCAGTCGGGCCTCGCAACAACCGGCACTTGGTCCCTGCACGAATTTCTTTCACCCTCCCGCATGAGGGCGGCAGGCATTGACGTCCTCCCCAAGCAATGCCGCCTCAATTGGGTAGACCGGTCCCAGGGCGCGCGCACGCAGCTCAGGGCACTCGTACTTCTAGTCGAGTTCCCAGACCTCGCAGCGGACGGCGTGACGCACAGACCGCAATACTACGAAACTCTGTTGTTCGGCAAGCAACCGTGGGACAAGAAGACCCTCGAGAAATTCTATCTCGAAAACTCCTACGGCACGCTCGGCGTGGACGGCGAGGTCTACGGCTGGTACACGTTGCCCAACTCGCGCGATTTCTACTCCAGGTGGAGCGCGGGCATCTGCGACACCTGTTACCCGCGGAACGCGCGGAAAATGGCCGAGGACGCAGTGGAGCTTGCGCGGCCCTTCGTGGATTTCTCTCAGTACGACAATGACGGCCCGGACGGGGTGCCGTCATCAGGTGACGACGACGGCTACGTGGACGCCCTCTTCATAGTCCACGCGGGTCCCACCTACGAAGACACCGGAAACCCCGGATTCATCATGTCACACCAGTGGTCGACGGCGTCGCCCATCCCGGTGGACGGGGTCTACGCCTTTGTGTACACGACCGAGGGCGAATTGTCCAAGCTCGGCACCTTCTGCCACGAGATGGGACACGTGCTGGGGCTTCCGGACCTTTACGACAGGGACTACAACTCCTACGGGCTTGACCTGTGGTCTCTCATGGCGGCCGGCGGTTGGGTCGACGAAGGTGACACTCCCTCGCACCTGGACGCATACTGCAAGATGAAACTCGGATTCGTCCAGCCGGTCGGGACGGAGACGAACGTGAGCGGCATCACTCTGAGGCCCATCGAGGCCTATCCAGAAGTCTACAAGCTCTGGAGAAACGGAATCGCCAGCAAGGAGTACTACCTCCTCGAGAACAGGCAGAATATCAGCTTCGACTACCTGCTACCCGGGAGCGGGCTTCTCATCTATCACGTGGACGAGACCATGGGTGACAACGACGACGAGCGGCGTTACATGGTGGGTGTCGAGCAGGCAGACGGGCTTTTCGAACTGGAGCAGCGCGTGCCAGGGGAGCCGTTCGGCGCTGACCCGGGAGACCCATTCCCGGGCTGGAGCTTCAACAGGAACTTCTCCATTTTCACGGGTCCCAGCAGCAGGAACAACGACGGTGAGGACGTCCAGGTAGCGGTCAGAGGCATAGACGACCCGGTCGGGTTGGTCACGTTCGATGCGACTGTGGAGACGACTTTCAACGCGATCCTCTCTCGCGTGCTGAGCGACGACACGCAGGGCGGCGACGGCGACGGCAACGCCGATGCGGGCGAGACTGCGGAACTGCTCTGCGAGTTCACCAACATCGGCCGTCCGTCGGGGCGGCTCTTTGCGAAGGCCTCGACTGGCAACATCTACGTCAGTGTCGGCAGCGATTCTGTGGAGTACAACAACCTCGGAGAAGACGAGGTGAGACTGCCGCAGGGAGGCTTCACGTTCCACGTGGACACCTCGCTCTCACGGGATCCGTATCGCGCCTACTTCATCGTGACTCTGGCGGACGGCATATCCTTTATGCAGAAAGACACGGTGGCAGTTCCTATAGGAGACAGTCTGGGCCTCCGCGACGACTTCGAATCCGGGCAGGGAGACTGGACGCACGGGACCTACACGGGGGTGGACGACTGGCACATCTCCACGGAGCGCGGGTACATCGGGGCATCGAGTTGGAGGTGCGGCGTGCGGGGAAGCGCCAGCTACTCGGGCAGGCAGGATTCGTACTTGAAGACTCCTGTTTTCATCTCTGGCGCGAGGACCCGGCTCGGCTTCTTTCAGTGGCTGGACCTCGAAAACGCGAATGCGCAGACTGCCTGGGACGGCGCCTTTGTGGAAGTCTCGACGGACAACTTCTACTGGCATCGGGTTGAACCTGTCGGAGGATATCCGTACGTGTTCGATACCAGGGTGGGCGGTGAAAACGCCCGTCGCGGCTGCTTCTCGGGAAGGGCACGGCAGTGGGAGTGGATCGAGTTTGACCTGTCGGAGTACAGCGGTGCTCTCTGGGTGCGCTTCCGGATGGTGGCCGACGGCAGCATTTCCGGCGAAGGTTGGTACGTCGACGGTGTCGAGATCGGGACAGTCGACGAACCCTACACGATCGCTTTCGGCGAAGCGAACGCCTCGCCAGGTGAGATTGAGTTGAACTGGAGCCTGGAGCCCCGGCTGAGCACGTATACCGGACAGGGGATGGCCCTCTTCAAGGGAGACATGAGCGCCCTCTCGGAGGGCGAGTACAATCTCTATGAGCTTCTTTACACGGACCCCTCGACGGCGCCTGGTGCCCGCGCATATGCCGACACGAGCGTTGTGTCAGGTCACTATTATTCGTACGCGATCCGCGACGTGAGTTCTCTTGGCCAGATTCGCTGGGTGGCCGGGCCGAGAGTCTACGTGCCGCATTCGATACCCGCGTTCGCACTGGCTTCTTGCACACCGAACCCGTTCGCCCCCTCAGAGGGAAAAATGGCCATTGCCCTCGACGTGCCGGAGGCGTCCGGCGCCCCCGTGTCTAAGAGCGGCAGGGTGGTGGTCTACAACGTTGCCGGGCGAGCACTTAAAGTATTACTGGAACGTCGCGTCGTATCCGGCAGAACTATTGTGGATTGGGACGGTACTGATTCTGATGGCAAAGGGCTTCCTGCCGGCGTCTACGTCGTCTCCTTTGAGACGGGCAGGGCGCATTTGACCCAAAAAATCGTCCTTCTCAGGTAGGGTGGGTGGTGTTGAAACGCGCGGCATGCCTCCTCGTCGGCCTGCTCTTATGCCTTAGTCAGATTTTGGTGGTCTCGCCGGGCATCTGCGCGGCTGCGCCAGCCTCGGGGCTGAGCTCCACCAGACCTGCCGCTGCAGCGGGCAATGGCCTCACATTCGTTCTCGCCTCTGCTGACTCGATCTCACAGTTGGATGCACTCATACTCGTCTCCCAGCGTGATGGGGATTTTGTGTCTCTCAGCGGCTTCCTGCGGGAGAGGATGCGGGTGGCGTCAGTGCTGCGTATCGAACTGCTGAGCCTCATGGACAAGTTCGAGCCCGGAGTAGCGCGCTACGCGAACGAGCTCGCGCCCTGTCTGCTGGGCCCGTTTATGAAGAGCGCGCAGGATCGCGAGCGCACTCTGAAGTCTCTTCTTCCATACGTGGAATCACTGAAAGGCAAGGGGGCCGGGTCATCAGCGGGGTCGATGTCCGGGGCCGGCGTGGCGTCTGGGTCCGGGTTGGCGTCCGGGTCCGGTACAGGGTTCGAGACTTGGGCATTCGCCGCCGGGATAATCCTGAGTGAGCACGGGAAACACGCGCTCGCGAGTCGCTACTTTGAGCGTGCGGCGTCCGGCCGCGCTGCGGGAGAAGGTTCTTCCCTTGGACCCCACGCGCTTTACCTGGCTCTCGAGAGTTGCGGAGCAAGCCGGGAGTTCGAGAGAATGCTGGCCCTGGAGAAAAGGCTCGAGTCAGGACAGGCAGGCGGAGCAGATGCTGTGGGGGGATTCGCCGACGTCCCTGCCCACATTCTCAAGAGGGCAAGGGTCGCCACCGGCGTGGCGCTGATGCAGTCGAGACTGAGTGAAGATGGCCGCGCACTGCTCGAGGAGTTGCTGCGCGGGGATTTGAGCGGCAGTGAAAGTGCCAAAGTGGGCCTCGCTCTCGGCAGGTACTACGCAGCGAAGGGAGACTATGGCCGGGCCGCCCAGTCTTTCGTGGATGCCTTCGAGAATGGGATGAGTACAGCCGAAGCCGTGGCCGCTTGCGACGAGTACATGGTGTTGGCGAGACGAGGGGCGGTAAGGGGTGGATTGGATGAATCGATGAGTCTCGCCAGATGCCTGGCGCGAGGCAACAGGGAGAAGGACGCAGCACGAATACTCGAAACAATGCTTGAACCGAATCCGCGTTCGACCACCGTGACCTGGGAATTGGCCCGGCTTCGTTATCGCATGAAGGAATACGAGAAGGCGGCGCAACTATTCCGGAAGCTCCAGTCGCTCGAGCGCAGCGCAGAAGAATCGCAGCGCTCGCGGCTCTGGTTCGCCAGGTGCGAGAGGCAGGCCGGGAGAATCGACAACTCGGTGAAGATAATGCGGGAGATCGCGAAGCGGAGCAGCGGTGTCGCGGGCATGGAGGCAGCCTGGGAAGTGGGGTTCGACCTGGAATCTCTGGGCAGGCTGGAAGAGGCCGGCCGGGAATACGCGTCTCTCCACCAGAGATTTGCGGCGAGCCGGCTGGGGCAGGAGTCTCTATGGAGGAAGGGGTTCTGTGACTTTCGTCGCGGCA
>Ga0315291_10008488_pt1 | contig 12622 bp, 10 predicted proteins | sample YL17G12_20_MG_FD_203070 | JGI IMG/M metagenome (GOLD analysis project Ga0315291, IMG submission 203070) | Sediment microbial communities from Yellowstone Lake, YNP, Wyoming, USA - YL17G12_20 | ecosystem: Environmental > Aquatic > Freshwater > Lake > Sediment | place: USA: Wyoming | collected... | reverse complement strand
GTCTGCAGCTTTCTTTTTTATTTTTATTGGGTTTTACTTCTTTCTTGAAGCATTCACTTCTGAAAAATTAAAGAATGGAATAATTTTTGGAATATTAGCAGGAATTTCAGCAGGATTACTCGCTCTTGTATGGGGGGGATTTGGTTTTGTTTTTCTTACTATCCCTGGAGCAGTTTTTGTAGCATTTCTTTTAGGAAAAATTGATGCTAAAAAATTTTATTCTTTTGGTTTATGGGTTTTAAGTTTTACATTAATTATGATTCCTTTTTCCACAAGATATACTTTAGCAAATTTGTTAGGTTCTACTTCGACAGGACTTGCTTACATTTTGTTTTTAGTAATGGGAATTGATCTTTTAATATTCAAAAAGAAAATTTTTAAACTTGATGAAAAAATAAAAATAAAACTTCCGCAACAGATTATTTCTCTTATTATCTCTTTAGTGATTATAGGAATTTTAGGAAGTTTGGCTTTTGGGGTATCTTTTATCCCTCATCAAGTTGAAGATGTTATAAGTCAAACAATACACCCATTGGGGCAGACAAGGTTTAGTGTTACTGTAGCAGAAAATAAGCAACCTTCTTTTGTTGGTGACTGGAAGGAAAGTTTTGGGCCTGTTGTTTTTAATATCCCGCTATTTTTCTGGCTTTTTTTTATTGGCTCGATTTTTCTGTTTGCCAATCTTATAGAGAAATTAGAAAAAAAAGAAAAAATAATCTTAACAGGAGCATATTCTATTTTTTTAACCAGTTTAATTTTCAGTAGATATTCCCCTTCATCAATATTGAATGGAGATAGTACTATAAGCATGATTGTTTATTTCGGAGGAGTATTAGTTTTCTTGATTAGTTTTGGATATTTTTACATCAAAAGATACAAAGAAAATAAATTGTCTGTATTTCATGATTTTGAATTTTCCTATTTGCTTTACTTTATTGTATTAACCATGACAGTAATAGCTGCAAGAGGAGGAATCAGACTTATAATGGTTTTAGCCGCAATAAGCCCTGTTGTTGCAGGTTTTTTAATTTATAAGATTCCTCAATCTTATTTTAAACAAAAAGATGGTCTCAAAAAACTAATAGTAGGAATAATTGCATTAATCATTATAATTGCTGCGATTTTTACTATATGGACTTATTACAAATCTGACAAAGCTACTGGAGAAAGTTTTGCTCCTGGGATCTATCAATGGCAATGGCAAAAAGCAATGGCTTGGGTAAGAGAGAACACTTCGATAAATTCTGTATTTGCTCACTGGTGGGATTATGGTTATTGGGTTCAAAGCATTGGAGAAAGAGCAACGATTCTAGACGGAGGAAATGCAATTGGATACTGGAATTACCTGATGGGAAGGTATGTATTAACAATGACAGGCGAAAAAGAATCAATGGAATTTCTTTACGCACATAATGCCACGCATTTATTGATTGATTCAAGTGATATTGGAAAATATACTGCATTTTCAAGTATTGGTTCTAATGAAAATTATGATAGAATGTCTTGGATCTCTGATTTTTTTATGGATGACAGACAAACTACTGAGAAGGATAATGAAACAATGTATGTGTACACAGGAGGTTCTGCAACTGACGAAGATATTGTTTGGAAAGAAAATGGACAGGAGAAATTACTCCCAAGAAGAAATTCATACATAATCGGAATAATTCTAACAAAGAGTTCAGATAACCATATCTTTCAGCCAATAGGAGTTTTCATGTATAATAATGCACAATATAGAATCCCATTGAGATATGTTTACATCAATGGAAAATTAAATGATTTTAATTCTGGATTAGATGCAGGAATATTCTTATATCCTAAAATAGAAAGTTCTTCAACAGGAATAAAATCAAATGAAATTGGAGCGGGATTGTATTTAAGTCCAAGAACAATTCATTCAAGCATTGCTCAATTATACTTATTTGGACAAGATACAAATTATTTCAAGATAGCACATATAGAAAGCAATAGTGTTGTTAGTGATTTAAAAAATAACGGATTTTATCAAGGAGAATTTTTGTATTATCAAGGATTTCAAGGACCAATAAAAATCTGGGAAATTAAATATCCTTCGGATATAAAACTAAATTCAGAATATTTAAGCAGAAATTACCTTAAGGAATTCCAAACAACAAACTCTGGAGAATATTAAATGGAAATTATATTGTTAATTCCGCTTTTTCTTAGCCTTTTTGTTTCATTATTTTCAATTCCTTTCTGGATTAAAAGAGCAAAGAAAATTGGATTGGCTGGAAAAGATATGAACAAAAAAAATGGAGAAGAAGTCGCAGAAGCAGGAGGAGTTAATGTTATCGTCGGATTTATAGTTGGAGTTTTAAGTTATATTGCAATAAAAACTTTTTATTTCAAGTCAAAAGATAATTTGATAGAAATTTTTGCATCTCTTAGTGTTATTCTTATTATAGCATTTATTGGATTTGTCGACGATATAACTGGATGGAAAATCGGACTTAACAAAAAAACAAGAATCTTATTTTTATTTTTAGCTTCTATACCATTGATAGTCATAAATGCAGGAGAATCAAATGTTTGGGGGGTAGAGTTAGGATTAATTTATCCATTGATTTTGATTCCACTGGGAATAATCGGAGCATCCGCGACATTTAATTTCTTAGCAGGTTATAATGGTTTAGAAACAAGCCAAGGCATATTAATATTATCTGCGCTTTCAATAATAACATTCACAAGCGGTGAAAAATGGTTGACAGTAATTGTCTTGTGCATGGTTGCATCATTATTCTCCTTTTATATATTCAATAAACATCCTGCAAAAGTTTTTCCGGGAGACATTATGACTTATTCGGTAGGTGGGTTAATTGCAATAACTGCAATACTTGGGAATCTGGAAAAAATCACAATTTTTTTCTTTATACCTTACATTTTAGAGACAATTTTAAAAATAAGAGGAAAATTAAAAAAAGAAAGCTTTGCAAAAGTAAATCCTGATGGAAGCTTGGAAATGCCTTATAAAAAAATTTATGGATTAGAACATTTGGCGATATTTGTTTTAAAGAAAATAAAACCAAGCAAAAAGGTTTATGAAAAAGAGGTTGTCTATCTGATAAATGGCTTTCAAATCTTAATAATAATATTGGGGATGGTATTATTTTGGAAATTATAAAAAAAATAAGGAAATTTTTGCCTATAATAGGGATTTTAATTTTCCTTTATATATTAATTAAATTAGATATTTCTAAGGTTGTAGAAGAGATAACTAATGCTAAAATTAATTTTTTATTGATTGCTATATTGTTTATTTTTATTTCTTTTATAACAGAAACGTTAAAATGGTTTGTAATAGCAAGAGTCCAAAAAACAAAAATTCCATTTTTACAAGCAGTTAGAATAGATTTAGTAAGTTTTTTCTACGGCTTTATAACCCCTTCAAAAGTTGGAAGTGTTATGCGTGCAAAATATTTAAAAGAATATAATAGCAACGTAGGAAAAGGAGTTGGAAATTTTGTATTAGACAAGGTTTTAGATGTATGTTCTTTAGTATTTTTAGCGATATTATTTTCTTTTGTCTTTAGAGATATTCTTCCTATTAATTTCTTTTATTACTCAGTTGCATTACTTGTTTTAATGACTATATTCTTATTCATTTTTTTTGATATGAAAAAAAGCAGATTTCTTCTAAGATTTTTTTATAGAAAATTTTTTCCGAATAGATGGAAAGAAAGAGCAAAAAAAGAATTTTATTCTTTCTATGAAGATATGCCTAAAAAAAGATTTTTCTTTTTATTTTTTCTTTTAAACATATTAAATTGGATTGTTGTGTATTCTATTAGTTTTTTTATTGGAAGAGCAGTTGGGATAAATCTCCATTTCTTTTATTTTTTAGCAATCTTGCCGATTGCTACTTTAGTTGCACAGATACCAATAACTATTGCTGGACTTGGAACAAGAGAAGCAACTCTCATCAGCTTGTTTGGATTAGTAGGAATTGATAAAACAAAGGTGTTTTCAATGTCTATGATAAATCTTTTTATTGGAGCGGTTATACCGTCGATAATTGGAATTTTATTAATTTTCAAAAGCAAAAAAGCACAAAAAATCTTATAAACACTCTTAATATTGCTTTTTTATGACAGAAATAGGAAATTTCAGCAAATTCGAATTTTCAACCATATGTTTGTGCGAAGAGTTGAAAATTCTCACAAATACAAAATTGGTTAGGAGGTATTTTGCATAATGAAAATTTTTATAGGTTATCCTCCTACAAAATCAAGCAAGGGAATAGCTCTTCTTTCACAAAACAGGCAATTTCAATGGTTCAGCAATCCTTCTTACTTATTCCCTGTAGTACTTGCATCTTCAGCCACACTTCTAAAAAATAAAAAACATGAAGTTCATTGGATAGATTGTGTTGCTGAAGAAATATCAAAAGAAAAATTCCTTGAGAAAATTGAAGAAGAAAAGCCAGACTTATTTGCTTTTGAAACAAAAACACCTGTAATTAGACAACATTGGAAATTAATTGATGAATTAAAAGAAAAATTTCCTAAGATTAAAATTGTCTTAATGGGAGATCATGTTACTTCTTTTCCAGAAGAAAGCATGAAGAATTCAAAAATTGATTTTGTATTAAAAGGAGGAGATTTTGATTTCTTGTTGGCTGAACTTATTGAATCTATTGAAAAAAATAAAAAATTTCCAAATGGAATAATGCATAGAAGAGGGAGAAAAATTATTGATACAGGAGATTTTCAATTAAAACATAATTTAGATGAGGCAGGTTTTATTGACAGGGAACTCACAAAATGGAGACTCTATCAAAAAGAATACAACATAAGCAGGAAACCTTATTTTTACATAATGTCTGGAAGAGATTGCTGGTGGGGGAAATGCAAATTCTGTGCTTGGCCAAGACTTTATCCTAGATTTAGGGTTAGAAGTGTAAAAAATGTCTTGGATGAAATAGGAATTTTAATAGAAAAATACAATGCAAAAGAAATATTTGATGATTCAGGGACGTTAATGATTGGAGAATGGCTTAAAGATTTATGCAATGGATTGATTGAGAGAGGATATAATAAAAAAATAAAATATTCTTGCAATATGAGGTTTAATGCACTGAAAAAAGAAGATTATCAGCTAATGAAAAAGGCAGGTTTTAGATTATTAAAATTTGGCTTGGAAAGTGCTAATCAATTTACTTTAGATAGATTGGACAAAGGAATAAAGGTTGATAATATCTTAGAAGGATGCAGAATGGCTAAAAAGGCTGGCTTAACAGTGCATTTGACAATGATTGTTGGATATCCTTGGGAAACAAGAAAAGATGCATTAAAAACCTTTAAACTTGCAAAAATGCTTATGCAAACTGGCAAGGCAGATTTATTGCAAGCAACAGTTCTAATTCCTTACCCAGGAACGCCTTTATGGAAAGAAGCAGTTGAAAACGACTGGTTCTTGTTTGACAAAGAAGATTACGAAAGATATGATATGAGAGAGCCTGTTCTAAAAACAAAAGATTCAGATGCAAATGAAGTCGTTGCCATTTGTGAAAAAATTTACACTGTTTTTTTAACCCCAAGATATATTCTTCAAAGAATAAAAAATATCAGAAGATTTGATGACTTCATGCTAAATTTGAGAGGAGTAAAAGCTGTTTTTGGTCATCTGAATGATTTCAAAAGATAATCCCCCACCGTAGAGAAAACATAACCTTTCTCTTTTAGGTAAATAATATAATTCTCCAACATATTCAACAACTCTTTTCCGCTTTTTTTCTTAATAATATTGGGCATCTTTACATTATTTAAATCTGCAAATTCCCAAGGATGAAAAACTAACATCAAATAATCTGAAGACATAAAATTTATCTGAGAGAATAATTTTGAATAAACCAAAGGAAAATTTTTAAAAGCAAGCCAAAAAATCGGCAATCTTATTATGGGTAAAGTCGAAGGAGAAATTTCAATTATTTCTCCTACTCTATGTGGTTTTCTTTTTTTAAACAAATTCATGTATTTTCCAGGAATAAAGGTAGGATGTATAGAAGAATCATAAACAAAATTAAATTTTTTTAATTCAGAAATATCTTTTATCTCAAATCTCGGGGCTCTAAATCCTTTTATTTCTTTTTTAATAATTTTCTCTATCTCTTTTTTTGCTAGAGGAATTTTTCCTAAATCTTCAAAATAAGAATCTGAATGATTATAGCCATGACAAGCAACTTCATGTTTTTTTGAAATATCTTTCATAATCTTAGGAAAATGTTTTGCAAAATTTGCTGTTGTGAAAAATGTTGCTTTAATATCATATTTAGATAATAATTCTAATATTAACAAAAGTCCTTGTTTTGATATTTCAAATTGCTCGTTTTTGCTTATCTCTCCACCAAATTCTAAAGGAGCATCAAATTCTTCTAAATCAAAAGTCAACAATACATTTTTCATCTTAAAAATCTCAAGATAAAAAGCCTTTTAAGCATTCCTGGAAGAATTCTTAACTTAACTGTGCTGTAATCAGATTCTTTCGGTATGAGAAAATATTCTTTTATCTTGAATCTTTTTTTATGAATACGATATAAGAGTTCTATATCAAATTCAAAACCAGTGCATATAAAATTTTTTTCCAACTTATCCCAAACAATTCTCTTCATAAATTTAACTCCTGCTTGAGTATCTGAGAGATACAAACCAAAAAGAATTCTTGAAACAAATGCACCTGCTATAGAAAAAAATCTTCTGCTTATTGAGGTTTGATACTTCATACTTCCTTTTTTGAATTTTGTTCCAATAACAATATCATTTTCATTAAGCAAATTTATCATTTTTAATGTCTCTTCCAACTCAAATGGATTATCTGCATCTAGGAAACCAATTATACTATTTTCTGCCTGATTAAAACCTTTTACAAGAGCATTTCCTTTTCCTCTTTCGAGAACATTGATAATCTTTAAAGAATATTTTGATTTTAAAGAATTGCATACTTCAATTGTTTTATCTCTGCAAGCATTGCAAACAATGATGAACTCTAATTTTTTAAAATGCTGTGAAAATACCTTAAAATATTCTGCGATGGATTTTCCTATAAATCTTTCTGCATTATGAGCCGGAATTATAAGCGAGAGACTCTCCATAAAATCTTTTATTTCAGTTCGTTTATAAAAATACTTATGATAGTTTAATATATAGAAATCTTTTTTAACCGAAATTCCTAAACTCGAACATGATTTATACAACCTCGAAAATAGCAGATAAAAAAATACAAGAGGATATTGAAACCATAAAAAAGATTATTCTAAAAAAATTTAATCCAAGGGCAATAATATTATTTGGAGGTTTTGGGCATGGTGGAGGAAGCTTTAAAATAAACGAGAAAAAAGTCACCCCTCTGAATGACTATGATCTTTATTTAATCATGAACAAAAAGATTAATGATTCTGTCTTAGAAGAATTAGGAAAAAAATGTTCAAAAGCACTTGGCAGAGGAGGAATGGAAATTGTTGAAAATTTTCAAAATATTTATGATGAAAATAAATTCTTTCATGTTGATTTGCATTCCTTAGAGTACAAAAATTTAGGAAGATTATATCCTACTCAGAGAAGTTTTGACTTAAAAACAAGTTTAGTTGTTTGGGGAGATAAAAATGTATTGGATAAAATTCCAGAAATAAAAATATCAAAATCAGATGTTATACGCTTATTATTCAATAAGTTGAATCATTTTGCTATTGCAAAAGGAAATTCGAATACAATAAAATCAATATATGCTGTTAAAGGGCTGACTGATTTGTGTTCTGCTTTGTTAATTTTTTACGATAAGTATGACTCAAGATACCAAGAAAGAGAAGAAATTTTTCAAGAGTTAGATGTTCCTGACAGACTGAAAAAACTTGTTTCAGAAGCAACTAAATCAAAACTTCTTTATGGTTATTCTGTAAAAAATACAGAGAAATTTTTTTCAGAATCAAAAAAATGGGTAGAATGGACACTACGAAAAATAATAAAGGAATATCTTAAGATAGATTCAGAAGATTGGAAAATTATTTGCAGAAAAATGTATGATAGGCTTCCTTATCTTTATTTTAATGATTATTTAAGAAGCAGATATCTATTTATTGGGCAATATTACCTGAATATACTTTTTTTCATTTCCGGATTAAGAAAAGGAAAATTTCTAATTAAAAGTTTAATGAGGTGGAGAGATGCAGGGTTAATAATCGGAATTTCCATGATTCTCTATTCTTTTGAGGAAGAGAATGAAGCGGAAAAATATATCAAAAAAATAACAAATAGCAGGAATTCATTGAAAAAAAGAATTTTAGAGTTATATTCGATATATTACCTTCAAAAATTAATCTAAATCACAAAAATCTTTATTAAGGGGGAAAATTAGTAATTTTATGAAAATTTTATTAGTTGAACCAAATATAGATGGTTATGCAATGATGCCTACAATGTCCTTAGCTGTGTTAAAAGCGTATATAAGTGAAAAGACAAATCATCAAGCAAAGATAGTAGATTTGATATTCCATAAAAAAGATTGGAAGGAGTATCTCAAGGAAAAACTTGAAAAGGAAAAACCCGATTTGATTGGCATTTCTATCTTAAGTTTCAACTATTTACAGGCAATAAAAATTGCCAGATTTATTAAAGAAAATTTTAATATAAAAATTCTAGTTGGGGGGGTTCATGTAATACTTTCTCCAGAAGAAGTTATAAGGAATAAAGAATTTGATATAATCTGTACAGGAGAAGGAGAAGAAGTAATCAAAGAGATCTTAAATAAAAAATTAAATTGTAAAGGCATAAAAGGAATATGGTATAAAGAAAATGGAGAGATAATAAAAAACCAAAAGAGAAATTTGATAGAAGATCTTGATGAATTGCCTTTTCCTGATTGGGGAGATTTTGATTTAGAGAAATATTTTTTGATAAGTAATAATCATCTCCCAATAATGGCTTCTAGAGGATGTCCTTATCCATGCACATATTGTAGTAATCATGCATTAAAAAAGGCTTTAGTTGGAAAATATGTGCGATTTAGGAATGTGGATAATGTTCTTGAAGAAATAGACTTAAGGATAAAACAATATGGAGAAAAAGGATTGAAATATTTATTTTTTTATGATGACACATTCATAATGTATAAGGAATTTGTTTTAGAATTTTGTAAAAAATTTAAGGAAAGAGGATATGATAAAAAATTAAAATGGAATGTAAATGTCCGGGCAAATTTAGTGACTGACGAAATAATAAGAGCGATGAAAGAATCTGGATGTTACGGGATAAGGATGGGAATTGAAGCAGGAAATGATTATATCAGAAATGAAATATATCAAAGAAACATGAGTAAAGAACAAATTTATAATGCTATTGGGATAATAAAAAAATATGGATTACAATTAAGATTACAATTTATTATAGGAGCACCATATGAAACAATAGATATGATGAATGAGAGTTTTGAGATGGCTAAAAAATCAGGTGCTAATTACGAACTTTTTCCTATACTTATGCCATTACCAGGAACTAAAATAAAAGAATTATGTGAAAAGGAAGGATTAATAGAGGAAAGTGGGTTTAAGAATTCTTATCAAATGGCTACAAAACCAGTTGCAAGAACAAAATATGCAACAAGAAAACAAATAAAAAAATTTGTAAATAAGATAAGAAATGACTTAATAAAAAATATGTTTATTGATGGTTTAAGAATGAAAAAGTTAATTTTTTTATGGGATTTATTTATATTTTTAATTTATTACAAATCAAAATATGATTTGGAGATAGACCATGCCTTTAGATTTACTATAAATAAATATTACCTTGAAAATCTGAATAAATAAATTTATTAATCATCCTCTTTCTTATAAAATAATGAAAACACTGGTGTTAAAAGAACAGAAATTATTTGATAAAAAGGTAAAGGAATGGGGGAAGATGATAAGCATTCTAAGGTATAAATATCTAAAAAATTATGTGATTAAGATATTAGGGTTATCTTACTAAAATGGAAAAAATAGATGTTGATGAATTGATGAAAGAAAAATGCCCAACTCCCGCAAGGTATCAAAAAAATAAACTAATAAAGAAGATTTTTAAAAAATATTACATTCTCAGAGATAAATATTTTATTGATGTTGGAACTGGAGGAGGGGAGATACTAACCTTTTTGGATTATTGGGGAATGAAAGGAGAGGGGATTGATTTATCAAAAAATGCTTGTGAAATAGCAAAAAAAAGAGTTTCAAAAAATATTGAAGTTAAACAAGAAGATTTTATGAAATTACAAAATGGAAAGTATGGATTATTAATGATGATTGATGTATTAGAACATATAAGAGATGATGATTCTTTTATAAAAAAGGCTAATAACCTTTTAGAGGATAATGGATACTATTTAATAAATGTCCCTGCTAAAATGAAACTTTTTGGGGATAAAGATATTTATGCTGGACATTACAAGAGATATGAAAAAAGGAGATTAATTGATTTATTAGAAAAGAACGGATTTCAAATAATAAAATTCTGGTCCTATGGATCTGCATTGTTGGGAAAGATATATTCTTTTTTATTGAAGGGAGAAGTAAGAGATAATAAAGAAAAGAATACTTTAGAAAGTGGAATTAAAACACCAGATTTTATGAGATGGGTATACTTTATTGCAGGGAGATTTTATTGGATTACGAGTTTCCAGAATTTTTTCCTTAATACAAATCTGGGTTCACAATATTTAGTTTTATGTAGAAAGATTAAAAAACTAAACAACGGAAACGACATTCCTCCCGAGCCTGGAGGAAAATAAATGAAAAAATTAAAAATAATTATGATAGATGCATTCAAGCCAGAATATCTAAAATATGCTCCTTATCTTTCTTCATTAACAGAAAAATATCAATGGGGAGAATTAAAAATGCCTGTTGGGCATTGGGGAGGGGTGGAAATATTTTTCAAAGGAAAATCCGAGAAACTTGCTCTTTTTTATAAAAAGGAAAAATCTTCATTAAGATGGACAAAAAAAATTTCTTGGATTGAAAAATTATTTGGAAGAATGTTTATTGATGTTTTGATAAATTTTCCAAGATTTATTTTAGGAGAGGAATTATTCAGAACAGGAAAAATTCCAATTAATCAATTATGGAAATTTGATTTTTGCATTAAAAAACCGCTTCAAGATTCTAAAGATATAGACTATGAGTATATAGGAGATTTAGATAAAGTTAGCCATGAATATGGAACAAAAAGCGAAGAAACAATAAAAATAATTAGAAAAATTGATGAAAGAATATCGAAAAAAGAATTTGATATAATCTTTTCAGACCATGGGATGATGGACATAAAAAAAATAGTTTCTGTTCCTTTTTCAGAGAATTGTTTTATTGATTCAGATATGGCAAGATACTGGGGAGATGAAAAAGAATTGAATGAGACAAAAAAGAATCTTCCAATGAAAGATGGAAAAATAATCAAATGGAAAAATAAATCCTATGGAGATTTGATTTTTATAGTAAAGCCAGGAGTTCTCATTTTGCCTAATTATTGGCAGGGGAATCAGCCTGCAAAAGCAATGCATGGTTATTATGGGGGTAACAAAGAGATAAATGGAATTTATATAATAAAAAAACATGAAAGAAAGAAAAACTTGAAAGTTGAAGAATTGCATAATATTTTGAAAGAATTTAAGGGAAAAAAATATGTTAGAAGAAAATAAATTAGAAGACACTTATGAAAATAAAAAACTCATAACAAGAGTTTATTTCAGAACAAAAGTCTGGTTAGCTATAAAAATTGCCAGACTTCGCAAAGAAGATGTTATATTAGATTACGGGTGCGGGGGAGGGTGGCTGGAAAAAAAACTAAAAGATTATAAAATTTATGGGTATGATATTAATCCTAAAAAGACATTCATAAAAAATTACAAAAAAATAAAGTCTACAAAGATTTTTGTTTTAGATGTATTTGAGCATATTCCCATAGAGGAAATTAAAAAAATATTAGACAATTTTAAAAAGTTGAATGACAAATTTGATATTATTGTTTCTCTACCTACTGAAAATTTAATATCAAGAAAAATAAGAAGATTTGTTGGAAAATCAGAAGTTCCTTCAGAACATATCACAAAATATTGCGATATAATTAAAATTTTAAAAGAGAATTTTAAATTAAAAAAAAGAATTAATTTTTTTACTATTAGTTATATTTTGATGTTGGAACATAGAAAGGAATTTCAATCGAAAGATTTATAAGTTACAATATGTAACTATTTGTAACTTAGAATGGATAAAAGAGGGAGAGTAACACTTTCTGTAGTAATTGTTTCTATAGTTTTATTTAGTATTTTTGTAGTGCATTTTGTTCTTGCATCTGGAGAAAACTGGACAATCGATGGAAATAGAGTTTATGTTGATAATTCTAAAGTTTATATCTCTGAAGAGCCACATACACTTCAAGAAAGTGGATGGGTGACTTTTAACTTGAATTCAAAAGTCTATTCGGGGAATGTAGATTTAACATTTGGTTTTGATACAGATAAATTAAAACCTGTAAAAGCAGAATTGTATAGTCCTCATAATGTTTCTGTTTATAATCCAAACTGCACAATTATTGGAAATTCATCTATCTGCCATGGCTATTATTATAATATAATA
>Ga0315291_10008483_pt1 | contig 12624 bp, 10 predicted proteins | sample YL17G12_20_MG_FD_203070 | JGI IMG/M metagenome (GOLD analysis project Ga0315291, IMG submission 203070) | Sediment microbial communities from Yellowstone Lake, YNP, Wyoming, USA - YL17G12_20 | ecosystem: Environmental > Aquatic > Freshwater > Lake > Sediment | place: USA: Wyoming | collected... | reverse complement strand
CGACGATGACTCGCCCGACGGGACGGGGCGGATCGCAGCGGAGATGGGGGCGGCCGATCCTCGCGTCCAAGCCCTGATCCGCCGGAAGCGGCGCGGGCGCGGCGCGGGCGGGATCGACGGCTTCAAGACCGCCCTCGCCCTCGGCGCCGATTATGTCATCGAGATGGACGGCGATCTTTCCCATCAGCCGCGATTCATTCCGGCTCTCCTCCAAGCCGCCCGCGATTATGACCTCGTTTTGGGTTCGCGGTACGTCAAGGGCGGGAAGGACGCCGACCGCGGGATCCATCGCCGGCTCATCACCTTCGGGGTCCGCTCGTTCATCCGCCGGCTCTACAAGATTCCCGTCCGCGACGTTTCGTCGGGATTTCGTTGCTTCCGCCGGGCCGTCCTCGAGGCCGTGGACCTCGACGACCTCATCTCGGTCGGCCAGTCCGTCGTCCTCGAGATCCTCTATAAGACCCATCTCCTCGGATTCACGATCGGCGAAGTCCCGATCGTCTTCGTGGACCGGACTCGGGGCGAAACCAAACTCAATCTCCTGGCCCTTCTCGAGACCCTTCTCATGGCCGTGAAGTTCAAGAAACGCTACCCTCCGGAGAACGTCAAGGCCGCGCCGTGAAAACACGCCGCCGGGCCCTCGGCCAGCATTTTCTCCACAATCCCCGGATTCTCGGGCGCATCGTCGCCGCCGTCGATCCGAAGCCGGACGAACTCATCCTCGAGATCGGGCCGGGCCGCGGCGCCCTGACCTGGCCGCTGGCGGCCAAGGCGGGCCGCGTCGTTGCCGTCGAAAAGGACGCCGCCCTCATCCCCGCCCTCGAAGAGCAGAAGCCGGAGAACGTGACGATTATCCGGGGAGACGCTTTGACGGTCCGGTTTCAAGATATTTTGAGGGAGGCGGGCGCCGCGCCGCCGATAAAAATCGCCGGGAACCTGCCCTATTCGATCTCAGGCCCTTTCCTTTTCAAATTTTGGGAAGAGCGGAACATTTTTTCCCGGGGCGTCTTCCTCCTTCAAAAGGAAGTCGCCGAGCGAATCGCCGCCCGGCCCGGGACGAAGGATTACGCGCCCCTCTCGATCCTGCTCCAAATCGCCTTCGAGGTGAAGGTCCTCTTTAAAGTCGCTCCTGGATCGTTCGTCCCTCCGCCCCGGGTCGATTCAGCCCTCGTCGTCCTCGATCGCCGCGACAAGCCGCTCGTCGAGGTGCCGGACTGGGGGGGATTCCGAAAGTTTCTGAACGCCGCCTTCGCCCACCGCCGCAAAACCCTCGTCAACAACCTCGCCGCCGCCGGAATCCCCCCGGAAACAGCGGCGGACGCGCTGACCGCTCTCGGCCCTCCGCTCAAGGTCCGCCCCGAACAGGTCTCGATCCCTCTCTGGGCGGCGCTCTATGCTAAAATAAGCGCCCCATGACGAGGCTCGACTATTACAAACGGCTCCGGAGGATGTTCCGGAGCTATCGAAAAAAAAGAGCGCATCTGGATTATCTCCCCGTCCGGCTCTGGGTCGAGCCGACCAGCGTCTGCAACCTCCGCTGCGTCATGTGCCCCAACAAAGACCTTCCCAAGGAACAAAAAGGGTTCATGGATTTCGCCCTCTTCCAAAAAATCATCGACGAGGCCAAGGATTTCATTTTCGACGTCCATCTCCTCCACCGCGGCGAATCCCTCCTCCACCCCGACTTCTTCAAGATGATCCGGTACGCCCACGATGCCGGGATATCGACCCGTTTCCATACCAACGGCACTCTCCTCGACGAAGACAAGGCCCGCCGCCTCATCGAGGCGGGCTTGGACCAGTTCGCTTTCTCGTTCGACGGCTTCGACGCCGAAACCTACGAATCGATCCGGGTCAACGCCGACTTCGAAAAGACGGTCGGGAACATCCGCCGGTTCCTCGAGATCAAGAAAGAAATGGGTTCGAAGAAACCGGCGACCTTCATCGAGCTCATCCACTTTCCGGACGTCTTCAAGAAATTCGACCGGGCGAAGCGCCAAGCCTTCCTCGACCGCTTCAAAGGCCTCCCTCTCGACCGCGTCCACATCAAGGAGCTCCATAACTGGGCCGGAGACGTCGGCGGGAACGAAGACCGTCCGAAGAGCCGATACACGCCCTGCACTTTTCTCTGGCACGCCCTCATCATCTTCTGGGACGGAGCGGTCCTGCCCTGCACCCAGGATTTTTTCGGCTATTACACTCTTGGGAACGTCCGCGAATCATCGATCCGGGAGATTTGGAACAACGATAAGATGGTCCGGCTGCGGGAAAAGGTCCTCGCCCGCGACGTCGCCGATATCGAGACCTGCTCGGGCTGCGACCGCCTTTGGCGTCCCCAGATCTTCGGCATCCCGAAGGAGTATCTCGGTCGGGCGCTCCTCAAGAAGATGAATTAGGCCTTCGAGCCTTCCACCCATCGGGCGATCTTTTCGTCCAATCACGAATTTGAAAGAGGTTCCTTCGGCATTCGTGATCGGCCGGAACGTGATGAGGGTTTGCCGCTTCGCAGACGTTTTTCGAGGCTCCCGTCTTCGGACGCCGAGGCTCCAGAGACCTTCAAAGCCGACCTGAAATCTTCGAGCTGGTGAAGCGTGAGGAGCGTAAGGTCCGAGGCGCCGAGAAACGAAAACGCTATCAAGACGTTGACTTTATTGATACTCACCCCCTCAACTCCCCCTTGAACTAGGGGGAGCCCCGAATCAGGGTAGCGTTTCCGGGGGCCGGCGGACTTTCAAACCCGATCTGGAGTGAAGGCCGATTACGGATGCCGATGATGGCCTTTTAATATCCAAACAAAATGAAAGAGAGTCGTAGAAGACTCTAGCGCCAATCGGGGAAGACGTCGCGGGCGCCGCTCTTGAACAGGGGAATCACCCGTTTCGTCCCGATTTTCACGAGGGCCAGCGACCAGGTCCCCTGATGAGGATAATGCTTCGTCCCCGAGGCGAAGACGGCATATTTGCCGTCCGGCGACCAGGCCGGGTAATAATCATAAGTTTCCGGAAGCTCGGTCAGGCGTTCCTTGCCGCTTCCGTCGGGATTTGCGAGCCAGATATCTCCCTTGCCGTCGGCGTCCGAGGAGACGTAGACGATCTTCTCCCCCTCGGGAGAGAAACGAGGCCGGCAGGCTTTTCCGCCCTCTGTCAGGGCGATGACCTTCCTTGTCGTTAAATCGGCGACGAAAGCGTCCCAGCCCATCGTCCGCTTCCCCGTGAAGGCTAAGAAGCGGGCGTCCGGCGAAAAATCGGGAAGGGCGTTGGAGTTGTCGAACTCGGGGAGGAGAGGGTCGGTCCGGCCGGTCTCGATGTCGACGGAAAACATCTTGTAAGAGCGGCCGATCGTCTTTTTTCGCTCCTCGGTGAAGGCGAGCCTTCGGCCGTCGGGAAACCAACCCTCCTCGATCGCGTTGTGCTCGGAGCGGGTGACCTGTTTGAGACCCGAGCCGTCGTCGTTCATGACGAAGATCTGATATCGGCCCGTGCCGTTGGCGGTGAAGGCGATCCGGCGGCCGTCGGGCGACCAGCGGGGGAACTCGTCGCTCCAGGTATTATCGGTGAGCCGTCGGACGCCCTCGCGCGTCAAGAGATAGATTTCGTTATCGCCGTCCAGGTCGGACTGAAAGACGATCCGGCCGCGGAACTCGAACTGGGGCTTGAGGGTCGAAAGATCGACGGTTTGCGCCTCCGGCCGGTCCGCCGCCCCGTTTCGTCCGCACGCCGCCGCGACAAGCAGCGCCGCCGCTATCGCCGTTCCCAGCGTTTTCATTCCCCGCATTTGTGGTCGAATGTCTCCGCCGATTTTTCGGACTCCACATAGAGCGTATCCGGACAGATATCCTGCTCGTGAGGCCAGACCACCGTTCCCTCGCGGACTCTGACTTGGCGGAAATAATCGGGATTCTTCAACTCCGAAAAAACGCCGAAATCAAGATAAGGCCGACAATCGAAAACACCGACTTCGCCGTTGGAGAAAGTAATTTCGAGTTTATAGTCCTCCCGTGGCCTCACGGCTATGACTCTTGGATTCATCATCACCTCAAAGGATCGATCCGGAAAAGCGGCTGCCCGTTGACGGCTAAATCCCAATCGGCGATGAGATCGTCTTTATGTATTTCGATCCAAGCCAAGACAAGCCGCATTTTCGGCACCGGTAGCTTGCCTTCGAGAAGATCGCCGCTCGGAATCGCGATGACGGCTTCATGATCCTGATACTTGACGTGAACGTGAGGTTGAAGATGTCTTTTCTGATCCAAAAAATACATCGAGACGATGATGCCGAAAAACATCGATATGATCGGCATTTTCGGTTTTCTCCGGAATTAGATCCTTAAAAAATATTTTATCATATCCGATACGAAATCGCGCGTCCATTTGGTTCGATTTGTCAAGGAAGGCCGCTTCTGCTATAAATTCCTCGAAAGATATCGCCCATGACCCGCCCGAATCGCCGCCCTCTCGTCATTCCCGCCCTTCTCGCCGTTCTCGCTCTCCCCATGTTCCTTATCGCTCAAGACGCCCCCCGTCCTCCGACGACCTTCCTCGGCCTTTCCCTCTCCAGTTATCTGGTGTCCGACAAAGTCTTCGAGGAGGTTTACGGCGGCGCCGGGGCGATGCGCGGCCTCGTCTTCACCCAAAGGCTCGTCGGGGCGGCGAATTTCGCCCTCGACGCCGCCCTGGATTTCCGAAGCTACGCCAAGACCGGCGCTTCGACCCTCAGCCAAGTCGAAGCCCGGCTTAGAATCAAGCCCATCAGCCTCGGTCTCGAAGGCTCGCTCACCCGGGGGATCGCGATTCTCTGGATGGGACTCGGGCTCGACCTGACTTCTTACGCCGAGGAAAGCGAGCTTCAGAACACCACTGGGTCGACCTTCGGATTCCATGTCGCCGGCGGCCTCGCCCTTCAGCCTGTGCGCTCGTTCCCCCTTCGGATCAAGCTCCACCTCCGCTGGACTAAAGCCGGGGCCATGGTCAACGAAATTCCCGTGGAGCTCGGCGGGCCGGAATACGGCCTCGCCCTTCTCTACGGATTCCGCCTTTTCTGAAAGCCGGTCAGCCTTAAAACATTCCCCGAATTCATGCGTCCGCAATCGGCCTCCACTCCAGATCGGGTTTGAAGTTCCGCTCCTCGCCGCTCCTTCTCGGCGCCTCGGGTCACTCTTGGGGCGGAACCCTTTAGGTGGTTTCCTCCCCAACGGGCACCGGGAAGACCCGGTCGCCCTGAGGCTCTCGGAAACGCTGACGAATTTCGGGGCCTCCCCTTTTTCGAGGGGAGGCAGGAGGGGTGAATATCAATAAAGCCGAAGTCTGGGGAGCGTTTCCGTCATGAGAACATTTCGCGTTGCCTTCGCGAACTCCATGATCAACGGATCTCGCCGATGTCATCGCCAAATGTTCCTCGGAAGGGAGGCAGTGAGCGAAGCGAACGTTGGAGGTAACCCATTCAATGGGTTGCTCCTCCAAGAGTGCCCTGCGGGGCGGCAAACCCTCATCACGTTCCGGCCGTGTGCGGACTTTTGGATATTCCCCTCGATCAAGTGAAAACGGAATGAAATGACTGCTGCCGGTCAGCGGCGGATGTCTTTGATGACCACGCCCTCCCGCGCGTCCCGGCGGGCTTCGGCATCGAGCCCGTCGGCCGTCGTCCCGGAGCTCAAGGGGCTTTCGTGGCCGTCGGCGTCCAAGACAGAGACCGCGTAAGCATATTGCCCCGTCCCGGAGATCTTCGTATCGCGCCAAAAGAACGTGTTGACGTCCGTATCGGCGACGGCGGCGAAGACGGCCTCGTCGTCATCGATCTTTTTCCGGTAAATCCGGTACTTCGCGATCGCGGCGATCGCGTCATTGGCCGGATTCTTCGCCCAGGTCACGTCCGTAATGTAGCGGGTCATGAAGAGGCTCTCGTCCTTGACCGTCTTCCAGGCGACGTTCAAGGGCGGCTCGAGGCCGAGGACTTGGATGGTTTTCACAAGCGAGGCCGTTTTCCCCCGGTCGTCGATGACCGTGAGTTTAACGGGGTACGATCCCTTCTTCAGGAAGATGTGGGATGCCGTCCGGCCGGATCCCGTATCGCCGTCGCCGAAAATCCAGTCATACTGGACGATCCGGCCGTCGGGGTCGTGGGACGCGGACGCGTCGAAGTTCACGGTCAGCGGGGCGAGACCCGTCGTCGGAGAGAAAAAAAACTCCGCGACCGGCGGCTGGTTGGGGATGACGATCGTCCCCCCTCCGGAGACGTAAAGGTAAATCTCGCCCGAGCCGTCCCAAACGACATATCCTTTGCCCGTAGCATCGATCGCGGCGTCGCCGAACGTGCACCCTCCCGAAGACGGGACCGCGGTCGGGCCGCCCCACTTCCCGTTCTGGTAGGCGTTCATGTAGATCGCCGATCCCGCTCCAAATGCCCCGACCTGCCAGACGGCGAGAAGAGCGCCCGATTTTTCCGCCAGGGAGGGGTAGTGAAGCATGGTCGTATCGGAGATATTTTGGGGGGTCGAAAAGCCCCCGCCCGTCCAGAACGAGTGCTGGACGGAGCGGTTGGGTTCGAAAATCGGAGTGAAAAGAACGTGGGCGGTCGTCCCGCCGGCGTATTCGGCGACGGGGTGTTGCTGGGGGTCTGAGGTTGAATAAACCCTCCGAACTGAGCTCCAGCCGCTTCCATAGCTCCGGCCGCGGGTGACGTATACGGCTTGATAAAGGTCGCCGTTCTTCTCCATCCAGCAGGCCAGGGTTTCGCCGTTGCCGACGGCGATATCCGGGAATTTCGACCTCTTTCCGCCCTCGCTGATCGCCCGGGCGCCCTCCCAGGAGCCGCCGATCCTCGACCGGGCATAGATTGTTCCATCGCTCGACCACCAGACGAGGAAAACGTCCCCGGTGCCGGCCACGGCGATCCGGACGCCGTCGAGCGTTCCGCCCGACGCAATTTGATCCACCCCTCCCCACTGACCGCCGCTCCAGACCCTCATCTTGACCGAAGTCTGGTCGGTCCAGGCCGCATAGACGCGGTTCGCGTCATCGACATCGGCCGCACAGAGCATGAGGGTCTCGCTCCAAACCCGGCCGGAATTGCTGACGTTTTGGGGGGCGCTCCAGCGGTTTTCGCTCTTGGAAAATCGGGCGGCGTAAATGTCGCCGTTCCCGCTGCCGTAAAGCTCGAGCCAGACAACGGCGATATTGCCCTCGCCGTCCACGGCGACGCGGGGATACCAGGACGCCCAGTTAGGCGAGTTGGAGACATTGACTTGGGCGAAGGAGAAAATCGCCCCCCCTAAAATGGCCACACCAAACACAAGAGCGCGCGCCGTTCGATTGGGCGTGACCGTCCTCCTTCGGCCTTACTGGAAATAAACCAGGTCGGTCTCGATGCCGCCGATTCCGATCGTCGAAAGAGCGAAGGCCCGTTTCTTGCTGAGGTCGGTATACTTGAACGTAGAGGCGAATGTCGTCTTCGAGACTGTGGCCAGAACCTTATAGCCGCTTCCCTCGTTTACGTACAGATTATAGCCCTGGACGAGGCTGTCGATGTTCGCCGGGTTGGCCGCCCAGGTCAGGCTGTAAGTGATTTCAGGGTTTCTCCGGATGCTCTTCAACGATATCGACGAAGCGAGGTTCAGCGGCGTATAGAAGACCTTGGGCTCGATCTTCAGGAGAGTGTAAACCCAGATATCCGACCCCTCCGGGGCGGCGAAGATGATCGAGGACTGGCAGACGGCGACATTGCCGAACGGATCGGCCGAGATCCCGGGGAGCTTGGGCCAGGTGGCGGGCATTGTTTGCGGGTCGTTCCATTTGCCGCCGATGTTGTTCAGGTATTTCGTCCCGTCGCCGAAATCGCCGCCGCCGAGTTGGATGGCGACATGGATGTTATTGTTGGCGTCGACGGCGGGCCGAGGGTAATGCTGCATGCCGAAGGGAACGATGATCTCCCGGGTCTGGCTGACCTCGAGCTTCCAGAGCCGTATTTCGGCGCCGGTTTCATTAAGGGGATCGATATCCCCAAAGACAAGGACGCAAACGCCGTTGGGGCCGACTCCTAAAAAGGGATGAGAACTCGATCCGCCGCCCGAAGTGACCATCTGGCCGGGCGTCCAGAGGGTGGATTTCGTCCTTTTGGAATAGTAACTTTTATAGTTGCCGTTACCCTGTTTTTCCCGCCAAACGGCCCAAACCGTCCCATTCGGCGCCACGGCGACCCCCCCCTGCTTGCCGTAACCGCCGGTTAAGCGGTAAACATTCTCCCAAACGCCCCCGATCTTGGAGCGGCAATACGCCCGACCGCCGCTGTCATCCGAGAAAAAGACATGGATGTTGCCCTCGGCGTCGACCGCCGGACAGGGTTCGTCCCAGCCATACCCTAAAGCGACGGCTTCGACCGCCTGCCAGGCCTTCAGCTTTGGGTCGTACATCCGCATATAGATGTTGTTACCCGAGTCCTCGCCCCAAACGACAACGATATGGCCCTTCGAGCCGACGTGGATACCGGGGCGTTCGGCCCGGCGGTCGAGGGAGTTGGTGACGTTGAACGGCGTACTCGCGGTCGTTCCGTCGTAGCTGACGTAAAAGATCGGATGACCGCGGTCGGTATCTTCCTCCCAGATCGTGTGGAGGATTCCGTCTGGACCGAAAGCGCATTGGGACCAGCGGACGGCGCCGCTCGCATGGGCGACTTTGAACGAATGGGGAAGCGTCGTCTGGGCATATGGCATAGATACCGTCAAGATAATAGCCACGACCAAAAGGGCGACTCTCTTCATAAGGGACTCCTTCATGAATTGGGCCTACATGATGCCAGAGGGAAGAGAACTTTGTCAAATTATGCTATAGTACCGGCCATGAAACGGCAGGCATCCCGCAGAGCGATCATCGCCTGGAGCGGCTTCCCGGCCTGTTTTCTCTTGGCTTTTTCGCTCTCCGCGGCCGCCGAGAAAGATAGCGTTCCCCAGGTCTCCCGGCCGATCTTCGAGGCGACGGGACGCTTAGTCTATCTTCAAAACTCCCCCTCAGGCCTGGAACTCGTCTCTATGGCGCCCGAAAATCCGGAGGATCGCGCGATAACGTCTCTTTCTTCCGGCCCCGGGCTTTCCCGGCCCGAAATCCGCCTGTCTAGAAGCGGCCGGATCTGGTTGACGGCCGAGGACTGGGAAACCGGCGCGGGAGTCCCCATCGCGGGCGAAGTGATGGGACCCTTGTCCCACATCGCCCCCTCTTCGGGGAACCGGGGGGCGGATGTCTGCTTCGACGCGTATGACCGGCCCTGGTTCGCCTGGCGGACGGCCGCGGGTTCCGTCGAAGCCCTCTTTGTCCGGGAAGGGGGAACGTCCGTCATCAGACGGTTATCGGGCTTAGCCGATACGGCCCTCTCAACGCCGCGGATTCTGGCCGACCCGGCCGGCATAATCTGGGTCGTTTGGTCGGGCAAAGACCGGAGCGGATATGGCGTCTTCGCCCGCCGCTTTGACGGCGGATCGTGGTCTCGGGTCGAGCGCCTCGCCGCCACGGGGCCTTTCCCCTGTCTTCAGCCCGACGCCGCGGCCGACGCGGCCGGCCGAATCTGGGTCGCCTGGTCGGCGTATGACGGCTCGGATTACGAGATCTATTATGCCCATTCCACCGGCCTCGGCTGGACCAAACCCCTCCCGTTGACCGCCGACGAAAGCTCCTCGGATGAGTTCCCGTCCCTGGCTCTTCTTCAGAGCCTCCATCCGGTGATTTCATGGACCCGAACGGACGCCAATGGATTCGCCCTCCTGGCTTCGATTCTCGACGGACCCCGGCCTTCCGAGCCTCTCCTCCTCGGCCGGGCAACGGATATTCGGCCGATCGTCAAAACGGCCGCGGACGGCGGGAGGCTCGCGGCGCTCTGGATCGAGGCCGGACGCGTCGAAATCCGGGTCTTTGAAGCCTCCGATCTCTATCAACCGCGCCGAATTGCACCCAGGCAGCCGAAGATTTTTCTTCGGCCCGCCGCCCAAGCGGCCCCGGCGATCATCTTCAATCCCGCCCTCAGCGAAAAAGGATACATCTGCTTCGGAGACAGCATCACCTACGGACATCTCGCCGGAGAAAACGATCCTACGAAAGGTTACATTCCGCGTCTGGCCGCCATGATCGACAAGGCCTTCGGTTCGTCCGACGTCTATAACGACGGCTTTCCCGGGGAGCTCACGAGCACCGGGCTGGCCCGCATCGACGCCCTTCTCGCCGGCCGAAAAGCCCGCTACATCCTCATCATGGAGGGGACAAACGACGTCAAGGACATCCTGATCCCGATCGACGCGGTGATTTTCAACCTCAAGGAGATGCTGCGCAAGAGCTTGGCCGCCGGGGCCTTTCCGGCGATCGCCACGGTGATCCCCCGGCGGGATTGGATCTGGTTCTACCCGGAATACCGGGACCGCCAGTTCGCCCTGGTCGCCGCGATCCGCCAGATGGCCGCCGATTATAAAATCCCGCTCCTCGACCTCTTTCAGGCCTTCAACGATTACCCGAACGGACCCGACGCCCTGCTTGATGCGGACGGAAAACATCCCAACGAGATAGGCTACAAATTCATGGCCGAGCGGTGGTTCGACGCCCTCGGGAAATTCCCCTTTCCGCCGATCGGTATTCAAGTCGCCAAAAAGTATGATAAAATTCTTTTCTATAGCCTCGCCGGGAACATGCTCTCCTGGCAGGCGAGCCCGAAGATCGCGGCTCCGGCGATGATCCAAGGGCTCAAGATCTACCGGAGAAAGCCGGGCGAAGGCCCGGATAAATTCCAGCTCCTGACTCTCGTCAAGGACGCCGCGTCTTTTTTCGACACGGAGATCCAGGGAAAGGAGCTTTACGAATATGTCATCGCCGCGCTCCGAACGGACGGCGTCGAAGGTCCCTGTTCGGAGCTCGTGAAATCGCGTTAACGGAGGCTGGATTGAAGACACAAGCACATTCCGCGAGGCGCTTCGCCCTGGCGTTTCTCCTCGTCCTCGCCGCCGCCGGCGCCCTCGCCGCTCAGACCGGTGAGCTCAAGGAAATCACCCATCGGCGGGACGGCGACAAGCTCGTCGTCGAGATCCAGGTCGGCGGGAATTTTTGGCCCGAGGTCTCGGCCTTGAATTTTCCCAGCCGGCTCATCCTCGATTTCACCCCCGTCGAGCGGATCGCTGTCGCGCCCTATACCCAGGTCGACGATGTGGGCGTCCTGGCCATCCGGACGGGCCAATTCAAGACCATGACCGCCCGGGTCGTGTTCGACCTCGGCGAGCGGCTTCCCGCTTACAGCGTCGCGCCCATTCCCGGCGGCGTCCGGATCACCTTCTGGTTTGAAGGCGGAGAGGAGCCCCTTCCCCAGACGCCTCCTCGGGAAAAGGCCAAGCCGGCGGTAACGGCGCCGGAAAAAGTCCGGGAAACCCGGGTTCCTCAGGTCGAGGAACCCACGGGACCACAGCGGACGAATTTCTTCGCCGGCCTCCGCGGCGGAGCGGCTTTGCTCCTCAATCGCCAGTTGCTCGTCGACAGCGAGTTTTCCCTCTACGCGGAGACGGGGACGCTTTCGGAAACGTACAATTTCTCGTCCGTTCCCGTGTTCGACCTGACCGTCGGGAAATATTTCAACAAAATCAAAGTCGGAGCCGGGATCACCTTCTGGAGCCTCAAACAGGAAGGCCTATTCGCCGCCGCAATCCCCCATCCCTTCCAGGCCAACGCCCATCGCCAGGTGGAGTTCACCTCCGGACCCGTGAAGAATTCGATGCACAATTTCTATGCCTACGTCCAGTTCGCGTTTTATGACAGCGAGACCTTCAGCGTCTGGGCGGGAGGACTGGCCGGACTGTGCAAGGGCTCTTTTCAGAGTTTGGACGACTACGATTTTACGGAAAAGTCCCCCTATACGGCTTCCGACGTGACGATCGGAAACATCGCCTCCATCGTGGACACGTACAGCGAGTTGTTGTTCGGCGGCCTGCTGACCTTCGAGTACCGCTTCCATCCGAATGCCTCCCTAGTCTTCGACGCAAAAATGATCTACGCCAACCCGAAGATTTTGAACCTCGGCCTTCGGGCCAATTTCCTCCAGGTCCAGCCCGTCCTGGGTCTTCAGGTCAACTTCTAGGGGAACGGAGCCCCGCGAGGAGGGCCGGATGACAAGCGCGAGCCTCCTATCGAAGACGGCATGAACAGCAAGGCCGGATATCCGAGACGCATTCGCGCGGCCGCCGTTGCGGCCATCGGAGCGGCCTTCGCCCTTATCCCGGGGGGTGCTTGGGGGAAGGATCGCCAGGGGACGCTCGCTTTTCTCTACGGCCGGTATGACGTCGCCGATCCGCGATTCGAGTCCGTATATCCCGCCGGGGGGGCGATGCTTGGAGGCGCTTTGACCGCCTCGCTTTTCGCCCACCTCGAGGTCGGCCTGGAAATCAAGACCCTCTCCCGGACGGGAACCCTGACGTATACGAAGGAAGAGACGCGCTTCCGCCTCGTCCCCGTCTCGCTCTCTCTCCGGTACGTCTATCCCGGCGGGATTTTTCAGCCGTTCGCCGGGGGCGGCCTGGACTACAACGTCTACTACGAAAAGAATCCCATCGGGACGACGGCCAACGCCGCCCGGGGCGCCCATGCCGAAGCCGGGCTCTATATCCAATTCGAG
>Ga0315291_10008481_pt1 | contig 12627 bp, 9 predicted proteins | sample YL17G12_20_MG_FD_203070 | JGI IMG/M metagenome (GOLD analysis project Ga0315291, IMG submission 203070) | Sediment microbial communities from Yellowstone Lake, YNP, Wyoming, USA - YL17G12_20 | ecosystem: Environmental > Aquatic > Freshwater > Lake > Sediment | place: USA: Wyoming | collected... | reverse complement strand
GAAGTTTTACGCCGAAGCCAAGAGGTGCGGCGTCAACATCGGCGCGGACCCCGCCCCCGCCTTCCAACTTCGTCGATACGGTTATAGCCGTAAGCTCGCCTTGTCCATTCTCACCGACTTTGAGGAACTCGGTGTTTACGATTGCACCATGCGGCCGCACCCGAGCGACAAGGCGAGCCATGCCCGAATCCAGTACTTTCGCTTCGATGAATACCCCGACCGTTGGCGCGAGTTATGGGACGTCTTTTCTCGTGAAGCCGTCTGGTCCGGGGCGTTTGACCAGTACGCCGCGTCCAAGCGGAAGCGCGGCACCTCCGAAGTAGACGTGGAGTTTTTGAAAGATATGGAGGGTTGGCGGCTCGCACTGGCCGGGAACATTGCCCTTCGGAACAAGGGGCTGTCTTTGGACGACCTAAACGCCGCCGTGCAACTGACGATTGACCGCGTGGTGTTCCTGCGCATGGCGGAAGACCGGGGACTGGAGCCTTACGAGCAACTTCTGAAGCTGTGCGAACGGCCCGACATTTACCCCCGCTTCATGCACGACCTGTGCCGCCAAGCCGACCAGAAGTACAACTCCGGGCTGTTTCATTTCCTGAAGGAAAGCGGCGTATCCGAAGATCCCGACCGCATCACGCCGAAGCTGACGGTGGACGACAAGGTTTTCAAGCCGATCCTCGAAAGCCTGTACTTCGCCCACGGTTCGCCCTATCACTTTGGCGTCCTGCCCGTCGAAATCCTGGGAACCGTCTATGAGCGGTTCTTGGGCAAGGTGATTCGGCTGACGGCGGGCCACCAGGCCAAGATTGAGGAAAAGCCCGAAGTGCGCAAGGCCGGCGGCGTCTACTACACGCCGGCTTACATTGTCGAGTACATCGTCAAGCACACTGTCGGGCAGCAGATTGAAGGACGAAGCCCCGCGCAACTTGCGCGTGGCACGGGCATCTTGCCCGTGGCCAATCACGGCCAGGATGGCCGTGCTACGTTCCCCGCTGGCGCTTCGGGTCGCCAGGATGGCGGCGCTACGTTCCGCGTCCTGGACATGGCTTGCGGAAGCGGGTCATTCCTGTTGGGCGCTTACCAACGCCTACTCCACCATTGCTTCGACTGGTACGTGGAGCACGACCCCAAAAAGCACAAGAAGGCAGTTTACAAGGACCCGCGCAACGGTCAATGGCGGCTGACTATCGAGGAGAGGAAACGAATCCTCACCACGCATATCTTCGGCGTGGACATTGACCTCCAGGCCGTGGAAGTGACCAAGCTCTCTCTGCTGCTGAAGGTGCTGGAAGGCGAGACCGACCAGAGCCTTTCCTTGAGCCAGCTTGCCTTCGGCGACCGCGCCCTGCCCAACTTGGCCGACAACATCAAGTGCGGCAATTCCCTGATCGGCCCGGACTACTTTACCGGCAAGCTGATTGCCGATCCCGAGGAAATGAAGCGCGTCAACCCGTTCGACTGGAAGCAACGCTTCCCCGACGCCATGAAGGCCGGGGGCTTTGATTGCATCATCGGCAACCCGCCGTACATTCGCATTCACAATTTAGTTGATTTCTATCCAGGAGAAGTTCGCTTCATTCAAGAAAGGTATGAAACTGCCCAATTCGGCAAGGTGGACATCTACGTCGCCTTCATCGAGAGGGGTCTGGAACTCCTCACCACGTCCGGGTGGCTTGGTTTCATCGTCCCGAACAAATTCATGCAGACGGACTACGGAGTCGGCATACGGACACTTCTCGCACGCAGGAAAGCTCTAACCGAGTTGGTCGATTTCGGCAATGCCCAAGTATTTGATGCCGCGACCACGTACACGTGCTTGCTTTTCCTAACAGGCTCTTCCCAACAAGTATTTCGCGCAACATTCAATCGGTCCCAGCAAACTCCGATCCGTTTCTTGACAGAAGCATCCTTTGAAAAACGGCAAGCAAGTGCTTTTGGCCCATCACCGTGGCAAACTGCGTCATTCCTCGAAACGAGCATATTGGCAAAGCTTGAAGGATCACAATCGCGACTTTCAGATGTCCTTCTACTGGGAATCACCGGCGTAAAGACTGGCGCCAACAGCGTCTTTGTTTTTGAAACGATTGAAGCAAAAACCAAGACCACCCGCCTGCGGCCAGAGGATACCGATTCGGAAGTGGAACTTGAGACGGATTACCTGCTTCCCTATATCAAGGCCGAGTCGCTGAAGCGCTATCACGTTGGAAGTGGATCACGAGTGCTTCTTTATCCTTATCAACTTTCAGGAGGCCAAACGTGCCTGGTTCCTGAGTCCAAACTCAAGAAGTGTCCGAAGACTTGGAAGTACCTTCTCGAACACAATCGCACGCTGGAAGGACGGCAGAAGGGCAAACTGAAGGGACCAAACTGGTACGGCTTGAGTTTCGCGTCATCGTTGCAGATGTTCGCGGTTCCAAAGATTGTGACACCAACTCTCTCTCCTCGGAATTCGTTTGCATTGGATACCAGCGGCTATCTATTTCCGCAAGGTGCAGGCGGCGGGTGCGGGTTGGTTCCAAGAGCTGAGCATTCGGCGCACTACCTGCTTGGATTGTTGAATTCTTGCTTGTTGACCTTCTACTTTCAAAGGATCAGTTCGCCTTTCCAGGGCGGCTGGTTTGCTTATGAACCGAGATACCTGAACCGCATCCCCATCCGCCTCATCGACAAAACCAATCCACTCGAGAAGGCCACCCATGACCGCATGGTGAAACTGGTCGATTCGATGCTCGGATTACACAAGCAACTTGCCACCGCAAATTCGGCCGCGCAGAAGGCCATTATCCAGCGCCAGATTGACGCAACGGACGCGGAGATTGACCGGCTGGTGTATGACCTGTACGGTTTGACGGCTGAGGAAATCGCGGTAGTCGAAGGTAAGGACTTAATGAGGGGGCGAGCGCCTGAGCGAAAATTTCGGGCTCTCGGTACCACATAACTCTCGCGCCCAACAAGGCGCTGCAGCGGACGCGCCAAGCGCGCCGCTGAGCTTGTGAGTTAGCTCGCCCTGGAGGTATGAGTAATGGCCGACGAACCCGTTGACAGGTGGCGAATTGAGACGAATGACCGCTACAGCAAGATTGTTAGCTCCGTCATTTCCTTGGCTACCGGCGCGCTCGTCCTACCCGCTTTGTTCCTTCGGCAGTTTCTTGGCATTCCAACGGAGAAGGCGCTCGCGCCGTTTCTCACCTGTGCAGCGTACGCCTCCTGGATTTGTCTCGGCTGCTCGGTTCTTTTTGGGCTGCTCTATTCTTGGCTTTCCGTTAAATGGGTCAAGCTCGCATGGGGTCAAAAAATCGCGGTTTCCGAGCACTTTCTGGAATGGGTGCTCGACGTGGTTTTCGTTCTCGTGGTACTGCTGTTTCTTGTTGGCATAGCAGCAAGCGTTTGGTTCTTTGCAACGGTTCGCGTCGCGTGTCCCACACCGCCCCGCTGAAGTCCTGGTAGCGCTGTGTTGATCTTTCTGCCCGGTACTGCCCAACTTCGCGGGTGGCGCCGACATCCCGCCTTGCGGGACCCGCACAGCTCCCGCAATCGCTCCAGCACTTGAACTACCCGGGCTGCCGGAATCGACGTATCCACTTCCGCCGCCAAGCACCCCCGATTGTAATCATCCACGATGTTTAAGCTCCGAAACTTCCGCCCATCCGTCAGAGCATCCGAGACAAAGTCCATAGACCAGCGCTGGTTGCGGTGGGTCGGAATCGTTAAAGGCTGCCGCTCGACCGCCCCGATCCGCTCCCCTTCCCCCCCGACCCCCAAAGGGGGATGGCTCGCGTCGTGACGGAAAACAAAGGCGTGCGGAAATCTGTTGACTCCGCCGACCCCTTCATAGATGCCCTACTCGCTTAGTCACCTCGTGACGCCGAGCCCCCGGATAAACTGCGAAATGCAGGCGATAGACGACCCGGCAAAGTACAAACCCATTTTGGCAGCGCCTTCACACATGGCATCTAACCCCTGTGCCTGGGGAAATGTAAGGACAGTCAAGGCGGTGGGATGAGCAACCTTAGACAAAAGAGCGTTTGAATTAACAAATAGGGCCTTAATTCCAAGCTCTTCTGCCGCAGTGACGACTCTCTTATAGTTAGCGTCAGCCGCCGACATTCCGAGTTCCGAGGCCTTTTGTTTGATCAGGGCGTCGAGATGTTTTAACTTTGCAGGCGGGATTGACGCGTCGGGTCGTTTGGGAAAAATAGTCGACAGGTTCTTAAGAGCTTCGTGAATTCCCCTCAGGTCTCTGAACATATCCTCCCTAAACCTCCGAGCATTCTGCTCAGACTTGACACAGTACTTGGTCCAGACATAAAGCTCCAGTAGACCGCGAGCATTGTAGGCCAACACTGTGAGCTGTCGCTCTTTATGGGCCTGCGTCATCCTGACTAGGTGGAAGCCCACTTCACCGACGAGATTGTTGAGCAGGTCTTCGTACCAATGGGGGAGTACAGGTCTCGCGGCATTAAAGGCCTTCAGCTCAGAGAGAAGTCTCTCTATTTCGTCCCAGGCTTCGCGCATGGTCGGTTTTGAGGTGCGGGTCATTGAATGTCTGTCGTAGGTGGCGCAGGCAGCGCGGGGATCCGGGAGTTGTGAACCCATGAATATCGGAAAAGCTGGTAGCCACGGTTAATTCGCCGTTCGAATTAACCGTGGGTTCTTGAACGCGGAAAAAGCCCTCGGTTGGAAAACGCCCCAACCGTGGCTACCTGCTCATCTCCGTCACCTCTTGGTGAATCTTAATGCCCTTTCAACGAAACCCCTCAATTCAATGTCATTGATCTCCTCAGTCTCCCACGCATCATTGGTATCGTGGTGGAATCTATGCGCGTATTCAGTGAGATCATCAAGCTCTTGCGTATCGGCGGGACTTAATATCTGTTGTGGTGTACCCCGTCGTTGCTGGCAGAGATTTCGGAAGATCCCGAGCTTAGCGCCTGGCCGAAAATACTCCGGGTACGCCACACGCAGGAATGCTTCCAGCAGATGCCGGATGGAGCTAGCAATTTCGCGATTGTTGGGTGTGGGATTGTCCAAGTAGGTGCGCAGCGCTGCGTGCCGCCGATCATGCTCAGTGATTGAGTCCTGGTCAACGTCCCATGGGAGAATGGTCGATCCCGCGCCGTCGCGCGCAACCTGCAGCGCGGCGCGAGCGGTCTGATCTGCCCCCTCCCAAATCCGGCAAAGGAAAACCTTCCTGTGCGAGAGCACAATAACTTGCGAGGTTCTCTGTGCAAGCCGCCGCAACTCGTGCACGGTGGTCAGCGAGCGGTGTTCGTCAAGACTGGATACAGGGTCGTCAAACACGGCAACCTTGCCAGCCAAGCCTGGGTCCTGGTCAAGCGATGCGAAGAAAAACGCCAGTGCGAGCGCGTTGCGATCTCCCGAGCTAAGAGTGTTGCGAAACGATGGCTCACCCGGAGCTGGCACACCACCGGCCACGGCCACTGGCGTGTTGTTGATAACGACGTTGTACGTGCAGGTCGGGCCACTACGTGTGGTCATTGATGCCACGCTGTCAACCCGAAAGCCCGCGTTGAACCGCTCCAAATAGAGATTGATCGCTGTTTGATAGCCGGGAAACACGATCGCCCTATACTGATCGAGCGCGGCCTTCGCCTGATCGCGCAGTTGCTCGGTGTTCGCTTTGGCGGTCTTTTCGGCCAAGTAATCATTGCAAAGCGCTGCTGTGTTCGGTGTATGCCGACCTTTGACAGCCTTGAGCCGACCCAGATCGCCGGTGAGCGCCGTCACATTGCCGATCGCCGCCTGTTCCTTGACCACTTGGATCGCCGCGTTGACCTGCTGAAGCTGCTGGTTAAGGGTAGCCACCGACTGCCGGTGGGCTTCGTACGCTGTCACCGCAGCGCGCGCCTCGTTCGCTAGTGTCATGCGCTCCAGCGGCGCTCCCTGTTTCGCGCTCAACGCTGCTACCACCGCATCGCGCGCAGCGCGCCAGTCACGCCCGATTGCGGCCGTGTCGATGGTGGCGTCTGGCACATCGCAGAACCGAGACCAGAATTGTCGCCGCTCGCCGGCGACCCTCACTGCACGCTCAAAGTTTGCAGGTACTTCGCCACCGTGAGTGCGGTTAATCGTCGCGTGAGTTTCCGCCACACCTCGCTTCAGTGTCGCGTACGCCTCGCTGAAGTAGACCCGGTAGTGGCGAATGACTGGTGAGGCGGAGAGGTCTTGCGCACAGAAGGGGCAAGTTCCACCGCCGTCCCTCGCCTCTGTCTGCGGCACACGCCCCATGCCGTCGGCGACCCAGGCCTCCGCGCCACGGCCTATCCCAGCTAGGTGGGTTTGAACGCGAGCAGCCGCAGCAGCGTCGAGTTCCGGCAGATCTTGTTGGAGAACTCGTTCGATGGCAGCGACATCGAAACCCGGCAGCCAGAGTGTGTCGAACGGTGGGGTGGTACGAACGGGTTCCTGCTCCCGAGCCGCTGCGAGAGTGCGTGCGGCCACTTGAATCGCCCCGTCGATGTCAGCGCGAGCCGGAAGCGCACAGAATTCGTCTACCGAGAAAGTGCCTCGCTCTGCTGCCGGGATCGCAGCCGCCTTTGTCCTCAATGCAGCGTTGTGGGTTTCGATCTGCGCTACCATCTGCTGAAGCTGCTGGTTCAGGACTACTCCCTGAGCACCTAGGATCAACTCGTGAAGGTTCTGCCGGTGATCTGGTCTCACTATTAGGCCAGAGTAGACGTTTTCGTCCACGAACACATCGTCGAACACCACCATGTTCGGAAGCGTTCGGTTCCAAGCGTTGTTCTGGAACATCGCGTCTGGCGGCCCGCCGATGCAATCAAGAACCACATGCGGAGGGTTCTGAGCCTTTAGTCGGCGCCTCTCAGCAATCGGAATCGGATCGCCCGTTGCCAGGGAACGAAGAATAGCGGCAAGGGTCGTTTTGCCTCTGCTATTTTCGGCGTAGACCAGCGTCAGGCGTGCAAGCTGGACGTTCGCTGCGGGGCTTACCGAATCAAACTGCCCTACGTTCCTGACTAGCTGAATCCTGTTAATCATCGTTTGGTCCTTACCACGATGTCACCTAACTCTTATTTACACTGATCCGCGGGCGGCTGGCGCGCCCACCGCGCTTTTTGCGATGTGCGCGGGTAAACGTCTTTCCAGCTAACCCGGAAAAGCCCACGGTTGGAAAGGAGACCAACCGTGGCCCCCCTAATCCTCAGGTTGATCGCCAGCTGGCAGTTCCAAAACCTTGATTTCGGGCAACGGAGCCCCAATCATCCCCTGAAGGTCGCCGTACATGTGAGCGGTATTCTCGATCACTCTGGAAATCTGCTTTTCCCGCTTTGCCCAAGCCCTCTCCATCGCACGCTTCTCCGTGTTCAAATCCTCCTGCATGGACGCGAAGGACCCCACAATCGACTCTACTCGCTGCCTAAACTCCGGCCCGGAAAGATAGTTGTAAATCGCCTCCATCTTCGTGTTCTTCCCGATCAGAGCTTTCCGGGCGCGAGCTAACTGAATAAGCCCCTGTCTCAGTATAGTGGCAAGGCCTATGGCGGATTCTACGTCTGCCACCCAAACCCCGTCAGCTTCGCCGACATGGGCTGTATCCTTCGGCAAGCTCGTTGAAATGATCACCGCGATGTCGGCCTTCGCTTCGCGCTGATCATCCTTTAATTTCTGGACCCATCCGTCGCTCCAATTTTTCGCTGTTTTGGCTTCCCAGAGTATGTTGCCGCACAGCTCACCTAGCTCGTTCCTAACCCCTTGGAGGACGTCCGCGCCCCTCGCCCCCTTGGAAACCGGATCTATAGAGTCGAACTGGAACGCGGCCTTCAACGCCTCTTCCAAGTGCAGTTCCAAAACCTCGCCTTGCGCCTGTTGCGAACCCTGCTCAGCTTTTCTTTTCAACTCGTCAATTTGGACCTTCATGTCCGCAATTCGTTTATCCTTCTCTGCATCCTTGAACTGATGCTGCTCTGCAGCCATTTTCGCCGCTTGCTCCCATATCGCTTTTCTCTCAGCATCCACTTTCCTCTGAACGTCGAGTTCAAGAGTTCTTTCCCTTTCTTCAACGTCGCGAATGCGTTTGAGGAGGCCCAGCTCTCGCTTCTGTGCTTTTTCAACTTCCTCGGCTTTCTGGTCAAGCTGGTTCTTCAGATCACGGAGCTCCAGTGAAACAGACTGCTCAGCCTGCTTCCGGGCCTCCTTCTCCATCAGTGCCTTTTCGCGTGCGAGTTGCTCCTCGTACTCTTTCTCCCTCGCCTTGAGTTGTGCGGCATGTTGTTTCTCCAGCTTTTTCGCCTCACTTTGGAATTCAGTTCGAAGCTTCTCTTCAATTTCACGCGTGAAGGCTTCCGTAAGTTGGATTTTCTTCCCACAGGCGGGGCAAGTAATGAACTGTTCGGGCATCGTTGGCCTCGCAGATTCGGAGAGCGGCGTGCACATCGCGGTCTTTGCGATGTGTGCGCGCGACCGTATTTGCAGCAAACGGCCCGCGCGGCCAATCGGACAATCAAGACCCGCAGTCCGCGCGCTTTACCGCTGCGTCAGTGTTCCTTATACAACTACTGGGAGCGCAAAGCAAGGGGGAAGAGAGCAGGAACTAGGTGCTGGGGGCTAGGGACTAGGGGCTGGAACGGCACCGACCGATTGAGCCATCGCATCATCGAGCCATCGGGCCAGCGGGCGATTGAACGCGGAAGACAGAAGGCAGAAGCCGTCAGAACCTAGGGACTCGGGACTAGGAGCTGGGAACTGGGGACTGAGTGTCGGGGACTCAGGGCAAAGGGCTTTCAGGCAAACTCGTAGAGGGGCACATTTCGGGTCGGGGGAGGAGCGGCTTTGAGCAAGGCTTCAATTCGGCGCACCGTCTCGGGCGTGAGCAGCACATCGCCCCAGACACCGCAGACTTCCGCCGGGACAGGATGCAGAGGGTGTCCGATCGGTCCCCTTAATTGAATAGAATTGTATTGTACTGTACTGTGGCGATACTGACCGACACTCAGGGAACACGCTTCGACGGCGCGACGCGCTTTTCGTAGGCGTCCAGGACTGCCTTGATAACGGAGTCGCGCAGTGGCGGGTAGAAGCCGAGATCCAAAAAAGCCTCAAGCCCCTGGTGGATCAAATCAAATCGCGGGAGAACAAGCGAAGGCTCATCCAGTATGCGCGAGAGCGTGTGCCTGGCGTAATAACCAGCCTTGTTGCTAAAAATCTCATCTCCCGCGAGGCACTATTTGATGACGTGCTACGCGGAGACTTGGGTGACGAAGTTGAAGATGTCCTCTGTGAGGAGCTTGAAGGCGATGAGAGTCTGGACGCGGTTCGGGAGATGGTTTCAGGCATCATCGAGGACGCACTGGAAATAGAGGGGGACGAAGGCGAGGGAGATTACACTGTGTTCGGACAGACGCCAATCCACCCACTGGCGAGACTGACGGACTTTTGCTTGTGAAGCCGAAGCCTAAATTCTAGGCTGAAGATCCCCTTGGAAAGAACCTCTCTTGAGAAAGAAATTCTCATCAAGCCTAGGTGATGAACCTTCGCACCTAGGTGATGGCCCGCGTAACCTGGGTTAGGCTCATCAAAGCGGCTTAAATTGCGGTTGCGAAGAAGGGTGGTTACGCCAACCTCGGTGATGCGCATCACCTACCCTGCAACCTACCCCTGCAACGCACTGTTTGGACCAACATTCGTACTAGACGGTGAAATCCCACTCACAGGTTGGAGGATCGGTATGAGTCGGGGATTTGCTCGAAGCGTTCTTTGGCAAGCCCGGTCTCTTTGAAAGCTATAAGGGCACATCGGCAGAAACCGAAGAAGGCCGAATCCGCCTAGGACACCACTCAAGCCTCACGGATTGTGCGGTCGTTCTGTAGAATGCCCCGCCATCGCGCACATTTGCCCCAGGACGCATCGCAGTGGCTCCACGCAAGCCATTTCTGCTTATGGAAAGCCGAAAATGCGGGGACGCTGTGGGGACTGAGAATCGAAAAAACGTGCGGATTCGCGCCCACGGCAGCGGATTCTAGCATAGCGCGAACTCCTTGAGTCCGCTAAACTTGCCTATTATAGCCTGTCTCTGCATAGCTAGACTAAATACTCTTTCACGGCGGTAACGCGGGTTCGAATCCCGCCGGGGACGCCAGCCTTTTACTTGGCTTCTCGTCTGATCGTACCCACCGGCCCAAGGCGCGAACTGCGCGCCTAAGAGCGCGGCAGCGGGTCCAGGCTGACCCCAGCGCTTACCTCCCTCGTCCCGTACGCTTCCGGGCGGCCATTCCCCGTTCGCTCCTCAGTGCATTTACAGTGTACCTCCCAATCGCCGGATGATTTCCAGGCAGGCGCGCGTCGCATGGTAGGGCCCTCTCCAGGGGCCGGCCTTGGCGGGGTCGATTTTCCCGTCGGGATCTATCGCCGTATACCATTCACCGTACTCGTGATCCACAAAGTCATCCAAGACGAAGCGGGCTTCTTGTTCGAAGGCCTCCCGATATTTCGGATGGCCCGTTAACTGGTAAGCGTTCAGAAACCCGACCAGCGCCTCGGCTTGTTGCCACCACTCTTTGCGCTTCCGGTCGGCAGGGCCCGAAGCAGGCCCCTCCAGGTAAAGGCCGCCGTGCTCGGGGTCGAATCCGTCACGCAGCGCGTGATCCACCAAGGCCAGACACGCGCGCTGGACTTGGCGGTCTTGGCGGCGCCCCAACAAGGCCGCGGCCTCCGTCATCAGCCAACTCATCTCCATGTCAAGGCCGTAGACACATCGGGTTGAATCGCCGTCTTTATCGGCGGGGTTCCAATCCTCCGAGAAGTACAACCGAGCATAACCCTGCTGCGTGTCCACAATCCTCGCAGCGAAAATCTCCAGCAATTCCTCCAGGCGTCTGCGAACCTCGGCCTCCTCGGTCACGTCGTAGAGCGTGGCCAATGCCTCGAGGATGCCGAGGTGCCAATCTGAGGACTTTCGGCCGTGCGCGTCAGCCAGCACCGGGTGGATTTCCTCGTCTGGCCCGACGCAGGACGAGGCGGCGACTGCGCGGCCGCCTTGATAGTCCTGAAGGGGCTGCCAGTCTTCGCTAAAGGCAACGTGATAGCCTCCGTTCCTGTCGTCGTGGGCGTGGCGATCCATCACCTCAAACAAATCCAGCGCTTCCTGGCGAGCCCGGAGGTCATGGAACGCCAGAGAATACTCCGCGAGCCCCTCCAGCACGTAGGACATGGGATTCAGCAGTTTCATGCCATCCCGCAAGCCGCCTTGACGGTCCACCAGCCAGTAGTAGCCCCCGCGCTGCGCGTCCCACATCTTCTCGCGCAGGAACTTCAGAATGTGTGCGGCAGATTCTTCGTAAGCAGGCTCGGGATAGCGTCGGTAAACTTGGGAAAACGTCCACAGGAGGCGCCCCTGCTGCGCGACGGACTTGGTTCCGGGAGGAACCGGGTTGCCTTGTCGGTCGAGCCAGCCCAGCGCTCCGCCGTAGGCGCGGTCGATTCCGTGGTCAACCCAGAACTGCAGAATGCCGTGCAAGAGGTTCTTGCGGAATTCCACCAGCCAATCGCGCTTCAGCATACATCCTCCGGGCCTGCCCGGGGCAATTGTACCAACTCGTATGGGAGTTCGGCGGCATATTGGGCTCCCATCTGCACGTTGACTTGCCTGCAAGCGCAGCGTAGCATGGGCAGCAAAAGCACGACTGTCATCGGAAGGCAGGCCGTCCTTCATGGGTGACCCAGATTGTCTCCCACTACCGCCTCCAAAGGTGAGGACCGACAGCGGCGCCAGGCGAGTGCTCTATTGCCCCCGACCACTGGGTAGCAGCGACAGGAGGTGGCTAGTGTCTCTCCGCCAGAGGATTTCCGTCGCGTTAGGTGCGTTCCTGCTGGCTGGCTGGGCTGTGCTTTCCCTGGCCGCGCAGCAAGGACGATGGGAGGAACTGAACGAGCAGGTGATCACGCTTTATGGGCAAGGCAAGTACACCGAGGCCGTCCCAATTGCCCAGACGGCTCTGCGGGTGGCTGAGGCCACCTTTGGGCCGCAGCACCCCGACGTGGCCACCGCGCTGAACAATCTGGCGGGGTTGTACCACGACCAGGGCAAGTATGCGGAAGCCGAGCCGCTGTTCCGGCGCGCGCTGGCGATCGACGAGAAAGTCCGGGGGCCCGAGCATCCTGCCGTGGCCACCTCGCTGAACAATCTGGCGGCGTTGTACCACGACCAGGGCAAGTATGCGGAAGCCGAGCCGCTCTACCGGCGCGCGCTGGTGATCGAAGAGAAAGTCCGGGGGCCCGAGCACCCTGACGTGGCCACCTCACTGAACAATCTGGCGGAGGTGTACCACGACCAGGGCAAGTATGCGGAAGCCGAGCCGCTCTACCGGCGCGCCCTGGCGATCTGGGAAAAGACCCTGGGGCCCGAGCATCCTGACGTGGCCGCCTCGCTGAACAATCTGGCGGGGTTGTACCACGACCAGGGCAAGTATGCGGAAGCCGAGCCGCTGTACCGGCGCGCCCTGGCGATCAGAGAGAAAGTCCTGGGGCCCGAGCACCCTGCCGTGGCCCCCTCGCTGAACAATCTGGCGGGGTTGTACCGGGCTCAGGGCAAGTATGCGGAAGCCGAGCCGCTCTACCGGCGCGCGCTGGCGATCTGGGAGAAGAGTCTGG
>Ga0315291_10008478_pt1 | contig 12631 bp, 4 predicted proteins | sample YL17G12_20_MG_FD_203070 | JGI IMG/M metagenome (GOLD analysis project Ga0315291, IMG submission 203070) | Sediment microbial communities from Yellowstone Lake, YNP, Wyoming, USA - YL17G12_20 | ecosystem: Environmental > Aquatic > Freshwater > Lake > Sediment | place: USA: Wyoming | collected... | reverse complement strand
CGATCTGGCGGGCTACTGTGAGCGCCTGCTCGTAGCACTCGATCGCCCGCCGCACCTCCCCCAGGTTCTCGTAGGCAACCCCCAGGTTGCCCAGCCAGGTCCCCTCACTGCGCCGGTCCCCGATCTCACGAGCAATCGTGAGCGCATGCTCGTAGTACTCGATCGCCCGCCGCACCTCCCCCAGCCTGTGGTAGGCACTCCCCAGGTTGCCCAGCCGATTCCCCTCTCCGCGCCGGTCCCCGATCTCGCGGTCAATCTCCAGCGCCTGCTCGAAAGTCCCGATCGCTCGCCGCACCTCCCCCAGGTCCGCGTAGGCCAGCCCCAGGTTGCCCAGGTGCGAGCCTTGGGTCTCTCTTCGATCCAGTCTGCGGGCCGCCGTCAGGGCCGTCTCCAGCCACGCGATCTGCTGCCTGGGGTGCTGGCGCATTGAGAGAATATAGAAGCACCCCGCCGGGTAGTCGTCGCACAGCTCGAGCGCCCGCCGGTTTCCTCCGGCGTTCTCCTCAGCCCACCTGTGCCCGGCCTCGACGTTGTCCCACTCCATATCGAACAACCCCAGTCCGCCCAACAGCCACTCTCCACCCCGCTCGTAGAGCTCATTGGCAGCCCCGCACACCGTCTGATAGTGCTCCGCGTGCCGCTCACGCCCGCTGGCCCGCTCGGCCTCTCCCAGCCTGCTCCCCGCAAACACCCGCGCCAGGTCGTGCAGCCGGTACCGCTCCGCCTGCGGGTCCCATTCCACCAGGCTGTAGCATAGCAGTTCACTCAGCCCGTCCTGCGCACGCTCCGTCTCCAACCCCCACACCGCCGCAGCCCCTTCCCGCTCGAACGTGCCGGGGAACACCGCCAGCGTCGCCCACTGCCGCTGCAACCCCTCGCCCAGCAGGTCGTAGCTCAGGCTGAGCGACGCCTCGACCAGCCCCAGCCGCGTCTGCCTGTCCTCCAACCGCCGCAGGTACTCCGCCGGGCGCAGGTCCTCCTGCCTGGCCAGCGCGCTGCCCGCCAGCCGCAGCGCCAGCGGCAGGTACCCGCACAGGCGGGCCATCTCGCCGGCGCAGTCACCGATCCGCCCGGCCATGCGCAGCAGAAAGTTGCGTGCGTCTGCGGGGGGCAGCGTGTCCAGGTTGATCGCCCGCATGCCGGGCAGTGTGAAGCGCTGGCGCGAGGTCACCAGCAGCAGGCACGACGGAGGGGGAATCAGCGGCTCCACCTGCGCCGCGCTGGCGGCGTTGTCCATCAGCAGCAAGGCGCGCTGGCCGTGCAACACCGAGCGATACAGCCCGCACAACTCGGCCTCGCTCTCGGGCAACCGCTCTGTGGGACGGTAGGCCCGCACCACGTGGGCCATCGCCTCCCTCGGCGTCAGGGGCGTGAGGCCGGTCCCCTTCAGGTCCAGGTAGATCTGGGCGTCCGGGTAGCGCGGCGTGCTCTGCTCGGCCAGTTTGAGTGCCAGGGCGGTCTTGCCGATGCCCCCCAGACCCCGCAGGCCGGAGATGGTCACGCCGCCTTGCTCTATGGCCCGGCACAGCGCGGCCAGTTCCTCCTCCCGCCCGGTAAAGTCGCCGGGTGGTGGCGGGAGTTGAAAGGGGCGGGGGGTATACGCGGGCGGAAGCAGCGAACGCAGTTGGTCGGGGGAGACTGTGAGGTGGAGTTGCCCAACCTGGATGGCATAGTCACCCGCCGACAGTTTGTTGACGGTGGCGACGTTGTGGTCCCCGACCACGTTGCCGTCGCCGGTGATGGCGGCCAGCCGGGCGGCGAGGGTAGGGTCCTCCGCCAGGAGCCGCCTCAAGCGTTCAAGCAGTTCGGTCGTGTCTTCCTGAGTCAAGGTCTATTCCTCCCTGAACAACCCCGGCCTCGCTCAATTCCTACTCACCCACAGTACCACCCGCCTGTCCCTGACCCCCCGGCCTGATACCCCCGCCCCCGCCCCCCGCCCCCTGCCGGGGGCTTCCTCATCCGCCAGTTCCTGCCGGCGCCAGGGCCGGCCCCATCCGTGTTCCCCTGCCCTCCCCCGCCACGGGCCTTCTAGTCCGCCAATCCTGCGAATCCGTGTTCCCTCGCCCCCACCACCACAGGTCATACCGGCTCACCCTGTCCCGGCGCCTGTGTCGCTCTCTTCCAGCCCGGCCAGCCAGCCCCGCACCCGTTCCGCATTGGGATCCTCGATGGCCTCGTAAATATCCAGGGCCTGCTCCCATAGTTCGCGGGCACGGGCCAGATTCCCCAAATCCTTGTAAGCAACCCCCAGGTTGCCCAGATGATTCCCCTCCCCGCGCCGGTCCCCGATCTCGCGCGCAATCTCCAGCGCCTGTTCGTAGTACTCGATCGCCCGCCGTGCATCCCCCAGGGTAGCGTGGGCGTTCCCCAGGTTGCCCAGGTGAGTCCCCTCCCCACGCTGGTCCCCGATCTCGCGGGAGATGGCCAGCGCCTGCTCGTGATACTCGATCGCCCGTTGCACCTCCCTCAGGGCGAAGCAGGCATTGCCCATGTTGCCCAGGTGAGTACCCTCCCCGTGCCGGTCCCCGATCTCGCGGGCAATCTCGAGCGCCTGCTCGTGGTACTCGATCGCCCGTCCCACACTCCCCAGGTCGGCGTAGGCCAGCCCCAGGTTGCCCAGATGCGCCCCCTCATTGCGCCGGTCCTCGATCTCGCGGGCAATCTCCAGCGCCTGCTCATGGCACTCAATCGCCCGCCACACCTCCCCCAGGTGGCGGTAGGCCAGCCCCAGGTTGCCCAAGGAATTCTCTGCTATCCGCTGGTCCCCGATCTCGCGGGCAATGGCCAGCGCCTGTTCGTAATACTCAACCGCCCGCCGCACCTCCCCCAGGCAATGGTAAGCCGATCCCAGGTCGCCCAGGTGAGTCCCCTCTCCGCGCCGGTCCCCGATCTCGCGGGCAATGGCCAGCGCCTGCTCGTAGTACTCGATCGCCCGCCGTGCATCCCCCAGGGTGAAGTAGGCATTCCCAAGGTTGCTCAGCCAATTCCCCTCACTGCGCCAGTCGCTGATATCGCGGGCAATGGTGAGCGCCTGCTCGAAAGTTCCGATCGCCCGCCGCACCTCCCCCAGGCAATGGTAAGCTGCCCCTAGGTTGCCCAGGTCCGCTCCTTCCCCACGCCGATCCCCGATCTCGCGGTCAATAGCCAGCGCCTGCTCGTAGTACTCGATCGCCCGCCGTGCATCCCCCAGGTCAGCGTAGGAATTCCCCAGGTTGGCCAGGTCTGCCCCCTCCCCGCGCCGGTACCCGATCTCGCGGGAGATGGTCAGCGCCTGCTCGCAGTACTCGATCGCCTGCCGCACCTCCCCTAGGGCGGCGTAGGCAACCCCCAGATTGCCCAAGTGAGTCTCCTCCCCGTGCCGGTCCCTGATCTCGCGGACAATCTCCAGTGCCTGCTCGTAGTACTCGATCGCCCGCCGTGCATCCCCCAAGGCGAGATAGGCACTTCCTAGGCTGCCCAGGTGATTGCCCTCCGCGCGTCGGTCCCCTGTCGCCCGCGCCGCCTCCGCCGCCCAACCCAGCAGCCGTACCGCCTCCCGCGCGTGGCCCTGCAGGTCCAGGAACTCGCCGCCCCCAACGTAGAGCCACTGCGCCAGCGCCTGCACCCCCGCCTGCTCCCCGCTCTCCCACGACCACTTCCCGGCCGCCATCAGGTTCCCCAGTTCCGCCTCCAGCGCTCCATAGTCGTCCGTGTACCGCTCCGCGTACCCCACATAGTACGCCAGGTGCGCCCCCCGCAGGCTCTCCCACTCCCCCGCCTCGCGCGCCAGCACGCGGCTATAGTCGGCCAGCAGCGGGTGCAGTTCGGTCCGCCCCGGCGCCTGGCTGGGCCGCGCCAACGACAGCGCCGCCAATCCCTCCAGCCCTCGCTCCACCTCCCTGGGTTCCTGCCCCAGGACTCCGGCCACCGCAGATGGCGCCAGGCCCCCCTCCGCCATCACCCCCACTGCCCGGAACAGCCGCTGCTGCTCTGGCTCCAGCGCCTCGTAACTCAATGCGAAGGCCACGGCCACGCTGTCCTCCGGCCGCTCCGCCAGCGGCAGGCACAACTCTGCCACCGGGCTCGGCCCATCCTCCAGCCGCGCCAGGTACTCCCCCGCGCTCCAGCCCCGCCGCCTCATCAGCCGTGCCGCGATGTCCAGCGCCAGCGGCAGCCCTCCCAGCCGCTTCGCCAGCTCCCCCCGCGCCGCCCGTTCCTCCTCATCCGTCGTTGCCCCCAGGATGCACGCCAGCAGTTCCTCCGCCTCATCCTCCTTCATCTCCCCCACCCGCAGCACCCGCCCGTGGCGCTCCAGTTCCGTGAACGAGCGCCGGCTCGTCACCAGCGCCACGCACCCCGGCACCCCCGGCAGCAGCAGCGGGAACTCCTCCGCCGCCACCCCTTCGGCGTTGTCCAGGATCACCAGCGCCTTCCGCGTGCGCAGCACCGTGCGCACCAGCCCGGCCAGCCCCTCCGCGTCGGGCACCTGCGCCGCCTGCTCGCCGTAGCCGTAGGTGGCCGCCACGTGGCGTAGCGCCGAGGCCACGTCCCGCCGGCGCAGGTCCACCCACACCACCCCGTCGCGGAAGCGCTCGCCCCAGCGGTGCGCCGCGTGTACCGCCAGCGCCGACTTGCCCACCCCGGCAGTCCCGTGCAGCCCCACCAGGCCCACCGTCTGCCCGCTCCCGGGCCGCAGCAGCCCGCCCAGGTCGTCCAGGTACTCCTCCCGCCCGGTAAAGGTCACCAGGTCGGGCGGCAGTTGGAAGGGGCGGGGGGCGCCGGCGGGGCTGGCGGGGTACTCCTGCCCCACCACCGCCATCACCCGCGCCCACCACGCCTGCACGTAGCCGGCGATCTCGGGGACGGCCTCGCGCGTGAGCCGGTTGGCGCACGGAATACGGATCTGCACCTCCTTCCGGTCGCGCCAGCCGGGACTGGCGCCGTCCAGCCCGCGCAGATAGGGTTGCACCCACAGCCAGTAGGCCGTGTCTTCCTGAGCGTCGTACACGACGTACATCACCGGCTCGGGACGGTGGAGGAAGTACTCGGCAGTGGAAACCTTGCAGGGGTGAAGCACGTCCTCGCCGGAGGTTCTCAGGTGGTCGGTACCCTTGAGTTGCACCGCGAACTCCAGCCCGGAAACCTGCTCCCCGGCGACGATCTCGACGCGCATATCGAGGCCGTAGTCGTCCTCGACTCGGCGGCAGACCCACTCGGTGGGAAAGGTGGACTCGACGTGCTGCCGAGAAAGCGTCTCCAGAACGTGGGCACGTGTTCGTTTAGGCAGCCGCTGCTCATCCATGCTCAATCCTCACTCGTAACCGTTCAGGGGGGTAGTCAATGGTACACGGATTTCACGGATTCAACGGATTTTCACGGCTTTTCTCGGCCAAGAGAAGACGTCCAGCCCTCAATGCTCCGTGTTCATCCGTCGAATCCGTGTTTGTCCGTGTCCTATTTCGGGCCACCTGAACGCTTCCTTGCTCTTTGCCCGCAGAGTTGCATCCACTGCCTCGTCTCTTCAAACCATAACAGCGACTACTGAGCCAGGCTCGGGTACATCCGAAGGGGTCGGATCTCCTTCAGCCTGCAACTCGTACAACGCCTCTGGCGCAAAATCGGCTTCGTTGGGCCAGACTATCGTGCCTGCCACAGGATCTATGACTACACGGGCGAAATAGGCCGGGTTACGCAGGGGCTCAAAAATGGGACCTTCCAACAGTGGCAACAGGTTCACTCGTTTGCGTGTGCCGTCACTGAACGTCAGCCGCAGCGAGTGTGGCCCGCAGACTTCGGCCTCAAGGATGTGCAGAATCATCTTGATGAGCGGCGGCCCATTTCGCGTTTCTCGCGAGGTTTCGTGCCTTTCGTGATCCAAATTGCCCTCCCCCACGGCCAGGTAGGTGACCGTCAGGATGGTCAACCCGTTCACGCGCAACGCTCCCACTCGTGCTGGCGCAGACAGTGCACCTTGGTTGCGCTGTCCTGCATGTCCTCACGATCTCGCCACATGCCGATGAATGGCTCATCCGCCAACCTGGTTCGCCTCGTTTTCCTGACAGGCTGCGTCGGGTAACGAGTCTTCAAGAAGGCCACAAAGTCAATGACTTGCTTCTGCGCCTCCGGCGGCAGTGATGCTATCTCGCGAACGATATTCACCGTGTCCATTCCCTGACCTCACTTCCACCGGTTGCCAAATATGTCCCGGCTGGCTCTGAAGCACAAGAATAGGTATCACTACGACGTGTGGCGTCTCGTCGCTTGAGAGTGTAGCACAGGCTCGCGGTTTTCACAACCGAGCCAACCAAACGTTGAGAAACCAGGTCTTCCGGAAAAAAACTGGTTTCTTCTGTCCACTGGGCCTAGGCGTCAAGATGTTGGCGCTGCAGGCCGCCCACGGATTGCCGTCATCCAGTGCCTTCACTCTTATGGTCTGGCGGTTCACTCCTCCGGCACTGCCAGGTTGGGGCAGGTAGGGCGGTAGTCCGGCTCGTGCTTCATAAACCGCTGCCATTCTTCGGGGGTCATATTGCGGGAGGCACGCTGGCAGGCGACCTTCAGTAAATCCTGCATCCGAGTATACCACAGGCGTACTGTGCCGTCCGCGCTGGCGGTCAGGATGCGGCTTTCATCGGCGTTCCACACCGCCTGCACGACTCGACTCGTGTGGCCAAGGAGAGTGATCAGTTCCTCCCCCGTCCTTGCATCCCACACCCGCGCCGTGCCGTCCCGACTGGCGGTCAGGATGCGAGTTTCATCGGAGTTCCACACTGCCTGATTGACGTCATCCGTGTGGCCGAGGAGAGTGACCAGTTCCTCCCCCGTTTCCGCATCCCACACCCGCGCTGTGCCCTCCAGACATGGACCGCGAGTGTGTTTGCGGGCACACCCGACGGTTAGGATGCGACTTCCATCTCCGTTCCACACCGCCCGCACGGCCCAACTCGTGTGGACAAGGAGAGTGACCAGCTCCTCCCCCGTCCTTGCATCCCACACCCGCGCTGTGTTGTCCCAGCTGGTGGTCAGGATGCGGCTTTCATCGGAGTTCCACATTGCCTGATTGACCCCGCCCTCGTGGCCGGAGAGGGTGACCAATTCCTCCCCTGTCTCCGCGTCCCACACCCGCGCTGTGCCCTCCACACATGAACCGTGAGCGTCTCTGCGGCCACACCCGGCGGTCAGGATGCGGCTTCCATCCGAGTTCCACACTGCCTGCCAGACGTCACCCTCTAGGCTAGAGAGAGTGAGCAGTTCCTCCCCCGTCCTTGCATCCCACACCCGCGCCGCGCCGTCCCCACTGACGGTCAGGATGCGGCTTTCATCGGAGCTCCACACTGCCTGCTCGACCCTCCCCTCGTCGGGGAGGATGACCAACTCCTCCCCTGTCCTTGCATCCCACACTCGGGCCGTGCCGTCCCAGCTGACGGTCAGGATGCGGCTTTCATCGGAGTTCCACACCGCCTGCTCGACCCTCCCCTCGTCGGGGAGGATGACCAATTCCTCCCCCGTCCTTGCATCCCACACCCGCGCTGTGCTCTCAACACATACATCGGCATAGTCGTGAAATCGGTCACATCCGACGGTCAGGATGCGAGTTTCATCGGAGTTCCACACCGCCCGCGCGACATACCGGCCGTGGCCGGAGAGGATGACCAATTCCTCCCCCGTCTCTGCATCCCACACCCGCGCTGTGCCCTTAACACATATACCGACATAGTCGTTAAAGAATTCACATCCGGTGGTCAGGATGCGAGTTTCATCGGAGTTCCACATTGCCTGATTGACGCGATCCGTGTGGCCGAGGAGAGTGACCAGTTCCTCACCCGTCTCCGCGTCCCACACCCGCGCTGTGCCCTCTAGGCATGAACCATGAGTGTCTCTGCGGCCACACCCGGCGGTCAGGATGCGACTTTCATCTCCATTCCACACTGCCTGCCAGACGGTACCCGTGTGGCCGAAGAGAATGAGCAATTCTTCCCCCGTCCTTGCATCCCACACCCGCGCTGTGCCGTCCGCGCTGGCGGTCAGGATGCGGCTTTCATCGGCGTTCCACGCTGCCTGATTGACGCGATCCGTGTGGCCGAGGAGAGTGACCAGTTCCTCACCCGTCTCCGCGTCCCACACCCGCGCTGTGCCGTCTGAGCACCCACCTCCGTACCGCCGCTCACACCCGGCAGTCAGGATGCGGCTTTCATCGGAGTTCCACACCGCCTGACTGACATCACCCGAGTGGCTGAGGGTGATCAATCCCTCCCCGGTACTTGCATCCCACACCTGCGCTATGCCCCCCGAGCACAGACACATAGGACATCGCTGACACCCGGCGATCAGGATGCGGCTTCCATCCGAGTTCCAAACTGCCTGCCAGACGGCATCCGCGGGGCCAGAGAGAGTGAGCAGTTCCTCCCCTGTCTTCGCATCCCACACCCGCGCTGTGCCGTCCCCACTGGCGGTCACGATGCGGCTTTCATCAGAGTTCCACATTGCCTGATAAACCACACTCGTGTGGCCGGAGAGAGTGACCAGTTCCTCACCCGTCTCCGCGTCCCACACCTGCGCTGTGCCGTCGTCGCTGGCGGTCAGGATGCGGTTTTCATCGGAGTTCCACACCGCCTGACTGACATCACCCGAGTGGCCCGAGAGGGTGAGCAGTTCGTCCCCTGTCTCCGCGTCCCACACCCGCGCTGTGTTGTCCCCACTGGCGGTCAGGATGCGGCTTTCATCGGAGTTCCACACTGCCTGCTCGACGCGATCCGTGTGGCCGAGGAGAGTGACCAGTTCCTCCCCCGTCCTTGCATCCCACACCCGCGCTGTACCGTCCCCACTGGCGGTCAGGATGCGGCTTTCATCGGCGTTCCACACCGCCTGCTCGACTGGCCTCGTGTGGCCAGAGAGTATCATCAACGTTCGCCCCGGATGAGCAATGACCTGGCGCAGAGCGGCAAATGCCTCAAGTGTGTCTGCTGCACGCCCAGCTTCTATAGCCACAAGCATGGCAGCCTCCCACTTGCTACCACTCAGTTGATTAGCAGATTGGGCTGCTAACTGGCGGGAAAGGGCGAGGTCGGCCTGTAGTTCTGCGTCCTGACGTGCTTCGGCCTCAGCGGTAGCAGCAACCTCAGCACTTTGACGAGCTTGGGCTTCGGCAGTAGCGGCGACCTGAGCCTCAGCTTGAGCATCTCGTGCTTCGGCCTCAGCGGTAGCAGCAACCCCGGCATTTTGACGAGCTTGGGCTTCGGCTGTAGCTCGATAATTGGCTTCAGCCACAGCCGAAGCTTGCGCATCTAGAGACGCATTCCGTTGTCCCCAGGCCAGCAGGGCCAAGACTAGAAAGATCACCGCTGCCCCTACCGCTGCCACGGTGAGCTGCCTGCGGCGCCGCTCCTGCGCTGCTTGCTCCTGTTCGTGTTTCTCTACACTGGCCTGGATATACTTCTCCGGCGGGCCGGATAGTCCCTCGGGATACCTTTCCATCCAGTGCTGGGTTTGGGCCAACATCGATTCTGGCAAGAGGAAATCGGGGTGTCGATCCTTATCCAGCCAGTGGCGCAAGAGGGGCGCGAGTTCTGCGTCGTACCAGCGCATAAAGGGTCGGTAGTCGGCCAGCCATTGTTGTAGACGCGGCCAGGCCCGTATCAATGCTTCGTGCGCCACCTCCACTGTCGGCTGGCCGCTCACCGGGTCCTGACCGGCGGTGAGCAGGCGGACGTTCACCAGTTTCTGCACCACCCGGCGCGTCGTCTCGTCCCACTCTGCCTGCCAGGCCCGACGGCTAGCGTCCTCGGCCATCCGCTCTCCGTGCTCACCTAATGGGCCCGGTGTCACCAGATTGAGGAAGACGCGTCGCGCCGCCCGACGCTCCTCGTCGTCCAACTCCCGCCACACTATCTCGGCCCGCTCCTCAATCTCTACCAACACGACGTCATCGTCAACGGTTCGGTATTTGAGATAACGCGTCATTGTAATGCCTCCCTAGACTCTAGTCTCACATCGGGATCTGGGCCAGATTGGTCAACTCAACAAAGCAGCCGACCTCCTGCTAACTTGATGCGGTAGAGACAAGGTGATCGCCTCACCCTTTACGGCGGGCAGGGTCACGCTGCAACTCGCGGCACCAGAGCGTGTTCACCGCTCTGGTCACCGCCTCCGACTACGCTGAGTCGGCAGACAATCTCTCAAGAGCGTCCTTCCACCACGGCGATCTCCTCCTCCGTCAACCCGTACAACTCATACACCAGCGCGTCAATCTGCCGGTCGGTGGCCTCGATCTGCCGCTGGTAGAGGGTCTTATCGGCGGGGATAGTAGCGGCGGCGAGTTTGCGGTGTAGGTCTAACATGCGCTCCACCAGAGCCACCATTTGGTCATGGCGGGCAACGTCCGCCGGGTCGTCAAAGTTGATGGGGCGGACAGGAAATGCATCAAGATGAACCTTCTTGAGTTGGGCTATGCTTCGCCTGTTCGTGACGAGCCTGTTGCGGTAGTAGAAGGTCGCCAGGGCTGAGTTCAAGATGCCAAGCAGATACTTGAAGTCCAGAACACTCCGATTGCTGAATAGAAAATACAGGGACTGTTCGGGAAATATGCCCGAGTCATCAAGTGTAGCCAGAATGCGGTCGCCGGTCTTCCGTAACAGTACCTTTGGTCTTGCTCCCAACTTTGCTCTGTCAGTAGTACGACCAGTAATGTTCTCCTCTCTGAAGTCAAACCAGTAGCTCTTCCTGAAGGCGTATCTACCAATACTGTCTCCCTTTATGGTTTCAATTTGCGCAGGGCTCACTTTGGTACGAGTGATAAGCTTTGACTTGCCACCAAAGCCTGATGTTGAATCACAGATGCTGCTCAGAGGAACCAGATTTGGCAGGCATTCCAGTCTTCTTACCAGGTGCATTGCACCAACACTGTCACAATACTGAAACGAATAGGGTGGGTCTTGCTCGAAGTCCAGTTGTGGAATCTGCAGAAGTTCGTGTCCATACTCTCCGATCTCAACAGCAGATTGTGGATCTGTGCGTGTGGTGCGATGTAGGACAAACATCAGGGTGTCAGCAGTAATTCCTGGGAATGGAGCCCTATAGATCAGCGAGACAATCTGTGTTTGATCCAGTATCCGCCTGCGTAATTCCACGAATTGAGAGTTGAATCCCAGTCGGTCAGGCACGATATATCCAAAGTAGCCGCCGACGGCAAGTAGGTTGAGCCCTTGTGCCACAAAGTACTCGTACATATTCGGCATGTATGTATTGCCAGCGAACTTGTGAATCAGATACTCAATCTCGGGCTTGGGGTAGATCTTGGCACCGAACTTCCCAGTTAACGAAATCCATGGTGGGTTTCCGATGATGCAATCGAACCCACCCGCCGCCATAATCTCCGGGAACTCAGCCTCCCAGTCGAACGGGTTGACCCGCCGCATCTCCTCCTCGTCCGGTATCAACCGGCCCTCGAAATGGTCCGGCGCGATCAGCGAGTTGCCGCACTTGACGTTGCTCGCCAGGTCGGGCAGCGCCCGCTCCCGCCACAACGCCAACTGCCGCCCCAACGTCTCCTGATTCTCCCCCTCCAGCACCTTGAGCAGCAGGCTGAGTTTGGTCACCTCTACCGCCTGCCGGTCAATGTCCACCCCATAGATATTGTTGACCAGGATGCGCTTCTTCTCCGCCGTCGTCAGCCGCCACTCCCCGTGGTGCCCCTGGTAGACGGCCGGCTGCTTCCCCTGGGCATACCTGGCCGGCTCGTGCGCCTCGTACCAGCGCAGGTGATAGTCCAGCAGATACTGGTACGCCCCCAGCAGGAACGAGCCCGACCCACAGGCGGCGTCGAGGATCCGTAGTGGGCTGACCTGCCGGGGCGTCTTGCCCTCGACCAGCCGGCCCACCGTCTGCTTGACGATATAGTCCACAATGTACGCAGGGGTGTAGTAGACGCCGCCCGCCTTCTTGACCTCCGGCTTCTCCTCCACCACGGCGCGGTGGCCGGCGGTCAGGCGGATGACCTTGCCCAGGAACTGCTCGTACACCTGGCCCAGGATCTCGGTGGGCAGCACCGAGAACTCGTAGGGGGACTGGGGATAGTACAACCCGGCCAGGATCGGCTTGAGCACCCTGTCGTCTACGGCCAGCGACCTGCTCAGCGCGTCGGCCTGGAAATCGAACAGGTCCGAGTCGTACTTTTCGTCGGCCTGCCGGTACAGTTCGCCCAGGCGGGCGTAGATGGCGGGGCCGCCGGTGAGCGCCAGCAACCGTCCATAGTCCTCGACCCCGCGGTCCTCGCACATGCGCAGAAAGATGATCCGGTCAATCGTGCGCTGCACGGCATAGTTCAGTTCGTGCACCGAGAGGGCCGGGTTGCGCAGGGCGACGTTGCGGGCCAGCCCGTCGCGCCAGCCCTCGATCTCTTTGAGGAACTCGGCGTCCACCTCGCTCGTGCCGTGCTTGCGCCTGGTATCCTGCGCGTAGCGGTCGAAGGAGCCTTGCAGCACCGGCTCTTTGCCGAACACGCCGTAGATGTCGTCGAAGCGCTCGGGGTACTGGTCGAAGGTGAGATATATGATGCGCCCCACGCCGGGCTTGTCGTCGAGCCTGGGGCGCTGCAGGCAGTCGTAGGCGGCGAACTCTTCAAAGTCGGTCAGGATGGAAAGGGGCAGCTTGGCGC